>Ga0163150_10001235_pt1 | contig 44210 bp, 41 predicted proteins | sample OliLakLV19P2IB_FD_148628 | JGI IMG/M metagenome (GOLD analysis project Ga0163150, IMG submission 148628) | Freshwater microbial mat bacterial communities from Lake Vanda, McMurdo Dry Valleys, Antarctica - Oligotrophic Lake LV.19.P2.IB | ecosystem: Environmental > Aquatic > Freshwater > Lake >... | reverse complement strand
GCGCCAGCGCGATCATGTCGGTGCGGTCTTCAGGGGAAAGAAAGCCGGGACGAATCATGCCCCCAGACGAATCCAAAAATCGGCGGGCCGCAACAAGTTTTTCGGATTACCGCGGATTCAGGGTATAACATCAATTTTCGCTAAATTTGAAAGTTCGGCGACAGTACGCACAACTTTGTACCAGGGTCGGCAGCGAACAGGATTTTCCTTAATCTTGGCACCGCCACTCGCAGTACGGGAAGCGCGATGACAATGCACTTCTCCGGTAAGCGTTTGGGCAATCCGCCGGTTATAGGGGAATGGGTTCCGGGGTTTGCTGAGGCGAGTGCGTGACGCTGATTTTTCTGTTTGCAGAGGTGTCGCGGTGGAAGGTTCCAGGGTTTCATTTGATATTTATTCTGTGCCACGCTCGCCAAGTGGGCGGCGTCAGTTTCGCGCGACTGACAAGATCGAGTTGCTGGAGGAGGCCGAGAGCTGCGGTGTGCGCGGGATTGGCGAGGTGGCGGCCTTGCCTTTCACAAATGCCTGCTCGGCACTTTCAAAGTCATGCCGGTGGACTGGATCTCTCGCTTACAGCAACTTCACCTGCCGGTCGTCCCGTTCGCATTGGCGTGATAGCTCGACCACGGATAGTCTTGGAGGTGCTCCATGATGCGAGCGCGCGCGGGGTTTATCTCGACGTAGCGACAACACAAGATCAAAAAACGGGGACAGTATAACTATTTCCAGCGATTTGATGCATAGGGCAATACGTATCATGTCGCCGCATTGCGGGTACAATGACAACGACCAGATTTGGATTCATGATTGCCATGGTGGCTCAAAATCATGCCGGCCGATCCCTACAGCAAAGAGGGCGTATTTCACTTGTTCGATGTCGATAGCGCGTTCGAAGACAGCGCTACCGGTTTTGTCGCGGCGCGGATGATTTATGTGAAACCGGAAGATGCGGCGAAGGCACCGGCTGCCGGGTGGCTGGTGTGGGCGTTCGATTGCAAGGCGAATGTTGTTTACTACGTGTCAGACCAAGAGGCCACCGGCACCAAGACCGTGGAGGGATGGCGCAGTAAGCCAACTTCATTGAAGAAGCCGCAGATGGGGGGCGTCACCAACATGTTCGGAAAGAAGCTGTGCGCGCTGAAGGGTTCGTGGCCGAAGGGAGAGTTGCCTTAGCACGTTGGCCGGCCCAATCGCACTACTCGGCGCATTTGGCCCAACTTCGAGCGGCGGGTTATTGGTGTGAGGTTTAAGGGTTGACCTTGCAAGTCGTTCTATATATGTTCCAGTCTATTCGGTACCCATTGAACGGTCATATAAGGTTTGGCCGGGACGGGGCGAAAGTTGGGCTGCAAAGCGGGTAGGAAATGGAAGGAGGGTTGTTGCAGTCAGTTTGCGAGATCGGTGCATACATACATATAAGCTCGGTTTTGGAAAGTGGCATAACTCTGGGAAAAAAATGGCAAAAAAGACCTTATATGCACGTATGCATGCATTTGAGTATACACAGACCATCTTTCGATTTTCTGCGGTTTTCTGACGGGGCGGTCCGTCTCAAAGGGTTCTCATCAAATCGACTTGGCGATGCGCTCCATGGCCTCGGTCACGCGCTCGGGCGATTGGGCAAAGCACAGGCGGATGAAGCGGTCGTTGGCCTTGTCGGTGCGGGGACCGAAGGCGATGCCGGGGGCGACGCCGACTTTGGTGTCCTCGAGCAGGCGTTTGGCGAAGGCTATGCTATCGGTCATGCCTTCGACCGCGATGAAGCCGTAAAAGGCGCCTTCGGGTTTGGACCAGCTCATGCGGTTTTGGCCCGCGATGAATTTTTCGACGATGTCGCGGCCTTGGCGGCAGCGCTCCACCATCGTGGCGATGAAGGCATCGCCTTTGGTGATGGCTTCCAATGCGCCGTACTGGGCGAATACTGTGGCCCCGGAATTGTTGTAGGCGGCAAGCTCGACCATCTGGGTGCCGATGCCTGGCGGGTGCAGGACCCAGCCGACGCGCCAGCCGGTCATGGCCCAGGCTTTGGAGAAACTGTTGATGATGAAGACATTGTCTTCGGGTTCGGCGATGGCGGCGAAGCTGGGGGCGGGCGTGTCGTAAACCAGGGGTGTGTAGACTTCGTCGGAAATGATCGCGATGCCGGTTTTGCGAGCAAAATCAAGGATTGCCTGCTGTTCGCGTTTGCTCATGATCCAGCCGGTGGGATTGCTGGGCGAGGCTACGAAGATGGCTTTGGTGCGGGCATCGGCGCTGGCGAACAGGCGCTGCAGGTCAAGCGACCAGGGCTCGCCATTGATGCCGCCGTCCAGGCGCACAAAGCGCGGCTCGCAGCCCAGGCCGATGACAGCCTGGAAAATGTTGGGCCACATCGGCGAGACGATGATGATGTTGTCGCCTTGGGTGCACAGGCACTGCAGGGTGATGTTGATGGCGAGCATCGCCGAGCCGGGTACTGTGACGCGGTCAATTTCGATGGTTTTGCCGGACTGGCGCGAGGCCCAGGTGGCGATGGCCTGGCGCAGATCCGGTACACCTCGCACGAAAGTATAAAAAGTCTTGCCATCGTCGAGGGCTTTTTTGGCTGCTTCGCGGATGAAGGCCGGGGTGACGACGTCGCTCTCGCCGAACCAGAGCGGGATGATGTCCGGGCGGCCGAGGCCCAGGGAAGAAACTTCACCAATGCCGTTCGGCAGAAGGCCAAGGATTTCGGGGCGGATAGGGTTGGGCGTGGTTTTGGGCATTTTTGTCGCGCATGTGAGAGGTCAGGCCCTAGGGTGCCGCCCTTGCATGGCCGGGCGCAACCCCCTACAAGCTTCGACCATTCCACACGCGGGCTTTGGCTGCCCGGCCGTCATATGACGGGCCGCCCTCCGGTGCTGGGTCCCCATTTTTGGGGGCTTGGTGATAGTCCGCGGAGGCTCAACCGGTTAAGGAGACACAGGCCACATGGCACTGCCTGATTATTCTATGCGTCAGCTGTTAGAAGCGGGCGTTCATTTCGGCCACCAAACTCACCGGTGGAACCCGCGTATGTCCCAATATCTTTATGGGTCGCGCAACAAGATTCACATTATTGATCTGACGCAGACGGTGCCGTTGTTGCATCAGGCGCTAAAGACGATCCGCGATGTGGTGGCCCAGGGCGGGCGGGTGCTGTTTGTTGGCACCAAGCGTCAGGCATCTGATCCGATCGCCGACTCGGCCAAGCGCTGCGCCCAGTATTATGTGAACCATCGCTGGCTGGGCGGCACGCTGACGAACTGGCAGACGATTTCGCACTCGATCAAGCGTTTGCGTTCGATCGACGAAATCCTGAATGCCGGTGCCGTGGGCTTGACCAAACGCGAAGCCTTGAACTTGCAGCGCGACAAGGACAAGCTTGAGCGCGCGCTTGGCGGCATCAAGGAAATGGGCGGCGTTCCCGACCTGCTGTTTGTGATCGACACCAACAAGGAAGCGATCGCCATTCAGGAGGCCAACAAGCTTGGCATTCCCGTCGTTGCTATCGTCGACTCGAATTCCAACCCGAACGGCGTGTCTTTCCCTATTCCCGGCAATGACGATGCGTCGCGCGCCATTGCGCTTTATTGCGATTTGATTGCACGCGCGGTCATCGATGGATTGTCGGCGTTTCAAGGTGGTTCTGGGGTTGATGCCGGGGCGTCGGACGACGTTCCGGTCCAGGAACTTCCGGCCGAGCAACCGGTGGCACATTAAATAATGCGGCCCGCGCGTTGACAGCGCGCGGTCAACTCAAACATTCAGGAGCACTCCATGGCTGACATTGCAGCCGCGATGGTCAAAGACCTGCGCGAAAAGACGGGGGCCGGCATGATGGACTGCAAGTCTGCCCTCAGCGAAAATAATGGGGACATGGAAGCGGCGGTCGATTGGCTGCGCAAGAAAGGCTTGTCGAAGGCAGCCAAGAAAGCCGGGCGCATCGCTGCCGAAGGTCTCATCGGCGTCGCCGCGCGTGCAGGCCGGGGCGCTGTCGTCGAGGTTAACTCTGAAACCGATTTTGTTGCTCGCAACGAGCAGTTTCAAGGTTTCGTGGCTACGGTTGCGACACTGGCTTTGGGGGCCGGAGGCGATGTGGCGAAGTTGGCGAAAATGCCGTTCCCCGGCACCAGCCTCGACGTTGACGGCCAGCTCAAGCATCTGGTGGCTACAATAGGCGAGAACATGACATTGCGCCGGACGGCGTCGTTCGACGTTGCGCCGGGCGTGGTCGCCACATACGTCCACAATCAAGCGGCGCCCAACCTGGGCAGGATGGGCGTTCTGGTGTCGCTGAAGTCGTCTGGCAATGTTGAGCTGCTTGCCGCACTTGGCAGGAAAATTGCGATGCATATTGCGTCGGCAAACCCGCTGGCCTTGAAGGCGGAGCAGATTGATTCGGCGACGATCGAGCGTGAGAAAGCCATATTTGCCGATCAAGCCCGCGCATCGGGCAAGCCTGAGAACATTATCGCCAAGATGGCCGAAGGGCGGTTGCGGAAGTTCTATGAGGAAGTTGTCTTGCTCCAGCAGGCATTCATCATGGATCCTGAGAAAACGGTCGAAGCCTTCGTCAAGGCCTCGGAAAAGGAAATTGGCGCGCCAATTTCCGTCGAAGGCTTTGTCCGCTATGCTCTTGGCGAAGGCATTCAGAAAGAGGAAACTGACTTCGCCGCCGAAGTCGCCGCCGCAGCGAAGAGCTGAGGAAACCAAAAAGGGCCGCAGTCGATGACATCAACGCCAATCTACCGCCGGGTGCTGCTGAAGATTTCCGGCGAGGCGTTGATGGGGTCGGGCAATTACGGCATCGATCTGGCGACGGTGGATCGCATCGCCGGCGAAATCAAAGAAGCAAAAGCGATTGGCACCCAGGTGTGCGCGGTCATCGGTGGCGGCAATATCTTCCGCGGCATGCAGGCTGCCGCGTCGGGAATGGAGCGCGCGACGGCGGACTATATGGGCATGCTGGGCACGATCATGAACGCGCTGGCGATGCAGAATGCTCTTGAAAAAATCGGTGTATTCACGCGTGTGCAATCTGCGATCCCGATGATGACGGTCTGCGAGCCTTACATCCGGCGGCGTGCGATGCGTCATATGGAAAAGGGCAGGGTGGTGATTTTTGCCGCTGGAACCGGCAACCCGTTCTTCACGACCGACACAGCGGCAGCCCTGCGCGCCTCGGAGATGGGCGTCGATGCCTTGATGAAGGGCACGCAAGTTGACGGTGTATATTCGGCCGATCCGAAAAAAAATCCGTCGGCCGAACGCTACGAGCGCCTGACCCATATGGACGTACTGGCGCGCGACTTGAAGGTCATGGATGCCTCGGCGGTGTCGTTGGCCCGGGACAACAAGATTTCGATTGTCGTTTTTAATATCCATGAAAAAATGAATTTCGTGAAAGTGCTCCAGGGCAAAGGCCTGAGCACAGTGATTGCAACTTAACTGCGACGGCCTCGCCTTCGCGTGGAGGACTTTCATGGCGCAATCCAAGCCATTCGATAATGAGGATTTGCAAAAGCGTATGAGGGGCGCCGTGCAAACCCTGAAGCACGAGTTCGCAGGTTTGCGTACCGGGCGGGCAAGCGTCACGCTGCTTGAGCCTGTGCATGTCGATGCCTATGGGAGCTCCATGCCGCTTTCGCAAGTTGGCACCGTCAACGCGCCGGAGCCGCGCATGCTGACCGTTCAAGTCTGGGACCGGGGACTTGTCATTGCGGTCGACAAGGCTATTCGCAGCTCAGGCCTGGGGTTGAATCCGCAAGTGGATGGTCAATTGCTGCGCATTCCAATCCCGCCTTTGACCGAGGAGCGCCGCAGAGAACTTTCGAAAATCGGTGCGAAATACTCCGAAACGGCGCGGGTGGCCGTGCGCAATATTCGCAGGGACGGGATGGAGCACCTCAAGAAGCTCGAGAAAGAACATCAAATCAGCGAAGACGAACACAAGAAACTTCACGACAAGGTTCAGTCGGCGACCGACGCTCATATCAAGGAAATTGACGACGCTTTAGCAGCCAAAGAGAAGGAGATCATGCAAGTCTAGCCAAGGCTTGCGGGTCATAGTCGGATGTCATCTGGTGCAGACGGTCAGTTGGGTCAATCGCCTCCAAACCATGTTGCCATCATCATGGATGGGAATGGGCGATGGGCGAAGGCGCGCCACCTCCCACGAGCCATGGGGCACAGAGCAGGCGTCGCTGCCGTTCGGACCACGGTGCGCGCTGCGGCCAAGCATGGGATCAAGTATTTGACCCTATTTGGATTTTCTTCCGAAAACTGGAAACGGCCACGGACGGAAGTCAATGATCTGATGGGATTGCTACGACTTTATATTCGCAGCGACCTGGACGAGCTTCATGCCAATGGTGTCGAGATCCGGATTATTGGAGCCAAAACGCAGCTAGAGGGGGATATCCTCGACCTCATTGACGAGGCTCATAATCGCACGCGGGGAAACGCAAGCCTGAGGCTTACCATTGCCTTCAATTATAGCGGCCAAGACGAGATTATCGAGGCGGTTCGCCGTATCGCAGAGAGCGTGAAAGCTGGTACGCTTCAGACCGACGGAATCGACCGGAATGTATTCTCCTCGTATTTGGCGACGGCCGGGACGCCGGACCCTGATCTCGTCATTCGAACCAGCGGTGAGCAGCGCTTGAGCAATTTCCTGATATGGCAAACGGCGTATTCCGAGTTTGTTTTTCAAGACACGCTTTGGCCTGATTTTGGCGAGGCGCAATTGGTGGATGCCATCCGGCAGTTTCAAGCGCGAGAGCGCCGGTTTGGCGGAATTTCAACGGCGGCTGGCGCGTGAACTCGATGAGTGGAGCTACGGCGTCCAGCCTTTGGCCGCGCATCATAACCTCGATCATTCTGATCCCGTCGGCTCTCGCTGCCGTTTACGCAGGTGGTTGGGTTTTGGCAGTGTGGGCAGGCGCCGCCGGGTTCGCGATGGCCCGCGAGTGGACGCGCATTGTGCATCGCGACGCAAGGTTTGGATGGCGATTTGCACTTCATGGGCTTGCCATCGTCAGTTCACAGATCTTGCTGGTAGCTGGCGAACCCAATTTGGCGATTGCGAGTATTCTTTTTGCGGCGTTCATCGGCAGCCTTATTGCCCAAAGGAGAGAAGAGCGCTCCGTTTGGCTTATTGCCGGCATAATTTTCGTTGCGGCACCCTGCCTGGCGTTTGCCAGTTTGCGAGCAACGGTGCCGTTTGGATTTGAGACCGTCGTGTGGCTGCTGAGCGTCGTTTGGGCGACAGATAGCGCTGCGTTCCTGGCTGGCTCGGCCGTTGGCGGACCAAAGCTTGCGCCGTTGATTTCGCCAAACAAGACCTGGGCCGGTGCGGCTGCGGGCCTTGTTGCGGGAATATTTGCCGGGTTCATACTGGCGCAGCTTGCCGGACAGTATGTCTCGTTGGCGTTCATGGCAGCAAGCGCTGCCCTTGCAGTGCTTACGCAATGTGGAGATCTTGCTGAGTCGTTTTTGAAGCGACGGTTTGGAGTAAAAGACGCCTCTGACCTTATTCCAGGGCATGGGGGGGCGTTGGACCGGCTTGACGGCATGATTTTCGCGACATCGGGATTGGCGCTTTTTGTAATCTGCACGGGTTTTTCTCCCGTGATATGGGCGATGCGATGATGGCGTTAGCTCCACGCCGCGTGACAATTTTGGGGTCAACGGGTTCGGTGGGCGTCAACACCGTTGAACTCATTGAACACCACAACAAGCTTTCTCCAAACCGGTTCCAGGTCGTTGCACTCACGGCAAACTCAAACGTGAGCGAGCTGGCAGCGCAGGCGCGCCGGCTGCGGCCAGATTTTGTCGCAATCGGACAATCCTCCCGGTATGGCGAACTCAAGCACGAGCTCTCGGGTACCGGAATTGAGTTGGGGGCTGGCGAAGCCGGAGTGGTGGAAGCCGCACTCCGGTCGTCTGACTGGGTGATGGCAAGCATTATTGGGGCAGCAGGATTGCGGCCTACGTTGGCGGCCGTTTCGCGAGGCGTGACGGTTGCGATCGCCAACAAGGAATGTCTTGTATCTGCCGGACACTTATTCATGTCGAAGGTCAAACTCTCCGGGGCCACGCTTATTCCCGTGGACTCCGAACACAATGGCGTTTTCCAAGTCTTCGACGCAAGCCAATCGCGGGCGATCGAGCAAGTAACCTTGACGGCATCTGGGGGGCCGTTTCGGACGTGGACCGTGGAGCAGATGAAACAGGTCACGCCAGCTCAGGCCTGCAAGCATCCCAATTATTCAATGGGTGCCAAAATATCCGTCGATTCGGCAACCTTAATGAACAAGGGTTTGGAGCTAATTGAGGCTCATCATTTGTTTGGCATGGCTCCTGAACAGTTGGGCGTGGTGGTTCACCCTCAGCAGGCGGTACATTGTTTGGTTTCCTACGTGGACGGATCTGTTTTGGCTCAGTTGGGAAGCCCGGATATGCGCACGCCAATCGCGTTCGCACTGGGGTATCCGGAGCGGATGTCCGCGCCAACCCGGACACTTGACCTTGTCGAATTGGGACACCTTACTTTCGAAGCGCCCGATACGGTGCGGTTTCCTTGTCTCGCATTGGCGCAGGCGGCCATGAAAATGGGAGGGAGTGCTCCGACAATTCTGAATGCCGCCAATGAGATTGCGGTTGAAGCCTTTTTGGCGGGACAGATCGGGTTTGCCGCAATTGCCAGTATCGTGGAGGCAACAATGAATGGATGCGAAGCCTCTACTCAGTCACCGGAATCAATCGATCATGTCCTGACTATAGATAATGTGGCGCGACGGCACGCCAAAAGTGCATTGCCAAGTTAAGTTGTTTTGATCCAGAAACACCAATGAGCGAGAAAGCAAATGTTTGACCAAGTGGTAAACTTCTTCTTTGGCGGTCTGGGATTCCTCTTTGTGATCACACTTGTTGTGTTCGTTCACGAACTTGGACACTTTTCGGCGGGCCGTTTCTTTGGTGTGCGGATCGACAGTTTTTCAATTGGCTTTGGGCGCTCCATAGCAGGGTTCACCGATCGTCATGGTACCCAATGGAAAATTGGCTGGTTGCCGCTTGGCGGCTATGTCAAATTCTGGGGCGATGAAGGTGTTTCGAGCACGCCAGATCATGAAAAAATAGACAAGGTTTCGGCGGAAGAGCGGTCAAAGTCGTTCCATCACAAGCCGCTCTATCAAAAGGCGATAATTGCGGTTGCGGGGCCAGTTGCCAATTTTGTGCTCGCGATTTTTATCTTGTCGACCTTATTCCTGATTTACGGGGATGTGGTCGATGCACCTCGCGTGGGGGGCGTGAAGCCGGGGCTGCCTGCTGACACTGCAGGGCTAGTGCCCGGAGATTTGATTCTTGAAATTGACGGCGATCCGATCCAGGAATTTTCGGAAATACTGCGCATCGTTACGGTCTCGAACTTACGCGAATTGGATTTTCATGTTCAGCGTGGATCTCGCAATATCCACCTGAAAGTCACGCCCAGAATGATTCCCAGACCGGATAATTTCGGCGACAAAATTATGGACCCCGGAATAGGCATTCATTCCGTTGTTCCCGGAAAAGTGAAGCGGGTGGTCTTAGGTTCTGCAGCCGGGCGAGCCGGCATCCTCCCGTCTGACGTCATTGTTCAGGTTGATGGAAAATATCTGGAGTCGTTGAATGATTTTTCCCAGGCTTTGGAAACGGCCCAAGGGAAGAAAGTCCAGGTTTTGGTGTCCCGTCCGGCGGAAACCGAACAGAAACCCTGGGGGCGCCGCGAGATCAGGCTCAGTCTCGAACCTTCGCCGATCAGCAGCATGGGCGATCCAGACCGAGTCGTTTTGGAGGCCGTTGGGTTGGAATTCACGGTGCCGGGCGCTCCGAAACCTAAAGTTCGTGTAACATTCGGGCTCTTTGACGCAGTTTCGAAGGCCGTAGGCGTCACCGAATTCATTGTGGTGAAGACGTTTTATTTTATAGGACAGCTTTTCGCGGGTACCGGAGACTACCAGCAGTTGTCAGGTCCAATAGGAATTGCCTCAGTTTCCGGGAAAGTTGCCATACAATTTGGTGTAGTGCCGCTCATCAACCTGGCGGCAGTGTTGTCCGTAAGCATCGGTTTGCTCAATCTTTTCCCAATACCCATGCTCGACGGGGGACATATCCTGTACTATGGCATAGAAGCAGTACGTGGGCGGCCTCTGGGTGAGCGCGCCCAGGAGCTTGGGTTTCGGATTGGCTTAGCTTTCGTGGTCAGCCTGTTGTTGTTTGCGACATGGAATGATTTGACGAAGCTGGGACTATTCGGTGTTCTGGGCTTCAATTCTTAGGTGAACGTTTGTTGATTGAACTTTCAGTATCGGTATTTCTGCCTCGGGGCGTGAACGAATGATTAGAATACTGGGAACGGCGTTGACGCTCTTTGTGGCCTCGATATTTTGGGCAACGGCTGCAGTTGCGCAAGATGTGGATGGGCCGTCGGTTCAGCGCATTAATGTAGAGGGCAATCAACGGATCGAAGAGTCGACCGTCTTGTCCTACATGGTGCTTCGTGAGGGCCAACCGTATTCGCAGGCCCAAGTCGATCAATCCCTGAAGACCCTGTTTGCGACAGGATTGTTTGCAGATGTCCAAATCCAGCAATCAAGTGGAATTGTCACAGTAAAGGTTGTTGAGAACCCGATCATCAATCGGATTGCTTTCGACGGAAACTCCAAAGTCTCGAACAAGACACTTGACGAAGAAGTGCAGCTAAAGCCGCGAATGGTTTTCTCTCGAGCGAAGGTGCAAGCTGATGTTCAGCGTGTGCTCGAAATCTATCGCAGGTCTGGCCGGTTCGCTGCTCAAGTGGAACCCAAGACAGTTCAATTGGGGCAGAACCGGGTCGATCTCGTATTTGAAATCAACGAAGGCCCGACTACAGGCGTGAGCCGAATTATCTTTATCGGAAATAAAGTTTTTAGCGATGGCACGCTAAGAGACAAAATTACGACCGGTGAGTCTGTTTGGTGGAATTTTCTGCAATCCAACGACAATTACGATCCAGACCGGTTGACCTTTGACCGCGAACAGATTCGCCGCCACTATCTTTCGGAAGGTTACGCAGACTTCCGCGTAATCTCGGGCGTGGCTGAGCTGGCTCCTGACCGGAGTGGGTTTTACATCACGTTCACTATTGAAGAAGGCGACAAATACAATTTCGGCAAAGTCGAGATCGACACGAAGTTGAAAGAAATCCCAGTTGCGGAACTTCAAGAACTGATCCGCTTTGAAGGCGGTGAGCAGTACAACGCAGAACTTATCGACAAGAGCGTTGATGCTTTGACGCTTGCGGCGGGTACGAAGGGGTACGCCTTCGTGGATATCCGGCCGCGGGTTCGCCGCAACAAAGAAGATAAGACCGTTGATGTTGTGTTCAAGGTTGAGGAAGGCCCCCGGGTTTACATCGAGCGTATCAATATCGTTGGCAATAGCCGTACCCTGGACAAAGTAATTCGCCGGGAAATCCGGTTGGTTGAAGGCGATGCATTTAACAGGGTGCTGATCAATCGCTCGCGATCACGCATTCGTGGTCTTGGCTTTTTCAAGAAAGTGGAAGTCACGGAGGAGCCCGGAACGGCGCCGGACCGGACTGTGCTGAATGTTGAAGTTGAGGAACAGTCCACTGGCGAGTTCTCTGTTAGCGCCGGATTTTCTTCGGCGGACAGCGTCGTCGGCGCCGTAAGTTTGACGGAAAAGAATTTGTTGGGTCGTGGGCAGTTTTTGCGATTGCAGGTTTCGTTGTCGAGCATTCGGCAACAAATTGACCTGCGATTTACCGAGCCGCATTTCCTTGATCGCAACATGTCTGCCGGGTTTGATTTGTATAACACGCATTCCGTATTTGATGAGTCGAACTACGAAGCCGATATTCGGGGGTTGGGCCTCAGGCTCGGATTCCCGCTGTCCGAATTTGGACGGTTGGGGCTGCGGTACACCTTGCGGCAAGATGACGTGCGGATTACCGGCCCAGCGGGGGATGTCGAACAGGGCGTGACCATGTTGTCGTCCGCAGGGTTTACATACGCCTATGACGAAAAAGATGACCCCATCGAACCGAAGAATGGCGTGGATTTGACCTGGAGCGTGGACGCTGCTGGCCTTGGTGGTGACAAACAGTATGTCAGGACCGAGCTCAACGCGAATTGGTTCAAACGGCTTTGGCTCGACGATCTGATCCTCAATGTGGCCGTGAGCGGCGGCTATATTCTGGCGTTTGGCGACGAAACGTTGTCAACCAATGACCGGTTTTTTAAAGGCGGCGGTTCTTTCAGAGGATTTAAGACGTCAGGTATCGGTCCCCGGGACATAGCGTCCGCTGGCACGCCTCCTTCAGTGGGTGGTGAGGTCTACGGCATTGGTACCATTGAATTGCGGGTCCCAAATTTCTTGCCTGAAGAACTTGGCATCAAGACGGCAGTATTTACCGATGTTGGAACTGTCGGCATGGTGGCGGACAAGCCAGTGTGCGGTATTGTGACTTGTATCGCAGACGACTTGGCTCTTCGCGCATCTGCAGGCGTCAGCGTCTACTGGAATTCTCCTTTTGGTCCAGTACGCCTTGATTTCTCCCAGATCTTGAACCAAGAAGACTATGACCAAACGGAATCCTTCCGCTTCAGCGCAGGAACGAAATTTTAATCCGCTCCAGGAGATTATTGTCATGACTAAATTGAAGGCCCGCTGGGCCATGGCCGCATTCGCGGTGACTGCTTCCGTATTCGCTTTTGGCACGTCTTTGGCACAGCCTGTTCCGCCCAAGCCGGCCGCTCCGGTGGCGGCTGTGAACAAGCCTGCCCCGGCCGCGACAATTCTTTTTCTTGATCGCGGTACGGTCTTGAGAAAGTCCGCAGTTGGCGTCGACATGTATAAGCAGGTTGAGGCTTTGGCGAAGAAAATGGAGACTGACTACGCTCCGGAAAACAAAAAAATCCAAGCCGACATTCAGGCGCTGCAGGCTCAGGCTGATGTTCTGTCACCACAAGCAAGGCAAACAAAAGTGAAGGAGCTGGAAACCCGGCGCCAGGCACTGCAGAAAAAAGTCCAGGATCGGCAAACATCGATTCAGGGTGGATTGGCGAATGCCCGCACGCAAATCGAACGTGCGCTGGCTCCAATACTCGAGAAATTGTTGACGGAGCGCCGGGCAAACTTGTTGCTCGACCGCGGGCTCGTGGTGTTGGGGGCGACCGAATTGGACATCACGAATGTGGTGATTGACCGCCTCAACAAGTCGCTACCAAAGGTTACGGTTACACCGGTTGCTGCAAAACCAGCCAAACCTGGTGCGGTTCCGGCCAAGCCAGGCGGCTAAATTTTGAGCGGATAATTTTGCTGCGAAGGACCGGGTTTAGCCAAACCCGGTCCTGCGTCTATTGTGGGCTATGGCAGATTCTAGATTCTACGATAATCGTGGTCCGTTCAGTCTGGCGCAGGTCGAGAGCCTCACTGGGGCCTTAGCGATGGCTGGTACCAGCTTGGTTGAGGTGCAAGATGTCGCGCCGCTGGACCGGGCTGATGGTCATCACGCGTCCTATTGTGACGGAGTGAAATTCCAGCCGGCGCTTAGAGCATCCCGCGCCGGGGCAGTTTTTGTTTCAGAAGCACTTGCAAAGTTCGCTCCGCCGGGCTGTGTGGCTTTGGTTTGCAGTCAGCCGGCGCTGGCCTTTGCCAAGCTTGCTACAGCCCTTTACCCCAAAGTCGGCTACTTCTGGCCTGCAGGCCGGGAGCCGCTGCGGCTCATTGCTGATTCAGTCCGAGTGGGCGCTGACACAGTCGTAGCACCTGGTGCATTTCTTGGTGAAAACGTTGAAATCGGATCGGGCTGCATCATTGGTAGTTGTGCTGTCATCGGACGTGGAGTGCGCATTGGACGTGGTACCTCTATCGGCGCGCACGCTTCAATAAGCCATGCACTGGTTGGCGACCGCTGCATTGTGCATGCGGGCGCTCGAATTGGACAAGATGGCTTTGGATTTGTCGGCACTACTGAGGGTCACTACAAAATTCCCCAGCTTGGCCGCGTAATCATCCAAGACGACGTGGAAATTGGCGCAAACGTTACCATCGACAGGGGCGCGCTTGCGGATACGATTATTGGTGAAGGTACGAAAATCGATAATTTGGTCCAAATTGGACACAACACACGGATCGGCCGCAGATGTATTATTGTGTCGCAAGTGGGGATCTCCGGAAGTTGTGATATTGGGGATTTCGTAGTGATTGGCGGTCAAACCGGGGTGGCCGATCATGTTAACATTGGCCAAGGTGCGTATGTTGCTGCCAAGTCTGGTGTTTCGCGCTCGCTTGAAGGCGGGAAGGTCTATGGTGGATTTCCCGCGCGGCCGATCGAGCAATGGCGACGTGAAGTAGGCGTCGTGTCGCGTCTGGCGAAAGGGAAGCAAGGTAAAAATGAGCGCAGCGGAAGCCAAGATTAGTCAGACCTTAGCGAGCGCCGATGTTCTGCGGTTGATGGAGCTATTGCCGCATCGTCCGCCAATGCTTTTGATTGACCGCATGATAGACATCGTACCTAACGAAAGCGCTACGGGTGTCAAAACAGTATCGATGAGTGACCCCATTTTTTCTGGACACTTCCCAGGTCACCCGATCATGCCCGGCGTTCTGATTGTGGAGGCCATGGCGCAGACCTCAGGTGCGTTGGTCATGCATTCCTTAGGCGTGCGCGCAGGGGATAAGCTTGTGTATTTCATGTCAATTGATCGAGCGCGATTTCGGCACCCGGTTGTACCTGGTGACGTGCTCATGCTGCCCGTAAAAATACTTCGTACGAGAAAGCCGGTGTGGCGCTTTTCTGCAGAGGCATTTGTCAATGGAACCCTTTGCGCGGAAGCGGAATACAGTGCAATGATCGTCGATAAATCTGGAAAGCCCGCAAACGTTAATGTCTAATATTCATCCCTCAGCTGTGATTGATCGCAGCGCAAAAATTCACACTACCGTTCAAATTGGTGCGTTTTGCGTTGTAGGGCCCAACGTGACTTTGAGCGAAAATGTTCGCCTCATCAATCATGTGTGTGTCGATGGACATACGAGCATCGGGCGCGGTACGACCGTTTTCCCATTTGCCTCACTAGGCCAACCGCCTCAAAGTTTGGCCTACAAAGGGGAAGACACCGAGCTGGTGATCGGTGAAAACAATATTATTCGCGAACATGTGACAATGAATCCTGGCACCGCGAAAGGCAGCGGCGTCACACGCGTGGGCGATAATTGTATGTTCATGGCCGACAGCCACGTTGCTCACGATTGCGTTGTTGGTAGCAACTGTGTGTTCGCAAATAACGCGATGGTTGGCGGTCACGTAGTGGTGGAGGACTTTGTCTGGTTGGGCGGCGGGGCTGCAGTTCATCAGTTTAGCCGTATCGGGCGGCACGCTTTTGTAGGTGGCATGGCCGGGCTGGAAGGGGATCTGATTCCTTATGGTTCTGTCATGGGAAATCGGGCGTATCTTGCGGGGCTGAATCTGGTGGGCTTGAAGCGCCGGGGATTTACCCGCGATCAAATTCACGAACTGAGAAACGCGTACCGTTTAATGTTCGCTCAGGAAGGTACATTTCAAGAGCGGTTGGCCGACGTTGCCGAACTCTTTGCCAACAACGGCGAAGTGATGGAGATCGTCAACTTTGTTCGCGCAGGTGGAAGCCGTCCATTGTGTATGCCAAATCGAGAGACCCGTTCCGAGCCAGCGTGACCCCGCAACAATCGAAAATTGGCATTATTGCGGGTGCGGGAGAATTGCCGTTACAGATCGCGCGCGCCTGTGCGGCTCATTCGCGCCAGTACCATGTGATTGCCGTTGATGAGTTCGCGCGAACAATTCCCAGCTCTATGAGCCATACGCGGATTGAAATCAGCAAGCTGGGAGCTTGCATTCGTGAACTTCGTGGAACAGGTTGCGTGGAGGTGGTGTTCGCTGGAAAGTTTGCGCGTCCTCGGGACCGGAAGATCCGGCTGCGGCCTGACTGGCAGGCGATGTTGTTTTTGGCGACGAATTTTGGAGTGTTGCGGCGCACCGACGATGGCATTCATCGCGCGATTGCTTCGACTTTACTCTCGTATGGTTTTCGCGTTGTTTCGCCCCTTGATGCGGCGCCAGAGTTGGGGGCGCGCCATGGCTGCCTTGCACGGCGCGAGCCAAACGCCGCGCAGCAGGCGATGTTCCAGGATGCGCTCATAGCTGCAAAGGGTCATGGAATCTCGCGGCAGGGTCAAGCGATCGTGTATGCCGATGGCAAAATTATCGCCAGGGAAGGCAAAGCAGGAACTGATGCCATGCTGCAATCCCTGCCAGCTTCGATCCCGCCCAACTCAATACTGGTAAAAGCCATGGCGCCTAATCAGCTGCCCACAATGGATCCTCCGGCAATTGGAGAAGACACAGTACAAATTGCAGCAAAGGCCGGTCTGGTTGGCATTTTGGTTGAAGCGGGCCGCAGCATTGTTGTCGATCCGGAACGCGTTGGCGCACTCGCCGACGAGATGGGTATCTTTGTTTATGCGGATTCGGCCAGCGTATGAGTGTTGATCTTGTGACGCACCGCCCGAGAATTATGCTGGTCGCGGGCGAACCGTCCGGCGATGCGCTTGGTGGTCAGCTCATCCGGGGGCTGCAGCTTGCTTCGAATGGTGAAGTTGAAATCTTCGGCGTGGGCGGTCCACATATGCGCAGTGCCGGACTGCAAAGTCTTTTTTCGTTGGACGATACTTCGGTTATGGGGCTGCGGGAAGTCTTGCCGCGCCTGCCGCGGATAGTGCGCCGTATTCGACAAGCCGCATCATTCGCCAAGGCTATGCGCCCGGACGTAGCTGTAATGATCGATAGCCCCGACTTCACCCACCACGTCGCCAAGCGAATCCGGCGAATTGCACCGGACATAAGGTTGATTGATTACGTGGCGCCCCAGGTTTGGGCGTCACGACCCGGGCGAGCCAAAGTGATGGCGTCATACTTTGATCACGTGCTTTGCCTGTTACCTTTTGAAGTGCCCATCTTCGAGAAGGCGGGGCTTAAGGCAACATTTGTTGGGCATCCCGTTGTAGAGCGTGTGCCGACAATGGGGCAGGGTGCGGCGTTTCGTATTCAGCACGCCCTTGCGCCTGGAGAGCGTATATTGTTGCTCCTGCCAGGTAGTCGCTCGAGCGAAATTAGATTTCTGTGGCCGGTCTTTCGTAGCGCAATTGAGAAAACTGAAGCTGCAGTTGGTGCGCTGACCATTGTGCTTCCGACTGTGCCTACGGTCTCGAACCTGGTTCGAGCACACGTTGCCGAATGGGGGAGACGCGTCATCGTTGTTGAAGATGCAACGCAGAAATCCGGGGCCTTTGACGCTGCGGATGTGGCGCTGGCAGCGTCGGGAACCGTTTCGACTGAGCTTGCCATGAGCGCCACGCCAATGGTGATCGGCTATCGTGTTGGTGCTTTTACGGCAGCGATTGCACGGCCATTCATCCAGGTGCCGTTTATAACATTGGTGAATTTGATTTTGGAGAGAGAGGCAATTCCGGAATTTGTGCAGGAAAAGTGTAATGCGGAAAACCTGTCGTCGGAGCTCATCAAACTTCTAACAAATCATGCTGCGCGCGTAGAGCAAGTCACCGCCTCGGCCCAAGCGATTAGAGCTCTCGGTCTTGGAGATGAAACGCCAAGTCTGCGTGCGGCCCGGACCATTTTGAAACTATTGCGCGAACCAAAGCTTACTGGAGGGCCGGTGTAACCCGGCCCGCTCAGCATCAACGCTTGTGTAGAGCAATGTATTCCCGATGAGGGGCTCCGACGTATAGCTGCCGTGGGCGGCCGATCTTTTGGCTCGGATCCTCAATCATTTCGGCCCATTGTGCAATCCAGCCGACGGTGCGTGCAAGTGCAAACAAGGCCGTAAACATGGATGTCGGGAAGCCCAGCGCTTTCAGCGTGATCCCGGCATAGAAGTCTATGTTGGGATACAGCTTTTTCTCGATGAAGTATTCGTCATTGAGCGCCACGTGTTCCAGCTCCATCGCAACCTGGAGAAGTGGGTCATTTCGAATTCCAAGCTCGTCAAGTACTTCATGACAGGTCTGTTGCATCACTTTGGCGCGCGGATCGTAGTTCTTGTAGACGCGATGCCCGAAGCCCATGAGGCGAAATCCAGAGGACTTGTCCTTGGCTCGTGCTACGTATTCAGGAACGCGTTTTACATCGCCGATTTCCTCAAGCATACGCAACGCTGCTTCGTTGGCGCCTCCATGTGCCGGCCCCCAGAGGCAGGCTATGCCTGCTGCGATGCATGCAAATGGGTTCGCGCCTGACGAGCCTGCAAGGCGCACAGTTGAAGTCGAAGCATTCTGTTCGTGGTCGGCGTGGAGGATAAAAATACGATCAAGCGCGCGCGCGAGCACCGGGTTTACTTTGTAGTCTTCGGCAGGCACTGCAAAGCACATACGAAGAAAGTTTTCAGAGTAATTCAGCTCATTTCTTGGATAGATGAAGGGTTGGCCTACCGAGTATTTGTATGCCATCGCCGCAATGGTCGGCATCTTGGCGATCATTCGATGGCTTGCGATAGTTCGCTGTTGTGGGTCGTTGATGTCGGTCGAGTCATGATAAAACGCAGAGAGCGCACCCACTACGCCGCACATTACCGCCATGGGGTGAGCGTCGCGGCGGAAGCCACGGAAAAACTGACTAATCTGTTCGTGCACCATTGTGTGGCGCGAAATCTGGCTGCGGAAAGACTTAAGCCTGTCTGCCGATGGAAGCTCGCCGTGCAGCAACAAGTAACAAACTTCGATGAAGTCGCTGTGTTCTGCAAGCTGTTCAATGGGATACCCGCGATAGAGCAACACGCCTTCGTCGCCGTCGACATACGTAATTGCGCTTTCGCAGCTCGCGGTAGATACAAATCCGGGATCATATGTGAAGGCATTTCCTTCAGCATAGAGTTTGCGAATGTCGATTACATCGGGGCCCACTGAGCCTCGAATGACGGGAAGCTCAATACTCTTGTTGCCCAGTACCAGCGTCGCTTTTCCGGTTAACTTTGAAGCAAAAGGGGTCTTTGACATCGCGATCTCCATGGACGCACTTCACTGGCCGACTCGACAGCCGCTGCATTGTGCACTGCAATATATTCAATTGAGTATACGTGGCGATAACTATTCATTCACAAGTGCCGCACGCACATATTTTTAACTAAATGACGGCCTGGTCCGCTATTCGAGCCAAGGATTCCGCCTTTCCTAGCACCTGAAGAACCTCGAAAATCCCTGGGGAAGTGCTACGTCCAGTTAACGCTACACGCAGTGGTTGTGCAACTACTCCGAGCTTGAGGCCGTTCGCGTCCACAAAATTGCGAACTGCGGCTTCCAAGGCTTCAGGCACCCAATCGACCGGCTGAAGCGCCGGGATCAAATTTTTGAGGTGTGCACGCGCTTCGGCGGTCATTATTTTCTGCGCTTTGTCATCAAGTGCGAGAGGACGCTTGGCGACAAGAAACTGCGCGCCATCTGCGAGTTCGACCAGAGTTTTGGCGCGCTCCTTTAGCCCAGGCATTGCAGCGATGAGTTGAGCCCGTAGATTTGGGAAATCCTTCGGGTCGAAAGCTTTCAGAAGGGGACGAGTTGAGTTGGCCAGGTCTTCATCAGATGCTTGCCGGATGTAGTGACCATTCAGATTGTCGAGTTTCTTGAAGTCAACGCGTGAGGGGCTGCGTCCGATACTCTCGAGATTAAACCACTCAATCGCTTGAGGGGTGGAGATCGTTTCATCATCGCCATGGCTCCAACCCAAACGCAGCAGGTAATTGCGCATCGCCTCAGGCAAATAGCCGAGGTTTTTGTATTCGTGGATTCCGAGGGCCCCATGGCGTTTTGAGAGTTTCTGACCGTCTTCTCCATGCATCAGGGGCAGGTGGGCATAGATTGGAACCGGCCAACCCATGGCATCAATGATTTGGCGTTGACGCGCTGCATTCGTCAGGTGATCGTCGCCGCGAATGACATGAGTTACACCCATGTCATGGTCATCCACCACAACTGAAAGCATGTAAGTTGGCGTTCCATCGGAACGCAAAAGTATGAAGTCGTCCAACACATCATTGGAGAAACGAACGTCGCCCTGAACCTTGTCGCTGATGATTGTGTCTCCGGCGCGAGGGGCCTTGATGCGGATGACGGGCGGAACATTGGGACGGTGATCCGAAGCGGGACGGTCACGCCAACGGCCATCATAGCGCATTGGCGTTCCCGCCGCTCGTTGAGTTTCACGCATTGTTTCCAGCTCGGCGGGTGACGCATAACAATGATAGGCCCTGTCCATCGCGAGAAGTTGCCTGGCTACTTCAGCATGCCTTTCGGCGCGCGCAAATTGATAGACCGTCTCGGCGTCCCAGTTGAGACCCAGCCACTCCAACCCCTCGATGATTGCAGCTATTGCGTCGCTTGAGGAGCGTTGCCGATCTGTGTCCTCTATTCGCAAGCGAAAGGTCCCGTTGTGGCGCCGCGCGAAGAGCCAGTTGAACAAGGCTGTGCGCGCTCCCCCAATGTGGAGGAAACCTGTCGGCGATGGTGCAAATCTTGTTACAATTTTCATGTGGTGTTTGGTGCGCTTAAGTTGTTTTGATTTGAACGAGTGGGATGCATTTTCAAATGCCAGCAATCTAACACGCGAGCAATACAAATTGCGGGAATCCGATCACAGCATCGATCAGCGATTTCGCGGGACCAGAGCGTCGATTTTGGCGTGGGTTCACCGATTGCCAACGCAGACAATTGATGGTTGGCGCAACGATGCCAGCCGGCGGGTTCTATTTGTACCGGTTCTCGTGGGATGTGGAGTGGGCTTTTATTTCTCTCTGCTGCAGGAGCCCTCTTTTTGGTGGATAGGGTGGGCCCCAGCCCTTCTTGTGGTCTGGATTGCGATGCGGACGTCAAATTTGGCGCACGCCACGCTGCTGTTGGGAGCTATAGCGGCCCTGTCATGCGGGTTTTCGCTAGCAGTACTTCGAGCGCAAGTCGTGGGGGCACCGGTGATAGCCCGGGAGACGAGGTTGCTGACTATCACCGGGCGTATCGCAGACCTCGAACCGTCGGCGCGGGGGAGGACGCGGGTCATTTTGGACATCGCTTCGGTTGTGCCTGCGCAACTTACGGTTCCAAAGCGAATCCGGCTTTCGATCAGCACGGAAAAAACACCGCTCCATCCAGGCGATTGGATTCGAGTGCGAACTACTCTGCGCCCGCCTCCCGCGCCTGTTGCACCTGGTTCTTTCGATTTTGGACGAAAACTTTGGTTTGAGGGTGTAGGCGCTATTGGCTTTACACTGAGCCCCGTCATTCGCGTCTCCCCGCCTGCGCGGGACTCGATTGTGGTTGGAATTTCCAGCGCGATTCAGCGGACGCGCCATGCAGTTAGTGAGCGCATTTTGCGTGTGACTTCAGATCGAACCGGACCAATTGCGGCCGCGTTTCTGACTGGAGAGCGTGGCTTGATTTCCGACGAGGACAATGTGGCAATGCGTGACTCGAGTCTTGCTCACCTTTTGTCAATTTCCGGGTTGCACATGATGCTCGCGGGTTTTGGATTTTTCGCTGCCCTGCGCATACTCTTCGCTCTCGTTCCCGCTCTGGTGCTTGTCTATCCGGTTAAAAAGTGGGCCGCCGCCGGAGCGCTGCTCGTTTCGTTCGCGTATTTGCTGCTGAGCGGAGCGTCTGTGCCCACGCAACGGGCCTTCGCTATGGTTCTGGTCGCCTTTGTAGCAATCATTTTTGATCGCACTGCTTTGAGCATGCGCACCGTATCAATTGCCGCGTTGGCGGTGCTGGTGATCGCGCCTGAATCCTGGATGGACCCAAGTTTTCAGATGTCATTCGCTGCCGTAGTAGCCTTGATTTCCGCATATGAGTGGTGGAGTGCAAACCACATTTCACCGGCCTTTCAGCCGGGTCCGCTCCGGCGGTTCTGGAACCTGGTTGTTGCGACGGCGGCGACGAGTGTGATCGCCGGCATAGCAACCGCGCCATTTGCTGCTTTTCATTTTAACAGATTTTCAGACTACGGCGTGGTTGCGAATGTGATGGTCATGCCAATGGTGAGTTTTGTTATCATGCCGTCTGGGGTCGTTGCTCTTCTCGTGATGCCGTTTGGCCTGGAAGAATTTCCGTTGATGGCAATGGAGTGGGGGCTTGGCTGGATGCTGGCGTGCGCGCATTGGGTCGCATCCTGGCCAGGCGCAACACAGGCCGTGCAAGCGTTTCCCGTGGAGGCCCTTTTGCTGGTTGTGGCTGGAGGGCTGTGGATGGCGATATGGCAGGCGCAATGGCGATGGCTTGGTCTTGTCCCGTTGATTGCCGGAGCATTTGCCACTCAGATGACGAGCGCCCCTGACGTCTTCATCGCTGGAGATGGAGGCAACGTTGCGGTTCGCGACCGGCAAGGTTTGCTTCGTATGGAGTCCTCAAGGCGGGGCCGATTCGATGCTGAGATGTGGCTTCGCGCCGACGGCGATTCTCGCGATGTGGGTGTTGCCCTGCAAGACAGAAATGAAGGCTTCACATGCGACCACAATGGGTGCGTTGCTGAAATAAATGGCCGCGCCGATCGATCCCTGGTTGTGTCTCGCACAGGGGAGTCAGTCGTCGAAGATTGTGCCAGTGCTACAGTTCTGGTCGATCTTGGCCGTGGCTGGCGCCCGGCATGCGATGCGGCGTCACTCACTGTGACCCGGTCATTCCTTGAGGCGGAAGGCGCAGTGGCGGTGCGCCTAACCGAGATGGGCATAGACTGGACGACTGTCGCACGTGAGCGCGGTCAGCGTTTCTGGTCGCCACAATCACCACGCAACCATGCGCAGCGATTAAGACCGCCGGCATCTTTCAGTACCGGCGGAACAGTCCGACGAGCCGGCCTTGAACCTTTATCCGGTCCGAATTGAAAATTCGGGTTTCAAACGACGGATTTGCAGCTTCCAATGCAATCTGAGAACCGCGCTTCCTCAAGCGTTTCAGCGTTGCCTCGGTGCTATCAACAAGCGCAACGACAATATCACCCGAATGAGCATCGTCACTTCTTTGGATCACCACGGTATCGCCGTTCAATATGCCGGCGTTGATCATGGAATCACCGCTGACTTCGAGGGCGTAGTGCTCGCCTGCGGAAATCAGCGATTGAGCCACAGGCAAACTATCGGTGACGTTCTGCAAGGCTTCGATTGGCGTTCCGGCCGCAATCCGCCCCATAACGGGAACCTCTATCAAGGGGCGCAGCGCCGCGCCGCCACGATTGGATGTGGCTCTAATTCCACCACCTGAATCGACGACGCCAAGATTGGGCCGTTTTGCCGTCACGGTTCTGGCCCGTTGTCCCGGTGCGTTTGAATTTTCAGGCAATTTTATGATTTCCAGCGCACGTGCCCGATGAGCAAGCCTGCGCAGGAATCCCCGTTCTTCCAGGGCCGTGATGAGCCTGTGAATGCCGGACTTGGAACGAAGGTCCAACGCCTCCTTCATTTCATCAAATGATGGGGCGACCCCGGTTTCCCGAAGTTTGTCGTGAATATACATCAGCAATTCGTACTGTTTGCGCGTGAGCATTGGGTGATCCATTAAGAACAGAGTTCGAACAATCAGGGTTTGTTCTAGTGATGTTCCATGGTTTGTCAACAAGGAAATTGGCGGTGGGAGCAAATTTTTTATGACAGATACACAGGCGACACGGTTAATTTTCTCGAACTATGACGTAAAAACCAATACGCGCACGGGATCGTCGGCGGATTTGCCTGGCTCCATGGGTGGGCGAACGATGAGCCCATCGGCTGAAGAAAACGCACCCAACATGCTGGAATCTTGAACTGATAGGGGGTGAGCCGTTGCCTCGCCCGTCCTCGAGTATTGCAAGTGACAGCGCACATAGTCTTGGCGTTGGTCATTTTCTGGCAGTGAATTCGCGAGCTTGGCCGAGACAAATCGCCAAGGTAATTCGCTCGTGCCAAGCAGACGAAAAATCATGGGTTTCAGATACAGCAGAGCGCACACCAAGGCGGACACAGGATTTCCCGGCAAACCCAAGAATGGCATAGACCCGTACCGGCCAAAGATCAGAGGTTTCCCTGGCCGCATTGCAATCTTCCAAAAATTTACTTGCAACTTTGGCTGCAAGGATTTTTGCACAAGATCGTGGTCGCCAACAGACGCACCACCCAAAGTAATCAGGATTTCACACCCCTCTGCCATCGAAGCCTTATTTTGGATTTCGCCGATGTCGTCGCGGGCAATGCCAAGATCACGGACACTTCCACCCCAGGCGGTCACATCAGCAGATATGCCGGCAGAAGACGATGCTACTATTTTCGTCGAAGATAGCTCCAATCCGGGAGCAACCAGTTCGTCGCCCGTCGCAAGGACTGCTACGAGCGGGCGTCGAGTGCACGGCAGGTTGGCGTAGTTCATTGCCGCAGCGAGTGCGATGTCGCGCGACGTCAGCTTTCGACCCTTTGCCAGCAGACAATCTCCCTGCCGGAAATCCAGCCCTGATCTGCGAATGTGCCGGCCCGCGGTGTTGTTCACGCCCCCTGCAATGATGACTGTATTGCCGTTAAGCGATGCACTTTCCTGGATGACAATTGCCGATGCGCCTTTCGGCACCGGCGCACCGGTGAAGATGCGGACAGCTTCGCCACTGCGAACTTCGCCATGAAACATTGCCCCGGCGGCGACAGTGCCAATTAGTTTGAGCGATGCTGGAAGGGCGCCTACATCTTCTGCCCGCACCGCATATCCATCCATCGCACTGACGTCGGACAGGGGTTGAGTGGCCTTCGAAACTACGTCATCAGCGAGTACCCTGTTCAGCGCATGAGCCAACAGCACTGGCTCGGCCTGCAATGGCATCAACCCGTCAACAACTCGTGCCTGCGCTTCGCCCACTGAGATCATTCGTCACCCGCGATAGAGGTCTTCCGGATCTACCTTGGCTGCACCTGCCAGCTTTTGCTCTTCCGATTTTGAAAGCGAATGCGTTCTGCCATGCAAGAATGAATAGATCACGCCAACTGTAACCCCGGCATCGCGTGCCCACGCATGGGCGGTGAGCCCACGGCTAGCCATAAAGCGGCGCAGGGCTTCACGTTTTGCATTCTGATCGGTGGTCTGTTTTCGTGATCCTCGTTCGACCGATACTTCGGCGGGCTTCAACACGCGTGCGCGACGTACGCCTGTCGCAGCGCTCATGCGGCGTACTGCGCGAGCCGGCGTAGCAGAGCTGTCTGCTTTTTCCGCGCGAAAGGTTCCGGATTTTCCACCCTCTTTGGTCAGCAGGCGAATGCTATCTATGGTAATGCCTCGCTCAACGGCCTTGAGCATATCGTAGATGGTGAGGGCCGCAACAGCCGCAGCCGTTAGCGCCTCCATCTCCACGCCGGTCTTCCCGCTCACGGTAACGCTGGCCAAAACCCTGATCAACGATTCCGCTTCATCGGGTTCGCAGGCAATGGTCACCCCTGAAATTGGAAGCGGATGACACAATGGAATCAATTCTGAAGTCTTTTTCGCGGCCATAATTCCCGCAACGCGTGCGACGGCAAGAACGTCACCTTTTGGCACGGAGCCTGCAAGTACAAGTGCCAGTGTTTCCCGCTTCATTCGTACGATGGCTTCTGCCATCGCGGTACGGATGGTCGCGTCCTTCGACGACACGTCCACCATGCGTGCATGACCTTTCTCGTTGATATGAGTGAGTTTCGTCACGCCTTGCCACCCAAGAGAGTTCGGGTCGCGCCTGACACATCCTCTTGCCTCATCAAACTTTCTCCAATCAGAAATGCTCGCACGCCCAGTTTCGACAGTCTCCTCAGGTCATCGTAGCTGCTAATGCCGCTTTCAGACACAACAACTATGCCGGCTGAAACACCTGGAGCAAGAGTTTCGGTGACGGTCAGTGATGTTTCAAAGGTGTTGAGGTTTCGGTTGTTGATGCCGATAAGTGCTGGCTTGAGCCTCAGGGCGCGCTCCAATTCATCGCAGTCGTGCACTTCAACCAACACATCCATGCCCCATTTCTGCGCCGCCTCATTGAGGGAGCGTGCCTCTTGATCCGTCAACGCCGCCATGATGAGCAAAATACAATCTGCCCCGATCGCACGCGACTCAACAATCTGATAGACATCAAACATGAAGTCTTTTCGAAGCACCGGGAGATTTGTGACTTCCCGTACTTTCACGAGAAATTCCTGGCAACCCTGAAATGAAGGACCGTCGGTGAGCACGGACAGGCACGTGGCTCCTCCGGCTTCATAGGCACGGGCTAGAGCAGGTGGATCAAAAACTTCTCTGATGATGCCTTTTGAAGGGCTCGCTTTCTTGATTTCCGCGACTAAGGCGAATTGACCCTTTTCAATTTTCGACCGAAGGCTTTGCGCGAACGGGCGGACGGGCGGCGCGTTTCTCGCGCGGTTTTCCAGGTCGCCCAATGGTACGGAAATTTTCGAGGCGGCAATTTCGTCTCTTTTGTATCGGGCGATGTGCCCCAATATTCCATCGGACGCGGTATTGGATACGAGCACCAACTTGGCCAATGCCGCATGAGCGGCGCCACTATCGATTGCACGCTGTGCGCGCTCAACACCATCTCGCAATGACGTGGATTTATCAGCAATGACCAAGGCGGCTGCCGCGTTCAAGCAGACTATATCGCGATAGGCACCATGCACTCCGTTAAGTAATTGCCGGATCGCCTCCGCATTTTGTTGGGCATTCCCCCCCAGCAATTTATCCATGCTGTGTAACGGCAACCCGGCGTCCGCCGGGTTTATTGCGAAGCGCCGGATGGTGGTGCCGTTGAGCTCGACGACAAAACTTGGTCCGGTTACGGTCAGCTCGTCCAGACCATCGGCGCTGTGAACAACCCAAGCGCGTTCTGATCCCAGCGTTTGCAGAGCTTGGGCAAAAGGCTCGAGCCATTTTTCGGCAAACACGCCAAGAAGCTGGCGTTTGACAAGGGCGGGGTTGCACAAAGGACCAAGCAAATTGAAAAGTGTACGAAAACCCAGTTGTTGCCTGACAGCGGCGACGTGTTTCAGAGCTTGATGATGCGCTGGCGCGAACATGAATCCGATTCCGGCCTCTGCAATGCACCTCGCAACGTGTGCTGGCGTCAGGTCCAGATTTACACCGAGCGCGATCAGCACGTCGGCTGCACCACTCTTTGAGGACTGCGCCCGATTGCCGTGTTTTGCGATTTTTGCGCCACACGCAGCAGCAACAATTGCGGCACATGTTGAAATGTTCAACGTTCCCAAACCATCACCGCCGGTGCCAACCATGTCGATTGCATCAGTGTGGCCTTCAACGGGAATCATCCGTGCACGTAATATTTTTGCTGCGGCAGCAATCTCGTCAATCGTCTCGCCGCGCATATGGAGGGCAGTGGCAAAAGAGGCAATCTGAGCATCACTCGTGCCGCCGGACATTATGATGTCAAACGCCTCCATTGCCTCCTGAGGTGTCAGAACGCTGCCGGATGCGGCTTTTGTAAGGTAGGTCTTGAATTCTCCGGCGCTCATGCGGCGCGCGCCAGGTCCAAAAAATTCCGCAACAACGCATGGCCGTGTTCAGTGGCTATACTTTCCGGATGAAACTGGACACCATGAACGGGGTGTTCGCGGTGCGAAATGCCCATGATAACGCCATCTTCGGTTTCAGCGGTGATTGTAAGTTCATTGGGAAGTGTTGAACGATCTACTACAAGTGAGTGGTAGCGTGTGGCCTGAAAGCGCTCTGGAAGGTTGCGAAACACTCCGGCGCCCGTATTACGAATTGTACTGACCTTTCCATGCATAGGCGCGCCGGCACGGATGACCTTTCCGCCGTAGACTTGACCTATAGATTGATGACCCAGGCATACCCCCAGGATTGGGGTAGCTTCACCGGCACGTCTGATCAGATCCATGCAAATTCCAGCCTTGTCTGGATCACATGGCCCGGGTGAAAGCACCACCGCCTTGGGCTTCCTGGACATGGCTTGATCTACCGTAATTTCGTCATTTCTAAAGACTTCGACCGTGGCGCCGAGCTGGCCCAAATAGTGAACCAGGTTCCACGTAAAGCTGTCGTAGTTATCGATCAACAAAATCATATTTTCTTGCCCGGTGGGGTGGGTTTCCCGGGGGGAGATAAACACAACTAACAGGGGTTGATAAGCCTTAGGTTGGCAATTGTTCTTGAAAATCCGGCTAGACAGGCCAGCCTCGACGCGCGAAGAGTTGGGTTCCTCCGAAAATATTTGGTGTGCGCCGATGCTGAAAGGACTACTGGGAGTTATTGCCGGGGTGACTGTCGGCATTGTTACGGTTTTCATTGCCGAGTCAGCGGGACATCTCATGTGGCCTCCACCCCTTGGTATTGACATGAACGATCCTGAGGCATTGAAAGAATTGATGCGGATTATCCCCTTTGAAGCAAAGCTCGCCGTGTTGATCGCTTGGGGTTTTGGTACTTTTTCCGGCAGTGCAGTGGCGATCAATGTGTCTGCGCGGGCGAGTTGGCCTGGTTGGCTGACAGCTTTCATTCTTTTCGGGCTGGCGTTGTGGACTATGACCTTCATTCCCCATCCGGATTGGATGTTGTTTGGCGCCACATGTATCACTCTCGTGTCTGCGATTGCAGCAGCCTTTATCTGGGCCCAAGATTAGCAAAGTAAAATCATACCTTCATTATTTGCAAAAGGAGAAGAGCATGCAAAAGCGATTGAAATTTTATATCGATGGGAAGTGGGTTGATCCCGCCATTCCAAAGTCCCTCGACGTCATCAATCCTGCGACTGAAGAACCCATTGGTCAAATTAGCCTGGGTTCGAAGGCCGATGTTGATTTGGCCGTGAAAGCCGCAAAGCGCGCATTCGAGACTTATTCGCGCACCACCCGAGACGAGCGTTTGGCGCTTCTGCAAAAAGTGCTCGACGTGTATCAACGCCGTTATGGTGAATTCGTGGAAACGATATCGCTGGAAATGGGTGCTCCGCTGGCCTTGTCCAAAGCCGCCCAAGCCGCAACGGGTGTCGCGCACTTGATGCAAACAATGAAAATCCTCAAGGATTTTGAATTCGAGATAGTGCGGGGGACTACTGGAGTTGTTTATGAAGCTGTCGGTGTTTGTGGACTCATCACGCCGTGGAATTGGCCCTTAAACCAGATCATGTGCAAAGTAGCACCGGCATTGGCTGCTGGCTGTACAATGGTCTTGAAACCTTCGGAAGTCGCCCCACTCAATGCAATGCTTGTTGCCGATGTTCTGCACGAAGCCGGCGTGCCGGCTGGTGTGTTTAACCTGGTGAATGGAGACGGTCCGACGGTTGGTAACGCTATGTCGTCACATCCTGACATCGACATGATGTCGTTTACTGGTTCTACGCGCGCTGGCGTTGCGGTTGCCAAAGCGTCGGCAGACACTGTCAAACGCGTGACCCAGGAACTGGGCGGCAAGTCCGCTAATATCGTCCTGGACGATGCGGACCTCAAGAAGGCTGTGGTCGGGGGCGTCATCAATTGCTTTACCAACTCCGGGCAATCGTGCAACGCCCCGACGAGAATGTTTGTCCCGCGTGGTAAACACGATGAAGCGGCTGGGATTGCAAAGGCCACTGCGGAAGGGATCAAAGTCGGAGATCCGTTTGCCGAAACAACCAAGCTCGGCCCAGTCGTCAGCGAAGTGCAATTCAACAAGATACAGAGTCTGATCAAAGCTGGCATTGACGAGGGCGCCACTCTCGTGACGGGTGGGCTTGGCCGGCCCGAAGGTCTCAATCGTGGCTACTATGTTCGCCCAACGGTTTTCGCCAACGTTCGCAATGACATGACGATTGCGCGTGAGGAAATCTTTGGACCAGTGCTCACGATATTGCCCTATGACAGTGAAGACGAAGCGATACGCATGGCAAATGATACGCCTTATGGATTGTCCGGATACGTACAATCAGGAAATATCGAACACGCTCGAAAAGTAGCGTCACGGCTGCGTACCGGGAACGTGCACTTGAATGGCGCGGGTGCGGACTTCAATGCACCTTTCGGAGGGTACAAACAATCTGGAACCGGCCGCGAGTGGGGCGAGCACGGCTTCAAGGAATTCCTGGAGGTCAAGGCGGTACTCGGCTATCAGCCTGCGTAACGTTTGAATTGCCAAGTGGTGGGGCCACTCCGGTGGCCCCTTTTTTATGTGTTGATTCTATCGGCCGATGGCCGCTGTGCATCTTCTGCCGCCCGAAATAACGCTGCGGACTTTTGGACAGTTTCCATGTATTCGGCATCTGGATCGCTGTCGGCCACCACGCCTCCGCCGGCCTGGACGTACATCACCCCATCTTTCACGATCGCTGTTCGCAATGCGATGCAAGTATCCATCGAACCGTTTGCGGAGAAATATCCAACTGCACCGCCATAGATGCCGCGCTTTTCTTTTTCCAGCTCATCTATGATTTCAAGTGCGCGGATTTTTGGCGCACCACTTGTTGTTCCGTTGGGAAACCCTGCAATCAATGCATCCAAGGCATCCTTGTCTGGGCGCAGAAGGCCTTCAACATTGGAAACGATGTGTTGCACGTGGCTGTATTTTTCGATGACAAACTGTTCCGTCACTTTCACCGAGCCCGTCGTCGCCACACGCCCAACATCGTTTCTGCCCAGATCGAGAAGCATCAAGTGCTCTGCACGCTCCTTTGGGTCCGCCAGCAGTTTCTCGGCGAGACGCTTGTCCTCGGCTGGGGTGTCACCGCGCTTGATTGTTCCGGCGATGGGCCGGATCGTTACCGTCCCATCCCGGGTGCGCACCAATATTTCCGGGCTAGACCCCACAACCGAGAATCCAGGATAGTTCAAGTAGTACAAGAAAGGCGAAGGATTGAGCCTACGAAGCGCGCGATAAAGCTGGAATGGCGGAAGTTTGAATGATCGCCGGAACCGCTGGCTTGGAACCACTTGAAAGATATCACCCGCGTATATGTACTCCTTCGCTCTTCTAACAATTTCCAGGTATTCGGCCTTCGAGGTGTTGGAATGAGGCGCGCCAACGTCTTGCGTCCCGGCGTCGTGCGCTTCATCGAGCGGCCGCGCACGCGCAAAATCAACTGCGACAGCTGACAATCGCTCACATGCGTGGTCATACGCCTCGCGCGCCAACCGCTTGGACGATGGAAACACCGGTGTGGCAATCGTGATGCTTGCTTTGACCGCGTCAAAAATTGCTACAATTGTCGGGCGAACCAGAATTGCATCAGGCAATCCCAAAGGATCGGGTTTTGCTGCAGGCAGGCGCTCCATCAGCCGCACCATGTCGTGCCCAAGATAGCCAAAGAGGCCTGAGGCCATGGGTGGAAGCCCCTGAGGCAATTCCAGGCGTGTGCGCGTCAACAAGTTTCGCAGCGACACCAGTGGCGGAGTATCCTGTGCGGTGAACCGCTCAGGGAATTGATCAGCCTGCTCGTTGAGTTCAGCTACGGTGCCGTTGCAGCGCCAAATGATGTCTGGTTTCAAGCCGATGATAGAGTAGCGCCCTCGTGTTTCACCGCCTTGAACACTTTCAAGCAGAAACGCGTAGGGAGCCTCCATTCCCAATTTCATGAAAGCGGAAACCGGCGTGTCGAGGTCAGCGACCAGCGTGCGTCCGATGATTTGCGGGGTTCCGGAGTCGTAGACGGTCTTGAACGGTTCAAAACGCGGCGAGAAATCCGTCATTCGTTATTATGAAACGCTTGAAATCGCTTCTCGTCGATGCTTGCACCAATTTCCTGACGAACACCGTTTTCAAACTGTTCGACAACGTCGCCTACAAAACTTTGCAATAGTTGCTGGGTGTAGGCCGCGCGCATCGGTGCGTCTGCGGCTTCGTTCTGGAAAAGTATTGCGGTCACTTGCCCGACGATCAGGCCTTGACCAAGTGCGACCGTTCCCGAAAAGAAGTCACCCTTTTTTGTATTCGACGCAGTGGTTACGGTTTTTTCGGAAAATGTAGGTGACTTCCCGTAGCGGGGCATCGGATCGGACGTGACCAAAGGCACACCCAGCGAGGCTGCAATTGACGACATGCGCTCTCCCTTTTCGCCCCGTTTGACCAGTGCGGCGGCAAACGCTTTTAAGCGCATGCTGACGTGTTCGTCGCGCCAATCTGAAAGTGCCTGGGTTCGAATGGAGTCAAAGGGTTTTTTCGTACGCGGTGCAATCTTGTCGATGCGGAACTCATAATATGTTCCCTCTTCGGTCTGGTATAACTCGGGGTCAGTTCCGGCATCGGCCGCAAATATCTGTTGCAGAAAATCTCCTCCCGGCAGCCCTTCGATCAGCGTTCCGCTCAAATCCGTGCCTTCAGAAGTCACTGCCACAGAGCGAATGGGAAGCTTGTGGGTCACGGCGGCTTCTTCAAGCGTGGCGCCTGTTCCCAATGTGTCTTCAAGCTTGTTCGTCAAATCGGAGAGCGCGTCTTTTGCGCGGCTATCATAAATGCGTTTGTGTATCTCATCGCGAACTTCGTCTAGCGATTTACTTGTTCCGGGCGTTGCGGAGATGGCGCGTATGATGACCCACCCGAACGCCCCTTTTACGGGGTCGCTGATTGTGGCCAGCGGTAATTCGAATGCGATGGCCGGTATGGCTGTGTCCGTCTTGCTTACTTCACCTAATTTGATATCGGCAGGGCCAAATCCTTCGGCTTTGGCGATTGCTTCAAATGACGCCCCGGCATCCAGCTTTGCCTTTGCGTCCCGCGCGCCTTTTTCGGTCTTGAATTTGATTTGTTCAAGTACCCGCTTTTCGGGCGTTTCATAAATGCGACGGTTGGCTTCGTAGGCTTTGACGATTTCCTGCTCTGTAACTTTTACAGATGACGCTACATCTTCAAGGCGCGCTGAAACGAAGACGACTGAGCGCAACTCGGGCGTTGAATAGCGGGCATCGGCAAGACCGTTATAATATTTGCGGAGCTCGGCTTCTGAGGGGTCCTTGATCTCGCCTGTGCGGGCCTGATCGATTTGCACGTACTCAACAATCCGGCGCTCGAGCCGAAAACGGTTTAGCGCGTTTTCCAATCCGGAGGGCAATGCCGCTCCTGCTGCAACGGATCTCAACACCTGATTGCGGATCAAGTCTGCAGTGATCAGGTCGATAAACTCGCCCTGAGACATGTCGTTGGTGCGCGCAAGTTGAATTAACGCATCGGGGTTCAGTTTGCCCTTACTGTCCACCATGCCTTGAATTGGGCGAAGCGCTTCAACAATCTGGCCGGACGAAACACTCAGGCCCATTGCCCGGGACTTTTGCAGGATCGCCAGTTTATTCACCAAACGATCCAAAGCAACGCGATCCAAGCCTTCGGTTTTTGCCTGTTGGGTTGACATTTCTGATCCGGTCGAGCGGGACATTTGACCAATGAAGCGCGAAAAGTCGCGCTGGAACCGTTCGGGCGTAATATCTTCTCCACCAACTTCGGCAACTCTTGGTTGCTCAGTCAAATTGAGCATGTCCGTTACGCCCCACATTCCGAAACTGCCAACCAGCACAAAAATCATGAGGGCGGCGAACCACCCTTTGGTCGAATTGCGTAGTGTTTCTAACATGGTAGCGAGAGAGCCAGATTTGGGAATTTAAGCGGAGAGTTCAGCGACGTTTTGTGCTGGAGTTGGCCAGGCCACCGTTCCAACACATTACGAAGCGGCGGCGGATACTAGGGGGGGCGCCAAACCTGGGCAAGGGTGTGCCCGGACCTTGACCTGAGGCATCATGGCAGCTTTTGTGGCAGCGGGGAGTTAAACCCCTTGGAAAGAGACCATGCAACTTATCACCGGCAACTGGAAAATGAACGGTCTGAAGTCCTCGCTCAAGGAAATCGAGTCCTTGGTGAGTGGGTTGCGGGGACGGACCCGTTTGCCCGAAATCCTCGTTTGTCCGCCAGCTACATTGCTGCAATCACTCGGCCCTGTGATTGCGGGCAGTCCAATCAAGCTTGGGGGGCAAGCTTGCCATGCCAAGGTGAGCGGTGCCCACACGGGTGACATAAGTGCTGAAATGTTGAAAGACTCCGGAGTGTCCTACGTGCTCGCCGGTCATTCTGAGAGACGGACCGATCACAAAGAAACGTCTTCGGATGTTGCCGCGCAGGTTGCTGCGGCACGGCGCGCGGGGCTTTGTGCAATCGTATGCATTGGGGAAAGTGAGGCGCAGAAGGACGAAGGCGGCACCGAGCGAATTCTAGCTGAACAAATTCAATCGAGCATAACTGCGGATTCTTTGACGCCAGAGACTGCGTTTGCCTATGAGCCCATTTGGGCGATTGGAACCGGGAAAACTGCGTCGTTGAATGATATTGATCGCACCCATTCGTTTATCCGGGCGCGGCTTGAAGAGCGTTTTGGCCCTCGAGGCAAAAGCGTTCGACTATTGTATGGTGGGTCGGTCAAGCCGTCCAACGCAGGCGAAATATTGAATTTGGCATCAGTTGATGGTGTTTTGGTCGGTGGTGCAAGCTTGAAAGCAGATGAATTCTTGGCCATTATCGATGGAAGTCGTGGTTAGAGAATCAAACCGGTTCTTGCGGCGCGCCGTTTCCGGAAAATTGTCATGAAAAATGCGCCGTTGATGCGCACTATCGTTGTGCTTCTTGTGGTTTTGGCCATAGCGAGTTGTGCAACCGAGCCCACGCCAAAGTTGGGCCGCTACAAAGTTGGCACTCCGTACCAAATTGGCGGTGTCTGGTACTATCCCAAAGAAGAGGCTTTTTACGATGAGACAGGGGTGGCGTCCTGGTATGGTTCCGACTTTCATGGCAAGGCGACGGCGAATGGCGAGCGCTATGACATGAATACACTGACAGCGGCGCATCGCACCTTGCCGTTGCCCAGTGTTGTTCGGGTAACCAATCTGGACAATGGCCGCTCGCTTCGGCTGAGAGTGAATGACCGCGGACCCTATGCGCACGGACGCATTATTGACGTCTCAAGCAGGGCGTCTGAACTGTTGGGGTTTCAGAACCGGGGCACTGCGCGTGTGCGCGTGCAATACGAAGGCAGAGGCGTCGTAGGGGCGATGGCGCCTGCAGATGACGACGATATTTCATCAGTCAAGCTGGGCGATGTTCGCGCCGCGCCGCGCAGTCAAGTCGCAAGCACCCCGCTTGCGCCGCCACCTGGAGCGTCGGCCTCGAACCCAATTGTGGTGGATGCCGGGCCAGCCATCATCTCCCAACCTGGGATTGCAGCGAACGCAAATGTGGTTGAAACCGATGGCGTGGTTACGACAGTTTCTGTGCCCACGAGTACCCAATTGTGGGTCCAGGTTGGCGCCTTTGTCACGCGAGGAAACGCCGACCGGCTTTCCCGGATGCTTGCCAGTGTCGGTCCGTCTCAAGTGTCCAGAATCCTGCAGAATGGGCGGCCACTTCATCGCGTCAGGTTTGGTCCGTTTGGAAAGGTTGAAGAGGCCGACTTGATGTTGGACAAAGTGATCAGTTCAGGCCAGAACGGCGCTCAGATCATAGTAGAGTAGGTCAAAATGCGATTGATATTTGTCTTGTTGGCTTCGTTCTTGTTCAGCCTTTCAAGCGCGCTTGCGCAATCGGCTGCTGATCCTGTCAACGACGTTCCAACTGCGGCGCCTTTTGCGCTGATGATGGACTTTGAAACGGGCGCTGTTTTGTTTTCCAAGAATGGCGACGCGCCGATGGCTCCTGCTTCGATGGCGAAGCTGATGACTGTGGCCATCCTGTTCGAAAAGCTCAAGCACAACGAACTTCGTCTTGACGATACGTTCACTGTGACGGAGCGGGCTTGGCGTCTTTCGGTTGCGGGCAAAAATGAATCTTCGAAAATGTTTGTGAGCATTGGGTCGCAAATTCGTGTTGAAGATTTGCTGCGGGGGATCATCATCCAATCGGGCAATGATGCTTGCACAGTGGTTGCAGAACACTTTGCGGGCAGTGAAGAAGCCTTTTCGGATTTGATGAATGCAGAGGCAAAGAAAATTGGATTGAAAAATTCAGTTTTCAAGAACGCCAGCGGCCTGCCGCATCCGGACATGCACGTCACATCACGTGATCTTGCACTGCTCGCAGCTTACATCATCCGGGAGTTTCCCCAGTACTATCGCATGTTTGCGGAACGGGAGTTTACCTGGAATGGCATCAAACAAGGCAATCGAAATCTGCTGCTCGGATCCTATGTTGGGGCTGACGGGTTAAAGACCGGCCACACTGCGGCTTCGGGATATGGCATGGTTGCATCGGCACAGCGTGAAGGCCGTCGTCTGATCCTGGTCGTCAACGGGTTGGCAAGCGAGGCCGGGCGGGTTGCTGAAACAAAAAGACTGTTGGACATTGGGTTTCGTGAGTTTCGCGTATACGCATTGCTCAAACCAGAATCAAGCGTCGGTGAAGTCGAAGTCTGGTCGGGAGAGGAGTCCAAAGTGTCTCTGGTCGTCCAAAAGCCAGTTACGCTTTTGCTTCGTAGAACCCAACGCGACGCACTCAAAGTGGTGTTGACGTATGACACACCGGTTCTGGCTCCCGTCGTAAAAGGGCAAGTCATCGGCAAGCTAACCATTACGGCACCGGGCATCGAAAGCTTGAGCGCCACCGTACATGCTGGCGCCAATGTGGACTCCGGCGGGTTGATGACCAAAATGAAATTGGGTTTGCAGGAGCTCTTCTCCAGCGAGCGTGAACCCACACAAGTGAGCGAACAATTGACGCTTCCGGAGTCTCAGACTGCGGAAACCGCTGGTCCATGATCAAGGGCCGCTTCATCACTTTTGAAGGCGGTGAGGGTACGGGTAAATCGACTCAAGTAAAGTTGCTGGCGAGCTATCTTTCGCAGTCCGGCGCAGATGTTATTCAGACACGAGAGCCTGGAGGTTCGCCGTCAGCCGAAGAGATCAGGGCGCTGCTTGTGACGGGAGCGGCTGATCGTTGGTCACCGCTGGCTGAAACGCTCTTGTTCTATGCGGCAAGAGTGGAACATTGGCGCCAGATCATTGAGCCGTCGATTGCGCGCGGGGCGCATGTGCTTTGCGACAGGTTTGCGGATTCTACGATTGCTTACCAGGCTTATGCGGGTGGGCTGGATCGCCATATGGTCGAGAAACTTCACCGGTTGGTTATGACGGGCGTGGAGCCGGATTTGACGATCGTTCTGGATCTGCCGGTAGATGAAGGGCTCAATCGCGCGGCATCCCGGCGGGATTCAGAAACTCGATTTGAGCGCAAAGGCCGCGAATTCCACGAGCGGTTGCGTCAGGGATTTTTGGATATCGCACACAGGTTTCCAAACAGGTGCTTTGTTATTGACGCGAGCCAGTCAATTGAGCGCATTCACTCAGCTGTGCTGGCCGCACTTAAATTGCGGCTAAGGGTTGAATAATGGCGCCGCGTCCACGAGCGTTGGAATTGGAACCGGTTCCTGAAAGTGACCGTGAGGGAGAGCTGCCGCACCCACGCGAACAACTCGAACTTTACGGCCACGAAAATGCTTGCCGCGCGTTAGCGCAAGCCGCCCGGTCGGGCCAGCTGCATCATGCCTGGATTATTGCCGGCCCAAAGGGTGTGGGCAAGGCAACGCTTGCCTGGCGATTTGTCAGGTCTCTTTTGGTTCACGGAGCCAAGGACTGCAATGATGAGCTGACAATCGGCGACGACCATCCAGTGCGGCGCCAGATCGCGGCGCTTTCGCATCCGGATTTGATCCTCTTGCGCCGTCCGTGGGATTTTACGCTCAAAAGATTCAAGTCAGACCTCCCAGTTGATGAGGTGCGCAAACTTCGTGGCTTCTTCTCCCGGCATTCATCGTTTGGCGGTGCGCGCATCGCCGTGATCGATTGCGCTGACGATATGAATTCAAATTCGCAAAACGCGCTGCTCAAAATACTTGAGGAGCCCCCCAAGGGCGCGCTTTTACTTTTGATCTCTCACGCACCTGGCGCGCTATTGGCCACAACGCGGTCGCGGTGCCGGATGCTGACGTTGCGCAAGTTGAGCCACGACGCCACGTTGACTGCGGTTGACATGCTCCGGCCAGGCTTGAAGGAAGACGAACGGGAGCTGGTTTCAGCACTTGCAGATGGAGCACCGGGACGTGCGCTCGCGTTTGCGGAGGCGGGCGCCGCCGAGATGTATCGTGATGTCGTTGAACTCTTGGGTGGGCTGCCGCGAATGGACGCTGGCGGAGTGTTTGCCTTTGCCGAGAAGACGGCGAAATTGCCCGCAGAGAACGGAATGCGATTGTTTTCAACGCTTCTCATGCAAGTTGAGGAGCGGCTGTTGCGCGGGGCGTTCGGGGCACAACACACATTGTCCAGTGAACAGGCACTGATGCGTAAGTTGCAGCAGGTGATACCGCTGGAATCCTGGCAGCAGCTTTGGGAGAAATTGCGGCAAGAAACCGGGAGGGCTTACGATCTTAATCTTGATAAAAAGCAGCACATTTTGAATACTCTTTTTGCAATTGAAGCCGCTGCGCAGCACTGAAACGTATGAGTGTGCGAAATCACCCGTGGAAACGATTATGTTCGTCGATAGTCACTGCCACCTGGATTTTCCGGAGTTCGCCCCAGAGCTTGATCAGGTTGTGGACCGGGCCCGAGATGCCGGCGTGGGTACAATATTGACAATCGGCACCCGATTGGACCGGTTTGATGGTGTGCGCGCGATTGCAGAGCGATTTGATCAGATATGGTGCAGCGTCGGGGTTCATCCGCACGAAGCTGCCAGCGAAAAACTGGACGAGCCTGCTGAGTTGATTGAGCGCGCCCAGCATCCGCGTGTAGCAGGCATTGGCGAAGCTGGATTGGACTATTTCTATGAGCACAGCCCCAAGGCCGATCAGATCAGAAATTTCCGGGCGCATATCGCCGCGTCACGGCATACAGGGTTGCCTTTGATTGTGCATGCGCGAGATGCCGATGAAGATTTGTGTACAATATTGGAGGACGAATATTCACGGGGAGCGTTTCCCGGTTTGATTCATTGTTTTTCGTCGACAGCAAAGCTTGCCCAGACGGCGCTGGGTTTGGGACTGTTCATTTCGATTTCCGGCATTATCACCTTCAAAAAGGCCGATGAGCTTCGCAGCATTGTCGCCAATGTACCGCTTGACCGGCTGTTGATCGAAACCGATGCTCCGTATTTGGCACCCATGCCTCATCGCGGCAAACGAAATGAGCCGGCATTTGTGAAGCATATCGCCGAGGCGGTCGCGCGATTGAAAGGCGTAGAGTTAGAAAAACTTGCTGAGCAGACGACAGACAATTTCTTTCGCCTGTTTACAAAAGTCCGGCGGCCTCAATGAATTCGATGAAAGTCACGGTTTTGGGCAGCGGGTCTTCCGGCGGCGTGCCGCGCATCGGCGGCGTGGGGGGCGGTGGAGACTGGGGCGCGTGCGACCCGCTTGAGCCCAAGAATAGACGACGGCGCTGTTCGATACTGGTCGAGAAAGGAGCCACAAAGATTCTTGTCGATTGCAGCCCGGACATGCGCGAACAACTTATAGACGCGCGCGTTAGCACTCTAGAGGCCGTACTCATCACGCACGACCATGCCGACCAATCGCACGGCATTGATGACTTGCGCATGGTGGCCCAGAATATGATGCGCCGTGTCGATGTTTACGCGGCTGAAGAAACGCTCAATGTCCTGATGGCCCGCTTTTCGTATTGTTTTCGTGACGGCGAAAAAAATTCGTATCCCGCAATTCTTGAGCATCACACTATCGAAAAGCCATTTCGAGAGTTTTCCATTGGAGCAGGGCCACAGTCGATTTCTGTTTTGGCCTTTGATCAAGATCACGGCACCATGACCAGCCAAGGGTTTCGCTTTGGCTCCATCGCCTATTCCTCCGATGTCGTAAATTTGGACGAGCATGCGTTTGAAGTTTTATCGGGTGTGGAATGCTGGATTGTTGATGCACTGCGATACAAGCCCCACCCAACGCATGCCCATGTTGAAAAAACACTGTCCTGGATCGACAGGGTGAAGCCCAAACGTGCTATTTTAACTAACCTGCACATCGATTTGGACTACCAGTCACTTAGAAAATCGCTTCCTGATTGTGTGGAGCCTGCCTTCGACGGAATGGTGATCCACCTGTGACACCGAAGAGACTTAGGATTGGAATCCATGCAATCACGCATCAAACAACTGTTTCGGAATTGAATATCGCGCATAAACTATAGTGGGGCGAGATTTTTCCGTTTGATTGTGTTGGCGTTCTCTGGGATAGAATTGTGGTTGGGGGCGCTTGGACAGGCTAGGCGCATGTTATTTTGTTGTTGGGGATCAACGGGGGAACTCGCGGCCGGTCTTGGAGTTGTGTCTAGACACAGTTCTACAGGCGCGGACTGCGGTGCATTCATCATAAAACACGCACCAGGTTCCGAGCAGGCGGTTGTTCGTGTATTGTGGATTGGGTGGCTCTTGAGTGTGAATGAGGGCTCGCTTTGTTTGATCAGGCTCAAAAGTTTAGTCCGGTGTCCGGACGTGTGACGGGAAGGCATTTGGTATGGAACGTGTAACAGTCAACAAGGGTAGTGGGATGACTATGGCGCGTGTGACCGCGGCAGCGGGTCTGGTGTTTGGTTTGGCCTTGATGGCAACGGCAAGTTGGGCGCAACCCGCTCCGCCGCCTGCGCCGGGTGGCGCGGCCGCTCCTGCGGCGGCACCAGCTCAACCGGGGGCGCCAGCCACCGATCCAGCGGCTGAGCCTGCACCGCCAGTCATTGGGCCGGATGGGTTGCCGGTTGCACCGGCAGTTGATCCTGCTGCAGTGCCCCCACCGGTACCGCCGGTTGAGGAAGCGAAGCCCGAAGATATCACTCCCATCACGATGTTCCTCAAGGCATCGATCGTCGTTCAGGCAGTGATGACTTTGTTGTTGCTGTGGTCGGTCGTTACCTGGGCGCTGATGATTTCCAAATTGACGTTCTTTTCGGGTCTCAGCGGGCGCACAAATCGCGTGCTTCAGGTTTTCCGCAGCGCCAGTTCGGTCGCCGATGCGGCAAAGAACGCCAAGGCTTTTCGTGACAATCCATTTGGGCGCATGTTGATTGCGGCGGGCGACGAGATTGCCAGCGGCAAGAAAGGCGGCGTCTCGGGACGCGTTTCGCAAAGAATGGGTATCGTTCAAGCCGAAGTGGGCGAAGAACTTTCCGCCGGCATGGGCATTTTTGCGACGGTTGGATCGATTGCTGCCTTCGTCGGTTTGTTCGGCACGGTTTGGGGTATCATGAACTCGTTCATTGGCATCGCACAAACCCAGACGACAAACCTTGCGGTCGTCGCACCGGGTATTGCCGAAGCTTTGTTTGCGACGGGAATCGGCTTGTTTGCGGCGGTGCCTGCTGTTATTTTCTACAACATGTTTGCGCGGCGCATCGGTGCCTATCAAACACGTATGGACAATTTCAGCAGCGAAATACTGGTTCGAGTTGCTCGCGAATTTGAGGCCTAAAAAATCATGGCTGGCAGACGCGGCAAGCGATACGACGATAATAGCCAGATCAATGTGACACCCTTTGTGGATGTCATGCTGGTGCTGCTGATTATCTTCATGGTTGCCGCGCCGTTGGCCAGCGTGAATGTCAAAGTCGAATTGCCGCCTTCCCTTTCAAAGCCCACGAAAATCAAAGGCCCGATCTATGTGTCTTTGCAGGTTAGCGGCAAAGTCTACATCGGCGACAACCAGGTCTCGTTTAATGACTTCCCGGCGCGTCTGACTGCGGCGGCGAATAAGGATTACAACCGGCGCATCTATATCCGCGCCGACAAAACCGTGCAGTACAAGGAAGTCATGCGGGTTATGAATCTTATCCAGGACACTGGTTTCTACCAGATCGCCCTGGTGGCAGAGGACCGCATAGATTCATCGGGTTCATAGTGGTCAAGGGTCGGGTAAAGCACCGCCATGGATAGGCGCTCGGTCTACATAACGATAATTGTGTCGGTGCTTCTGCATATCGGCATTTTGTATTACGTCGCTGCGACGTGGGGAATCGTTCCGTCGATTTTCGAAGAGCCGGTGGACGAGATTCTGGCGATTGTTCCGCCACCCCCGCCACCTCCGCCACCGCCTCCTCCGGAAGAGGTGGTGATCGAAAAGCCCCGGTTCAGACCGCGTGCGGTGCCGCCGCCGCCGACGGCGGTCAAAGTTCCGCCTATCCCGTTGAGGCCGCAGCCACCAGCTGAAAGCACCTCTGATGCGACGACGATACTGTCGGACAGACAGGTCATTGACAGCCCCGTTTCGAAACCGGCTTGCCGCTATCCAAAGCGAGCGGAGGAAGCTGAGAAAGAAGGCGTGGTGAGGATGTTGATTACGATTCAAGCCGATGGGTCGGTCAGTGACGTTCAAATTACATCCTCGGTCCCACCGGGCTGGTTTGAGGCAGCAAGTGAAGCGTGTGTTCGGCGCTACCGGTACAAAGCGTCTGGCCGCGTGATTAGGGCACCTATCGAAATTACTTGGCGTCTTGAGTGATGTACTCGAACCCAAGAAACGGAGATTGAACCGGCCATGGCTGGCACAGTAGGCACAGGCGAATCCAGTACAGGCGGCAAGAAACGTTTTGCCGACAATGCCGAAATCAACGTGACGCCCTTCGTGGACATCATGCTGGTGCTGCTGATCATATTCATGGTGTCGGCGCCTTTGGCCACCATCAGCATCCCGATGGATTTGCCGCCGCCGTCCGAAGAACCGCCGCCGCCTGATCTGCTCGAGCCGATCTTTGTCAGCTTGCAGGATACCGGGGTCATCAATGTCGGCACGCCCAAGACGGGCGAAATTCAGGCCACTTGGGCCACGCTGGGCGATGCCATCAAGCAAAAGACAAATGGAGACACGACGCGCAAGATCTTTGTGCGTGCCGATCAGAAAGTCATCTATGCCGATGTGATGCGCCTGCTGGATGCCATTGATCACGATGGCTACAAGAATAAGGCGCTGGTGGCGGAAGACGTCGTCGATTGAGGTTGAAATTTCGCGGTTGGATCAGAGGGCTGGGTTGTTTCCAGCCCTTTTTTGTTGCCGGCAATTGCGGAAAATACAATTGGGAGTAGTCTGGTTAGCCTGAATCAAGGAGAATTCGGTCGTGAATATTGCCGGAGGACGGTCCTGGTCGCCACAGATCATTGTATTTTCAATCATTTTGCATGCGGTCGTGCTTTACGCGATTGCGGTGGCCTTCAAGGTGGTGCCGCCGCCGATTGGGGTGGACGATCCTGCGGTCATTCCCATGGTGCGCTATGTACCCCCTCCGCCCCCGCCGGTGGACGACCCCGTTCCCATCAAGCGGAAAGAGTTTAATCCGCGCCTGCCAAAGACGCCCACGGTGACCCCGATTGTTCCGCCGATACCGGTGCCACCAACTGTGGGACCGGTTCCCACTGGACCGTCGTCGATTTCGGTGAACCAGCCGATCCTGGAGCAGCCTATTTCCAATGCCCGCATTCCCTATCCGCAGCGGGCGGAGGCGCAACAGGTTGAGGGCAGGGTGGTGCTGTCGATCACCATCATGCCGGATGGTTCGGTGCGCGATGTGCGGGTGGTCAATGCCAGACCTGCCGGGTACTTCGAGGATGCGGCGGTGCAGTCGGTGGCGCGCTGGCGCTACCGGCCGTCCAATGTGATCCGCACCAATGTGCTGGTTGAGATCGACTTCGTTTTGACCTAGCACCGACTATAATTTGCTCGTGACACGGGAAGCGCAGGATGGCCGCGCTCCTAGGGAAGTCTCGGTCAATGGTTCTGAGGCCGCTGTGGCGGATTTGTGCTTGCAATCGCACGAAAGAGTTCTATATTCGTTCCATTCGATCAGATGCGCCGTTTGCGTGTTCGTCCGCTGCGACTTGAACTTTTTGAATAGGTCGAGCAACCCCGCTCCTACAGGCGGGGGACGAGTTGGGTGCGCGCGAAATCTGACGGCGCGCGCACGCCACGCCTCAGCCTTGGCTTACAACGACTGCATGCATACATGTTGATCTTTCAGGTGGTTTTTTAGGGCTTAACAGATTGAAATATAACGAGGTTTTTTCCTTATATACCCAGTTCACGCCATAACCCGAAAATCCTTTGGCGAGATGACGCGGAAATTATCGGTGACGGTGTCGCGGAAGGTGGCCCAGTTTTCCGGAACTTTGCGGCGCAGGAAATCGAGCATGACCCC
>Ga0163150_10001234_pt1 | contig 44407 bp, 40 predicted proteins | sample OliLakLV19P2IB_FD_148628 | JGI IMG/M metagenome (GOLD analysis project Ga0163150, IMG submission 148628) | Freshwater microbial mat bacterial communities from Lake Vanda, McMurdo Dry Valleys, Antarctica - Oligotrophic Lake LV.19.P2.IB | ecosystem: Environmental > Aquatic > Freshwater > Lake >... | reverse complement strand
TGCAATAACTATTTCGCGCACCTTCTTGTTGGCGCTTGGTATAAGCGGGCAGGGTAAGATTGGACACTTCCTGTTGCGATCGGGTCTTCGCAAATAAACATATATGAACATCATCCGCTATCAAAAATATTCCTTCATACTCCCCATAGCATTGGTACTCCTTTCTTTTGCGGCGATTGGTACCTGGGGGCTTAAAGTAGGCATTGATCTTTCAGGGGGCTCTCTTCTTGAGGTGGCGTACGGAGAGGTGGCGCCAGAGGCCGCACAGGTGCGCGATACAGTAGCTCCGCTTGGGTTGGGCGAAGTACGCGTACAGGCAACCGACAACAGTGGCTACATACTCCGCCAGCGCGACCTCTCTAACGACGAACACACTATGCTACTTGAGGCGCTCGGTGGTTTGGGTACGGTAGAGCAGCTCCAGTTTACCTCCGTAGGCCCGTCGCTTGGCCAAGAGCTTTTGCATAAAGCATTGATTGCTATAGTGCTTATTGTCCTTTCAACCATTCTCTTTATTGCCTTTGCCTTCCGCCACGTTTCTAAGCCGGTGCAGTCATGGAAGTACGGCATCGTGGCAATCATTACGTTGGCGCACGACGTCATTCTGCCGGTCGGCCTCTTTGCCTTTTTGGGCTACGCAGTAGGCGCCGAAGTAGACTCTCTGTTTATTGTGGCTCTGCTTACTATCCTTGGTATTTCTATCAACGACACCATTGTTATATTTGACCGTATTCGTGAGAACCTTCGTATAAATGCAGAGACTCGCCGACATGAAGAATTTGATACGGTGGTGGGTCGCAGTATTTCTCAAACCATTACGCGCTCGATCAACACCTCGGCAACCGTTATTATTGTGCTCGTTGCGCTGTACTTTCTTGGGCCAGAAGCAACAAAGAACTTCTCGCTTACGCTCATTGTCGGTATGATCGCGGGAACCTATTCTTCTATTTTCCTCGCCTCACCGCTACTGGTGGTTTGGGAGCGCTGGTCGCGTGGTAAAAATAAATAATGATTATTGGGATTACCGGCACGCTCGGTGCGGGAAAGGGGACAATTGTTGAGTACTTGGTAAAGCAAAAAGGGTTCAAGCATGTTGCTGTCTCAGACACGTTCTTGGTAGGTGAGGCGGTAAAGCGTGGCCTTACACCCGATCGCGTTACTCGCCGCACCATTGCCAATGAATATCGCGCCAAAGGCCCCACTGGGCTTATGGAGGCGGTATACGAGCTTGCTAAACCATTTGTAGATGCAGGCGAAAATGTGGTTATGGAGCCACAGCATACCGCTGCGGAAGTTGAGTTCATACAGTCGAAGGGCGGCGTTGAATTTGCGGTTGATGCGGACCTAGAAAAACGATACGAACGTATCGCAAAGCGTGGAAGTGAGAAAGACAAAGTAAGTTTCGAGCAATTTAAGACAGAGCAAGAATTTGAAATGTCTCAAACTAATCCAAACATGAACAACCTCGGTGCTGCGATAAGAAAAGCAGATCTCGTTCTTACCAACAACGGCACGCAGGAAGAATTGTTTGCTCAAGTTGAGGTGGCGCTCAAAACTATTCACAATAGTTAGTGAAAAACTCTTTACATTGCGCGTGAGAGGAGTATAACTCACAGAGGCTACTGTGTAATGGTAGCTATTTGTTTTTGTCGAATGGATAATCAAAACGGTAACGGAACTAACGGCCTGACTGCGCAGACAGGAAACGGGACCAATCACAATGGAATAAACGGAGCCTCAAATGGCCTGACAGGTCAGGCGGGCAACGCAAGCAAAGAGCTCTACACAAAAGCGGTTTTTCCTGGCCGCTTACTTATGCTTGGTTGTGGCTCTATTGGCCAGGCCATTTTGCCTATGCTTATGCGTCACACCGACATAACACCAGAGCGTATGCGTATTATTGCAGCCGACGAGAAGGGTAAGACCATTGCCGAGCAGTCCGGGGTTGAGTTTGTGGTAGAGCAGCTTACTCCTGAAAACTACGCGGGTGTACTTAAAAAACATCTCTCGTCTGGCGACTTCCTCCTCAATCTTTCTGTTGAGACTTCCTCAAACGATCTGATTATTTGGTGTCAGAAAAACAATGTCCTGTACGTTGATACCTCGACCGAACGGTGGCCCGGGTTTTCTGTTGATGCATCGCTCACGCCCGAGCAGCGCACCAACTATGCCCAGCGCGAAGACTTTTTAAAGCTTAAAGAAAAGTATAAAGAAGGTTCGACGGCGATAGTGAATCATGGCGCTAACCCGGGGCTTGTTTCTCATTTTATAAAAGCGGCGCTTTTAGACATCGCTATTGCAACGGGTGTTGATGTGGCCAAAACGCCCCAGACGCGCGAGGAGTGGGCAGCACTTATGCAGACTCTTAAGGTGCGCGTGATACAAACCGCCGAGCGCGATACGCAAGACACGCCGGTTTCAAAGCAGCCAGACGAATTTGTGAGCACGTGGTCAGTAGACGGCTTTTTAAGCGAGGCAACACAACCGGTTGAGCTTGGCTGGGGCACGCATGAAAAAGAACTGCCACAAGACGCACACGAACACACGATCGGCCGCAAGGCCGCCGTGTACCTAGACCGCCCGGGTGCGCTTACTCCCGTGCGTTCGTGGACGCCCCGTGAGGGCCCGTACCACGGTTTTTTGATTACCCACGACGAGTCGATAACTACAACTGATTATTACACCGTGTCTGACGAGCAAGGGAACGTGGTCTATCGTCCCACCATGATGTACGCCTATCATCCGTGCGACGATGCCGTGCTGTCACTCCGCGAGTATGCCGGCAACAACTGGAAACAGCCGCGCAAAAAGCGCATCTTGATGGACGAAATTGAAACAGGTTCAGACGAGCTTGGAGTTTTAATTATGGGCCACAAAAAACGTTCTTACTGGTTTGGCTCCGACCTTTCTATCGCCCAAGTGCGCGAGCTTCTTCCCCACCAAAACGCTACGACCATGCAGGTTGCGATAGGCGCCATGTCTGCAGTCATATGGGCGCTCGAAAACCCGAAGAAGGGGATCTGCGAGCCGGAAGATCTGGACTTTCGCCGCATTCTCGACATCGCCACACCGTACCTCGGCATTGTGCACGGCAAATACACCAACTGGACACCGCTACGCGAGCGCAAGAACCCGCTTTTCCCCGAAGATACCTCTGCCGACCCTTGGCAATTTAAGAACTTTAGGGTGATGTAGTCTGCTAAAATAAGAACTTGACTCGCCTCTATATATGGCTATAATAGCTCTATGACTATCTGATGGTAGCTTTTAGCCCGGATTTAGGGAGAAGAGCCACCTTCGGGGTGGTCTTTGTTTTTTGACAAAAGAATAGCTTTTCCAACGGAGTAATTGAACGTTGGAAGAGAGATCACACCGATCTTTTCTTCATGTACAAGTGAGGAAGACATCATAGTCCACCATGAAGGTGGGCAAGCAAGCAAAAGAAGTCCTTCAGATCCACTCTGAAGGCAGCCCTCTTTGTTGTTATTCCAAACATTAAGAAGGGTAAAGATGAGAGAAGAAGTCCTGTCCTACTTTAATTTTAAAGTGGAACTGGATAGAAATAATTTTTCTCTTGTTCCGTTCATCGAGTCTAGATTCAAATCTTGAATCTTTTTTCAGAGTTTGATCCTAGCTCAGGATGAATGCTGGCGGCGTGGATAAGGCATGCAAGTCAAGGGGACCGCAAGGTAACCGGCAGACGAGGTAGTAATACGCAGGTACGCACCGAAAAGTCCGGCATAGCTCGTCGAAAGACGGGGTAATTCCAGATGGTGTAGTGATACTAAAGGAGTCTATTTATTTAGACTAGCGCTTTTTGAGCGGCCTGCGGAGCATCAGCTAGTTGGTAAGGTAACGGCTTACCAAGGCTATGACGCTTAGGGGACCTGAGAGGGTGACCCCCACCGATGGGACTGAGACACGGCCCATACACCTACGGGTGGCTGCAGTCGAGAATCTTCCGCAATGGGCGAAAGCCTGACGGAGCGACGCCGCGTGATGGACGAAGTCCTTCGGGACGTAAACATCTTTTATGCGTGAGGAATTAATTGACGTTAGCGCATGAATAAGGGGCTCCTAACTCTGTGCCAGCAGGAGCGGTAATACAGAGGCCCCAAGCATTATCCGGAATCACTGGGCGTAAAGGGTGTGTAGGCGGTTATGTTAGTCTTTCGTGAAAGATCTTGGGCTTAACCCAGGAGGCGCGGGAGAAACGGCATAGCTTAGAGGATGCGAGAGGTAAAGGGAACTCAAGGTGTAGGGGTGAAATCCGTTGATATCTTGGGGAACACCAAATGCGAAGGCACTTTACTGGCGCACTCCTGACGCTGAAACACGAAAGCGTGGGTAGCGAACGGGATTAGATACCCCGGTAGTCCACGCCCTAAACGATCCTAACTGGCTTTACGGAGTATCGACCCTCTTTGTGGCGAAGCTAACGCGTTAAGTTAGGCGCCTGGGTAGTACGATCGCAAGATTAAAACTCAAAGGAATAGACGGGGACTTGCACAAGCGGTGGATCATGCGGCTCAATTCGATGACAAACGAAGAACCTCACCAGGGTTTGAAACCCAGACGAAATCCTTAGGAAACTTTGGACCTCGCAAGACGGCTGGGCAGGTGATGCATGGTCGTCGTCAGTTCGTGGCTTGAGTTGTTCCCTTCAGTGGGGTAACGAACGCAACCCCCGTTGCCTGTTTTATATGTCAGGCGAGACTGCTCCCTCACGGGAGAGGAAGGTGGGGATGACGCCAGATCAGCATGTCCCTCTGATATCCTGGGCTGCACGCATGATACAATGCACATAACAACGAGACGCAATACCGTAAGGTGGAGCAAATCTTTAAATGTGTGCCCAATTCGGATTGAGGGCTGCAACTCGCCCTCATGAAGCCGGAATCGCTAGTAATCGCGGGTCAGCTATACCGCGGTGAATACGTTCTCAAGTCTTGTACTCACCGCCCGTCAACTCAAGGGAGCCGGGAGCACCCGAAGATCATCGCAAGATGATTCACGGTAAGCTCGGTGACAGGGAGTAAGTCGTAACAAGGCACGGGTAGCGGAAGCTGCTCGTGGATCAATTCAAATTGATAAGCGTTCTGTAGCTCAATTGACTACAGAATTGAATCGGCGATATTCTCCGCAAGGAGATTGGATAATAGTGCTAATCCTAAAATTGCACTCGGTTTGTGGCCAACATACGTCATGGCTATTCGATACCTACAGAGTACGCGTTGGAGTACAGCGCCGGAAAATAGGTAAAAAACGGAACAAGAGAAAGATCGTTTCTCAAAATTCTTTTGCAGGTGTGATCAAAAAACAGCAATTAACGCCCAAAAGGCGTCCTTTGCGTTGTATAAAAAGTGATCGCCGCCAGTCCCGAAGGAGTGGCGGCGCAAAATCGTGTGAGGCGACGAGCCTCGGGTGGTGTCAATTCTCCTTTCGGGTTACGTCACGAGTTTGTCGGAGGCGGTCAGTTCTCGTGCGAGCTTCATCCTGTTGGTGGGGAGGAAAGTCGAGCGGGAAAGACCAAAATTCACGACAGTACCTTGCATGACAAACCTCATTTTCAAATGGGGCACGGAACCTTCGCACCCATCGCAAAGGTAGCATTAACCCTTAATTTTTGCTAGTATTTTCTGCACATGCGGGCGTAGCTCAGTTGGTAGAGCATTCGACTGATACTCGAAAGGTCCTAGGTTCGATCCCTAGCGCCCGCACATGGAGTCCGAACATTTTGTAGGAAAGGTTGCCCAGAAAGCAATTCTTGAAAAAGATGGAAAGATTTTGATATCTCGTTTTCCCACTGACACGAAATGGGACCTCCCCGGCGGGAGAGTACATAGAGGCGAACAACCACAAGTAGGTCTTGCTCGAGAAATGGCAGAAGAGCTCGGGGTAGAAGTTTTGGTCGATAGACCATTTTTTGCATATATGAGTACCACCGAAAGCGGAGAGCAAAGGTATTTTGTTGCTTTTGCTGTTACCCAAAAAGATCTTACCCAGCCTTTTACTCTTCAAAAAGAGGAGGTGGCAGAAATACAATGGATTTCTAAAGACGATATTGAAACCCTCCCCATATTTGAGGTATGCAAGGAAGCTATTCGAGCATATTTCAATAAAGAAAATTAATATAGTATGCTCCTAACCACGGGCACGTGGCGGAATTGGACTGTATAAATTGTCCCGTCCTGAGTGGGCATGTGGCGGAACTGGTATACGCGTACGTCTCAGAAGCGTATGGAGTAATCCTTGGGAGTTCGAGTCTCCCCATGCCCACTTAGCATAGGAGTTCGGTTTCCTTACAGGAACAGTACACCTTTTGGATATTTTATTCACAAGGTTTAAAAATATCTCAAAAGGTCTTGAAATATGCCCCGCATATTTCAACCCCGTGCCCACCACACTATGAACACTGCACTGGCTGTAATAAAAACTTTTCTGAAACTCCTGCTGGGTAAGGGTGTTAAGCGCTCGTACTCACAGTTTGGGGAGGATGCAGTGGTGCAAGCATTCTTCCGTAATAAAAACGACGGGTTTTATGTAGATGTGGGCGCGTATCATCCTCATCTCTACTCCAACACCTACGCACTTTATCGCAAGGGCTGGCACGGGCTCGCTATAGACCCTAACCCAGCCATGCAGCCCCTTTTTAAACTATTCCGTTCGCACGACACGTTTGTGTGCGCGGGTGTGGGCATTGGTGAGGGGGTCTATGAACAATTTGATGACGGTGCCTATAATCAATTTGTTCAACAAAAGGGTGGTCAAAAACTTCGCCGCCTTGATGATATGTTGCACGAGCATCATGTAGAGCGCATAGATTTTCTTTCGATCGACGTAGAGGGCATGGATCTAGAAGTGCTTAAAACGCACGATTGGTCGATCCGGCCAAAGCTTGTTGCTGTCGAGGCAGACTTGGGCAGCCCTGCTGCAGAATTTCTTACGATAAAAGGATATACCCTGCGTTGTATTACCGGTAGGTCACTTCTGTTTGTAAGTGAGTGATATACTGGGGTTGAATGTCCCTGGGAGTACGACATGTGTCACGGCGCAAAAAAGCGGGCCTGAAGAGCGCGCTCGATCTGCTTATCTACCCGGTCGCTATAGCGGCACCGCTCGCACTTTTGCCGCAAGTCCTGCATGTTTTTAACACGCAGGATGTTGGTAGCCTCGCGCTCCCTACCTGGCTTATTTTAGGGATCTTAAACGTGGTCTGGGTGTTCTATGGCTCGGTGCACAAAGAACGGCCCATAGTGCTTACCAACGCTATTCTTGCGCTCTTAAACTTTGCGGTAGTTGTCGGGATACTTCTCTACGCCTAGTCTTTCTTCACCCAACCTTCAAAGGCTTTCAGAATTTCCATCGGCACCGTAAAGACAATGGTGTTTGATTGGTCAGAAGAGATGTCGTTAATGGACTGAAGTGTGCGTAGGTGGAGTGCGCCAGGGGAGGTTGCAAGTACGCGAGCGGCCTCGGCCATATTCTGAGACGCGGCAAGTTCTCCTTCAGACGTTATGATGACTGCCCGCTTTTCGCGCTCGGCTTCAGCTTGCTTGGCAATAGTGCGCTCCATATTTTCTGGCAGTGACACGTCCTTAAGTTCTACATTGTGTACCTTGAGGCCCCATGCATCAGTTTCTTTATCAACAATTTCTTTAATGCGGTCGGCAATTTTGTCGCGGTTAGCTAGGAGTTCGTCGAGGCTGGCCTCGCCCACAATGTTGCGCATCGTGGTTTGTGCATACTGTGAGATGGCATACTTGAAATCTTCTATCTGTAGTATGGCGAGCTCGGCAGAAAACACGCTGTAGTAAATAACCGCATTTACATTAACTGAAACATTGTCGCGTGTAATGGCTTTTTGGTCGGGTACGTCGACCGCCTTCAGGCGCATGTCGACTTTTCTGTAGAACTGGATTATGGGCCACACCAATCTCCAGCCCGGCTCCATGATCCCGGTATACTTGCCGAAGGTGAACTTAACGCCGCGCTCGTACTGGTTAACCTGCCTAATGCTAATAAGGATGATGCCCAGCACTACTGCGCCCACGATGAGTAAAAAAGTTTCCATAAACCGATACTAGCGGGGAAACATACGCTCTGCAAGCACTGATATCTTTTCGATCAAGCCGCCCATATCACCTGATGTAGAAATAAGGACAACGTCATTGTCATGAAGGCTCTTCTCGAGTTGAGCAAGAATCTCTTGTGGGTTAGTGGCACCGTGCGCGACAATGCCAGCCCCTTTGATACGCTCAACCATTTCAGCAAGTGAGAGCTGGGATTCTTTGCCGTCTTGGGGCGGCTCAAAAACAAACACTTCCTCGGCACCCGTGAACGCGGTGTCGTACCAAGGTAGGGACTCGCGATTGCGCCAAGAAAAAGTGTGCGGCTCAAACGCGACAATAAGCCGTTTGGTAGGGTAATGAAGCTGTATTGCCGCAATAGCACTTTTTAACTTTTCATAGCTTGAGCCGAATCCTTCGTAAATCGGGATGAAGGTTTTGTCCGACTTTTTATCCAAGCGGCGTTTAATGCCTTTAAAGCTTGCAACAGCGGTAGCAAATTGTTCCGGTGTAACTGCATTAAGGGTAAAAAGCAGTGCCGCAACGCCTACAATATTCTGCACATTATGCTCGCCCAGTTGAGTGGTTTTGACGCTAACGATCTTTTGACCGTTTTTTGTGATATCAAAAGATGTTTGTTCTCCCCAAGAAATATTGGCTGCTTGGAAGTCTCCATGAGAAAGCCCGTACGTTACGGCAGGCCGCGACAACGTTGTCATAAACTCTGTACTTAACGTGCCTTCAGTACATATAATTAGCGTGCCGCTTTGCGGCACCAGAGCGACAAGCTCTTTAAAAGGTTTTAGATAATCCGCAGGTGTAGGGAAAACATTAAAGTGATCGTGTGCAAGTGGGGTAATAAACAGGTGCGATGGATGAAAGTGTAAAAATTTTGAGCGCGAGTCGGTGTTTGAAGAAGGGTACTCATCGCCCTCAAGGACAAAATAGTTGCCACTCCCTATGCGAGCACTTTTCACGGGCGTCAGCGGTACTGCGCCAATAAAATAAGAGGGGTCGAGGCCAGCACTCTCTAAACAATGCGCAAGTAATGCGTCAGACGTTGATTTGCCATAACTGCCGGCAACTACGATTGTTTCTTTATTTTGTGAAAGCTCCCCAAGCACTTCAGGGAATGAATAGATTTTCTTCCCGCTTTCCTGCGCGGCTTTTACTTCTACATTAGTTTCTGGTACTAGTTTGGCATTTTTGCCGACTACAACAATATCGGCATCGGCGGGAATATTTGTAGCGGCGTAGGGCGTGTGCCATTTAATGGTTTCTTTAGATAAAAGCGAGAGTATGGGGTCATAGACGGTCTCATCGGAGCCGCTTACTTCAATCCCCATGCTTTTTATCAGCAGGGCCGTGGCAGACATGCCCACGCCGCCAATGCCTATAAAATGGGCTTTTTTAGCCTCTTTGAGCCCCATGTAACCATGCTAGCACTAGCGGGGTTTAAGAAAAAGAAAGAGGCCGCCGGAAATCCGGCGGCCTCGCCCATTGTAGGGAATGTTACTTGTAGCGGGTAACGAGAATCAGGTTGCTCTTCTTGCTCCCGTCACGCGTGGTGTAGAACACGTGGTCGCTGCTGATCGACATTCCACAGTGGATGTTTTGCCGCGGCACGCCGAGCCGCAGGAGTTCCGAGCGGCCCATGTGTATGAGGTCAATCTGACCCTTCATCTCCGCGGAAGTGCCGAAGCCCACTACTGCGCCCGAGCCGAACTGCCGAACTGCCTCCATGCAGAGGTTCCGGTTCCGCTCCCCGTCTTTTTCACGGTCCCATTCGTGAATGAATACGCTGGGATCGATGGCAAACTTGATGTAGAACCGTGAGTTCTCTGGGTCATCGCCGAGCGCGGTCAAGAGGTTGGCCGCCACGTGGTTGTCCATGATGGATTTGAGTCCCATGTGGGCGACGCCAACCCGTACCGTTTCCCTTGTGTGAGGGTTGATGGTACGTCCGATGAGGTTGGCGCATCCGGATGAGGTAAGAGCAAAGGCCTCGCCTGGCTCGATCAGCACGCCGTCGGCGGGCTTTTCCTTGTTGCGGTAGACGACAACGTCGTTGCCGAACGGGTAAGCTTCCGTGAGCTCGTCGGCGTCGATAATCATTCCGTTGAAAGCGGTCGGAACCGGCGCAAGGATGCGCTTAACTCCGAGTTGCTCGGCAATGGCGGGGAGGAAGCGTCTGATGGGCGAATCCGGCTCACCAATCAGTCGGAAGGACCAGTTCGGCTCACGTTCAGAAGCTCCGTGCGCCACATAGTGCCGGCCGAAGGCGGCGACATACAGCGCGCCGTCCGCAAATTTCTGCTGGTACAATGCGCCATCAACGTGGGTAAGTTTCGTATTTCCGTGCACAGGACACCTCTTTCTTGATTGAACGTTGTCTCAAAACAAAGTACTGAAAAAAGTTGAAAAAGTCAATATTTTGTGGCAAAGTGGCGCTATGGCAGGCAAACTTTCAGTCGTGGCAACTCCCATAGGCAACCTTGAAGACATCACGCTACGGGCACTACGCGCGCTTAAGGAGGTGGATGTAGTGGCGTGTGAGGACACTCGTATGACTAAAAAGCTCCTTTCGCACTATGACATCCATACCCAAGTAACCAACCTTAAGGGTGTACCGACCTTGCTTGAGCAAGGCAGGCACGTAGCCCTTGTAAGCGATGCGGGAACGCCTGGCCTCTCGGACCCAGGGCTTGAGATTGTCTCTCGTGCTCGCGACGCTGGCGCCACTATAGAGGTGATTCCGGGTCCTTCTGCATTAGCTGCAGCCATTTCTATCGCCGGCCTGAGAGCTCCAACTTTTACGTTCTATGGCTTCCTGCCTCTTAAAAAGGGCCGGGAGACGCTGTTTAAAGAGATTGCCGCAAGCGAGCGGGCCAGCGCCTTTTATGAGTCGCCTCACCGGATCCTTAAGGCGCTCACTATGCTCGCTAAACTCCTGCCGCCGGAGCGCCGGGTAGGTATCTTCCGCGAACTCACAAAACTGCATGAAGAGTCTTTTGTCGGTTCGGCAGCAGAGGCGCTTCAGCATACTGTCGCTGACCCTAACAAACAGCGTGGCGAGTTTGTTGTTATCGTGGAGGAGCAGTAAACTATAACCATGTCCAAAGAGATGGTAGTGATCGCACTCGGTATTTGGGTTCTTATCATTCCGTATTTGGGTGTACCGGGCGGATGGCGCACTGCACTTTTGGTTATAACGGGTATCGGTCTTATTGTCCTCGGATTCTTTTTACGGGCTGAAGCGCTTTCGCGCGCTGGGCGCCGCGGGCACTCTTCTTTTGTTGAACACGTACCACACTCCACGCAGGATACTACCCATGACCGTAAAGAGGGAATTGGCTCGCTCAATTAGTCGCAAGTCTGTATATGCGCTCGGCACTGTTGTGCTCAGTGCAGGGGCTTTTGGATTTGCCTACACCACTCTGCCAGATTTTTTGGCAGTCTCATACACGCAGTCTACGTCGGTGGCGTCATCTACCGCGGCAATTCCTACAGAGAAATCAAAGCCTGCCGTGGCGCACCTGCCTACACCAACGCCCCTTAAGGCCATTTACATGTCGCAGTGCGTGGTGGGTACGCCGTCGTTCCGCGCCGACCTGGTAAAACTGATTGATGAGACTGAACTTAATGCAGTCATGATCGATGTAAAAGATTACACAGGGAAGATTGCATTCCCAACCAGCAATCCGCTTCTGGCGGATTCGGTCTCAGATGCCTGCGGCGCGCAAGACATGCGCTCGTTTATCGAGATGCTGCATCAAAAAGATATTTACGTCATTGCGCGTATCACGGTCTTTCAAGACCCGTACTATGCAAAAGTTAATCCAGAGGCCGCGGTGCAAAGAACTGGCGGCGGAGTATGGAAAGATTTTAAAGGTTTAGCGTTCGTAGATGTAGGCGCGCGGCAGTTTTGGGACTATATCGTTGAGATCGGCAAAGAGTCATACGCGATAGGGTTTGATGAGCTTAACTTTGATTATGTACGCTTTCCGTCCGACGGTCCGATGAGTGAGGCGGTATATTCGCACTCGCTCGGCAAGAGCAAGCCTCAAGCGCTTGAGGAATTCTTTAAATATTTAAGTGAACAACTGCGGCCGACTGGCGCCGCTCTCTCGGCTGACCTTTTTGGTATGACTGCCACGAGCGAGTATGACCTTAATATTGGCCAGGTACTCGAGCGGGCGCTCCCTTACTTTGATGGCATTTACCCGATGGTGTATCCAAGCCACTACCCTAAAGGCTTTAATGGCTGGGGCGATCCTAATACAAAAACATACGAGATTATTAAATATGCGATGGACGCCGCCGTTTTGCGTAGCCAGGCAACTTCTACCAGTATCGACAGTTTGGCCTATGAAAGGGCGGGCACTTCTACACCGGCGCGCTATATAAAACCTGCCTACAGTAAGTATAAGATCCGTCCGTGGCTGCAGAGCTTTGACTATCCGGTAGATTACACGCCCGAGATGGTACAAAACCAAATCCAGGCGACTTACGACAGCGGGCTCGATTCGTGGCTCTTCTGGGATGCGGGGAACAAATATAGAAGTCTGCGCAGTGTCTTAAAGCCGCAATGAAAAAGAAAATCGCCGCACAGTTCTCCGGGGCCGCGCTACTCTTAGCCCTCGGAGCGTTTATGCTGTGGCCTGCCGAGCTGCGCAATCTAACCCAGCCGTTTAGCGCGCCCTCAAACGAAGAAACAAAAGTATCGGTGCTATTCGTGGGCGACATTATGCTCGACCGTGCAGTGGCGCAGCATGCGCGGCAGCGCGGCGACCACGTATTGTTTGCGGGTGTGCAGCAATTGTTTAAAAGCACCGACCTTCTAATCGGAAACCTCGAGGGTTCAATGACCACTAATCCCTCCATATCCGAACAAGATCCGAAGATTCTTAAATTTACCTTTAATCCGCGGTTTGCAGACCTCCTCTATTCGCTGGGGTTTGATGCGGTGTCTCTTGCCAACAACCACGCGCTCGACTTTGGTGTAGAAGGGTATAGAGCAACGCAAGATTTCTTGCGCGCTGCAGGCGTTGCGCCATTCGGTCATCCTCTAAATAACAAAGACCTTTCAACTTCACTTGGTGTAAAGGGTGAGACGGTGTGTCTCATTGGCTACCACTCGCTCTTTGACCCGGAGTCGGCATGGGTTGCCGCAGAGATTAAGAAACTGCGGCCGCTGTGTACGCGCGTAATAGTGATGGCTCACTGGGGCGAAGAATATCAGCACGAGCCCACTGCGCATCAAAAACTTATGGCCCACACGTTCATAGACCTTGGTGCAGACTTAATTATTGGTGCCCATCCGCACATTGTGCAGCCGGTAGAGATTTATAATAATCGCGCCATATTTTATTCACTTGGAAACTTTCTCTTTGATCAGGGGTTCCAGCCTGAAGTTAAACGGGGCACTGCGGTTGCTGTTGAGTTTGCTTCCTCTACTACTACGTTTATTCTTACGCCCGTTACTACGTTTAAGGAGGTGGCGCTTGCAGATGCGACCACTACTGCGGCGGTGCTCAGAGATCTTGGAGTAGAAGGGCTCTCGTTTACCCTCACGCAATGATACAATTGTCCTAATGCTGGAAGAACCTAATAAAGTCACGTTTTTTGCTAAAACTAACAGCCGCGGGGAAGAAATGCCCTTTGGCATTAAGCGCAAAGACCGTGCCCGCCACATGTATGTCATAGGCAAGACCGGCATGGGTAAGTCGACCCTTCTTGAAAATATGGCCATTCAGGATATCCGGAATGGCGAGGGTATGGCCTTTATCGACCCGCACGGCTCCACCGCTGACCGGATCATGGAATATGTTCCAGAGCATCGCATCAAAGACGTGCTCTATTTTGCGCCGTTTGACATGGAGTATCCAGTTGCCTTTAACGTCATGGAAGACGTGGGGTACGACAAGCGCCACTTAGTAGTTTCTGGGCTTCTCTCTGCGTTCCGCAAAATCTGGGTGGATGCATGGAGTGCGCGCATGGAGTACATCCTTTCAAACACGCTTTTGGCGCTCTTGGAGTACGAAGGTGCGACGCTTCTTGATGTTAACCGCATGCTGGTTAACAAAAGTTTCCGTAAAAAAGTAGTAGACAACATTAAAGACCCGGTGGTGCGCGCCTTTTGGGTAGAAGAATTTGCGGTGTATACCGACCGCTACACCCAGGAAGCAACCCCGGCGATTCAAAATAAAATCGGCCAATTTACCTCAAACCCACTCATCCGCAATATTGTGGGCCAGCCAAAATCATCATTTGACCTGCGTGAGATGATGGACCAGAAAAAGATCATCATCATCAACCTCTCGAAGGGCAGAGTGGGGGAAGTCAACGCAACACTGCTCGGCAGTATGATTGTGACCAAGATTTATCTGGCGGCCATGTCGCGCGCCGATGTTTCTTCAGCCACCCTTGCCACGCTGCCTTCGTTTTACTTTTACGTAGACGAATTTCAGAGCTTTGCCAATGAGTCGTTTGCCGACATTCTGTCCGAGGCGCGTAAATACAAACTCAATCTGTTGATTGCGCACCAATACATTGAGCAAATGGAAGAAGAGGTGCGCGATGCGGTGTTTGGAAACGTGGGTACGACCGTCGCCTTCCGCGTCGGGCCGTTTGATGCCGAAGTGCTTGAAACTATCTTTCAGCCGCAGTTTACCCAGACCGACCTGGTTAACTTGGGGTTCGCCCAGATTTATCTGACTCTCATGATCGATGGCGTCGGTTCCCCTCCATTTTCTGCTACAACTATTGCGCCGTTTGATCCTCCGCCTCAGAAATTTGTTGACCAAGTGATACAAAGCTCTCGTACCCAGTATGCAACGCCACGCGCCCACATTGAGGCTGCACTTGTTAAGTGGCAGGAAAGCGACCCGGTAGTAGCTGAACCCCCTAAACCAAAACGTGACTACAGCCGTAGCAGCCCGCCTTCTTCATCCGCGCGCCCCTATTCAGCGCCTGTGCGGAGTGAGCCAAGGCCCCAGCCATCCGAGCGCCCAGCTCCTCCTGCCCCCCAGCCTCATCGCACTCCTGAAGTACGCGAAGCGCAGGCAAAAGCGGTCGGCGAAACTATTGCCCATGAGCATGCGATAGCAACCAGCAAGGCAATGAATGAAGAGCAGCCTATGCCGCCTCCGCCCAAGCAGGAGCATCGGGAACAGCATGAGCGCTCTAATCAGCGCGAGCGCTCGCATCCTGATACGAGAAATCAAAAACCAAAATCATCTACCCCGCCGCTTGAGGGCTCTAAGAGTTTGCGCGAGGCGCTCCAGGCAGTAACGGGAGAGCGTGCTCCAGGGCCTCGTATACACGCACCTGATCTTAAGGCGACTATTCATAACGTAGCGCCTCACGCTGCAGACTCTGGGCCGCACAAAAAAACTGGACCCGCCGAACTGCCGGAAAACGAGCTGCGTGCCATGCTTGCTGTGGATGAAATCGACGAAGAACATACTTCGTAATATATTTCTCGCCGCCCTTCTTGTTTTGCCGGGCACTGCTTTTGCTGTTGTACAGATTACCGAGGTCATGTATGACCTCGAGGGCGCCGATGGCGGCTTTGAATGGATAGAAGTTACTAATACAGGTGGTGCCGCGGTTGATATAGGAAAGTGGCGGCTCTTTGAGGGCAATACTAATCACAAGCTCACACTTGCTATGGGGCAAACCACAGTGCTCCAGCCAGGAGTCTCCGCTATTATTGCGGACAAGCCAGAAAATTTTTCATCACATTGGCCCGACGTTTCTCTGATTTTTGACAGTGCTTTTTCTCTTTCAAATACAGGGGAGAGTCTGGCGTTAAAAAATGGGACAGACATAGTTGACCAAATCTCTTATACATCAGAGTTTGGTGCAAAAGGAGATGGCGGTTCGCTTCATCGCAAAGACTCGGGTTTTGTTGCGGCACTGCCAAACCCAGGAATCTTTCCAGGAGAATTGCGCCCAGTTCCTGCAAAACAAAGTGCCACCTCTGCTAAAGCACCAACTTCTCTTGTTCAAAAGCAAAATAATAAAGAACCTGCTTCAAGCGCCGCCGCATCACAACTTGCCGCTCCCAGTGCGGCACAAAGTAGTAACTCTCTCTTACCGTGGATCTTAGGGCTTATGAGTATTATTGGGCTTGGGGTTGCAGCGGTATTTTTGGCGAAATTTGAACAACCTCGGCCAGAAACTTCAGACCCATCTGACGAGTTTGAAATAGTTGATGTATCAGGAAAAGTGTTGTAAAATATCGCTTTATGGCCGTTAAAACAGTAGTGGTAACCGGCGGCGCGGGCTTTATTGGCTCGCATCTCTGTGAGCGTCTTGTTAAACATGGGTATCGTGTTATCTCGCTCGACAATTATTTTACGGGTTCCCAAGACAACCATGTTGAGGGTGTCGAGTACCGCGTAGGCCATACCAAAGATATTGAAAAACTTATTCCTGAAACGCCAGATATGGTGTACCACTTGGGGGAATATTCTCGAGTAGACCAGAGTTTTAACGACCCTCATTTGGTTTGGGATTTTAATAAAGTGGGCACATCCTCTGTATTAGAGTTTTGTCGTAAACGAGGATGTAAAATCGTTTATGCTGGCTCATCAACCAAGTTTGGTGATGGTGGGCTGGGGCGTACGCAAAGCCCGTATGCGTGGTCAAAAGCGACGAACACTGAACTCGTTAAAAACTATGGTGAATGGTTCAAGGTGCCGTATGCCATCACCTATTTTTATAATGTGTATGGACCTCGCGAACTTTCAGGAAAATATGGCACGGTGATAGAAATTTTTCGGCAGAATGTTCTTCAAGGCGTACCACATAACATAACTTCTCCTGGCACTCAAAAAAGAAATTTTACGCACGTGCATGACATTGTACAGGGGTTGGTGTTGGTTGGGGAACAGGGAGAAGGGGATGATTTTGGCATTGGACACGAACGTTCCTATTCAATTCTGGAAGTTGCAGAACTGTTTGGTGGTGAAGTTAACATGCGGGCGGCACTTCCCGGTACGCGTATGGATGCTACATTGAATACCGAGAAAGTCCGCAATCTTGGTTGGGAGTCTAAGCATAATTTAGAGGACCATATAGCACAGGTGCGTATAGTACAGGCATGAAGAAAGTGCTTATTTTTTCTCTCGCCTATTATCCGCATGTGGGTGGTGCGGAGGTGGCAGTAAAGGAAATTACTGACCGGATTTCTCCGACTGAATTTGAGTTTCATATGGTCACCATGCGTTTTAATCGCAGAGATCCTCGAGTGGAAAAGATCGGTAATGTGCTGGTGCACCGTATCGGACCAGGCGGACGGCTTGGGAAATTCCTCTTTCAGTTCACTGCATATGGTAAAGCCAATGCACTACATAAAAAATATCACTACAATGCTGTCTGGGCTCTCATGGCACATTCGAGCGGTATACCCGCTGGGCTGTTTAAGCGGGCGCACAAAGAGGTATTTTATATCTTGAATCTTCAAGAAGGTGATCCCCTCGAACATATAGAACGTACTATGCAGCCGCTGTGGCCCTTGTTTGTGCAAGGATTTCGGCGTGCAGATATGGTGCAACCGCTCTCAACCTTTCTTGCAGACTGGGCGCGCAAAATGGGGTATAAGGGTCCGATTGAAATTATTCCAAACGGCGCTGATCTAGTGCGTTTTGCAGGGGACCCCATACCACATGATGGTACAGTTCTTATAACAACTTCGAGGCTTGTACATAAAAACGCAGTAGACGATGTAATACGGGCGCTAAAACACATACCCTCCTCTGTTCGTTTTAAGATTCTAGGCACTGGTCCGGATGAGAGCATGTTGCGAGCGCTGGCAAGAAGTGAAGGGATCCAAGATCGCGTTGAGTTTATGGGTCATGTTGACCATAAAGATATGCCCCAGCATTTGCGTGCTGCCGATATTTTTATCCGCCCCAGCCGCTCAGAGGGTCAGGGTTCTTCGTTTATCGAAGCAATGGCAGCGAGTCTTCCGGTTATTGCCACGCAAGAAGGGGGCATCTCTGACTTCTTATTTGATGCAGAACGCAACCCAGACAAAGAATCGACCGGCTGGGCCGTAGACAAAGACAGTCCTGAACAAATTGCTCAAGCAGTAAGGGAAATTCTCACGCATTCCGAAGAAACTAAGTGCGTTGTGGCCACTGCAAAAACAATGGTAGAAGGGCGCTATAGTTGGGAAATGGTCGTGCGCGACATGCAAGAGAAAGTGTTCTCTCGTGTATTCAAAAATTGAAATAGTCTTGGGGGCCAGTTAGACTAAATTAAGACGCACACAACTAACAGGAGTAGTGCCATGGATGCGCGTATCTGCCTTATCATTCCGCCGTCGCCGTTCTTGCTCGACGAGCGGGTGTTTCCGTTTCTGGGAATTTTGAAAGTTGCTGCCGCGCTTGAACACGCGGGGCAACAGGTCGAGGTACTCGACCTGTCAGGCTACAAGAACTATCTTGAGGCGGTTGAAGCGCAAGCGCGCTCAACTACTTCAACCGTGTTCGGTATTACGGCTACGACGCCGCAGATGCCAGCCGCCGCTCACATTGCGGAAGTTATTCGTAGTGTGTGCCCCGAGGCTCGTTTGGTGCTTGGCGGCACGCACGCGACCTTGGTCGCGGCTTCGCTCAAAAGCGACAATAAGCGCGGCCGAAGCGGCCGCGCCCACCGTGCTTTTGCGCAACTGGAGAGGTACTTCGACGTCATTATTGCGGGAGACGGGGAGCGTTCAATATTCCTTGCTCTCGAAGATGATTCGCCGAAGTTTATCGACGCCGACAACAGCAAAGATCCGACACTGTTCCTCAAGGATAATGTACCGGAACTTGAGTCCGTGTTCCCAGCTCGACATCTCATCGATATGGAAAGTTATCACTACCGTATCGAGGGGCAGCCGGCGACGTCTCTCATTGCCCAACTCGGCTGCCCATTTCCGTGCGGGTTCTGCGGGGGGCGAAAGTCGCCCATGCTTCGGCATATCCGTACACGGAGTACTGAAAGCATTGTTACAGAAATGGTGCAGGTTCATCGCCACTACGGGCACACCGGCTTCATGTTCTACGACGATGAACTTAACGTCTCCAACTCGATGGTCGACCTGATGCAGGCGATCGCCCGCACTCAGAAGGATCTGGGTGTGGAGTGGAGGTTGCGCGGATTCATCAAGTCGGAACTCTTCACTGAAGAGCATGCCGAGGCGATGTATGAAGCAGGTTTCCGCTGGATACTGGTGGGGTTCGAGGCCGGGTCGCCCCGGATTCTTGAAAACATCCGCAAACAAGCCACCCAAGAAGACAATACCCGCTGCATGGATATTTCCCGTCGCTACGGCCTCAAGGTCAAAGCGCTGATGTCTCTCGGACATCCGGGTGAGTCAATGGAGACGGTAGACGCTACACGCGACTGGTTACTCAACGTGCGGCCGGCCGACTTCGATGCCACCATCATTACTCCGTATCCCGGCTCACCCTACTACGACGATGCCGACATGTTGGAGGAAAATGTGTGGGTGTACACCGCGCGTAGTGGCGACAAACTCTACGAACGCGAGGTGGACTACACTGAAGTAGCCGATTACTACAAAGGCAAACCCGGAGAGAACTACGTCAGCCACGTCTGGACTGACGAGCTTACACCGAATGATCTTGTGCGGGTGCGCGATGCACTTGAATTGGAAGTTCGGGAACGGCTCCGTATTCCGTTCAATCCAGGTGCACCCGCCACGCTCTATGAGCATTCGATGGGCCAGACCTCTTTTCCCACCAGAATGTTGCGTAGTAGCACCAACGCAGTCCTTCCCGGGTAACTGGGAAGGACTTTCTTTTTAAATAATTTTTATCCAGCGGTATGATAGGATGCCTGATATGCCGGTAAAGATTTTCTTGGCGCCGATTGAGATGAAGGGCCGCGGGATACTTATCGATAATAAAAACTCCAGATTGCAGGCCGATTTTACAGCTTTTCAGTTTACAGACAAAGTGGAAGAGGGTGATTTTATAGCGTTACCAAAGTCGATTGCGCGGGTGAATGATGTGCGTGAAGCTATTGCACAGGGGCGCGCATTGGCGGAGCAGTATAAAAAAAAGTTACTCGTATTTTTTTATGGAGATCATTCGTATAAAGAGCATATACCGGGAGTCATAACCTTCAAATGGTCGGCCCACGGCCAGGACAAGCTCCCGACTGAAGTCATTACTCCGGTTTTTTCTCTCGACCTAGCCAAAGAGCGTGACATTGTTTGGCGGCATAAGAGCGAAAAACCGAGCGTGAGTTTTTGTGGATTTGCTGGTTTGCCCTCTGTTAAAACCGCTTTACGGTATCATGTTAGTAATATATGGCTCAATGTGTTGTCAGTAGCGACAATGAACCCGGAAGTTCGAGCACAGAAGCGAGGCTTATATTTTAGACGCAAGGGCATGAGAATATTGCAAGGGGACTCTCGCATAGATACGCACTTTGTCGTGCGCTCTGCTTATTTTAATCAGGTGGAGGCACAGCCAGAGCAGCTTAGGCAGGAATACTTGGACAACATGCAAAATGCTGATTTTGTGCTTGCGCCCCGTGGGGATGCCAATATTTCAACCCGGTTTTTTGAGGCGCTTTCATTTGGGCGCATCCCGGTACTTATTGATACAGATTGTGTGTTGCCGCTGGAAAAAAATATAGACTATAGTACGTTTATTGTGCGTATACCGCACACAGAAATGCACACTATCCCGGAGAAACTACTCGAGCTCTATAACTCCATCGCTGATGATGAGTTTATAGCGATGCAGCAGCGCGCGCGCGACACTTATGAGCGTTATCTTGAAATAGGCCCGTTTTTTAATTTCGTTTTTCCACTTATTAAAGAAAAAGGTCCTGAAGCACTGTAAACTATGTCTATGCGCATACTTATCGGAATACTTGCCGTCGGTCTGCTTCTGCGCCTTGCAGGGGTTGTGTATGCCTTGCCGCTCGATGTACTAGGCGATGAGTTTGCCCATATCGTTGCATCTTTTTCTTTTCTTAACGAGATGACCTTGCGGTCGCTCTCTCCGCTGGTGTACGTCCCGTCCCTTATGGGGGTCCTCCTAACGCCTTTCATTGTGCTGTTTGGCGGGGTAGGGATGCTGACGGGCATGTTTGAGGGTGTGTCGGGGTTTAAAGAGTTTGCTATTCTGCATGCCTCGGATTTTCTTTCTATCGGGAGAGTTATCTCGGCGCTGTTTGGCGTTGGGTTTATCTATCTTATATATCTGCTCGCCCGCCCGCTTGCAGGCAGGTGGCCGGCGCTTGTGGTTGCAGGTCTCGCCGCTGTCGATTTTTGGCTGGTGCACGAGTCGCATAAAGCGCATTTTTGGGTACCCGCCGTTACGCTGGTGGCTCTCGCGTTCTACTTGCTTATACAAATGGTCGAAAGCGGCAAGGTGCGTTACTACTGGAGCTCGGTGGTTACGATAGCACTCGGTTTTTGGATGGGGTTTTTCCCCATTATTGTTGCGCCATTTTTCTTACTGGCATTTATTCATACGCGAGCACGGCGTTTCTCTCAGTTTTTGTATGCAGGGACTGCGTTCGTTGCACTCATTGCTCTTGTTGGCTGGCTTAACCCGCTTAGTGTGGTGCGGCAGTTTGGTCGCGCGATACGCAGTGCGCTTAATGCGGTAGGGATAGACGTGTTTCCACAATTTGTGGGTCCAAGCGACAAAGCAACTGAACCGCTAGAAAATCTATACTTTTTGCTCCGTACGCTCTTTTGGGACAACCCATTCGTGTTTGTGTTAGGGGCGCTCGGTCTCGGGTACATGCTGTACAAACTTTCATGGCGCTCATTTGTAGTGCAGTTGTTGTTCGGCTTTTTTGCCCTGTACCTGTGTCTTGCGACTTTTGTCTGGCCGCATCCGGACCATCGCTACATGCTCCCGCTCCTTATTCCGCTCCTTATTGGTACAGCCTACATACTTTCTGCGCTGTATGAAAAATTTAAAACGGCGCGCTTTATGGTGCCGGTAGGCGCGCTGCTGCTGGTGGCACTATTTGGTTATTCGCTCTATATCACCGTGCGTTACGACGCATTGATGTTAAAGCCGGACACGCGCATCTTGGCCAGAGAATGGGTGTTTGAACACGTGCCGCAGGGTGCAGGAGTATTTACGCATGTTCAATACTTTGACCTCCCTAAAAGCAGAGAAGCGATAGAGGCATATTCAAAGATTCGTCCCGAGGCCTTGAGAGAAAAAGATCGTGTCGCCGCGACGCTGCCGGACGAGCGGTTTCCTCAGCCGTCGTACTTTGTTATCGACAGCCAGTATGCCGGAACCCTCGGTACGGCAACCAAAGACTTTACGTACGACTACTTGGTGATGGGGTTTAAACTGCCTGCGGAGCGGATAGAAGTTCCTCAAGGATTTGAGCGCGTGGCTACATTTTATCCTGGCGACCCCACCAAACCTCTTGATGATTTATTGCTTGCGCCGAGCACAATTTTTACTACAGTAGGCACGGTTTCTCATCTCGGTCCTCACATTGAGATTTACAAGCGCGTAGAGTAGGATGAGTTAATGGAACACGAGGAAAATCCTCTCCTGTCAATCGTCGTCCCGGTCTATAACGAACGGGAGAGCATCCTGCCCCTTTATGGGGAGATTAAGGTCGTCCTTGCTTCCTTACCCCCCTCTGAAATCATTTTTATTGATGACGGCTCGAGAGATGGCACGTTAGATGTACTCAAAGATCTGACCGACGTAACCGTTATCTCTTTTGCGCGTAATTACGGCAAGTCAAAAGCGCTTGAAGCAGGGTTTGGCGAGGCGCGCGGACAATATATCATTACGCTCGATGGCGACCTGCAGGACGACCCTGCTGAAATTCCAAAATTTATTGAAGCGCTCGAACAGGGTAGTGACTTAGTTACGGGCTGGAAGGTACATCGCAGAGATCCATTTGAAAAACGCTTTGTATCTAAAATTGCAAATGGCGTCACTCGCACTCTTGCAGGAAGTCCGGTGCACGACATGAACTGCGGCTTTAAAGGATATCGCGCTGAAGTGGCAAAAGGCCTTCAGTTTTTTGGCGACATGCACCGCTATATTCCCGCGATAGTCTTACATCAAGGATATGTAGTGAGCGAAGTCCCGATTAATCATCGTGAGCGCAAGTTTGGGCGCTCAAAGTATGGGGTATGGCGCCTGTTTGCCGGTTTTTTTGATTTGGTAACATTACTCTTTTTGCGCCGCTTTTTTGACCGGCCGATGCATTTTTTTGGCGTCACCGGCATGCTGGCAGGTTTCTTCGGCGGCGTTATTTTGGCATATCTTGCATGGCTTCGGCTTGGAGTGGGAGAAACTATTGGCAACCGGCCGCTGTTATTCTTAGGTATCTTGCTTGTCGTAATTGGCTTCCAGCTCCTCTCTCTAGGGCTTCTTGGTGAGCTTATGGTGCGTCAGCGCGAGAGTGTGGCCCCGCCCATTAGATTTGTGCGTCGCAAAGACCAGTCATGATTGTCCGCTATCGTATGTTTTTTCTTAAACTCGCCATTACCGGCGCAGTGCTTTTTTTACTTTTCTCGGCAGTAGACGTACGTGAGGTTGGCAGACATATTGCCGACGTACCACTTTCCATCTTTATTTTTGCGGCAGTGTGCTATGTCATTGCAACGATACTAAGCACTGTCCGCTGGTCAATTCTTTTGAGGGTTCGTGGTGTTACGGTACCAATAGTGCGTCTGCTTATGTATAATTTTTCCTACCTTTTTTATTCGCTGATACTTCCAGGGGGGAAAGTGGCTGCTGAAGCTGTTCGCATATATCAAATAGTCCGTGATACCAACGATCCTGATACGCGAGAAAAAGTTATTTTTCCAACCTTACTCGACCGAGTGATAGCGGTGTTTACCTATGCGATTGCCGCCTCGGTAGCTTTCTTGCTGACTGACTCTGCCACATTAGCAGAACTGCCATTCTGGTTTCCATACGCGATAGGGGGTATTGCCGTGCTGGTGACTCTTAGTGTGTTTTTGCCTGTAGAAAAGTTATTACAACCTTTCTTAGGTGGCTCAATTTCTAAAACAAGTTCGACCCTCTCGTCACTTACTGAAGCGGTTGCGGCATATCGTACCCATCCGTTGCAGTTGAGTGTTGCGGTAGCACTCTCTCTTGTTATGCTCGGGTTCATGAGTGGTGCTACGTTTCTTATTGCTGAAGGGCTTGGATTTTCTCTACCATTCATGCTGGTGCTCGGTGTATTTTCAATCAGCATGATAGCTTCATTTTTGCCGCTTACTATTGCAGGGGTAGGCGTACGCGAGGGCGTGTTTGCTTACTTGCTCGCAGCGTTGGCAGAAATGCCGCTTGAAGCAGCACTTTCAATTTCCCTTATTGCTCTCATTGCTTCGCATACTTCAACTCTCTTCGGGGGGCTGGTAGAATTTCATCGGCATTTCCTACGCTCACGTATATGAAGAAGATTCTTATAGCAACCCCTCTGTATCCTCCCGAGATCGGCGGTCCTGCAACGTATGCAAAAGAGCTTGTTGATGGGCTTCCAGAACGAGGGGTCGAGGTATCCCTTGTTAAATTTGGCGACGTACGCCATCTACCTAAACTTATACGACACTATATATACTACCGACGCGTACTTAAAGCGTTAAGACAGGCTGATGCCGTGCTTGCGCTCGACCCTGTATCTGTTGGGTTGCCCGCGATGTGGGCGGCTCGGAAACTCAATAAAAAATTTATAGTAAAGATTGTGGGTGACTACGCATGGGAGCAAGGGGTACAGCGTTTCGGCGTCACGCAAGACCTTGATGATTTTGTTTTGACAGAGCCTGCTTCATGGCAGGTGCGTATGCTGCAAAAGATTCAAAAGAAAGTGGCTTTGGCTGCCGACCGTATTGTTGTACCAAGTCCGTACCTTAAAGAAGTGGTGCAAAAGTGGGGAATTTCAGGAGAAAAGATCACGGTTATTAGTAACGGTGTCAGTCTGCCTGAAGATATACCCAGCTATCAAAAAGAAGAAGGAGAGTTTTTGATTGTGTCAGCTGGGCGGCGTGTACCGTGGAAAGGGTTTGAGGCGGTTGAACGCGTGGCTGAAAAACACTCTAGTTCTAACTGGCGCGCCCGAATTATTTCAGGGCGCCCTCGCGAAGAAGTGCTAGGGTGGATGAAAGCTGCCGATGTCTTTGTACTTAACTCACGCTACGAGGGGTTCCCGCACACTCTTGTTGAGGCTATGACACTCGGCACTCCTGTGGTGGCTACAGATACAAAGGCACACCAATTTCTTGTCGGAGAGGTAGGAATGTTAGTGCCGCCAGGAGACGATGCGGCACTTGAGCAGGCGTTTATGAGTATTGCAAATAATCCTGACGCTGCGCGTGAGCGGGCGAAGGGCGGGCAAGAGCGCATGAAGCAGTTTACACTTACTGCTATGCTCGATTCGACCGCAGAGTTTCTCAAATCACTCGCTAGATTATGAAAGTCCTTGTCGTTACCGGAGATAAAAACTTTAAGCCTGGGGCACCGCGCTATGACTTACAGCGTAGTGCAGTTGAGTGCCTTGAGGTTGTGTATTGGGGGCGGGGAAGTATGTGGCCCAAGATTCCACCGGGCCCTTTTGATGTAGTTACTGTGCAAGATCCGTTTTGGCGGGGCATGTGGAGTTTTGGCTTAGCGCGTAAAAAAAGGGCGAAATTTAATGTACAGGTGCACGCAGACTTGGATGCACAGTCGGCCGTGAAGCACATACTTGCTGGAGTGGTGCTCCGACATGCCGATACGGTGCGGGTGGTCTCACAAAAAGTTAAACAGCAGGTGGAGCGAATGGGTATACAGGCTAAAGTCACGACCCTGCCGGTTTTTGTAGACACGAGTGCGTTTGCCACCATTTCTCGCAAGCCGCATGAGGGAAAAAATATTTTGTGGGTAGGTAGATTTGAAAAAGAAAAAAATCCCCTGCTCGCGCTGGAGGTGCTGCAGGATGTGCTAAAAAGTCTCCCTAGCGTCCACTTGGTGATGCTTGGTGCGGGTAGTATGAAGGAGCGTCTAGAGCGCACAGCACAGGGACTGCCCGTTACATTTCCTGGCTGGCAAGACCCTAAGCCCTATTTAGCTGAAGCCGGCGTGGTGCTTTCGACCTCTCCCGCTGAAAGTTTTGGCGCGAGCATTGTAGAAGCACTTGCGGCTGGCGTACAAGTTGTTGCACTTGATGTGGGCGTTGCAAAAGAACAAGGGGCTGTTGTGGAACTTCCCAAAAATCTTGCCAAAGGAGTCGTACATGTTTTAAAAACTGAAATGCGCGGCGAGTTAAAGTCGCCCGTACTCAACGAGCATGAGTGGGTAGAAATCTGGAAAGAATCTTTAGTATGAAACTCTTAATGTGTACACAATCGGTGGATACAAATGACCCGACGCTAGGGTTTTTTCATGCATGGATTACCGAGCTTGCGCCGCACTATGAACGCATAACGGTCTTTGCGTTGCGTGTCGGCACCCACGACCTTCCACACAATGTCGAGATTGTGCCACTTGGCCAGAGACGTATTGCGCGCGCGTTCAGTATACTTAAACATTCATATCGGATGCGCACCGAGTACGATGCAGTGTTTGTGCACATGAGTCAGGAATATATTTTGTTGGCCGGATGGCTGTGGAAACGCTTAGGCAAAAAAATATATCTCTGGCGCAATCACTATGCTGGTTCGGGCGCCACTGACCGCGCCGCGCGTTATTGCAGAAAAGTATTCTGCACGTCGAAGTTTTCTTATACTGCCAAGTATCCACACGCCGTGTTGATGCCGGTTGGTGTAGATGTATCGCGCTTTACGCGATTGCCGCAGGTTACTCGCGACCCGCGCGGCATATTGTTTTTAGGCCGTATTACGGCCTCCAAGCGCCCCAACCTGCTTATTGAAGCACTTGGCACGCTTGCCGGGAAAGGTTTGACGTTTACGGCGCTTCTGTGCGGTGCGCAGGCTCCTCATGATCGTACCTATATACGTGAGCTTGAGGGCATGATTAAAAACAAAAGTCTCTCTGCGATGGTGCGCATAGTGCCCGGGGTGCCGCAGGATCAAACGCCCGAGCTTTTTAATAAGTATGCAGTGTTTGTAAACTGTTCACCTTCGGGCATGTACGACAAAACGTTGTTTGAGGCGGCACACTGTGAGTCTGTTGTGCTGGCGTCTAGCAAGGATTTTGCACAGCTTGTCGACAAGCGTTTTATCTTTGAAGATGGAAATGCGCAGGATCTTGCGCGAGTGCTTGAGAGCGTGCTTACGATGCCGGTTATCGACCAGCAGGGTGCTGGCGTCCAGATGCGTAACGTGGCGCGCGAACACAGTCTTCCAAATTTGGTTACCAAACTAGTAGCAGAAATGCAATAACATGTGTGGCATTATCGGCATAACAGAAAAAAATGAGCCGCTGGTTCAAAATGCTGCGAAGCTTTTAGGGCACCGTGGGCCCGATGCTTTTGGTATTTTTGCAGACGACCAGGTTACGCTCGGGCATAACCGGCTTTCTATTATTGATCTTGATAACCGGTCGAATCAGCCTATGGCAGATGCGAGCGGGTCGCTCACAGTCGTCTATAACGGAGAAATTTATAATTACAAAGAAGTTCGGGAGCGGCTCGAAAAAAAGGGCTACGTGTTTCGAACCCAGTCTGACACTGAAGTGCTGCTCTATGCCTACAAAGAGTGGGGCAAGGGTCTCGGCGGTGAACTTAACGGCATGTTTGCGTTTGCGCTCTATGACAAAGAAAAGAAGGAACTTGTACTGGCAACTGACCACGCAAACATTAAACCTCTCTTTTATGCGCAGGTCGGCACCACGCTCGCCTTTTCTTCTGAACTCAAGGGAATAATAAAGATGGTCAAAGAAAAGAAAGAGGGGTATGAAGTAGACCGCACTGCCCTTAGCGTGTACTTTGCCCTTGGGTATATACCAGCGCCGGGAACGCTCTATAAGGGCATTAGACGGCTCCCTAAGCGCGGGTGGGTGGTATATAACCTAGAGACAAAGACGCTTTCTGAGGGTCAATACCCTGCGCGCGTGCCAACAAAGAGTAGCGAAGCGGCAGTCCACAAACTTATTGAAGAGCGCATTTTGTCTCACTTAGTTGCAGATGTGCCGGTTGGAGTATTTTTCTCCGGCGGCACCGACTCTTCTCTTATTTTGTCAGTCCTGCATGCGCACAATATTAACTTAGAGACATTTAGCGTGCAGGTGGCAGGGCGCCCCACCGATGAAAAGTATTTTACTGAGATTGCCGATCGGCTTGGTGTAAAAGCGCACCGGTATGAATTTGGTGTTAAAGAATTTGAGGATGTATACCCTGAAGTGGTGGCAAAAATGGATGAACCTATATACGACAATTCGCTTTACCCAACCTACTTTGTGTCTAAGAAAGCGGCAGAAAAAGTAAAGGTAGTGCTTTCTGGAGAAGGCGGAGACGAATATTTTTTTGGATATCCGCGGAGCTTGGCCCTGTGCTCGCTTGCAGAGCAGCCGCTTGATAAGGCCGTAGGGGTGCTTGAGCGGATATACCTGGCAATACCGCATTTCCGCGGTAAAAACAAACTATTTGAACAGCTATTCTTACTATGTAGAAAACCGGCAGCCTATTATCTTCTTACCATGTCGCCAGGGAAAGCCTTTATTTCTTTGCCAGAGTGGCGGGCAGCGAAGGCAGTGCTGGTTAATACGGTAGGGAATACTCGCTCCCTCGACGCGGATGCATACTTGCCGAACAACTTGTTGCGCAAACTCGACATGGCTACTATGTATTGTTCGCTTGAAGGGCGCGTGCCGCTTCTTGATCCTGATGTTATTGCGGCGGCACAAGGTCTGCCGGTCCCTCAGCAGGGAGAAGAGAAGCCAGTGCTCCGGCATATGCTGGAGGGGTATCTGCCTAAGGAGCTTGTTGACCGCAAAAAACAAGGCTTCGGTCTTTCCTTACCAGAACTTTTGGCGTCTTCGCCGATGCTCCAGCAGGAGATACAAAAAGCACTGTTGTATTTGCGCGAGCAAAAATTATGCACGGCTACAAATGAAGAGGTGGTAAAGTATCCGCACTATTGTTTTGCTCTGTTGTCTCTTTATCACACACTCTACAATGCCGAACGAATCTAAAAAATCGATTATGTTTCTTATCAACTCCCTTAGCGTTGGGGGTGCGCAGCGTGTATGTGTAGACGACGCCAATGCGCTCATGGATGCAGGATGGGAGGTGCACGTTACAGTTCTCTTTGGGCAAGGCGCTTTTGCTAAAGAGTTACGCATACCGCAAGAGCATATTCATGAATTGAATGCACGCAGTGTATTTGACGCAGCGGCAAGAGGTCGGCTTAAGGCTCTTTTGCGCAACTATACTGTGGAGCGTCTCTACACTACCCTTAATGAGGCAAATGCATTTGGTAGGCTTGCCGTGCTTTTTATGCCCTCCGTTGCGCTGTATACCCGCGAAGCAAATATGGCAAGCGCTAAAGCACTGCGCTACCGTTTGCTCGATATACTATTTGGCTGGCGCTCAAAACGCATCGTCGCAGTGTCTCGCGCCGTCGCAGATTCTGTTACAGGGTATGCGCCTTGGCTGCGCCAAAAGACAACGGTGCTTTATAACGGTACGGCTATACCAGGGGCGTCCGTGGAACGGCCAACTTCGGATGCAGTACGTATTCTTACGGTAGGAAGCCTTGAAGTAAAAAAAGATCAGGGAGTACTGTTGCGCGCATGTGCGCTCCTTCCTCCAAAATTTACCTTAACCGTGGTAGGAGACGGCGCATTGCGCGACAAGCTTCATGCATTAGCGAACGAATTAGGCATACAAGCGCGGGTCCAATTTACAGGAGCTCTTGATCGCCAAAGTGTAACGGCTCACTATCGTACTCACGATATATTTGCATTGCCCTCCCGGTTTGAAGGGTGCCCTAATGTAGTCTCTGAAGCGCAGAGTTTTTCTCTTCCTGTGGTCGCCTTTGCTATCCCTGGCATGAATGAATTTGTAAGCAAAGAATCTGGACTATTGGTACAAAAACGCACCCCTGAATCGCTGGCTGAAGCGCTTACGCAAGCCGCAGAGCCTGTACGAAGAAGGGTAATGGGCGAGGCAGGTTTTAAAGAAGTTACCGACACCCGTTCGAACGAAAAGCACCTCCAGGCATTGGCACCATTGCTATGGTAGACTCTTTCAACATGCTCCAACCGACTTTTTCATTCGGCAAGAACTGGCAACGATTTTTAGAGGGCATTAACGAAACATCGCTCCGCAGGGCACGGGAATCTCTCACCAGCTTTACCGGCTTGCGCGATCTTACCGGTAAAACCTTTCTTGATATAGGGTCTGGGTCAGGAATTTTTTCATATGAGGCGGCAGAGCTTAATGCGGGGCGCGTCGTAAGTATTGATGTAGACCCATTTTCAGTCGCCTGCACCGAACACATGCGGGAGCGCAGTAGTAAGCGTGCATCATGGGCTATCTACCACGCATCTGTTCTGGATGAAGAATTTATGCCCAAACTGGGCGATTTTGACATCGTATATTCCTGGGGAGTGCTGCACCACACGGGCGACATGTGGCAGGCCATACGCAATGCAGCGAGGCGTGTAAAGCCGCGCGGACTCTTTTATATTGCTTTGTATAATAGGGTAGAAGGGCGTTTCGGCTCTGCCTACTGGCTGTTTATAAAAAAGCTATACAATCGCTACCCTGTTTTTGGGAAGTATGTGCTTGAAAACATCTATGCGGGGTGGTTCATTCTTCTTTTTCTACTGCGATTCAAGAATCCGGTGCGCGAGATACGCATGTACCGCCAAAAACGCGGCATGAGTTGGAGGCGCGACATTACCGACTGGCTGGGCGGCTACCCGTATGAAGCTGCAAATGTTGAAGATGTATTTCGTTTTATGAAAAAAGAGTTCCCCGCGCTTATCTTACGAAATATAAAAACAACGAACGGTATTGGTAATAACTGGTTTTTGTTTGAGCGCAATGACTGATCGACACGAGATTACAAAAGAAGAGATAGCAAAAGGCTACGATGATATTGCAGAGATCGTCGGGGTCGGCGGCACGTTTTATGACGATTGTCTTTCGGTGCAAGGCCGGTATCACGGTTCAATTTTAGACGTCGGCTGCGGCCGCGGGCTATTGCTTAAGAAGATTTCTGAACGTGCAGAAGCAGGTACAGAGCTCTATGGCATAGATATTTCACCTAAGTTATGCGAATTGGCGCAGCACAATAACCCGCAAGCACAGATTATAGTTGGGGACGCTGAAAAGCTTCCATACCCTGACCATTTCTTCGATACGGTGTGTATGACTGAGGTGTTTGAGCACATGACCGATTTTCACAAACCTTTAGAGGAGGTGAGGCGCGTACTTAAGCCAGGCGGAACTTTTATCATAAGTGTTCCCAATCGCGACTGGGCCTCGTACGATTTTTATGATCAACGCCGCAACCATGCGTTTCAGCCGGTTGATGACCACTATTTCCGCTTTGAAGAAATAACAGGACTTTTAAAAGAGCACGGCTTTCGTATACAAACGTATAAGGGTCTCGATAATCTTTACTACTACGGATGGAAGCATAAGATAGAAGAATTTGTAGCGCTCCTTCTTCCTTTCCTGCACAAAAAGATGAAGCGGCTCGTGTTTAAAACTACCGTATGATCCGCGTTGCCATATTTACCGACACGATGGATCGCTCGGCGCGCGGCACGGCACTCGTAACGCGCAAGCTAGTCGAGTACCTGGTGCCACGGGCCGAGGAACTCGGTTTTAAACTCTATCTCGTACACTCAAAACATGTTGACGACCCAGTGTATGGCCGCGCACACGAAGTGCTCATGCCCATATATCGCATTCCTAAAATTGGCCGTATTCTTTCTGAGGCTCTGTTTCTATGGCGCACCAGAAATGACTACGATGTTATCCATTATCCGCAGGAGAGCATTTATCCCTTGTTCTGGCTTTCCAATGCACGTGTGGTAGTAACGGTGTTGAGTCATGTCGAAGGGTGGCGTGACTACGGGCTTCGAGTGCGCTACGCAATGGTTTACTCGACATTGCGCTTTTTTCATCCGTTTATTGATGCCATTGTATGCGCCTCTGCAGGTACAGTAAGGGAGAGTATTCTACGTTTCTCCAACGTACAACCAAGCAAAATTCACCATGTAGCACTTGGAGTGGATACCTCGTTTTCTCATGCGCCGCAACATCAAGTTGCCCAGAACCGCATGCGCGAGCGCTACAAACTACCAACGCCGTACATATTTGCACCAGGACGACTGGATACTCAAAAGAATATTCCCCGCGTGGTTGAAGCCTTTGCAGAACTGAAAAAACGCTACGCCATTCCTCATACACTTATTGTAGGCGCGCGACATCGTCCCGAAGAAGATGCGCGAGTTGCTGATCTCATTGCAAAGCATGGTCTTGAGGGCAATATCATGCACCTTCCCTACATAGGGTACGAAGATATGCCAGCGCTCTACGCGGCCGCCGACCTTACGGTGTTTCCATCACTCCACGAAGGGTTTGGACTTCCCATACTCGAATCTATGGCAGCGGGCACGCCAGTAATTACCTCAACGGTGTACTCCATGCCTGAAGTTGCGGGAGGCTCAGCAGTACTTGTCGACCCGACTGATACCAAACAGCTTGGGGTAGAGATGCACCGGCTCTTAACTGACGAACTATTGCGCGAAGAGTTGGTGCAAAAGGGTAAAAGTAATGTTCAAAAGTACTCATGGGCACGCATGGCGCAGGAAACCGCCGCAGTGTATAAAGAGGTTCTAAATTAAGTAACGACATGAAGCGCGCCCTTATAACCGGCATTACCGGGCAAGACGGATCATATTTGGCTGACTACCTGCTTTCTCTTGGCTATGAGGTGTGGGGCCTTGTGCGCCGTTCGAGCCACGATCCACATCAGCGGATAGAAGGCCTCATGCGTTCTCGTGCAGTCAATATTGTATATGGCAACTTGCGTGATATTGCGTCGCTTGAACGGGCTCTTGCAGAAAGCCGCCCTGATGAGATTTATAATCTTGCAGCACAGTCTGATGTCGGTATTTCTTTTAAATGCCCCGAAGAAACATTTGAGATTGACTACTATGGTGTTGGCAGATTGGTTAATGCTGCGATAAAATATAATCCGAAAGTGCGTATCTACCAGGCATCAACCAGTGAAATGTTTGGCAGTACACCGCCGTCTCAAAATGAATTATCGCCCTTTAATCCGGTTTCTCCCTATGGAGAGGCAAAACTAAAAGCGCATCAAGATTATGTAGTGGGGTATCGCGAGCGCCACGGACTCTATATCTGTTCTGGTATTTTGTTTAACCACGAGTCGCCCCGTCGGGGAAAACACTTTGTTACTAGAAAGATTACACACTCGCTCGCGCGGATTAAGTTAGGCATGCAGGAGTCGGTGGCACTCGGAAACTTGGAGGCGAAGCGCGACTGGGGGTTTGCCGGCGACTACGTAAAACTAATGCATAAGATGCTTCAACAAGATAAGCCGGAAGATTTTGTTATTTCAACGGGTAAAAGTCGCAGCGTGCGCGAATTCGTGGAGGCTGCATGTAAGGCTCTTGATCTGGATATCAGATGGAGCGGCAGTGGCACAAACGAAGTCGGCAAAGACCCAGCGGGGAATGTGCGTGTTACCATAAACCCCGAATATTACCGCCCCAACGAAGTACATTTTCTGCTAGGGGATAGCACTAAAGCGCGAGAAAAACTTGGTTGGCAACCTGAGGTATCATTTGAGAGTATGGTTAAAATGATGGTCGACTCTGACATGGAGGAGGTGCGCCGCGCACTATGAGTGCGCGCCACTCCTGCCCGCTTTGCACGGCTGCTGCAGAGTTTGATAAGAAAGAAGACTATATAGATCCGCATACAAGCACGCTCTATACGTTGTACGAGTGTCGTACGTGCTGCGCGCAATTTTGGGAGCCGCTTAAAAACCCAGGCGGGGACTGGTACTCCCATGATGGTCGGTATGCCGACCGCAACGAGCTACCTATTTTAAATCCCAACTGGAATCATACGAAAATAATTTCTTATTTAGCGCCGTTTGCAGGGAAAGTGCTTGATGTAGGCTGCGGCGTGGGTACCTTTTTAGCCTGGGCCACGCAACACAGGTGGCAGAGTACTGGTATCGACTTCGATGCTGACGCCATAGAGGCAGGCAAAAAGACTTTTGGTTTAGAGCATTTGTCGGTTGAAGATATTATTTCTTTTGCTCGCAATCACCCCGGTTCATCTTTTGATCTTGTAACGTTTTTTGATGTTCTGGAACATGTCGATAATCATAAAGAGTTTATAGCAACTATTCGGGAATTACTCGGGCCTGGGGGTTATATAGCAATGAGTATGCCGTATCGCGGTAGGGCGCCATGGCTTATGGAGGCGGATATGCCGCCGCGGCATCTTACCCGCTGGGACAGATCTTCGCTGACAGGATTCTTAGAGCGAGAAGGGTTTGAAGTTCTGTATATGCACCGCACACCTGCAAGTATTCGGTTTATCATCCTTAAACTCCGGTTTCGCTTTGGCAGCAAGCTTTCTGTTGGTCTCGTCAAAAAAGTAAGAAGCGCAGAAGGGGCTGCAGGACCTGTTCGCAGCCGGCGGCTGCTTATAGCAGTACAAACAGCAGCTCAAACGAAAGACGCACTTTTCTTTGGGTTGCCCGCTCTGATTATTTGGTTAACGCTTCTACCCACCAAGAAGCGCTATATAGGTTTGTATGCCATCGCACGAAAAAGAGATTAATACTGCTCATGGACGTTTTGTGCTCGACCAACAGGCAGATGCCAAAATGGCCAGCCGATTAGCGCAGCCAGAGTATCCGCAGCAAGACGTTATAGACCTGGCAGAGGCACTTGGTGCAACGACTGTTATTGATATTGGTGCTCATGTAGGCACAGTGTCGGTACCTCTTGCCCTACAGGGCAAGAGGGTTGTTGCGTTTGAACCAAATCCGGAGTCATTTGCTTTCCTGCAAAAAAACTGCGAACGCAATGCGGTACATATTGACGCACGTAATAAAGGATTAGCCCAGCATCCGGGCCGCGCAAGCGTGGCAGTGTTGCAAACCAGCAATGCAGGCGCTCATACGTTGGGAGAAGGGGACGACATCGAAATTTCTACACTCGACGCTGAGGTACAAGAAACGGATTTTATAAAGATTGATGTTGAGGGCATGGAGCTCGAAGTGCTTTTGGGTGGTAAAAAACTTATCGAGACTGTGCGCCCAGCGATATATTTTGAGGTAAATCTTTCTGCTCTGCACGCTCATGCTACACCGCTCTCCGCGCTTACAGCATTTTTTAAGCACGCCGGGTATCATTTGTATATTCTTGAAGGAAAGACACTCTACCAAGTGCCTTCAGTAACCTTTGCCGCGTTTTTTATTGCGCCCCGGAGTCTTTTGTTCAGGGCTCCATCTGCACCGTTTGATGCGCTGGCGCTCCACCTTGGTACTATGCTGCCATACCAAGTACTGCCAGTGTGGCGAACCTTCGTGTTTTTACTTACTCGCTACGTTACACTGCAGTATGGTCGACTCTTCAATTAACAAAGCGCTTACACTCCGCGCCGCATCTATCGGCGATACGCTGATGGGGAAATATTTTCTTGAAAATATTCACGCGGCATTTCCAGACGCTCAGCTTACATTACTGGTAGGAAGCCGTTGGAAAATGATTTCAGAATTACTCATAGCGTATCCATGGCTTAACGTGGTTGAAGTTAATCGCAAACATCCTCTGGGGCTGGTACAGGCGTGGCAGCACCTGCGAGGTCAGGACCTTACCCTTACCCAATACGCAGAGAGTCCATTTTCTCTGCCTTCTAAATTATTTGCACGTTTGGTTACCAGGCGAGGAGGGTTCTTTGGTTTTTACGATCGCTTCTGGGGCAACCGCTTTCTTTATGACAAGGTGGTGCCTTTTGAGGGAGAAGAAAAAAGCGAAGGCATGATTGTAGAAGAGCAAAAGACTCTTAAAGCAGCAAACATTCCTGTCTCTATTTCCGACTTGCGGTTGTCTTATCTCGCCGACACCGAAGCACCGAAGCACTTTGGTCTTGAGCCAAAAAAATATGTAATTGCCCACCTTTTTTCTGGGAACGAAGGCAGAAGTGTAAGTCAAACAAAACGCATTGCACTGGTGCGATCTCTGCGGGAATCTTTGCCACAGGAGCAACTTCTCGTACTTACAGGAGTTACCAATGAATATGAAAGAGCCCTCGAGGCGGCAAGGGGTATGAATGGAGTCGTAGTCTTGGCAGGGAAGACAACTTTGCAGGAGCTTATTAATCTCATTGTAGGGGCGCGGGGCGTACTGGCACTCGACAGCGGCGCAGCACACATCGCGGCGCATCTGGGAGTGCCACTGGTGGTACTTACCCGCACCGTGGCGCGCCGGGGCTGGTGGAGCGAGGCAATGTATGGCGGAAAACCCACCGTCCTTTCTAATCTTGCCGCCGATGATCTTGCTCCGCGAGATGAGATCTACCCGCCCTCGCTTGAGGGTATTGATATTGGGGTAACTATTAACGCCGTGATGCAGTTCTAATTACCGAGAAGGTGCGTCGTTGATTTTCCGAAAGAGAGAGAGTAGAGTTGTCGGGCTTACGCGTATGCCGCAAACAGGAGCATTAAAAACCCTTGTATACGAAGAAAATATCCGCCTCCCTGCAGGAGGTCTCGTTATATTGAGCGAAGGAAATGTGTCTCAAATATCCGACGACCGTACCTTTTTTGTCATCAAACCATCGGGGGTGGAGTATGTAGAGTTATCGCCTGAAAAGATGGTGGTAGTAGATATGCAGGGCAGGGTAGCGGAAGGAGACCTCAAACCTTCAGTTGATTGGCCTACCCATTTGGAAATCTATAAACGATTTTCTCGCATAGGAGGGATTGCCCATACCCACTCTCCCTTTGCTACAACATTTGCACAAATGCGCCAACCTATATCTTGCTACGGTACTACCCAGGCAGACGCATTTCCGGGTGACATTCCGGTTACGCGCCCTCTCTCTCCGGAAGAAATTGAAGGCAATCTTGAAGTACATACTGCAGAGGTGATTTCCGAAATCCTTGCAAAGGAGTATACGGGCTGCACGCTGGTTGCAAATCATGGGCCGTTTACGTTCGGAACAACCGCTAAGCAGGCAGTTGATCATGCGCTTATTACTGAAAAGGTTGCCATGATGGCACTTCTTGGCGAATATCCCGCACTACAGCCTCGCATGCTTTTTAGGCGTCATTTTGAGCGCAAACATGGGTCTAATAGATACTACGGGCAGAATACTAAGTAATTTTTATAAACAAGCGTATAATGCTTCGATATATGAAAAAACAGGCAGAGAAAACACGTCGCGGCCCTGAAAAATTTGATTTTGAGAATCTCTTTATACTTGAAATTGCAAATAACCACGGAGGGAGTATTGAACACGGCCTCCGTATAATCCGGGAACATGCCGCTGTTGCAAAAAAGCACGGGGTCCGGGCAGCTTTTAAGTTTCAGTTTCGGAACCATGATACCTACGTGCATCCCGACTATCGCAGTAAAGCCAAACAAACCAAACTGATCAAACGTTTTCTTGAGACCGAACTCTCAAAGCAGCAATTCAAAATCTTGATTAACGAAGTTCGCAAACAGGGAGGAATTACCATGTCAACGCCGTGGGACGAGGATTCAGTTGGTTTGATAGAGGAGCTAGATATTGATGTGCTCAAGATCGCGAGCTGTTCCGCGGAGGACTGGCCGCTCCTTGAGCGGGCGGTTAAAGCAGGGAAGCCTATCATTGCTTCTACGGGAAGCCTGGATCTTAAAAACATTGATAAACTCGCAAGCTTTTTTAGCCACAAGTACGCGCACGTTGCGTTAATGCACTGTGTTGCTATCTACCCGACTCCGGTTGAGAAACTGTATTTGAACCAGGTTCAGGTCATGAAGGAAAGATATCCAAACGTTACCATCGGCTTTTCAACCCATGAAGATCCTGACAACACTGAGGCTATACAGATTGCGTACGCAATGGGCGCACGTATATTCGAACGCCACATTAATGTGGTTGCCAAAGATATTCCCATCAATAAATATTCTGCGGTACCTGAACAAATGGACAAGTGGTTTGCCTCCTATGCGCGAGCCGTAGCTGCATGCGGGCCAGATCTCCGAACCACTGATCTCCAAAAAGAAGAAAAATCATACCTCAACGAGATAGTCCGAGGCACATTCTTAAAACGCCCGGTTAAGAAAGGTGCCAAATTGTCGCTTAAAGATGTTTTTTTTGCAATTCCCATTTCGCCCGGTCAGCTTGAAAGCGGGCAGTTTCGTGACGGGATCCTGGCGGATAAAAACTACAAAAAGAATGCGCCGCTCGCACAAGAAGTAAGAGATCAAAAAAATTCAGAAAAAGATATCATTTATCACAGCCTCCATACTGTAAAAGGCATGCTTAACCAGGCGCGCATTCCTATACATCATGAGTATGAGGTTTTGCTCTATCACCACTACGGCCTTGAAAACTTTCATGAGACCGGGGCAGTGCTTATTGATTGTGTAAACCGGGAATACTGCAAAAAACTCGTTGTCCAATTGCCAGGCCAGAATTTTCCCTTACACCATCACCTAAAAAAGGAAGAGACCTTCCATGTGCTTGCTGGTAAACTTGAGATAGAAATAGAAGGCCGCCACAAGACGCTCTATCCGGGAGATACCCAGCTGATCCAGCGTGGCGTTAAACATGCGTTTTGGACTGACGAAGGAGCTATCTTTGAGGAGCTCTCAACTACGTACTTCAATCAGGACTCGCTCTTTGCAGATCGGGAAATCAACAGCCTTCCTAAGGAAAAACGTACTACCAAGCTTATAAACTGGGGAGTACACCAGTTCGACTAAGACGCGCCTTCTTGGCGTTTGCGCATAAGTTCCTCTACTTCTTTTACGTCGCGGGGAATATTTATCTCTACATAGGTGTCAGGGTCATGGTAAAACGGCAACACGTTTTCCCCAGTGTATGAGCCCGCTTCAATAGTTTCTCTGCGTATCACGGCAAGATATTCAGTTTGCGCAACAGTTTCCGGTAATCCTTGCCGGGGGCCCTGTTGGGGATCAATTCTGTCTTTGTAAAATTCAGGAAATTCTTTATGCAATAGGTAGGACAAATAAGGACCCTTGTCTCTGCGCCACATGCGAAAGGGCGACATGGGTGGTTTGGTAACGCCACGTACCGAGTGGGCTCCGGGGTCTGCAATAAGCATATCTATGGCCTGGTCTATATCTTCTACTTTTCTAAAAGGTGCGGTGGCCCACAAATGCACTACCAGGTCGGGGCGGTACTGCTCATTTTCTGCAAGCCACTCTACGGCATGCTGAAATACTGGCAGGTCGGGGGTCATGTCTTCTGCAAGTTCTTTTGGCCGTAAAAAAGGCACCTCTGCGCCATGTTGTTTAGCGATAGCAGCTATTTCTTCGTCGTCGGTTGAGACAATGACACGATTGATGCGTTTGGAGGCAAGGGCTGTTTCTATTGTATAGGCAATCAAAGGCTTGCCGGCGAGTGGCAGGATGTTCTTTCTGGGTACTGATTTTGAGCCCCCGCGAGCAGGTATAAGAGCAATTACTTCCATATCAAGTTTTATACTGGATCCCGCAGGATAAGTAAAGAATTTTAATTGCTGTTGTTTGCAATGATTTGTGCAATCCTCTCACCAGCTTTGCCATCTACCGTGTCCAAGAATTTCTTTACAAATGCTTCGCGGCCAGCTCTATCGACAGTGGGATCCTTAAAATAGGTGGAGAGTAATGATACAAGCTCTTCTGCATTGTAGGCAACACGTATGCCGCCGGTCACGGTAGCTTCTTTTACGAACTCGTATTCAAATATCTGTGCAATAGCTTCGTCGTTCGGATGAGCCTCCTTAAAACCAGCAAAACCCATGTAAATCATGGGTTTATCCACCACTGCTGCATCTATGGCGAGAGAGGAGAAGATACTGAGCGATACATCACAGTAGTGAAGGAGGTGGCTGGCATGGAGCTGGTGGGGCTTCTCTTCTGCTTTCTCCAAGATAAGATTTGGATATTTTTCGGCAAGCGCAAGGAATTCTTTACTGATGTTCTGCCGCCAGCCGTGCCTCACTAAAAGCTGGGTGTCTGTGGGGAGCTTACCCGTCCTGATCGATTCAAGAATGAGCTCTGCGCTATCGTGTTGATACGGGTGCCAATAGTCCATGCCGATATAATAGGCAATGAGTTTTTTATTTGGATCTGCCCCGATTGATTTAAAAAACTCTTCGCGGCCAACCGCTGGAAATTTTTTTGTATACAGGTCATACCGCTGACAGCCTCCGATGTGCACGTTATCTTGCGATACGGGGAAGTTGTTTAAAAGTTCTTCCCGCATACGCTCGTTCCATACAAAGATGTGTGCAGGGCGCGGTACTGCGTATACCCGGGTTTCAAGGTAGCTCCACGGAAAATCAATAACAAAAGCCGGGATCTTTCGGCGCCTCGAGAGGGCAAGCCATACAATGTCCTGCGCTTCTGAGAACGTTCCGAGAATGATCGCGTCCACTTTATATTTTTTACAGATACTTTCATACGCTTCAATTTGAAGCAGGCGCTCTTCAAGCACATTAAATATAACGACGGATAGCGCTCTGAATGGTTGCATAAGAATACCTGCGTACCACGCGATTCGTTCCTTGGGGGGAAGTCGAGTGATAATCCGCCGGGCAACCGCACTATATTCAATAAGATGCGATTTGAAGAAATAAGGGGTGTGTATAGCCAGTGCTATCTCTCGCAAGTGGTTAAGACGTCCAACTCGCACCTGTGGAACAGCAACAAGGGGTTCATGTATATAAGCGGGGAACTCTTTTTTAAAACTTTCGTCATGTGCAAACGGAGAGACCACCACAATGCGGGTATCAGGCTGGAGTGCCAGGGATCTGGGTATTTCAGTGCGTAAAACCGATCCCACCCGGAACAGGGTAGGGATTACAAAAACATACGTTTTCATAGGTGGACCGATTGTATCACGCACGTGCTATAGTGGCGCCGTACAGATACCTATGACGATTAGACAGAGACTCAGCCTGGCCGTTATTAACTTGATTCGCTCCCGCCACGGCGTTGTTATCTTTTTTGGCGATAGGGAGCGACGCGAAGACCTTACCACCGTTGCCCGCGTGCGTGAGGAGCGCAAACTCCTTCTCTCTGACCATGAGGCGCATCAGCTTATGCGTATGGTGCGCAGTACGGCAAAAGTGCCGGGCGATATTGCTGAAGTTGGCACTTATAAGGGCGTCTCGGCAAAACTTATTGCAGAAGCGCGCGGTGACCAGTCAAAAAAGACCCTCTATCTTTTTGACACTTTTGAGGGTTTGCCGGAGTTACAAGACATTGACCGCTCACAGTTCCAAAAAGGGCAGTATGGAGCAGGTATGTATGAAGTGGCAGACTACCTCTGTACCTATCCAAATATTGCGCTGTACTCGGGGATTTTTCCCGCGTCTGCAGGGCCTATAGAAGAAAAAAAGTTTTCATTTGTACATCTCGATGTAGACCTCTACCAAAGCACGAAAGAGGCTCTCGAATTCTTTTATCCGCGCATGACGGTGGGCGGCGTTATTGTAAGTCATGACTATCTGGTAACCCCTGGCGCAACCAAGGCCGTAACCGAGTTTATGGCCGACAAACCGGAGCCGGTCATTGAACTATCCTGGCGTCAGTGCGCAATAGTTAAAAGTTCAGGCTAGAATATACAAGACATGCAAGCATCAACTCTTAGAAAATCCCTCGTGGCGTTTAGGGGGCTTTTTGGTTCTTATAAACGTTCTATTGCGGTACTTATTGTGCTGGGCCTTTTAGGAGGCTTGCTCGAGAGTGTGGGTGTCTCGATATTGGTGCCGCTGTTTGCGCACATTCTCCAGCAACCGATTGCAGGTACCGGCTTTATTACCGCTGCGTTTGACTGGTTTTTTAATTTCACCGGTTTGGAGATGCGTTTGCGCGTACTGTTGCCACTTATCTTTATTGCCTTTGCGCTGCGCGCCGTGGTGCAGTGGGGGTTCGAATATGTGCGTACTTCAATTACGCTCGACTACGAACGCAACATGCGGCGGGATTTATTCCGCAAGTTTCTTCTTGCCGACTGGTCATTTTTGATGAAGCAAAAGATCGGTCATGTAGAAAACGAAGTCGTGCTTAGTGTAACCGTTACCACCAAACTGCTTTCCAACCTGGCTAACTCTATTCTTCAACTTACGACCCTTACTGCGTATGTGGTGGTTGCATTTACTATTTCTGTTGAAATGACGCTAGCGACCCTTATTGTGGGGGGCATTGTTCTTTTTGCCTTTAAACCTCTTCTTGCTCGCACGCGCCGGTATGGAACGGTGTTGGCCGACTTGGGCAAGAAGCTTGCACATGATGTTAACGAGAGTGTGCTTGGATTGAAGTCTATTAAGGCGAGCGGCAGAGAACGTTCTGTAATGGATGCCGCCCAACATACGTTTGATGAATATCGGGCGGCGCGGCTAAAGCAGTCGATGGTGGCAACTCTTAATACCGCGGCAGTTCAGCCGATAAGCGTTTTGTTTATTGCAGGGGTGTTTATGTACGCCTTTAATCGTCCAGGGTTCGACCTCGCCTCGTTTGTCGTTATTATCTTTCTTATTCAACGCATTTTCTTATATGTCGATCGAGCGCAGGCGACCCTTCACGACATTAACAAGCAAATTCCTCATGCGAATTCAATAATTCGTTTTCTGGCTACTTTTGACGAGCATCGTGAGCGTACCGGAGGGAATAAGCCGTTCGTGTTTAATGACTCAATTAAGGTTGAAAATGTTTCTTTTGGGTATAGAGAAAAACATCCGGTACTCTCGCGCGCCACATTTGCTATAACTAAAGGCGAGACCGTGGGTATTATTGGCCCCTCGGGCGCCGGCAAAACCACCACCGCCGATTTATTGTTGCGTCTCCTCACTCCGACCAGTGGATCTATCACGATTGATAACCTGCCCATTGAAGAAATTTCTTTAACAGATTGGCGCACCCGCGTAGCCTATGTGTCACAAGAGTTCTTCCTGCTCAACGATACGGTTCTTGCCAACGTGCAATTTTATGATCCGGATATAACAGAAGAGGCTGCTAAGCAGGCAATCCATACCGTTGGGCTTTCTCAGGTGATAGAGAAACTGTCTCAAGGAATACATACCCTAGTAGGGGAGCGGGGCATGGAACTTTCGGCAGGTCAGCGCCAGCGCATAGCGCTCGCTCGCGCGCTCGTGCGCGACCCAGATATTCTGGTGCTTGATGAGGCCACCAGCGCGCTCGATGGAGAGTCAGAGCAGGCAATACACGAGGCGCTCCAGGCACTTCATGGCACCATGACCATCGTTATTATTGCGCATCGCCTTACCACTGTGATGGAAACTGACAAAATTATCGTGGTCGATAAAGGCAAAATAGCAGAAGAAGGCGCTCCAGCAGAACTACTCAAAGATGAGAGTTCATATTTTTACCGCTTGACCCATTTGCAGACTGATAACTAGATTTCTTCTGCTCGTAAGTAGCTTCCTCCAAGTATCGTTGTGGGTGCGACGTTTGCAGTCATTTGTGCCCATTTAAATTCTAAGTTCCCCGCAGTAGCACCGGTTTTTACGGTTCCCTTGATCTGAATGGGTATAGGAGAATTGGCAGGCAAAACAATGCGCGGACTGACAGTGTCGGAAGTAAGTACACCTCCATCTTGGTCAGTGATGTACCCTAGAGTTACAGTACTTCCCGGCTGACCCACAAATGAAATCTTTACATCTGGCTTTGCTTTGGTTGAGGATACAAATATTATTCCATCAACAATATAGGTTTTATTTGCGGCAAGTGAGAGTGTTAGATCGTTGTCGGCCTGCAAGGCAGTCGAGCCGCTCAAAGACTGGTCGGCATCTTTACGAACTTCTAATATTTCCGTAAACGGTGGGGGAGGCGGCTCACCAAACGGTCGATCGGAAGAAAAGACTACCCCGTTATTATTCGTGAGATTGTTGCCGTTGGACGTGAAGTCGTTAAGAGAATTGTTGAGCTTCCAGTAGCCTACAAGACTCAGCTCACTTCCTGTAAGTTCGTGTGACATGTCAGCCGCAATTTGTGACTGGGTTCTCTCCACATCCCATACTCTAACTTCGTCAATTAGTCCATCAAAGAAGTTTATTTCCACTGCTTCTTCTGCACCAATTCGGAACTCTGCAGTCCCATCGTATATGGAAGTGAGGTTAGATCCTGATGTATCGTCAGTGCCAATTGAAGATCCGTTAATATACGCAGTGTAAG
>Ga0163150_10001232_pt1 | contig 44434 bp, 65 predicted proteins | sample OliLakLV19P2IB_FD_148628 | JGI IMG/M metagenome (GOLD analysis project Ga0163150, IMG submission 148628) | Freshwater microbial mat bacterial communities from Lake Vanda, McMurdo Dry Valleys, Antarctica - Oligotrophic Lake LV.19.P2.IB | ecosystem: Environmental > Aquatic > Freshwater > Lake >... | reverse complement strand
ATCCAAGGCAATGTAGCGATCTATTATTATGCATTGAGCGCGTGGCATGCGGCGAGGTCCTCTGGGAGCAGAAGAGCAGCCGCTGGCAAGGGAGAAGAGGCTCCCGAGCGTTAGGAGGAGAAAAAAACGAGCGAGGTTCATTCGCGAGATTGAGGTATTCATAACTATTCCTTTCATTGTTAAGTTTTCATTCGCAGTTTGAGGAGCACTGCCAGCGCGTTTCTAGAATCACTTTGTCGTCGCCGATGACGTGGCGGAATCCGTAAAAGCCATAACCTGCGACTATGTAGCCTTGTTTAGTCTGTAGGGCCTTGGCCTGCTCCGCAGATATTTCGCCGGGGAAAACAAAGGTTACCCAGCGCGCACTGGGAGTGGTGAGCACGGTTAGGTGTGTTTGAAGGATGCCGGCGAGAAGTTGCTCCGTTGTTTTCGCGAGGGGTTCAAGTTCTGGCTCGGGTTCTTCGAACGAGTCAATGGAGCGGCAGTTTGGGCAGATCATGGGATTATTTCCGTCACATTGGATGTCATCCGTTTCGCCGCATTGAGTACATTTTAGGTATATGTGAGACATATTTTGCCTTTCTGGTTTTTCGAAATTTTGATTCATTCCATTACAGGTTTTTGAGTGTTTGAGATTAGGGCTTGCGCGGCTTTGAAGTCGGCGCGGCGTTTTCGTGTGTTGGCGTTTCGTTGCAGGCGTGCGGTTTTTTCTTTTTCATCGGAATCGCAGATTTCTCGGGCACGTTTTTCAGGTATGATTTCACTCAAAGCGCCGGTGCAATACCATGAGTCAATGCGCCCTTCGCGAGAGTCACGGACTTTGAATGCGCCGCTGACTATGGTCGCGTTAATGACGTAACGGTCGAAAACGTTGTTGACTATGTGATTGAAGGATTCGCGTTGTTCCCATGTCGGAATATCCGTTCGCTTATAGCCTTTGATAGTTTTTTGATGATGAGAGCTATCTATGCGGGCGTTATAGCCGTGAATTATAGAATTGATGCGGAACGAACACATATGTAGGCCGATTTTCAGCTGGAATGTCTGAAGCTTTTCGGCTTTGGGCTTTGAGGCGTTTCGGATATTCCGAATGATGGAGCGTGGATCAAGCTGGTCCATTGTAGCGGGAATTTTCGGTGGGAGAAGGTCAACGTTTGTACGAAAACCGGCCGTGCTAAGTTCTTCCCTAAGTACATTTATTAATGTTACATAGTCGAAAGGCTTTAGTTTAGTCCCGTCGTGTTTGAATCGGATATTTGAGCAACGCATATAATATACTCCTGATTGAATTAATTAGCTGGCAATAGAAACAATGTCGCCGAACGGCGCCGATCCGGATTCTTCGGTTGACGCCCAAAGTACGGGATAGGGCGGAGCATCGCCGAAGTCAGAGCAGCATAGATCGGTTAAGAAAACGCATGCGATCGGTGCAAGGCCTTTTTCGTCAATATATTTAAAAACAGGGCTAAAAGCGGTACCGCCACCACCGATCGGATTCATTTTGATCTCTTCGCCGTCGATAAAAGTCTCATGTTTTAAAACTTCAGTGTCGAAATAAAGAATATCGATTTGGCTAGGCGTGGCGTCACTGCAAATTGCCTTAATTTCGGTCGAGAATTTTGAAAGGAGTTTTTCGTCAATTGAACCGCTGCAGTCAATCGCTATAACAATGCTCCCGAGTTTTTCGCCTGTTAGCGATGGCAGATAAATATCATCGGCGAGAAATCGGCGTTTAGGCTTTGAATAGCTCGGTGATAACTTCGCACGCTCGCTTAGAAAATTCCTTAAAACAGCGCGCCAGTCAACGCGAGTCTTAGTCAGTGGGCCTAAAACGCGTTGCAGGTTACCTGAAAACTTGCCGCACATTTTCGCAGCGTTTATGGCTTGAATGACTTTGACTTTCATTTCTGACGCTTGCACTGCATTTTCAGCAGGATCATTGGACGCATCACTGACTTGATCAAGGCTCCCTCCGTTGTCTTTATCACCTTGTTTTTTGTTTTCAGTTTCAGCGGGCAGTAGGTCAAAAACTCCTTCGGTGGTTTTCCCTTTGGCGACTAGACTTGAGTCAACTAGGGCTCCTTGGATTGTTTTTCCGATTTTATCCTTAATTAATAAGTCATTAATTATATAGTCAGCGGCGATATTCCATTGATTCGCGTTACGTCCGTTGCGCCGATGCATGTGCTGAAAAACGCAGTGCAATGTCTCATGCGCTAAAGCGAAAACAGTTTCGCCAAGTGAAAGAGATTTCATAAACTCGGGATTATAACGAACTTCATTGCCGTTAGTTGCAAGGGTAGGTATTGATAAGTCTTCGATCATTGGGAGCGATAAAAGGATTGAGGCAAAGAAGGGTTGGTCTAGAATGAGTTGCGCTTTAGCTTTAGAGATGTACATATTAGAAAGCTCCCATAATTGCAGACATTTTCGAGGTGATTTGATCAAGTTCATTGACTGCGTTTTTTCGTGCGTGCATATTATCGCGCAGTGTATCGGGTTGCAGTTTCGATACGGCGGATTCTACGGCCGTTCGCATTGACTCTAAAGTTGCATCGTCGGTTACATTAAGTTTGGGCAACAATGCACATATATCGGTGATGTTTTCGATTAGAGTGTTTTTAAATATGGCGTCAGGATCGGATAGGCGTTGCGTTGCCTTAGAGACAACGGAGTAGAGTCTATTCCAACAGTCTTTCATTGCAGCGGATTCGATATCTCGCATGCGAGTGATGAAGGTCTGTTTTTCTGAATCGAGAATTTCTACGCGAAAATCTTCAATTGCAGGGATAGGCATGAGAGAGATATTGCAGGAAAAAAGGGTACGAAGACCGGTAACGCTTGGATAATCGGCGTTGTTAAATAAGTTGCCGAGTTGATTTGCGGCGCGGGCTTGCAAGGCCGGATATTCAACTAGAAATAAATCGACAGCGTGGTCAAAGTCGGCTTTGAGTTTTTTAAATTCATTCGTGAAATCAAGATAGTTTTTCGAGGAGAGAATCCGCGATCCGTCGCTATACCATGGGAGAGTCTGGTCATAAAAGAATGTTCTTAAGGCATTACAACGGGTAGAAATTGCCTCAAGTTCTTTCGATTCGGGCAGGAGTTTTTTCGTATAGTTGCCAGCACGGCCTTTTGTTTGATGCGTTGTCGCAACGGTATTCGTGGCTTGCTTATCGAGTTTTCGGCCTGTCCACTGACTAACGGTTAGGTTTGCAAGTAAGGCTTTATTAGATAATGACATATATAGTATTCCTTTTCTGTTTAGAAAATTAATTGATCAATTAGAGAAGTACTTTGGCGCCTTGCCCACTGGCCCATTGGATAAAATCGGCGCTTTGAGTTACAGCGCAACGGTTGCAGTTACCGCATGGTTTTCCGTTTTTAGGCGTTTTACAGCGAATTGCATCGCGTATATATAAAACGTGGAATTCCGGAGACATACGGCCGACATAAGTCATAAAGCGTGAAAAATTATCGTGTGTTGTCTTATTAGCCATGGCACCACATAGAGCGTAGAGCGTTGCGGGTTCGGTAGGCAATTGTGCGTTAGCGGGATCAAGTAAAATCACATCTGGGCTTGGTAACTTGCGGAAGAGTTTTAAAAACGCGCTGAATTCAGCGGCAGGCCCTGCACCGACGGCGCCGCTGAACATAGAGAACTCGTGGGCCGAGTCAACTACGCCCAAGTCTGCGCTGACTCCCTCAACCCATGCACGTGGTGTCGGATTCGTTTCAGCGTGTGGATCAAAGGAGTTTAGAAGCTCCGGTCTGAAGCGTATGAAAGCAATGATTTCGACTTTAACAGAGTTGCTTAGCGCCCACTGCGACCAGTCGTCAATTGAGACTTCGAGTTCAAGTGTGGTTAGGCGATTTCTCAAGTGCGATAACAGTCGGTTAGCACCAGCGCGGTCAGTTACTCGGTTACCGGTGGCTATAATAGTCCATCCTTCTTTAAGGCGCTGGCCGTGAATTTGGCGTTCTTGAATCAGATTGGCGAGAATCTTTTGAGAGCTGTTATCGGCTTGGCTTAATTCGTCGATCAAGAGAATTCCAGACTCGGGACAGTCTGAACCTACAACGGGAAATTTTTCTCGACTAACAATGAAACTAACGTTTGAGCGATCGGCGGCGATAACCGGAAAACCATAATCCTCAGGCTGAAGTAGTGGCGCATGTATGGCTTTAAAGCCTATACCTAGCTCCGCTGCGACTTGCGCGCAAATTTGAGTTTTCCCAATGCCGGGACTTGACTCAACCATAATGGCGCGTTTCAGGTTAGCTAAGTGGCGGGCCTTAATAATCGATTTAAACTCTGAAGGTTTCATAACTTGGGACTCCAATATGGGTTAGAAATACAGACTAGTTCGGCCTGTAGCTTGATTAGGGATCGGCGAACATTTTCGATATTCAGTGGATGCACCGTGACGTTGCAAAAATCGCCGTTACGGTTTTTGAAAATTACAAGGACTTTCATAGCTAGCTCCAAATAATGCCGAAAACGATTCCGGCGACGGATAGGAATGAAACGGTTTGTAGTACTGCGATCAGGGGTTGCGTTGCCTCGACAATTTGTAGAATCATGTTTGGTTACCTCTTCTTGTAATAGTAGGTTTGCAAGGTGAGTACCAACGGCCTATCGACGTAACTATGTGATATAATTAGGATCAACTTAGCAGGTTTATAGCGCGGAGTGTGTAGGGTTTAGTCAGGTGACTAGGCCTTAGACAGTCTGCGTTAGGCGGGAATAGTTGAGGGGGTTAATAAGGCTTTGAGGCGATAAATGAATAGAATCGGGGAGTTAGCGAATAACGGCTTATCGGCTAATCGGCTAACCTCAAATTGTGGGGGTCATATGCTGGCTTGGTTAGCTCGCGAGCATGGTTATCTCTATATACGTATGAATATAAAAAAAAACATTTTAGTCAAGTATATATTATCTATGAGAGAGTTAACAGCGCAACGCGCCAGCGAACTAAGAGAGAGGGAATGAAGGGGGAGAAATGAGGTTAGCCGATTAGCCGATAGGCCGATAATTGATAGGCCTTGGATATTGTTGGTTTTAGGGCCCAAAGGTTTAGTAACGGAGTCGGATAATGGAGTTTTTAGTTGTCATTGGCGGCTAATCGCGTTGGCGTTTGTTGGCGTTTGTTGTCGTTTTGCGGATCGTTTGTTGGCGTTTTTGCGTTGGCATTTGTTGTCATTTTGCGGCGAACGGCTTGTCGTTGCGAATCGCAGTAATGAATTGCACGCCGCAGCTTTGAGTTAGCAGCGCGTTATCAGGAGAATCAAGGGCAAAGCAGCGACTCGTATCCGTTGGTCTCTCAAGTCATCCTCGCTCGTTCTGGCGCTAGCGGACGTTTTAACAATGGATCAATAGCGCGTTGGCGGGCTAATTCCCTCGCTGGTGGCCTGCTGGCCGAGCTAACTACATGATATCACTGGCCTTTCGCAGAAAAGGTCTGATAACCGTTATTATGTAAAGTGATCGAAAACAGCGGATAGCAACTAGTATAGAGATAGGCCGATCGCCGATAGTCTATAAGATACAATAGGTTACAACGTATAGTATGTTTGGGGCGGGATAGCTCAGGGATATCATGGGGTTAACAGGGGTTAACCAAGCGGGAATAGTCTAATAAAATCAAGGTGTTATCTTTTAACAAGATAGTTAATTGTTATGACATGAAAAAGCAGACAAGAACCATGCCACCTCGATAGCCCAATGATTCTGCATGGTTAGGCCCCGGGGTACGCCTATGGCCTGTGACCGACCTCGCTCGGCCATGGCCCCCATCAAAGTAAATATTTCATAACTTTTTAGTCCTGCCACACTGCATTAAAACCAACCCCCCCAGTCAATTATAACCAATAGCAACTCTCTAGTTAGAATACCGCACCTTCTCGGTCGGCTTCTTAGCAAATTCGGAGCATCGGGGAGCTTCCTTGCCAGCTTCTTCTCTTCGCATAAAAAAATTTTCATCTCTGAAACCCGCACTGCGTCATAACTTTACATCGTTTTACAACCGCAACTTCTCATTGACAAAACACCTTGTGCGTACTCGCCGCTTGCTTCACTATAAAATTAAATTCGCACTCTTCAGAACTCGAAAGGATCTTCATGAAAAAACAAGGTGTCTGCGTTCAAACCTATCGCCGCGCTTATTCCACGGGCTCAGTCGATACTTCCACCTGGCTAGAAATTGATAGCTCCTTAAACGCAAACGCCTCGGGCGTTGAAATCTTCGACTCCTGCGGTCAGGTCATGGAACTCGGCTACGGCGCTTCCTCCGCAGAGCAACGCCTCATGCTCGTCAAGCCAGGCGGAACCGACGGACACATTGTTCCCGCAGGTCTCCATGCAGGAATGCGCGTCTGCTATCGCGGCGTCTCCGCCGCTTCCGGAACGGACGGCGAACTCGTTATTAACTTCTATAAATAAGGAAGCCATGAAAACACTTTTCAAAGCCATAATCGCCTCGTTTCTTTTTTCAACAACCTCTGTTTATGGTGCCGCCGCAATCTTCAGTGGCTCCGACGTAAAAATCCTAAAAGCAAATCTCGATCTAAACGGCACTGCAAAAGTAATGTCCGGTGCCTTAAATCCCTCCGCAACTCCAGTCAGCGCTCCGCGCGGATCAATCTATCTCCGCACCGACAACGGAACCGTTTACGTCAAAGGCGACGCTGGCTCTTCAACAAACTGGACACTCATGGCCGCAGGCGGCGCAGGAACCGGAGATGTCGTCGGACCCGCAACAGCAACAGACAATGCCGTTGTCCGTTATGACGGAACAACCGGAGAATCCATTCAAGACTCAGGTGTTACAATTTCAGATACAAACATCCTCACAGCAGCAGGTGTTCTAGTTTCCGGCCTCACTGCCTCGCGCGCATGCGTAACGGACGGTTCTAAAAATCTCGCCTCCTCTGCAACAACTGCAACGGAACTCGGTTACGTCAATGGCGTTACCAGCGCATTGCAAACCCAACTTGATGCCAAGCAAGCCTCTCTGACTACAGGACTACTCACTGCTACAACTCCAGTAAACGTATCGGGCGCACGAACAGTCATCGGCGGAGCAGCCGCAATTACAATCGACAACGCCGCAGCCGACGGTTCTACAAAAGGAGCTGCATCTTTCGCAGCGGCAGATTTCAATGCCTCTAGCGGAAACATCACAATCGATTATCCAAACGGACTCGCTGCAACGGATGCCCTTCAAGGCTTCATGTCAGCAGCAAATCACACATCGTTTACGGCAAATACAACTTTTGTTACCGCAGCTACTTCTGCTGCAACGGTTTCAACCGGCGTAAAACGTGGCACAAGCAATGAAGCCTATGTGAATGCCTTTCCGGTCGGCGGCCAAGGCGTATGGTGGAAAGACGATTTCATGTCTACAGTCGTTGCCTCAGAATTTGCATGGGCAGCAGCGTCTTCCGGCGGAACAAACGCAAAACGCACTGATTCGGAAAATAATCATCCGGGCCAAATTAAAATTTCAACTGCATCAGGAACAACCGATCGTTATCACTTAGTCGGTGATCAAGCTGCCGTACTTCTTGGCGGCGGTGCGTGGGCAATGGAGTGGCTCATTTACATCGATACTCTGTCAGATGGCGTCGACACCTATGCTATCCGTGCAGGTTTTTCCGACGGTACAGCAACCGATGGAACCGACGGATGTTTCTTCAAATACCTCTCTACAACTTCCGTGAATTGGCTCGCGGGCTGTGTGAGCAATGCAACCGTTGCACTCGAAACCACTTCTACTGCCGTCGCAGAAGATACTTGGCTCACTCTCCGCATGGAAGTTAATGCAGCAGGGACTTCCGTCGTATTCAAAGTAAATGGCACTACGATTTCAACTGAGACAGATAACATTCCAACAGGTGCAGGACGCCAAACAGGGCCAGTAATTGGCATTCTGAAATCAGCAGGAACAAGCGCCCGTTTCTTTTACCTGGATCGCTTCTTCATGCAATTCATCCCAACAGCAGACAGAGGATAAAATATGAGTTCAGCTTTTCAACAATTCAAAATCATGGCCACACAGCCAAGTTTAACTCTCGCGGGAACTCCGCAGCGCATTTCTTCCGTAGATCTCTGGGTTACCTCCTGTGAAATCCAGGCCCAGTTCGGAAACACAGGTCGCTGCTACATTGCCGACTCCTCTGCAAACTGTACTTCGACAAAAGCACGAGCACTCGCTGCCGAAGCAAGCTTTACACTCGTTGGCGATATGTTTAGTGGGCGCAACGTCCTCTTCAACCTAAAAGAAATTTGGTTTGACGGAGTGACAACCGGAAACAAACTCGTTGTTTCCTACCTCCTACAGGTGAACGCCTAATGGCCTTCCGAGGCAGCACCCCTGCCGGAACCTCATACACCGGAACAACAGCGATCGATTACGTCGATATAACCTCAGCATCTCGTCCCGCAATAATCAATGCGACCGATCTAACCTTCCATACAGGCTACCATTCAGGTGCAGATGCCGAATACTCCGTAGGCTCCGCAACCGGAACCCTCGTTAATAGTGCAACCGTTTCAGCAGGCGCACTCCAACTAAACGGCCTGACTTCCGGCCACGCCCGATATGCAGGCGCAAGCAATGCCGATTCCGCCTCAACCGGAACGATCCGCATGAAGATCACGCCCAACTACACAGGTGATCCCAATGCCCATCAGATATTTCTCCATCTTGGAACAACCCTCAACTTCCAAGTAGGCGGAAACAATTCTTGGATCGGCTTCGGCTGGTCGAACTCTTCTAATGAACTCTATCTAGGTTTAACAAATAACGGCGGATCAACCATTAAAGATGGAGCCATCGGCGCATGGAATCCAACTTCCGGTCAGACCTACGAGTTTGAACTCAATTACGATACTTCTTCTTATGTTCGTATCTTTATCGATGGAGTTCTCTTCTATGAACTCGCCGTGAGTTACTCCCGTACTGCTGCAAACGTTGTTTATTTCGTCGTCGGAACGACAACGGATCTCGCCGCTGCAACGAAATTCAAAGTCGAGGAAGTCTCCGTATTCAACACCGTGAAACACACTGCCGGTTATACAGCGCCCTCGCTCTCTCCGCATTATCGGCCCGACGGCGTTGCCCTAGCGACCGGAAATAAAGTCCTGTTCCGCGCAGTAAACGATCAAGTCTACACAGCAACAGTGAGCGGGAATAATATCACTTGGGTTCTCGCGGCCCTCGGACAAAACACTTCCGGCGCACCAACAACAGGAGACACCTATACGATCTCAGCCGGATTCACCTACACAAACACACTCTGGAGCTACACCGGAGCAGACTTCGTTCCCTACACGCCCTCATAATGCAGGAAGAAATTAATCCAGACAATCCGATCTTCGATACGGAAACACCCGGCCCCGTTCCAGAAAAATCCCTCCGTCAACGACTTGCTTCTCCAATTGTAGATGTTGAAATTGATCTCGACGAAAAACTAACATGTGGCTTCTCCCGAAAAGAAATCGTGCAAATGAAATCCGCAGGTATGCAAAAGCCCGACATGATTCCTTGGGACGATTGGTTCGGACCCAAGAAAATGTCCCACCGCCATATGCTCCTCTGTCATCTCTCTGCACTCGGCTATCCCGCAAAAGACATCGCAACTGCAACAGGCATGGACGAAGGAACCGTCTATCGGCTTCTTCGCGTTCCCGCATTCAAAGTCCAAATTAAAATCGTGCGCGAAGTCGAAATGCAAGGCATGGGAGTTCCGCAAAAGATCGATCAGCTCTCTTCACAAGCAATGCGTGTCTATGAAGAAATTCTTTTCAGCCCCGCAACGAAAATGTCCCTGAAGCAAAAAACGGCACAAGACGTTTTAGATAGAAAAGTCGGGAAACCAAATCAGAAAATCGAACACACAGGCTCGCTGCTCAAGGAATTATACGCCACACTGAAGGAGCAAGACCGTGCTGCCGAAGCGCAAAAAGTAATCAATATCCCGCAGATTGACTTCTCCGATCCCGCTTTCGCTCCCGACTTCGCAGAAGAAAAACCTTCGGCGGAGCCTCTCAAGGACGTATTACCTATCACCCCCCTTGTCGATGATTGGCTTGGGAGGAACACCTGATTAGCGCACTAGCTCAGACAATTGACCCGGAAAAAATGGCGATCCTCGCGCGTTTTAAGCGCATGCGCAAAGACCCGATCGAATTTCTCAAAGCCGTTCGGACATTAGATGAAGTAGACAAGAACGCGCCGATCAAACATTTTCCTTGGGATCTCGAATACATTCAGTGGTACGTGCGCGTATGGCAGCGCGAACTCTTTCTCGCCATTCCGAAATCGCGCCGTATGAAAATGTCGTGGATTAATATTGCACTTTTCCTTTGGGACACAATTTTCAACGAGGGACGAAATTATGCTTTCGTATCTAAGAAAGAAGATGACTCAGACGAATTGGTTAAACGCGCAAAATTTATATACGACAATCTCGACCCTAAGATTCTTCCTCGTGATCTCTTGCCTGTTGCTGAGTATAAATTTTGCTCCCTCACTTTCCCCGAAATACATTCTCGCATTCGCGGTTATCCTTCTGGCGCTGATCAGTTAAGGCAATTTACCTTCACGGGAATCATGGGCGACGAGTGTGCATTTTGGAACGACGCACAGGAAATGTACGCAGGCGCAACGCCGACACTTGAAGGCGGCGGGCGCATGGTAATGATTTCTTCTCCCGCGCCGGGATTTTTCAAACGCCTTGTTTATGATCAACTTGATCACAGCGGCGAATTTGATCCCGAGTCTGTTGTCAGTTCACTGCGCAAATCCCCAATGACAGGAATAGATGTTTGGAGGAACGCGAAGAATAGATTTTTTGTTTTTCAACTGCATTACTCAGCAGATCCGCTGAAACGCTCCGACGTTTGGCGCGATCAAATTCGTACTAAAATGCCGATAAGGGATTGGAATAGAGAATATGAATTACAATGGGACAGTTATGACGGATTACCAGTTTACGGATCTTGGAACAAACGAGTGCATATCGTCAAAGGCTTGGAGCCGCATATCGGTTTGCCTCTTTTACGTGGCTGGGATTTTGGTCTTACTCCCGCTTGTATTCTTGGCCAAATGCAGGGAAATAAATTAGTCATCCTAAAAGAATTCACTGAATTAAATATGGGTGCTGATCGCTTTTCCGATTCCGTACTTCTCCAATGCGGAATTCTTTTCCCTGAATGGGGAACAGGGCGGAAGGCAAACTGGATTGACTTCATCGATCCTGCCGGAGTAAATCGCGATCAATCTGCCGAAGGCAGCTGTGCAAAGATTCTCGATTCAAAAGGCTTAAGCTGCATTCCGGGCGAAGTCTCTTTTGAAAATCGCCGCAAGGCTGTTGAGAAGTTCCTCACTGCCTTTGATAAAGAAGGACCAAACTTTCAAATCGATGCGATTCAATGCCCTGTTTTAACAAGAGGCTTTGAAGGGGGTTATCGTTATCCCGAATCCGTTCTCGGAAGAGAGCCGCAGAAACTTCAGCCTTTAAAAGATGAGCATTCGCATCCACACGATGCTCTTCAATACATAGCTACAGGTGTTTTAAATCAACCAAAGAAAAGAAACTCTGGCGCGATTCCGCGTGTCGGGTATTCTTTCGGTAATCCGAGGAACTAACTATGGCCGATACGTCAAAAACTGCGATCGTTGAGACAGTGATGGCCTACAAGGGCGAAGCTGATTCCGCTCGAACAAAACGGATGCGGAAGAATAAACTTAATTATGAAATGTATCACCTTGAACAGGATTGGGGCCATAAACTCAAAAATCAGTCACAAGAGTTCTTGCCACGTCAATCAATGGCGGTTGAGCAGATTTCGCAGTTCCTTCACCAGGGGATCATCGATCTTGGAGAATTTTTTAGCGCAGAGCCTAAGCCCGCAATTAAAAACCCCCTCTTCTCCAAAGACGAAGCGCGGAAATTAATCGCAGATCAACTTTCTAAAGCAGAATTCTACACGCACGTTCATGATGCATTGAAAGCTGCATTACTTGGCTCTCTCATGATCTCAAAAGTTCACGGATGTAAAGTTCCGCAGCCGCGTTTCTTCTCACGGAAGAATCCACGTAGCGGCGAAACGAAACTTTATCGCTCAAAGAATTTAAATTGGCAGGCGAAGATCGAATTAGTCAGACAGAAAGATTATTTCCCTGATCCGACCGCTGAAAAACTCTACGAAGTGCAGAGAATTGAAAAAGATATGTGGGAAGTTCTTGAAATGGCGAAAGCCTATCCAGAAGCTTTCGATTCCGAAGCCGTTGCACGCCTCTCTGCGGGAAAATCAACGGGAACAAGTGAGGACCATGACAAAGCGCGGGAACAAAATCAAAATATACCTTCCTCTTCTTTTAGAAAACGAGTTGAACTCCATGAGTGTTGGGGTAAAATCCTCGATTGCCAGACAGGAAAAGTTCTTCATGAACGTGCAGTTTGCGTTGTTGCAAACGGTACTGAGCTTATTATGCCTCCTATGCCTTATCCCACTTGGGATAATGAGTCTCCTTTCGTTGTTGATCCACTTATTCGCGTACCTTGGAGTGTTTGGCATCGCGCGCTTATGGATGCTCCTACAGAACTCAATAAATCCCTTAATGAGATCTTCAACCTTATTATCGACGGCGGCATTAACTCTGTGTTCGGGATTAAGCAGCTTAGAGAATACTGGCTCGAAGATCCTTCACAAGTTAATGACGGTATTGTCCCGGGAACTACCCTCGGAGTAAATCAATCGTGCCCTCCGAACGCTAAAGTTCTCGAACGTGTTGATACCGGAAGCCTTTCTTCAGAAGGAATGACCGCATTCGACATGGCGTCTCGTGAATTCAACATGAGTTCCCTGACAAATGACCTACGACTCGGTGGAATGCCAAATCGTGCAGTCAAGGCAACGGAAGTTGTCGAAGCCTCAAATTCAATTACCTCTGTTTTCACAGGCGTAGGTAAATGCTTAGAGGGTCACATCGAAAAGGTCATTACAAAGGTCTGGAACGGAACTCAGCAGAATTTCGACGACTTAAATCCGGAAGATCTGAAAGCTATTCTCGGCGAACGCCGTGCAAAAGTAATCAGTGAGATTGAACCCAAGGAGCGTTTCGCAAAAACGGTCAATGGTCATCAATTCCGCGTATTCGGCGTTACACAAACGATGAATAAGATTAAGGACTTCAGAAAACTCACCGGTATGCTTCAGACGATTGCCGGAGATCCAACTCTGAAGGAAGCCTTCGCTCGCGAGTATGACTTTACGAAGCTTCTTCAGCAGATTATGCAAAGTCTCGACGTTGATATTGATTCTATTAAATTAGATCAAGCGGATCGAGAAATGAATGCCATGGGTGCAGCCGATGAACAAGGCGGCGGGGCTCCGGAAGGCGGGCCCGATATGCAGAGCCAAATTCCGCAGGCAATGGCTGGCGGAGAAGAGCAATTAGAGTCTGCAATGCCGCAGACTGAATTCCCGAATGGATAACTGAATGGATATTAAAACAAAGCTGCAAGAGAAAATCAAAACGGGGTCAATGGCGGAGATAGCATCTCAGGAAACGCTAAAAGCCTTCGTCGAGGAACAGACGACGCAGCAATACGCCATGCTACTTGCCTATTATCGAGAGGGAAAACATGGAATGGAGCTTCTTGCAGTACTGGGGGAACTCTCTGCACTCGATAAATTGCAGAATAATATGCGCATAAAAGTCGCGAATAAATACCGAGCACTGGAACAACTAGAGGAGATGGAAAATGTCACTGCCCACCAAAACACCGATTACTGAAACTGAGAACGAAGAAGTCGAGACGCCGGAAACGCCTGAAGGGACCGAAGCAGCAGAAGTTACTGAAACTGAAGTTGAAGAAGCTCCGGAGGCAGTTGTTTACGAAGGGAAAAAGAAAGTTAAAACGCAGGAAGAACTTCTCGCGTACGTCGCAGAACTAGAGGGACAAATTCCAGCTGAGGATCCCGTTCCCGTTCCCGACGACGCTCCAGTAAAAACGGAGCTGGGAGCAATGAGCGAGGGAATCGTAGAATCAGAAGTCCCTAGCCAGCCTTCTGCGGATTTTGATCTCAACGACGATCAAGCAATCGTTACGGAGCTACTGGTCAATCCGAAACAGGCAGTTGCGAAGCTCACGCAGAAAGTTCTTGCGGAAGCCGAGAAGATCACTCAAGCTAAAGAACATAAGCGAGCGACTTGGGTTAAGTTTTACGAAGCTCATCAGGATCTCGAAGCCGTGAAGGAGGATCTCCTCCCTCTCGTGTTCGATAAACTAGTGAGATCGTGGAGACAAGAAATCAAAGCTGGAACCCGTAAAACGGAACCAACTTGGGAAGAAGGCTCCAAAGTGCTTGTTTCTGAGACACGAAAACTCATGAAAAAGTTTCGCGGCGATGGACCTGCCGAAGAAGTAACAGGGTCCGGTGCTCCAACGATTTCTAGTTCGGGTTCGCCCGCGCCGCATGCGGTAACGAAATCGGGTGCAAGTAGTAATTTCACGGATCAGGTTAGGAGCTTTCAAAAGAAGCAACGAACCGGACAATAATTTCATAAATCACGGAGGACTTTTAAATGGCATTTTCATGGAGCACTGATGTACCAAGTGGCATTAGTCGGAATCACGAACTCAGCGACAAGCTGCGTTCTGCTGCATTAGCTGAAACAAAATTCATGCAGTTCGTTTCGACAGAACCCGGCTACGGCAAGAAGAAAGGCGAATCGATTACGATCACTCGCGTTTCCAATATGTCCGTTCCTACGAATGGACGATTAATTGAAGGACAGAAAGTCCCTGAGGACTCGGTAGTTCTTTCGACAGTTGCGATCACGGTTTCTGAGTGGGGCCGTTCGGTTCCTTTCACTAGCCTTGCTCAAGACTTAAGCAAGTTTGATCCAGAAAATATCATTCAGAAAGAATTGATGAAACAGATGCGCCTCGTTCTTGACGGTGCCGCAGCTGATGCATTCACTTCAACTTCAGTTAAGGTAAAAGCAATTCCAACAGGCGTTGCTGCTTTGACGATGGATACGGATGGAACTGCTTCTTCGGCAGCAGTTGCAAACCTTAACGTCTATCACGTTGAACAAATTCGCGATTACATGTTCTCGACTCTCAATATTCCGGGCTATATGGGCGACGATTATATTGGTTTGGTTTCGACCAAAGCAAAACGTGGTTTAATGTCCGATCCGGCTTGGGAAGATTGGAAGAAGTACACCGATCCTTCTGCAAAGTTTAACAGCGAAATCGGTCGTCTTGAAAATATCCGTTTCATCGAAATCAACAATACCTCTGCACTTTCCGCATCACTCGGTACGGGTTCGGTTCTCGGTGAAGCGGTTTTCTTCGGCGAAGATGCTGTAGCGATGGTAGTTGCTCAAGATCCAGAACTTCGCAGCGAATACGCGAAGGACTTCGGTCGTCAGCAAGCCGTAGCTTGGTACGGAATTCTTGAGTTCGGTTGCGTCTGGGATACAGCGAACGCAGGCGAAGCACGTATCGTTCACGTAACCAGCAGCTAATAGGAGTTTCAATGGCTAAGAAGAACCCGACGATGAGTGACAATCTGAAGGAGCAAAAGACGAAAAAGCGTATAGCTAATACAGCTTCCGCGCAAAAAGCGTTCGACGCTCCGAAGAGAAGTTTTATGAAATCGGAAAAGGACTTCTTAGCCCTGAAACCTAAAAGCTTAAAATCGACATTTTAACGAAAGGAATTTTCAAATGGCTTATACAGAAGCAGGAACGCATCTAAACTTTTTCGTTCCGAACATACCACTCTCACTGAATGCGGCAGAAGTATTGAAGGAAATCGATGTCGGAGCAGCAAGCGCTGATCTTGGTGAATTAGTTTGCATACGTCCTTGCAAAGTAACTCAAGTTCTCTGCGTAGTAACTGGCGAAGCGATTTCCGGAACATCGGTTGATCCGCGAGTCGTTTTCACGAAACGTCCAACACCACTTTCCGCAACAGGCGAAGCGGTTGTTGAAACGGTTATTCTCCCATCGGGAACAGCAATTGGTAAAGTAGTCTACGAAGACGTAGCTACCCCAGTTGCTTTCGCGGTTGGTGATTCGATGGAAATCTCACACGTAATTGGAACCGGAACACCGACAGGTATGGTTGTTTACGGCTTCATCTGCATCGAGAATCCAGAGACGCCAGCGAATAACAGCGACATGATTGCTTCAGCGTAATTAGTTCACAAACACGTTGGTTGGGGGCTCCGGAGTAATCTGGGGCTCCTCGCCTCCCTAACAAGGAGAAAAGAAAATGGCAGATCTAGCAGCAGGCGACGTAACTTATACCGTATTAAAACAACGCCGATACAATTCACGTAAACACAATCTTGTGCGACTCGTATTTGGTGACAGTTCTCTAACTGTTCCGGCAAACGGGATTCCTATTTCAAAGGGAAAACTCGGTTGTCCAAATAACATCGAAAGCATGGTTGTCGTTGATCAGGGCGCATCAGGATACATTTTCCAGTACGATCAAAGTGCTGAAAAACTTATTGTTATGCGTGCTCCTGCTCAGACACACTCACACGATTTGAAGATGATCGGTGGACAGGCCGCTGCTTCAACCGCTGCTGCTGCATATTATGCAACGGATATTTTCGGTAAAGAGGCTGCAACTGACAAGACGATTGCTAAAGCCGATTCCGTAACAAAGGGCGGCGTCATAAGTGAAACTTTAGCAGCCGCTGCACTATCCGAAGCTTCTGCTCTTGCAATCGCCGCTCAGACGATTGAAGTCGAAGTCATCGGCTGGTAATTAATTAAAACAAAAAAGGGAAAAACATGAGCTATCAACCACTAGACCTAATCGTGCATAAAAAATCCGCAAAGAGCGGGCGCATTGTCGAGACGCAACCTTATCGCCTACACATTAAAGATCGTGTGCGATATTTTGAAAAGCCAGCGGGATCAAGCTTATTTTTCTACGAGAACGGTGAACCTGTTCCGGCGGAAAAAACAGTCGATTTCAAACTGGCCCCTGTTGTTACCAAGTATACGCTGGAACAGGAAATCGCAAAGTTGCGTAACGAACATGCACGAATGTCAGCAGAACTTGCAGCACACGAGGAAGCAAAGCTTGAAAAAGCAACCGCTCCCGAAGTTGTGGCTCCAGTTGCAATAAAGGTTGAGGCACCGAAGGCGAAGGACAAAACTTCGGCTTAATGTGGGTGGCTTTAAGTCCGGAGTTCCGGGGGAGTAGTTTTCCCTTCTTCCCCGGTTTTTCCTCGCAAGGGGGTTTGCGTGAACTTTGAAACTGCACTCGACTTGAAACTCGCCGCGCTCGAAAGATCAGGCGAACTCACCGACGGCACTTCCGATTATGATTCCATCTGTGAAGAACAGCTCGATGCTATGTATCGGGCTCTTTTTGCGGGCGGAAACGAATTTAACGTAGACCTCGGAGAAGCCTGGGAATGGGCAAAAAACCCGACCCCCGGACTCCTAAAACTTGTTGCCCCCTATGAAACCGGCTCTTGCATCGTAACGCTCGGGAGCACTTCAGCGACGTTTAATACCACTCCGAGTTCAAGTCTCGGGAGCTTCGCTGATTGGTTCATTCGCTTTAACAGCAGAACGTCCGTTTATAGAATTTCGGCGCATACCTCGGGAGCTGCCGGGTTCACGCTGGACCAGGAGTACCTCGAAGCAACTTCCTCCTCGCTAGCCTTCACCGCGTTCAAGATAGACTATGATCTCACCACGAACATTGAACGCCTCACGCAGGCAATGCGCGTTTTCGGGACTGAAGTCGGGAACGACAGACCGGGCGCAATTGAAGGAACAGACTTAAGTTCCTTCGATCAGCATTATCCCCGCTCGCATGTACGCGCAGGGGTTCCGCAGAAGTTTGCACTTCTTAAGGAACTCAACGGATTGCCAACAGTTCGCTTTTCTCAGTTCCCAAGCGAGTCTCTTCGAGTCGAGTACGAATACATTCCCGTAGCTGAAAAGCTTGCAATCAAAACATTCACAGCCGCAACGACAGATGTCTGCACGGCTGCAAACCATGGATTCAGAGATGGAACACAAGTAAAAGTCGTTACAACAAGCGCCCTTCCTACGGGGCTTATTCTCGAAACTGTATATTATATTCGCGATTCTGCCCTTGATACGTTTAAACTTGCTGCGACTTCAGGCGGAACTGCGATTGATATTACTGGCGTGGGAACTGGTACACATACGATTTCGGCCATTCCGAAAATTCCTAGGGCTTTCCGAAAAGTCCTCATGTACGCGGCATCACATTTCATCCTCGTGGATAAAAGTGATTCGCGATCGGACTACTTCCATCGTCAAACTCAGGCGACGTTACAGGCACTTGTCACGGCTAATCGAAAGATGAAGCGCCAGATTTCAACAAATAAAGGACGCATGCTCACACGCTTGGATGCACGCGGCGGAACGCCAAGTTTATATGATCGTATCCCATGGATTTATAACTAATGAGTTATCAAGGCTCGCAGCTAGACATTAAAATTGGTCGCGGCGGCTTGATGACAGATCTTAATCCCTCCGATATTCCTGATTCACATCTCATTATTGCAAACAACGTAGAAATACGTGACGGCATTATCCAGAAGGATTCAGGCTCCCGGAAGTGGAATAACTCTGTTTTGCCCTCGGGAATTGTCACTCTTTTAGATTGGTTCCCTACTGAAGATCTTCAACGCTTCATTGCCGTTACTCGCGAGGGTAAAGTCTATAAACTGCCTGATCCCGAGACTCAAACTGAAATCACTGCATTTTTAAATGCTCCGACAACAATTCTCGTCTCTCCTCAGATTCAAGTAACCGCTGTAACAGGTGGAAAAGAAGCTCCGACTCTCGAAAGAAAAATCTTCATCTATTCGGGCAATTCGCCAATTCAAGTGATTGAAGGCGATGCTATTGTACGTAAAAATATTGAATTCCCTTCCGTCGATTGGACCGTAGGAAACTATCCTCGCGGGGGAATCATTTTCCGTGATCGCCTTTGGGCTTTCATGGATCACATTGCCTATGCCTCCGATCCTGATGACCATGAGAATTTCGCAACGGGACAAGCCGAAAATTATCCCGTAGGGCCTGGCGAAGGCGAACGCCTCAATGCGTGGGTTGTTTATAAGAAGCGCCTTTTCGTTTTCAAAAAACCCCTCGGAGTCTATGTCCTAATCGACGACAACGCAGATCCCGCAACATGGTATTTCACAAAAATCAGTAACGAATTCGGCGCAGCAGGCCCCGACGGGCAAGTCATTGCCGTCGATGATCTCCTTGTTGCAAACGCTTCAGGCTCCCTCACAAGCTACAAGGCCGTAGAGCAGAACGCAGGAGAAGTTGAAGGCGGCGACGTTTTCAGCCTTATGGAAGTCTCAAATTACATGCGCAATGAACTGTCCATGGAAGGACTCGACGAGCGCCGGGGCATCTACGACGAAGGCAAGAAAACAGCCTATTTCGCCTGCCGCAGTTCCGGGGGAATTAAGAACGATCGCATCTTAAAACTCGACTTCAGCAAGTCACGCCCAGACATAACGGTCATTACGAAAGACCAAGTGAACTGTTTCGCATTCCGTCAAATGGGCAAAAAGAAGAAGATTTTCTACGGCAACGAGGCAGGCTGGATTTATGAAACGGATCGAATGGATCGCAACGTCGGGGGCGATGCTTATACGGCTACGCTCCAGACCCCGCACATTGATTTTGGTCAGGCAGACCCCCAGATCGCGAATCTCAATAAAATCTTTGATTTCGTCGAGCTTAAGTTCGTTCCTACAGGGCGCTGGAACATCGATTTGGCCTATTACATCGATGGAATTTACATCGAAACGATTCAAATCTCTGTCTCAAAAGGCCCTGTTCTAGGCGACTTCACCCTTGCCACGGATCGCCTAACCGCCAATGCCTCAGCCACGGTTCGCAAAAAACTCTATGGCGCGGGCAGGACTATATCGTTTAAAATCAGTCAATCAGGAAATAATGAGAATTTTAAGGTCACAGGCATCAAAGTTTACATGCGACCTTCTAACCAGAATCAGAAGGCTGCAAATAGCGGGAGAGCATAATGGGCGCAACATTTTCACGAGTTAAAAACTGGACTGCACTTGAAAATCTAACGGACACAGATCTCGACGCCGAATTTGATAACTTCATAACAAACTTTGTTCCCGCAGGAATGGACGATTACAGTGCTTCAACTGCGCAAATGAAACTTCAGACAACCCCCGGAGCACTCGGAACTGAAAGCCTAGCAACAAGTCTTGCCGGTGAACTCGAAAGAATCCGTTTCGTTCTAAAACGCATTTTAGGAAACACCTACTGGTACGAAGCGCCCGCTCTCTCTATCGACGAAATCGATACGTTAGTATCACTGGGTAATACGATTCCAGATTCACGTATTATCTCCGGACGCATTCGCGGTAGCGGCTCAAATCAGCCTGTTTTCCTCGTTCCCCACGGCGCTGCTGCAACAGTCACTTTAAAGGGTGCAACGACTAATTTCGTCGCCTCCATCGACGGAACAGCAACAACCATTACGACAGACATTACTTCGACCGGCCTCTCACTCCCTGCCAGCTCGACGAATACTTGCCTCATTAACGACTCAACTTTCACTGGACAATCTTGGACAAAGATCGTCGGCGAGCATAATTCCACAATGAACGTAGATGCAATGGGGGCCTCGATCGGTGCCCTTGTTGGAACTTATCAAGCTTTCAAGGTTGTGCATTCAGCAAGCACGGAATACTTCCTTGCCTACGTTGCAAGCTCAACGACACTGACTAAAGTTCGCAGAGGATATTTCTTTAACAGTGCAGACGCACCGATCCCTCGCGTTGTTTTATCTGACAACGACGTGATCACTTTGATGAAAATTACCTGGGTTTTCCTTAAAAACGACTCAACTCTCGATGTCACTTATGCGAATCCGATTTACAGTGCAACAACTCCGCCAAGTCCTAGTTCCGGTGACTATTGGTACGACTTATCAACTTCATCTTGGAAACGCTACGCCTCGGGAGCTTTCACAACAGCGGGCGCGCATTTAGTCGGAATGTGTATTCAGGATTCTGCAAACTGCGTTGGAGCAAGAAGCTTTGAGTTCTTCTCGGTTTATTACGAACTCAATACGGTTACACCGGAATACTACGCAATCGATGAACTTCGCCACGTAGCACACGGAGCAAAGATTCACGTCGCAGGACAATTAATTAATTATGAGCATGATTTCGTAAAATGGATTCCTTCGACACAAATGGATACCGGAGTCACTGAAACATCTTCGACCGCTTATCACCTTTATATTACTGATGCAGGTAAATCGATCATCTCCGATGTAATTCCATACGATCGAAGAGAAGATCTTTACGGCTATTATCATCCGTACAATCCATGGAGATATGTCGGATCTTTTTTCAATAACGCCTCATCAAATGCAACGACGACAATTTCACTTCGCGGCGGAGGATCAGCACATCTGCACGATCCGGGCGATTACATCGATACCTCAAGAACCCGGGTGCCAGCAGGAACCGTCTCTGCCGATGGCTCTGCCTATGATCGAAATCTCCTCTTTCGTCTTTGGTCAGAAACGGGCGTTGCAAACGGCCAAGGAGACAATTCAACTTCATTCAACGTCGCAGACTCGCGAGCACGTTACCGAAGAGGCTATGTCGGGTTTGCAGCAAAGAACTTCGCAACAACTGATGTGGATACTGGCACGGAGGTTTTAACAATCACCGGGCACGGCATAAATCGGAGCGGGTTTCCAGTTAGATTTACGACGACAACCACCTTGCCAACTGGCCTGTCTCTCGCAACGACTTATTACGCGATCTACGTTTCAGCAGATACGATCAAAGTAGCAACGACCGAGGCCAATGCCCTTGCCGGGACTGCAATTAATATCACTACAACGGGAACTGGAACGCATACGATTTCGCAATATGCAGATCCAAACGCTTCAACGAGAACTGCGGCGACAACAGGCGGATCTACTGGGGATAATGTTGGTTCCGTACAAACGGAATTAACTAATAAGAACGGCTTCACCCTTGTTGATAGCGGGCATACACATAGCCTTGGCTTCTATAGCGGTGTAGGCGATGCCGGAGGATATCTAGCTTTTGCATCTTATGACACAAACACGACCTCGAACTTAACGCTTTCCGGTGGATTAAATAATTCGACCGGAATCACAGTCACAGGCGGCGATCAAACAACTCCTGCCAATTACGGGGCACGAGTTTTCATAAGGGTATAAATGGAACTACGCTCGATGAACGAGAAAGACTATCCAGAAATCTGTTCATGGTGGACTGCCCATGGATGGGCTCCCATTGCTGAGGATTTACTCCCTAGAACTCGCCTTGTTATCGAAGGCCTTTGCGCAGGTTTTCTCTACAAAACAGACTCGAATTTCGCTGTTCTCGAATGGGTAGTCGGAAATCCTAAAGCCGATAAAGGCCAGCGACGTATTGCGCTTGACTTGCTTATCCAAGGGCTACTCAAAGTTGCGAAAGAAAGCGGTTTTACGACAGTCTGGACACAGCTCGAACATCCGGCTTTAATTGAGAGATACGAGAATCACGGATTTCAAATCGGTGACAAGAATTTAACAGGTATGATCAGGAGGCTCTAATGGCAGTAGCAACAGCGACAGCACTTTTGGCGGCAGGCGGAGCGGCAGCAACAGCGGGGGCAATCGTCTCTTCCATTAAAAAAGGCGATGCAGCTGATGCGCGAATGAGTGCTGCAAACAACGCTTTAGGGGAAGCTCGCAAGGGAGCAGAAGCTCTCCAGAAATCTGCTGCTGCGAGGCCCGAGGAGATCGCGCAACTCGAAGCTACGATCCGACATAAAGACATGGTGATTCAGCGCGAGCAGAAACTCATCGAAGCAGTTGATCCCGCGATCATGGAAGCCGGAAAACAAGCCTTTCAGCTTATGCAGGGTAAAGAGGCAGAAATTCTCGGACCTCTTCAGAGGCAGAGAACCCGCGACCGTGAAAAACTTCGCGAAACTCTTCGTCGTCAAATGGGACCGAACTTTGAAGGAACCGCAGCAGGCGGAGCAGCTCTAGATCGTTTTGATTCTCAAACGGCTGATCTCACAACCAACGCACAGCAAGGAGCGATCGGACAACTTCTAGGCGTCTCACAAAATGCTGCCTCCCTTGGGCGCTCTACACAACAAGGCGCCGCAGGACTCGGACTCGGTGTTGCACAAGGTTACGGAAATATCGCAACGCGAGAAACTAATGCAGCTTATCAGGGGCAATCTCTTATTCAGAATGCGCTTAATAACGTAACTGCACACGCGGGCGATCGAGACGATGCATCCGCAAATATGTGGTCAAGTTTAGGACAACTCGGCGGAGCTGCAATAGGTGCAGGTGTCGGAATGGGACAAAATAGCGGCGGCAACTTCAGCAGCATGGGCGGAGGCAGCGGGGGATGGAGTCTCGGAGCCAATACGAACTTCGCATCCAACATGTCTGAATTCAGACCCTCACACATTTCGGGAAGCCAATTAGTTGAAAACTAAAAACGCTTTTTTAGAAATCGATCTCGGCCCGATTCACAAGGCGTTTGAAGATCCGTCGCAGCTCCCTGATATTAATCCGGGGCCTATCGGACGTTTGAGACTTGTGGAAGCTCTTCGTGGCCGTTACGGTGATAACTATCGAATTAATCGTACAGCTAGAAACGCATTAAAACATTTTGATAGCGAAACAAAAATGATTAAGCATTACGTGCAGCAGAAAAATTTATTAAAAGGGGAACCTGATCATGGCTGAAGATAATTTTGGAAAAAACATTCTCGACGGCATGAACTCAGGAATGGGCATGGTTCACAAGGCCTATGAATTAGAAAAACAACGCGCTGATCTCGATACGCAAAAAGAAGCCGTTTCCATGAAAAAGTTTGATCTGCTTCAGGGTGAAATGCGTAGCATTTATATGGTCCCGAGAGGTCCAGCACGAAAGAAAATGATCGAGCGCAGCCGAGGCCGTTTACTCGCCGGAAATATTAATCATGATCCAGCGGTTTTAGAACTCGCAGAAAATGACGACTACCAGGCAGACATTTTAGGTTCGTTTGACGACATTCTTAATCTTGGAGTCACTGATCCTAAAGCACAGGCTCAAGCAAGAAATAACATTATTGCAGCCACTGGCGATTATCAGCAAGCTCTTGGTGCAATAACTAAACGCCGCGAAATGCAAACAGAGATTGCCAAGAAAAAACAGGGTGATGAACTGACAGCTGCTGAAAGTCTCAAACTTTTAAATGAGACGGCTACCCAAGTTAAGGGAGAGTTCGGTGATCAAATAGCTTCGGTGAATGCGGTTAAAAAGATCATGGCTATCGGATCAACTAAAGAAAAACGCGAAAGCCCGATGGCTAAAGACTCTGTAAACGTGTTGCTTGCTAAGTTGCAAGATCCGTTGACGGGTGTTCGTTCGCAAGAACTTGATCGTATTACAGGCTTAGGTGAAGGAGCGGGAATACGAGCATATCAAAGCCTCCAGAATTTCGCTCTAGGTACAGGAAAACTCAGCGAGAAGCAGTGGAAGGACATTATCAAACTTGCAGACGCATATGGAAGTTTAGCAAATGACGATATTGCCACGCATAGAAGCTCTCGCGAGGGCGCTTATAAAAAAGCAGGTCTTGATGCGAATCAAGTTTATGCGGGTATACCTAAATACGAGCGTTTTGATTTTGAAAAAGGCGGCTTCAGAACTTTAGGTCCTAACACTGCACAGCAGAAGGCTCTGAATGAAAAAGAGGCGGGCGCAAAAAGTGCGCAACAGAAATTGAACAGCACTGGCAAAGATGCGTCGAAGATTGAGGCAGCAATTAAAAAAGCAGAAGAAGCTGTAGCTGCGAAAATGGGGAGATAAAGATGCCAGGATATCAACCAAGCGCACTAGCAAAACAGCCCGGACAAAAAACCGCTCCGTTATCCCAAAAAGACATTCCTCCCGCTGCTCCTGTAGAACAGGCTCCTGAAGCTGATATATCCCAGGGGCAGGACACAGAATTAGTCGCTGATCGTCTTGGGCAACAAATGGCTCCTGCCCAAGAAGAAGAATTTACTCCCGAAGAACAGGCTGCGATTCAGCAAGTTGCAGAATATCGTGTGCAGCAGAAAATGCTTTCTGGGGGTACAGACGCTGGCCCTAATGACGAGCGCCCTATAGGTTTTATGGAGGAGTTTGGAACCCGCGCTGCTGGAAGCATGGGCCGTAATGAAGAAGAAGAATTATCAATTATCCAGCGCAAATTAGGTAAAGAAAAATTCACGGTAGCAAAGCGCAAAGGTAAAATTCAGTTTAAAAAGAATAACTCTTCACTATGGTTTGATTGGGACCCAGAAGATACCGATCGCGGCGACATAGCAGATACAGCCGGAACACTTTTTGAAGGAGCAGCAAACGTTTTAACCGAAGTGGGGACTATCGGGGCCGGCTTCGTCGCGGGGAGCTTCCCAGGAGCGGCTGCTAGCGCGATTCTAGCTCCCGGCGTTGGAGCTGCTGCGGGCGTCATGGCACGAGAGGCTGCGGTTAAATTTTTCGAGGGCGAAGTTTCAGCAAGTCGTGCTGAAGAAATGTCTCTCTCTATCGGCATGAATTACGCAACGCTTGGCATGGGTTGGATGCTTAAAGGTACTGGAAAAAAAGTAGTCGGTGCAATTAAAGACGCTTTGGAACTTTCGCCACATCACAGAATAAAGCAGCTTGCAGGTATTCGCCAAGGGGTCGAAGAACTTGCAAGCCAGATCGGTATCAAAACAAAAACCTCTGCTGAAGCAGGTAAAATTATTCACGATGGCGTAACTGCAATAGATGAAGCCCTTGATATGAAGATGTCCAGTGTCAGAGAAATGATGGACGTTGCAGGCGGCGGAGCACGGCACGCTACAGAAAATTACCGTAAAGAAATCTATAATCAGCTAGGTGAACTCGGCATGGCTGAGGATGTAGTCACTTCACTAGTGAATGAGATACCTGCAAAAAACGGAAAAAAACTTAAATTAGAAATGGTTCTGAAATCTTTAGGTGAGGATAAAGTCTATGGCGACCCTAATGGTGGTGTTGAAACAATTAGACGAATGATTGGCGCCCTTGAACACACAGAGAAAAAAGGCGGCATGGATGTAAAAGATCTTTTCAGTAATCTTGATTACCTTAAAGACTTGAGTGGCTATCGCCCAGGTTCTAAAGAAGAAATACCTGATGCCATGCAAGCTGTTGCCAGAAAACTTCGTCATGCTCTCGCAAAAGATCGTAATGAAGTGGCACAAAAACTTTACGGTGAAAACTCAGGGGGCTTTAGCTTTATAGACGGCGCCCTAAAAGAGTACACTGCGAAAATGGATTCGATTATTGATCTGCGAAAGATGTTTCGTAATAAAAAATCCATTGAAAAATTTACCGATGCGTTGACAGCGAAAGATTCGTCAAAACAGCTTGCAAATCTCAAAGGCTTATTAGGTGAGGGCAGCGAAGAGTTCAAACTTGTTCAAGCAGAGTGGGTAGACAAGTTACTCAGTAAATCTATTGATCCTGATGTAGGTATAGTCAGTGGTAAACAATTAAGAATGGCAATGGAATCTCACGGCGAAGATGTTGTGAATTTAATGATTTCGCCCGAACAGAAACTATCATTAGCAAGAATGGCGCATATTGCCGAGAAGGTTCCATATATGGACATTCTTAATAATACGCAACAGCAACAGATTTTGCAGAACGGTATTCTTGCCGCTTCGACCAAATTTAACAATATAGGGTACCTTACGAAAATTATTTGGCACGTTGCCCGGCAAAGCGCGGATGCGGCAAAATACCTCACAGATAAGGGGCTTCTTGAAATGACTCACGGTCTTAAAGACCCTATGCAAAAACGCACTATGGTTAAGGTCATGGAGAACGTAGAAAAGATGTTTGCAGCGACGGATATCTATACAACTAAAGATGGCCGACGCATTCTTAAACAAATTGATTTCGACAAGAAATTGAGTGAAACAGATGTGCAAAAACTTTTCTTCGGACAACAGGCAACCCGCGCAGCAAATGCGGGGGACGTAATAGAGAAATTACCTGCATCTATAAAATTTAATGCCACGCCTGCGCCCGCAGCACACACAGCGGCACAGGGGGGCAAGGAGGCTTTTCGTGGTTCCTTGTCGAGCAATCGAGAAGCAAACGAACGTGTTGAAGAACAATCTCCTCAGCAATGAAGTTTAAAAAGCCCGAGCAAGAAAAAGAGCTGAGTGAACGCTCAGAGTTTTTGCAAGAGCTGGCAAGGGAATTTGGAGAGAAGAGTCTTGAGCTAGGAATCGAGCCTGTGGTTACGCGAGTGACCGAGGCAGTCTCCGGAGAGAGCGGGGTCCACCCTCAAGGACGAGCGGTGGACTTCCGCGATGAATACGCCGGAAAATTTTTATATTCCCCGATAGCTCGCGCCGCGTTACTCGCTCACTTCGAGAAAAAATACGCTCGAACCGACGGAAAACCCACACTTTATTGGCATTCTTTCAACGGGATGCCCCATCATTTTCACTTGCAAGTCGCCTATGACTTGTCAAAATATGTGAAATCAGAGGAGAATTAAGTCATGGAAAAACAACTCGTTAGTGGTGAACTTGGAAAAATCGGCGGTTACGAAATCGCTCTTAAAACAGAATTCGGCCAGATTAAGCTCGCGGCTGAAATCGCGCTGCATGCTTCGTCCCTCGTTGATCTTGTTATCGACGCTGCGGAAAAAGCAATCCCAGGCGACTTCGATAAGCCTCTTTTAGAAATCGTCCGTGCAGCTGCAAAGTCTGCGCTAGGCGCACCGACGGTAGCTTAATATGCAATTCCTCGTTGCACTTGCTGCCAGTTTGATGAAGTGGATTATTGAGAAAGCTGTGATTTATTTCTTAGCTCTCACTAAGAAACTGAATCGCCGGAAGCAAGTGCAGGAGGATGCACAGGCTTCTGTTAGGCCCCTCAAGGATGCAATCACAGGAGAACAAATCGATGCGGCTACTGACGACGCTTTGGATAAGCTGTAGTTTTCTTCTCTTCGCATGCGCGCAGGTTCCAAGACCCGATACGGATCTCTGCGTTGTGAATGCTCCCGCTGGCCATAGAAAATGCTACAACATTTTAAAAGACTATAACGACGAGGGTGATTTACTCCCAGGAGCAAAACCACTTTTCAAACCAGCTAAGGTAGTCGAGGATCTTAATAAAAATATCTGCACCGATCCCGATGGCTGGGCAAACATGAAAGCCTATATTCGTTCTCTGCGCGAAGAACTCTCTGCCTGTGCGAGGAAAAAATGACTCTCAGGAGCGAGGTCTCGCAGCTGCAATTCCTCTCCCTCGTCATTTCCCTCGTTCTTGTTTTCGTCGTAGGAACGTCTTTTCTCTTCACAAACTTCGTAACCAAAGCAGACGCAAAAATAGTCAATGACCAAAACGAGGCATATAACTCCCAACGTCGCGCGCAAGTGGCAAACGAACGGGCCGAACTCCTTGCCAGCCTTCTTCGCTTAGAAACTAAAGTAGATCAACTTCGGGAGGACTTTCGGGCTCAACGACTTCGTTAAGTGCCTCGCCTGTTGCATGAAACGTATAATCATTTCCGTCGCGGGTCATTCGCATGACTCCCATTTCCATTAAATCTCTTTCAATCTGAGTAATTTCAGCGCCATTATATCTGCGCCAAAGGAGCCCAACGAGGAAACTGTGCTTTACAGTCTTGCGCTCCTTGATTAATTCCCCTACGAGATGAATTCCAGTTGCTAATTTATTTTCCCCTGTCGAACCGAATGCATCGAGCATCTTTGCTTCAACTTCATCGAGCAGTTTAATTGCATCCTCAATATTTTTCGTCGTTCCAACAAGTGAGTTTCCTTCGGCAACTGAAAGGAGCATTGCAATCTTCTTCACCGTAGTTGATTTTCTGCCGTAATAACCCTTGAAACGCGGATCAGCTTCTTTTAAAGTGCGCGTTTTATAATGCAGATACCATTCCTCGTAGAAACGTAGTGCATCCACGTCGAATTGAAATTCACCCATTAGATTATGAATCTGCTGAAGATCCTGAATTAAAAGGGGTTTCATATCTGCAACCGTTTGATCCAGCGAAGGCCAGGCTACAAACTTATCGGGATTTTCTTTTTCAACAACAAAGATAACACGACTTGCAAATCCCCCCTCCATTTCGGAAGCAGGGATCGAACGCGCGAGCCAGGCCGGTGTCGAAGCTCCCAGGATATTAAGGCACGGACCAAAGATTTTAACCTGTCCCTCGCCTTTTGTCTCATAGACCCACGGCTTGTTACTGTCGTGAGGGCTGCAATCATAAAAAGTTGTGAGCAATTCTGAAATGCTCCCGAATACAGATTCCAAAAGCACGTTGAGTTCTGAAGCATAGGCAAAAACAGCACTTTGCCGACCGTTGTTGTTTGAGGCAGGAAACTCTCCATAAGAACGCTCCATTTGTCCTATCAGCGACGCAGCAGTAACTCGCTCGGACATAATTTTGATTTCAGGAATTTCACGGAGCAAATCCACGCCGATTCCTGTTGAAGTTGATTTTCTAACGACTCCCGATTCGCCAATAATAAAAGTATAGAGATTAGGAAATAATTTAAAATGCCCTTCCGTCTTGTAGACTTTTCTCTCAAGAGCTGCGGCCATAATTGAAATCGCAACCCAAGTGTGAATTTTCTTAGTTGATTCCTGATTCTCAGTGAACTTTAAATAGGCATCGATGAAGTTAGGATAATTTCTCGGACGCGAAAGTGTAGAAGCCATCTTTTCCAATGCGGCTCTCGTCGGGGGCTTAATCATATCGCCTACTGTAACCTTCATATTGCCTCTTTCTTCAAACTAGGGTGTTTCTCAAAAACACGATCCCAAATCATTCGATATAATTCATGGCCACAAACTTCTCGTGCTTCAACAATGAAAAGTCTTTCTCTGCGTAAAGTGCTCGGATTCCTCGGGAGCTTCCCCATGGTCCAAGTCAAATTATTTCGCGTACTCTTTGCGCCCTTAAGTGCTCGCCTTGTTTTAATCCACCAAGGTTCATTAATCGGCGCATTTCCGGATAATGCAAAATCAAGCGATTCTTCAATGTCGCCGATAATTTTATCAAGTTCCGAAAGAAGCCAAACGCCTTCTTCGCGGGTTTTAATTGTTTCAAGATCGATGCGCTTTAAATCTACTCCGTGATATTTTTCAGCGAAATTCATATTATCCTTCAAAGACAGTTTCCATCGGCTTCCAGCGTTCGCCGATTTGAATATCAATTGGAATCCGAAGCTCTCCGCCCGCCATTTGCATTTTGGGGTTCCAAGCGTCTTGATCCTTAATTAGTTCAATGACCTCCAGTGTATGGCTCTCATCGACCTCTAACAAGAGTGCGTCGTGAATTTGGTTCGATAAAAGAACATGGGGTTTTCCTGCCATATAGAGCATTAGATTATTAATGATATAAACCACTGTATTTTGTGGCTTATATGAATAGGCTTCACGGAACATATCCGGCCCCAAGCGGTCGTAGAAATAACGCTCATAGCCGAAAACCGTCCGAAGTCTCCTCGTTCGAGTTACCTCCTCCTCAATCTTCTTCTGCCATCGGAGAACTCCCCCTTCGAGTGCAGCGTGATAACCAGCGAGCATTCGCTCCGCCTTATGAATCGGCAGGACGAGATCCATTTCCTTTAGACACGAATCGCTGAGTGTCGCAGCATGCATCCCGTAATTAGCAGCGTGCCCGGTTTTCTTCCCTAGCTGGCGTTCGTCTTTCGTTACATCACTCATTAACTTATTAAAGAGGAGCGGATGTGAAGCAACATAACGATGAATATCTTCGCCGTCGTGGAACATCTTTTGGAGTTTCGGTACAGGCCCGTCCCACGCAACAATACGACTCTCTGCTTGTTTCAAATCGACTTCGATAAACTTCTTCCCCTTGGGAGCGCGGAACTGACTTTTTAATTTCCCCGGAACAGTTTGTGAATTGAGGCCACGATCCCAGGGGTCTTTACCGCTACTCCAACGAGCAGACTCAGTGCCATGATTGTATAAAGTAAAGCGAAGGCGATCGTCGTTATCACACGCATAATTTATGAAACTCGATAGTTGTTTATTCCACTCGCTGATTTTAATAAGCGGAGTGAGAATCTTTGATTCCGGATCTTTAAGTCGGAGCTTCATTAGGGCTTCTTTGTTTGAACTCTCCTTCCCCTGATGAAATGGAAGTTTATATCCGAAAGCAGCTAGGAGAGCCTTAACCTGAGTAGGAGAACGCGGATTGATCGTCGTGCCGAGCTTTTCACTGGCAACTTCGTCGAGGGTTTTAGTAATCGATTCAATTTCCTTTTCAGCTTTTTCACGGAGCCGCTGCCTTTCTTCTTGATCAATCGGGAGTCCGTTCCAGCTCATTTCAAATGCGCACGGCGCATAGGCCATTTGCTTTTCGTAGAATAATTTATCTAAAGCTCTTCGTTGGAGATCAGTTTGCTGTACAAGGGCACATTCGAGAGTAATGGCGACATCTTTGCAATTGTAATAGTACAATTGATTGATATCTTGCCTAAGCCCCCAGTCTTTACCCTCATCCTTCCAATAAGGCTCCTTAGAATTAATCCGAGCAATCGTATCCAACCCCATAGGCAATTCAGGATTGAGGAACTTCTGGCAAACCATTGTATCGTGAAATACGTTCCTGACTCGTATTCCATAACGTGATAAGTAGGTGCAGTCATAAATTAAATTTTGTCCGATCTTTTTTGTTTCGCTCGCAAGGAGCTGAGAGATTCCGCGCCAGAGTAGGTAATACTCATTGGCTGTATAGTCTTTTGGGAGCGTCGGGATGCAGAAAGCTTCGCGGGGGTCGGTCGCGAATCCGATACAGGTGATTTGTCCACATCCTGTTTCAATGTCGAGCGACAGATTTTCTTGCCGTGCCGCTTGATCCATCCAGGCAAGAGACTGTTCGACTGTCGGATTAATAATAAAATTTCTTTGTACTCGTCTAATGTCTGGGAAATGACTTTCTTCTGCGACACGCATTGCTCCAAAGGTTAAAAAAGGGATTTCCTTGTAAACTTTATTTATATATTCGGGATGATGCAGGGGAACTACTTTACGCCCCGCAATTCCTTCAAGTATAGATAGATGCCATTTGCCGATTCCAAGCTTATCAGTAACGAGCCTAAGCGGATCTTCTCCAAGCGGAACGATGATATTCGCTTTGCTTTTGGCAATACGAGCGAGACAATCACTTCTCCAGGCATTCTGCTCGATAGGGTCCAAGAGAAAAAATTTTCTTCCGGGTGGTATTCGCTCACATAACGATTCAACCCTAATTCGAGAACGCGGTATTCCGGCTTTGAGGAACTGTGAAAATAGAAGTTTCCCGGTGTAGTCACTGAGCGGCCTCCTGGCTGCGGCATCATTATACGACGGCATATCCGTCACGATTAAAATTTTCGCATCTTCCGGGCCATCCCCGGAGACTGTTCTTTCTAAGGCGAAAGAAGGCTGGCTAGGGATTAGGTCAACCAGCATGAGTTTGTCCCGCGACCGTGCTTAAGCGACGTTTGTACTCTGCTCGAATCCGTGCTGATTCGGCGTTGGTTCGGCGAATTTTCCTAATAAGACGTAGGGAGAAGAAGAGCAGAACCATAGAAGCTGTTGCTAAAAGAGCCGAAATAACAAAGAAGAAGAAGGTCATGAAGTAGATCATAAAATTTCCTTAATAAGGGGATTCAGCGAATCGTGTAGTTGCCGTTATTTCCGTCACTGAATCCCCCGACTTCTCTATGGCAGAGAAATTATGCAGCGCTCAGCCAAGCCTTAACTGCCTTTACCTTCGGATAATCATTCTCCGTTACGATAACTACAGTGAGTTCTTTGCCCATGGTTTCGTCAGTATCAAATCCACCATTTGCTTGAACTGTTGTTCCAGTGACTTTAAGAAACTGGCGAAGAATTCCGACGCCCTTGCCGCCGATAGGTGTCGAGTGGAAAATCTTTCTTCCGTTCGACTTTTCGCCGAAGGTTTCAAGAGTCCAATTCAAATATGCATTGCCAGAAGTTTTTCCAATCTTCTGTTCTACATTGACGACGCGAACGCCGTACTCGCCGTTTGGCAAACTATTATCTACTTCTTCTGAGAAATCCGGATTGATCATTGGCATTTTGTTGCTCCTTTTGAGGCAGGTTATTCGGTCCCGCCTCGTTACCGCTAGAGGGCTCTTTGGCCCTTATAGATTTCTGTATTACTTGCTGTTGGTGTAATCTTTGCCGACTTCTGCTTGCATCTTGTGCAGAAAAGCAGCGAGTCCCAAGCCTTCCAAATATCCTCTAGCATGTGGCAACGCACCCAAGCCTGTTTTCCACACGCGGGACAAACGCATTCCACGTTGTAGGTTTTTTTAGCACTAATCATATGGCCATTTTCCAGTACGTGCCGATGTGTCGTGCGAATGTTTCAGCAATACTTCGGAGCTGCTGATCATGCGCTTTTTTCGTCAGCTCGCCGATCTCTTCGATGTTTTCTTTGACTGAGAATTCAGACGTAGTTGTTTTAATCAGTGTCCCCGTAGCGCGGTCGTCTTCGTAGGGATACCCGCTCAATGTAATAATATGCGACGTGTTTACGTTAACTAATATGGTCTGTTCACTACTAATAAAAGCATTTACTTTGATAAAAGTCGGAAGCATAAAATCCCCTTAAAAGTGTTTCTGCATTTCTGCGTAGCTGAGTTCAAAAGTATCTGGAATTTTCGTAATCTGAGTTCTGGCTATGTATTTTCGCTCGGCACGGCTCTGCCCGGTGAATTTGGTTTTCCCGTCTTTTCTTTCGGCGTAACAGCGATAGACTTCTTCAAAGACCATGGGCAGCCAGCCTGGAAGCTCTTTTCCGAAGATCAAAGGTTGAGCAATTACCTCGCCTGTCGTTTCATCTTTATCCTGAATATAATGCGCGGTCATAACGATGTTGCAGCGATCCTTCATCGCGAGGAGATTCCTCACCAAATCCTTAAAGTGAAAAATGGCTAGCTGATAATCCGAAATCATTGGCACTAGTGTTGCATTCACTTTTTGTCGCTTCCCCTCGGGATTCTGCCGAATGACTTCGGACATAAGTGCAGCGGAGAACGTAGTAATGGAATCAATAATCAGTGTCTTAAAAGGAAAACCCTCTTTCGGGAGTGCCATGATTTCATTGCAACGCTTTACGAATTTGGGCCAATCCCGATGAGCCGAATAATCTTCATACTCGATGAGCCCCGCCTGAGCAGTGCCCTTATGGAAGCTTGCAGCGGAGGAAATTTTGCCATCAAAATCAGCGGCCCAGATGGGTCCGGGGAATCCCGTTGCGAAGCAGGTTTTACCGGAACCGCTCAGGCCATAAGCGAGAACCGTTTTATAATTAGTTGTTTGCAGGTCGGAGAGCTTAGCCATGGATAGTTCCTTTCAAATTGAATTCAGCGGAGATCATAGATTCTTGGATATTCCTTGGGAGTTCACAAACACGTTTGAAATTGCAGCCTCCCCACATGGAACAGGCATCGGGGCTACTCATAGGCCAACGAGCCATTTCAGAGGAAACGCATTGCAGGTACTTCCCTACATTCCAGAGGATTGCCTCTTTGAGATCTTCGATTTCCGCGTCGCTGATCGAAGTAAATTGTCGCTTCACTTCCTGCTTTGTTTTCGCGACTTGAACACCGTTGACCATAAACTGAGTGGGTTTAAGGCCGAAAACTTCCTTTGCAGCCCACCAATATCCGGTGTATTGGAAGTTGGGCTTGATTCGGTTGAAGAAATCCTTGCCGAGGCTCGAAGTTGTTTTATGATCACAGACGATAATTTCCCCAGTTTGCTTATTTCGGAGAACAGAGTCGATCTGCCCGAAGAACCAGACCTCAACGATTGGCCGATCTATCCCAAGAAGTGGAAGATTGAATTCACGCTCATGGATCTTGAATTTGAATGCACGCTCGCAGAGTGGGCCATCAGCATCAACAACAAGCTCAAAGGGATCGTCTAGATAAACGTCGAAATAATTATTCAAAATATTAATGCCCGATTCGGGACTCCTTGCCTGATCGTTTTCGGTGAGTTTTCCCGCGCTTTCAAGAAACGCAAACACGCTGGCGCAACGTGCGCATTTGCCATGTTCGAGGGGAAGCTGGCCAGAGAGCATCAGCGCATGGGAGTCGTCGCAAGCTACCGAGCCGATTTTGCGAGATTCCTTTTCTGCGCAGTACCAGGTTTCCATTGCTTTATGAAATCCTGATCCGAAAATCAGTGCTGCGTGCGCATTTCCACTTTGCAGATTTCTATTCAGTGCGAGCTGCGCTTTGCGCATACAGGTTTGAATAATCGAAAGAGATGAATAATTTACGTCGATAATAATTCGATCACCCTCCTTTCGCATGGAGAGCATTTCTTTGATCTCACTTTTTTCGTGAGTCAGATCCGGGGGCATTTCAATTTGCATTTGCTTCAGCCTCTTTCGTTTCAATTTGAACGATTTCCACCTGAGCTACTTGCGAATCGCCGCTCGCACAAGTTTTATTTTCACTGAAGATAAATTTTTTCTTTGCAAGAAAATCTTTAATCGATTTTTCTGAACAAAATAGCGTGTCGCAAAGTGTCTTTATTTTTTCTTCACTAATGAGAAGCGACTTGTCAAATTCGAGATCACACTGTTTTTCACCCAGTGCCGTTTGAAAACGTAACTCGTAAATTCCCAATTTCAATTTCGTGGGAGCTTTTCTTTTCTTCCCTTTGACTTCAGCTTCCTTGGCTTTTCCGCGAGCATCGCGTGGCTGATAAAGGGAAACGACGTAATCATAAAAACTTTGCTCGCTCATTGTTTCAAATGGTGCGCCGAGTAGCTTCAATCGATCTTCAGGAAATATTTTCTGCACTTTCGCCTCGTAAATGCAGCTATTCGCTGCCATGTAAATGTTTTGGATAGACCCATTAGCGCGTAGTTAGGTCGCTCGCACAAGGAAATTTTTATTCGGAGTAAATGTCCGGCTGCGTCGTATTTTCCCCGACTTTTCTCGGGAGCCTAACGGCGCGTTCTCGTGTAACTTCAATGGTCTTTTCTGTGTCGGCGCAGTAGCACAGATTATTTTCCCAGAAACCCTTGACATGATTTCGAGCAACGCAATGGGCGTCACAGCGTTCTCGTCGCAAATCATCGATCGTGTAACAAGCAAGAGCAACGAGTAGGAATGCCCTTGCCAGCTTCTTCTTCTTCCGTCTCCAATAAGTAGTTGCGAGTCCAGCACGGTCGGGCGTTTCGCCGTTTGCGGCGTCCCACCCTTCGGCGCTCATTAGACTTCGATCACCTGGCCGCGAAACTGAATGTGCTTTTCATCCATTACGGCAACGATTTCCGGCCAGAGAAGTTTACCCTCGTGGAATGTGAGTATTACAAAGCCTGATCTGTGATTATTCGGATTATCTTCGCTGTATTTAAATTGTGGGCCGAACGGATCAGCGAGTGTTCCAGTGTCTACGCCGAAACGTGTTCCATTGTAGTCATCAAATGGCGTGACCTTGAGAGCGTGCAAATGGCCTGTGACCATGGATTTACCCGAATAAACGGCATTATTGTGTGTCGCATGAACTCCGCCCCTGTAGCGGTGTTTAATGACTGTATCGCCGTTGATCCAGATGGACATTCCAATTTCCCAATCAGGAAAATGATCACATAGGGAGAAGCCTTTGACTCCATCCATTTCTGAAACGGTATTTGCCAGTTTGTTTTCAAAGCGCATATCGTGATTCCCGAGCATCCAATAGAGATCAGCATCAGGTGCGGCGTCACGGAGTTCTCCGTAGCGTTCCTCGATTGTTTCTTTCTCTTCGTTTACGTTTGGTTTTCTCTCCCAACCTATTGCAGGATGGCGTCCGGATTTTGCCCCGTCCCAAGCGTCGCCATTTGAAATAAGAATTTGCGGTTGAAGTTCTTTTGCAAGTTTAACTGCACCACGATGTGCGGTTGAAATAATTCCGGGCCAGTAATGCTGATCAGACATGACAAGTGCAACGCCGTTTTTAATTTCGTAGGGAATCCTGTCTGGATAAGCTGTTTTCCAAAGAGCTTTCGAGGGAGCGGAAATTGATTGCTCCGTCCGTGCTTCTACGCGGGTTCTTCTTTTATAGACATTTCGTTCTGCAATGCCTAGAATACGCGCTGCTTCAGCTGCGCCATGCTGTTCAAAAAGCCTTGTAAAGTCTGCATCCGTGCAACTAATAGGCATTAATTACCTATAAGTGTGACATAGCTGCTTGCTATATCAACCGAGCGATTCACTTGGTTTTGTTATAGACTATTTTACCAGCCCCTTCGCCCACACAAAAGCCTTAAGCGCGAGTGACCGCCAGAATAGAATTTTCACGTTCCCGCCGATGATGGTGGGCTTGTCTGCGTTTCCAACAACAACGCGAACTGGCTTTCCGTCTGGGCGAACGACGTTATCTAGCCACACGCGTTTAGTTTTCTTTCTGGACTGATCGGACCACCCGCCGAGTTCGATATCGTAATTCCCCTTTGGCTTGGTGATGCACACGTTGGTAAACTCGATATCCTCCGACCCACCCTTGACCACAATTGCGCACTGACCCCCTCCAACCAATACGAGGTGCTCGAACAGGACCATTTTACACTCGCGATTGAGGTCAATAGCGTTTTCACTCCCACCGTAAATAGTGAGATTGTAGCCCTTAAAGTTTGTGGCATGAGACAACTTCAGTGAGTCATCAAACTTGGTTTGGTCAGCGACTATCATCTGATCACCAATCGTCACCCCATCCACATCGGCATAGCTCAGGTAGTTCACATCTTTATCTTTCATCCATCCCCCTGTGGGCGTCACCTGCGAGGAAGCCGTCATATTTTGCCTTTTCAATTGCTCCAAAAATACTGGGTTGGTCACTTAGGTAGCGAGCAAACCCTGTTCCTGCATATTCAGCAGCCGCTTTCGCCAGGTCGGTCATTTGAGTTTCCTCAACTTGGTGATGCAGGATTTAACTATAGTAATAGACTGGCCAGCTACTTCGTTTCCTGCCTGCATCATCTGAACAAGCGTCAGATATTTCTTTCCTGAGATCGCAACAAAACCCACCGTCTTGACTGAGCAAATGGAGTGATGCCAGTCATCGCGCCTTGCCCATTTCGGCATATCGGTGCAGTGATCCTCCCATTCGACATAAACAATCTCGCCCACCTTCACTCCGCACACTCATAAGTCATCTCGAAAATGTCAGGCTTGCATGGGTAGAACTCACCCTTTATGCCTTTGATGATCCAATCACCCTTTGAAACTGTGAGCACTCCCTCAAGAGTGACAATGCCCATTGGTTCATGAATCTTGTTATGTCTAAATCGTTCTGGCACAAATTCTCTCAGTTCGTCCAGGTTATTGCCTGTCCAATGGACGGCTTCGATCACTACTGGTTTTGTTCTAAATTTCATTTTCTAATTTCCCCGTGGTTGCGTTCGCAGTACCGCTCATGTCCGGTAACTCGAAACACACGCAGGCCATTTAAATACCGCCGACCGTACAGGGATCAGGAACATTGGAAATAATCCAAGGCAATTCGCCATTAGAAGGCGGAGAAACGTCAGTATATATCGTCGTAGATGTTTCGGAGAGCCGTGACTTGACGGGAGGATAAGGTTCTATCTTCTTCAAACTGTTCTCGGAGGGATTCAACAAAACTGTTTGCCCGGCCCGTCGCCTCAAAATGCGATTCGATTTCATTTAGCATTTCCTCAATTAAAATTGATTCTTCGTCGTCTAACTGTATTTGCATTAGGGTTCTACACGACCCGCGAGCAATGCCATAAAGAGCAATGCGATTAGGCTGTAAAAATATTTCAGAAATCTCTTCTTCATATTACGCATCTTTCGCACCTTAATATCTGACGGCTCGTCATTTGCGTTTCGTTTTCACGCTATCGATGTAAAGGGTTTCCTTTGAAGTATTCCAAATAATCACACCAAACTTCTTTAATTCAGTTGAATGCAATGCCTTCAATGCAATACCCGAACGCTTGGATGGCCTTTTTAATTTTTTAATTTGAATCATATTTTTTCCTTTTCATTTTCCTTCACCCGTCACCGTAACCTTCACCGTCACCGAAACCGGAACTGTAACCGCTACCGTCACCGGAACCTAATCCGTAACCGTCACCGAAACCGTAACCGGAACCGTAACCGGAACCGTAACCGTCACCGTCACCGGAGCCGTCACCGAAACCGGAACTGTAACCGCTACCGTAACCGTAACCGTAACCGTAACCGTAACCTAAACCTAAACCGGCACCGTAACCGAAACCGTAACCGGAACCGGAACCGGAGCCGTCATTTTCTAAGCTAGTCATGGTTTTACCTCAACCGAAACCGAAACCGAATTCGTCACCGTAACCTTCACCGGAACCGTACCCGTAACCGTAACCGACACCGTCACCGTAACCGGAACCGTAACCGTCACCGTCACCGGAGCCGTAACCGTAACCCGCGCCGTAACCGAAACCGGAACCGAAACCGTAACCGTAACCGTCGTTTTCTAAAACTAAACTACCCATGGTTTTACCGCTTGGATGGCTTTCATTGCAGCATCGGTACATGTAGCAATTTCAAAACCTTGAGGGCTTACAATTTCAGTTTTAACGACCGAGACACCAAATCTATTATCTCCCTTGGCTGGACCAGTGGTGGCCACTTGGGACAGACTTGCACCGCACCAGCGCCACAGTCTGATCGATTGCGAGAGCACCACAGTATCGCCAGTGCGACTCTCTAGATACCCCGCGTGTACACCTGCTGTGTGTGCGCGCACGATTACGAACTCATTACTTATCTTCTTTGCTTTTGCCATTTCATTCCCTTGTTTTGCCTTTCGGCGGTTAATCCCCGTCAAGTTCCGTAACCATTACCGTAACCGTCACCATTACCGAAACCGGCACCGGCACCGGCACCGAAACCGTAACCGTCACCGTCACCGGAGCCGGAACCGTAACCGAAACCATCGTTTTCTAAGCTATCCATGGTTTCTTCTCTCATTTTATAATCCCTCGTATCTTGCAGTGTTCATGTAGATGAGTCCTCACCCTTCACTGCAATCATCCAGTTTAGTAACTAGCGTGTCCTTCCACGCCGCCGAGAAATTATTTATTCTTCCGCATCAAGTTTTAGAAAACCTTTACGGAGGATATCAAGTTCGCCCTGTACCTTCATTAATTCAACTTCTTTTGCTTTAATTGCTAAGAGAGCACCCTTATAATCGCTCTTGAATTTAAGAAGTTTACCTATTTCAACTTCAACGGGTTCGACTTTTTCTACCATTTTATTATTTCTCCTGTGTCATTGATTGTTGCATTAGAAAGGCAGCTCTTCATTAAGATTCGGGGTTTCACCTTCAATACGCCGTTTCACTGATTCCGCAATATCTTTTATGCTAACATCCTGTGCTTCTATATCGAGGTCATGCCCCGCATAGTACTTTTTACGCTCATAAGCAGCATCGTGTGTTGCGTGTATTTCTCTAATCGTAAAACTAAAAACCTTGCCTTCTAAAACATACATTTGTTTAGTTTCAGGGAGTCGTTTAGCGATAGTAAATCCCGACGAGAAACGAATCTCGTGATCGTCTTTTTTCAAAATAAGTTCCTTCACATTATAAGTTCCTGATTCAATCTCAGCAACGACGCCGAGTAACTTGAAAGCCTCCTGCATGGCTTCGATATTTTTACTCGGAATATCTTCCCAGACTCGAACTGTTGTGGTTTCCATTTTAGCGGCCTCCCTGATTCGGAACTGTATCTGCCCAACGTGCATACCGTTGAAGCCATTCTGCAATTGAACGAGCACGGCCTGCCGTCAAACGCATTTTCAGTGTTTGCATAATTCCGCCTGTTGAATGTCTGATTTCAAGACCCGATGCATCATCATTTAAAGAGCGGAATAAATAACGTCCGTCTGTTGTAGAGAAATCAAAGCTTGCAGGTTTATTATTTTCTGTCGTCGTTTGCATTACTTGCTCCTGCCTATGATTCCCATTAAACCCTTGAGGGGATTAATATGTTCTTCCCATTCCTGTTCTGTGTAAAAATAAATGGCATTGTCTTTGATAGAACAAACCAGCGGCGTCTTATCACGCACGTAATTTAAACCTTCGAGTAATCCCTTTGCAGCTAATGCAGCCTCTAGTTTATCCCAAACAAGTTTCGCATTAATTCTTTGCCTGTCTAAAACTTGCTCTATACGCTTTGTTAAAAACTGAATCTCTTCTTCAGCGTGTTTCGCAAAAGCTTCGACTTCTGCGCAAAATACTCTGTATTCGGGATTGTCATTAATCGTAGTCAAGACTTTAGGCATTGGTGCCCTCGCATTTATTTTCTATTTAGAGTTTCAGCCTCAGTGATGAAAAATGAAATAGCGTGCAACTTGCAATTCGGCAAGTGAAAAATGCAATTATTTTCCCGACTGATAATTTTTCATTTCAATAATGTATTCTCGTTTATAAATTTCAAAGGCCTCGTGGACAAGTTTATAGGCAGCGATCATTCCCATCGTGTGACTTCTCTCATCATCTGTTTTCACAAGTTCGAGCATCTGCTGCGAAAACTGTCTGAGCTGCTGGAGATGCCGCTCGAAAAGTCCTTCGGGATCAAAGGCTTTCGGAAGCGCCCTTTTACTCACGGGAGAATAATTGAACTTTCGTCTTTATAAATTTCCTTAGCCTCGCCGCGTTTCCTCGGCGGCCTGTGCCCAAACTTCGACATAACGTGCAGAGTGAGTTCTCCAATAGCTTGTCTGGCGTAGACTTCTGGCACTGCACGGAGGTCATTTGATTGCGTGTAGAAAATTGCATCGTCGGAATTATTATCCTTGTAAATATGCACGCAGATTGAAGCGACGTGCTTTGATCCTTCAGGTGTTAAACGTTCGCCGAGTCCTTTCAGGAGATCATTCTCCCCCTGGCTCCTTCGCATTTCGCGGGATATCTCTAGCTCCGGCTCATTTGCGTGTTTTTCTTTAGTTTTCATTGAGAGATCTTGCAGGTTTTCCGTCAGTGCATCGTTTTCTTTTGGCATGAACTTAGGATGCCCCCACGTTTGAGTTCGCGCGAGGGAAAAAGGCAGGCTGGCTAGGGAGGGAGATTTGCTCGGCTCCGGCACTCCGAAAAGAGGGACCGTGCTCTGCGAAGAAAAAACCCCAAAGACTCAAGGTCTGAGGCTGAATTCAAGATCCGTTAAATCTTTGAGGTTTTATATGACCAACGTGTTCTATATATGGCGCGTTATTTGAAAGCACAAGAGAAAAAAATGGTGGGCCAGCATGCACCCACCACTTCTTAATTAGGCAAAAGACAATTCGACTGCAACTGCTGATCCTGCGATAAGGTCTAAAGAGCCTTCGCCAAGTAGCGGAGTTACACCTTCGCCGAGGTCGGCATCGGCTGAGAACTGAATAGTCAATGCGCCGATCGGACCTGCTGGAGTGAAATCAGCAGATAAGCCGTCGTCAGATTGATTCGAGAAAGCACCCATTGCTGCATTGCTGAGGTCAAATTTCGCAGAACCCTTTTCGATCTCTGCTGCATTGCCTGCCTTGTCAACAACTTTTGCTACCACTTTGATTGATTGATCGATTTTTAATTGCATACCGTTAAGCTCCTCTAAATTCCCGTTTTTATTTACGAACATTAGAACAATTCCAGGTGCAGCCTCGGGAGTGATTGCAGCTAAAATGTATTCTAGTTTTTCAGTGATAGAACTTTGCCCGATCTGAATTTGCTGATTGAGCATTGAAGCGTTTTCATCACTTCGACGTTTCAACTCGGCAACTTCATTGCGGAGCAAGGCGATATCCCTGCGTGCGCTTTGGATCTCTTGAAAGATATTTGCCATGAGTCTGTAGTTTGGAGCGAACAGGCATGTGTGTCGAGAGGAAAATGAGCAGGGAAAAGATTAATTAAATCAGGTTGCAGCGTGTGATATTCTCGGTTGCGTTGAAGGTCTGCGAGCCGCATTCACTCAGTGGTATAGCTGAAGCTGAAGCGGTGGGTTTTTTTCTTTTCGACTTGGTGAACATCTTTTTTACTCCTCCAAAAATCAGGGGATAACATAGCGTAGAATGTTTTCCAAGTGACGGGATTTGTGTAGACCCAAATTGTTACGCTGAATGCGAAAACAAGCCAGATATAGGCTAGGCATAATTCCAATTTTTGACGGAAGCCATTACAGTCTTTGAAAGTTTTCATTTAATGCCTCGTTTCTTATCGAGTTTCGCCTGGAATTCTTCCATCTCTTGGTGATATTTTTCGTCGGGTGCGTATTGCGTGTTTAAAATATGTTGCTCCTCCGGAGTCATATCGAGCGCACGATCTAATTCTAGTTGATTCAGTTTTCGCTTTTTCATTCGTGCAACGGTTTTCGGATCAAGTCCGTACTCGGGGAGTTTTATTTGCGCAAGAGCATTCATTAAGTCATAGGCTTGTTGGGGGAGAAAAATAATTCCGCCCGTGACCCGTTGAATTGTTTTAATATCGGGATCTTTCGCGAGCATTGCAGCGATATCGTGGATGCTCCCACATTTTCGAACGCGCTTATTAAAGACTCGTGAGAGTTCGGAGAGCGTTGTCGGTAGTCCTTGGCCACTCCAATAACTTGTTATACGGAACTTTGCGTCGTGCGCGATGCGGTCGAGTTCGATCGCAGCGGAATATTCAGTAGGCATAATTTTTCCCTTTCAAATTTTCTATCCTGTCCATTAGAGGTTTTCAAACGATTAGCGATATTCTTTATCGGCGGCTTCCTCGGTGAGTTTTAAAAGTCGATCTATTACAAGTTGCGTGTCGTCATCGGCACCTTCAGAACGGAGTTGCTCGGCAGCCTTCTGCGCTTCGCGTTTATCCAAGGCAATGTAGCGATCTATTATTATGCATTGAGCGCGGGGCATGCGGCGAGGTCCTTTGGGAGCAGAAGAGCAGCCGCTGGCAAGGGAGAAGAGGCTCCCGAGCGTTAGGAGGAGAAAAAAACGAGCGAGGTTCATTCGAGAGATTGAGGTATTCATAACTATTCCTTTCATTGTTAAGTTTTCATTCGCAGTTTGAGGAAGTCCCGTCGTGTTTGAATCGGATATTTGAGCAACGCATATAATATACTCCTGATTGAATTAATTAGCTGGCAATAGAAATAACGTCGCCGAACGGCGCCGATCCGGATTCTTCGGTTGATGCCCAAAGTACGGGATAGGGCGGAGCGCCGCCGAAGTCGGAGCAACATAGATCGGTTAAGAAAACGCATGCGATCGGTGCAAGGCCTTTTTCGTCAATATATTTAAAGAT
>Ga0163150_10001231_pt1 | contig 44441 bp, 39 predicted proteins | sample OliLakLV19P2IB_FD_148628 | JGI IMG/M metagenome (GOLD analysis project Ga0163150, IMG submission 148628) | Freshwater microbial mat bacterial communities from Lake Vanda, McMurdo Dry Valleys, Antarctica - Oligotrophic Lake LV.19.P2.IB | ecosystem: Environmental > Aquatic > Freshwater > Lake >... | reverse complement strand
CGTGTCCCCGAAGCGGCACGCTGCCCACCGCGTCGGGAAACGTCGCTAGAAGGACTTCATTTCATGGGCCCCAAAAACGTTAAGAAGCCCTCACAGGAAGGGCTTTCGAGTTTCGCGACAGAAACTAACTAGTGCCTTTTTGCAACGCTTTGACTTTTCTCACTTCCGGCTGCCTGGCTTGACTGGTGACGATCCTGCTTTGCAGAGTGGGCAGGATTCGGCCTGGAAGGTGGGAATGTTGAGGGTCCAGAGGCTGTGGTAGCGGGTCTCCAGCGCAGCTTTCCCTCCGCTGCGATCAATGACAGAAAGCGCACCCAACACTCTCCCGCCGTGGGATTTGACGACTTCCATCGTTTCCAGAGTTGACCCGCCAGTGGTGATGACATCCTCGACTACGACCGCAAGTTCTCCGGGATCGATGCCGAAACCCCGGCGAAGCCGCAGCGTGCCATTTTCCCGCTCGGCGAAAATCGCGCGACACCCCAGGGCCCGGGCTACTTCCTGGCCAATGACAATCCCACCAATGGCAGGAGAAATCACGAGTCTGGGCTTCTCTGCGGCGAAGTGACTCGCCAAGGCCCTGGCGCATGCTTCGGCATGCTGAGGCCATTGCAGCACCTTGGCGCACTGCAGGTACTTCTCGCTGTGCAGCCCGGATGTCAGTAAAAAATGGCCGGTGAGTAAAGCGCCCGTCTCTTCAAAAATTTGAGCGATTTCTACTGAGTCGATCGTCATACAAGTACCAAAAGTGGGTTTATTCGCACAGCGAATTTTTTCCCAACTCCGCTCTCAGGAGGGGCGAGGGTCGTCAGGCACTGGGGTGGGTTTTGGAGCAAGGCACGGACCCACCCCGGCGCTGCGCGACACGCTGAAGCTGTGAAAAAATTCAACGGTAGGGACGCGCTGCCGCGCTTCCACAACCGGAAACCCAATCCGGACGCGGGGCACCGCGTCCCTACCGGATCAGGTTCATGCGGCAAACACAATTTTTTCACAGCTCCCCTCCGAGGAGGGGATTTTCAGGGGCGCCGCTCATGCCGCGGACACGACAGCTAAAAATGTGGGAGGCGCGCGCGTGTCCGCTGACACCCGCGCGGCGATGTTTCTTCAGTGAGCAGACCTTCCGGGTCGCCGCTGGGACAGAGCCTCCCATATTCAGCAGACTACTTCAGAGGAGATACGCCTCAAACCTCAGGCGCGGCGCATGTTACCACCGGCTCAACTCAGAAATCAATTTGACACCCTCGGAAAGGCTCTGGCACAGTACATGCCTGTCCTGAGTTTGTCATGCGGAGTCAGAAAAGCCATTGATTGGCGGTTTAAGGGTGGTTTAAGGGGGCAAAACCCAGGCCGGTGTTTACGAAGTTCGGAGAGATTTCTTTGGAATTGTTGAAACCTTGGCTCTGTAGGTTTCGTAAGTGTCTCTTGATCGAAGGTTTTCAGTCCTGATTCATCCTCAATAAGGGAGTTTCAAATGATTCGACATGAAAGTTCTGCCTTAGCCAAGCTGCTGTACCGCTGGGCGGGGTTGATGCTGGCATTGACTCTCAGTTTCGGACACGTGCCGTCCGTATTCGGACAGTCAGTGTTTCCATTGCCTGGCTGGTTCAGGGAGAACGTGAAGCGCCCGAAGACTGTGGACCAGGAAAAGGCTGCTTCAGATTTCCTGAATAGCCTGATGAAAGATGGCAAGATGGGACTCACGGAAGCCGATGCGATTCGACTAGTTTTGGAAAACAATCTGGACGTGGTAGCGGACCGTTATGATCCCTGGCTCTCGCAGTTTGACATTGAAAGAGGCTATGCACTGTTTGACCCGAAACTTTCGTTTACATTGTCTGCAGGACGCACCGCCAGCCCTCAATCAAACATCGTGACGAGTGGTGTGGCTGCTTTGAGAAACTTGAATGAGTCGGCCAACTTTACTTTCAGCCAGCTTCTTCAAACTGGCACGCAGTATTCGATTGGCTACACCAACTTTCGCCAGTCCAGCAACAACGTGCGCAACTTGTTGAATCCTTTCTTAAGTTCGGGTTTGACGGCCACTCTCTCCCAACCGTTGTTGAGGAATTTCGGTTATCTGCCGAACCGGCGGCCCATTCTCATTGCGCGGAATAACAAAGAAATTAGCGACCACGTCTTTGCGCAGCGCTTGATCGCGCTGGTGAACCAGGTCCAGACGCTTTACTGGAACATGGTGTTTGCACGTGAGGACATCAAGGTGAAGCAGCGTTCGCTGGATCTCGCGACCAAGACCAACGAGGACAACAAGCGCCAGGTGGAAATTGGGACGCTGGCGCCGATTGAAGTCGTCAAGTCAGAGTCAGAGATTGCCAACCGCAAGGAGGAGTTGATTCGTGCTCAGTTCTTGCTGGAGCAGTATGACGATCAGATGAAGAAGTACGTGAGCTCGTTTAGCGATCTCTCGAAGATTACGGTGGCGATTGACCCAACCGACAAAACACTGTCACCCGCGGATTTCAAGGATTTCGATCTTGCCCAGGCAGTCAGTTATGCCATCGAGGCGCGGCCGGAGATCAAGCAGCTAAAGAAGGATTTGGAAAACCAGGACATCAACGTGCGATATTTCCGGAACCAACTGTTGCCAAGCGTTAATCTGGACCTGACCTATGGGACGAGTGCCCTGGCAGGCCAGAATCGGATTTTTTCCTCAGATGGCACATTTATTCTGGGGCCGAGTTCGGGCTGGAACGACAATCTTTCATCTCTATTCGGCCGCGACTTCGCCAACTATAGCGCCTCAGTGACTGTTGAGATTCCGATTAGCAACCGGGCAGGCAAGGCAGATTTCGCGCGCGCAAATTTCTCCAAATATCAGGCCGAAAAACGGCTCTCGGCGCTGGAACAGCAGATCGCGCTGGAGGTTCGCAATGCGCATACCGAGCTTGAAATGAACCGTGCCCGGATTGAGGCTGCACAGAAATCGCGCGAATTGGCCGAACGGAACCTGGATGCAGAACAGAAGAAATTTCAACTGGGTACATCGACTATTCGATTTGTGTTGGAAGAGCAGCGCAATCTGGCCGTGGCACAGTCCAACGAAGTGCGGGCGTTCGTGGATTTCACCAAAGCCAAGAGCAATCTTGACCGCGCCGTGGGAAAAACTCTCGAGGTCCACAGCATTCGAGTCGAGGATGCTCTATCCGGCAACCTCCAGAGTCAGCCTAAGCGAATTCCCGGAACGCCAAGCCAGGCGAGGGCAACGCCGTAGTCAGTGGTGTGCCTGCGTGGGATAAAACGGGCGTATCACGAAGGCCTTTCGGCGTTCGCTGCCCGTGACTGTACTTTTCACTCCATAGGCCTTGTGTTAGGTTGAGGGCCGTCTCAGACCACTGAGGTGGCCCTTTTTTTTGTCCTTCACCGCATGAAAATCTCGGCGACGGTCATCACTCTGAATGAACAGCGGCACATTCGGCAATGTTTGGAATCGCTTCAGGGGATTGCAGACGAAATGATTGTTGTGGACTCGGGAAGCCAGGATGCAACGCTGAAGATTGCTGCTGAACTTGGCGCCAAGACGTTTGTCCATGAATGGACGAATTACGCAGACCAAAAAAATTTCGCCTCTTCGCTGGCGCAGCATGAATGGATTCTCAGCCTGGACGCAGACGAGTGTCTGAGCTCTTCACTCCGTCAGGACATCCTGCAGGCCAAGAAGGCCACGAGCCAAGCTGTGGCCTTCGAGTTTCCTCGGAAAGCATTCTATTTGGGCCGATGGATTGAACACTCCGGCTGGTACCCCGACCACAAGGAGCGCCTTTTTCTGAAGAGCAAGGCCCGATGGGTGGGTCGATTTGTTCATGAATCGTTGCACATCGATGGCCCTGTCGTTCGCTTGCCGGGAGACTTGCTGCACTATAGCTGCGAATCGATCTCTGAGCATCTGAGGACTCTCGATCGTTACACGACGCTGGCGGCAGAAGACCTCTGGCATCGCCAGAAACGGAGTGGTTGGACTGATCTGCTGGGTTCGGCGTTTGCGGCGTTTGTGAAAACCTATTGGCTCAAACAGGGGTTCAGAGACGGGATGCAGGGATTTGTGATTGCCTGTTTCGCCGGCTACTACAATTTTGTGAAGCATGCCAAGCTCTGGGAGATCCAACAGCGCAACCGATGAGTGGGAGGGCGAGGCACCCGCCGAGCCTTTCTGTATCCGGAGCGTCTGCGCGGCTCGGCAGGAGCCTCGCCCTCCCAAATTGTTTCACGGCTCCCTGAAGCTGAACAAATCCCCCGCGGCCAAAGGGGGCGGTGGTGCAGCTACAGCGGTCGCGCAGCCGCCCGGAGGTTGTTTTGCGAATTGGGGAAGACATCACCTCAGCGCATCGTGTCTCAAATGGTGCCACCATCTTCCCTGGCCTTCCGGCCTTGCCAGACAACCCCCACGCCTTCTGGCACGGCCCCTTTTCTAAGTGGAGTTTCTCGCAACCGCAGGCCCCGGTGTTCTTTTCACAGCTCTCCTTTGTTAAGGGGGACTTTTGACGGAGACCACTTGCGATGCCATGAAAGTGTTGCATTTGGACTCAGGACTGGAATTTCGCGGCGGGCAGCAACAAGTACTTCATTTGGCCACTGGGCTGGCCCGAGCCGGTGTTGAACAGCACCTTGTGCTGCGCCGTGGGAGTGTGCTCGAGCGGCACGCGGCCGAGGCAAAGCTTCCGTTCACGACCTTGCCGTTTCGGTTTGAAGGCGACCTGGCTTCCGCGTTAAAGCTGCAAACGGTTATCAGGCGGTTTCAACCTCAGATCGTGCACGCCCATGACGCCCGAACCCTGGGGCTTGCTGCTGTGGCATGGGCCATGGGCACTCCGAGCCGCATCATCGCGGCCAGGCGGGTGGCTTTTCCGCTGCGAAGAAATCCTTTGACTGCGATGAAGTACCAATCTGTGGCGCGGCGAATTGTCGCCGTTTCCCAGTTTGTGCGAGAGTTGCTGGTTGCCTCAGGGATCGACAAGCGACGGGTCGATGTGGTTTATGATGGGTTCGATCTGAACCGGGTCACTCACACGTCAGACGCTCGTCAGGGTCTGGGCGTTGCGGCCGCGGCGTGCCTCATCGGATGTGCCGGGCAGTTTGTTCCAGAAAAAGGTCACGAGGGTCTCATTCGCGCCTTTGCAGACATCCGCCAGGTCATTCCCAACGCGATCCTGGTGCTCATCGGTGATGGTGAACTTAAGGATGATTACCGGAGAATGGTTCAACAACTCGATCTGGAAGGGAAGGTGCTCTTTCCCGGATTCGTCGCGGATTTAGGATCGGTGCTGCCCGCGCTGGACCTGTTTGTGTTCCCATCCCTGCATGAAGGTTTGGGATCGAGCCTCCTGGCAGCCATGGCTTGCAAAGTTCCCATCTGCGCCAGCCGAACTGGCGGCATTCCAGAGATCGTTCAAGATGGCGTGACGGGATGCTTGTTCAACCCGGATGATGCGGCTGCTATCACGCAAAGTGTGCTGGATGCTCTGCGCTCGCCGCAGCGAAGCCGCGATCTGGCAAAAGGGGCGGCGAATACTGTCGCGCAGAAGTTCTCAGTGGCGCGCATGGTCGACGCAACCCGTGAAGTTTACGCTAATGTCCTTCGAGGCTGATTTCGATGAAAGGGGTTGAAACGAAAGGCTCAGAAGTCCATGTGGAGACAAGAAATATAGAGACGAACAGCCTTTGTAACCACCATCAGAAGTGCGGCAAGGCTGCGGCCTCGGGCCGTATTGACGCTTTGCAGGTCGTTACCTCATAAGCGAGAATCCAGGCGTTGGGTCAGATCAACTTGCTCCACTGGATCATGAACAGCGGCCGTTGTTCCAGTTCGCTTTCAAGTGGACACGAACTACACGTACTCTTTTTGGTAACCACGATCAACGCACTTTTTCCGGTGGTCGCGGGTAATCGACAGCAGTTAAGAAGATCCCACGGCCAATTCAGAAAGGCGAATTGACCGAGGCTGCCAAATTCTTACGCGGTCAATTGTCTTACTTTGAAAGTGATCTAGAGTTAGTCTGGGTCGTCTCCACCCGAAGGTTCCCTAAAGTAAACTGTGCCAATCGAAATCGCACTATTTCTGCCTGATCTCTTTTTCATTCTTTTCGGCCTGATCATCGGAAGCTTTCTGAACGTCTGCATCGCCCGGCTTCCTGCAGACGAATCGGTTGTGCTCCCGAACTCGCGCTGTCCGAAATGCGATAAAGCCATCAAACCGTATGACAACATCCCCGTTGTCAGCTACTTGTTGCTGAGGGGCAAATGCCGCTTCTGCAAAGAACCAATATCCTGGCAATATCCGGCAGTTGAAGTACTGACCGCTCTGAGCTTTTGGGCGACATACGCAGTTGTTGGGTTTCAATTGAAGACTGTTGTTCTGCTCATTTTCTTTTCGGCGATCGTTGTTCTCATCTTCATCGACCTCAATCACCGAATCCTTCCGGATGTCATTACGCTGCGCGGAACGAGCGTCGGCCTGCTTCTCAGCCTGCTGGCACCTGTTGAGGATGGAACAGCCAGGTTTCTTTCCGGATTGTTGGGATCCCCGATCAGACATCCCATCCTACTCTCCTTCTTTGATTCGTTGGTGGGCGCCTTGGTTTGCGGTGGTTTTCTTTGGGGAGTCGCTGAGATCTACTACCGCATTCGCAAGATCGAGGGGTTGGGGTTCGGCGATATCAAACTGATGGCGATGGTCGGTGCGTTCCTGGGTGTAAAGCTGGCACTGCTGACCATCATGTTGGGATCTTTTATGGGCGCGGTTATCGGGCTCGCATACATCAAGTTTGCGGGCAAGGACGGCCAGTATGAGCTCCCCTTTGGCTCCTTCCTTGGAGTTGCGGCGATCATCGCTGGCTTGCGAGGCGCACAAGTCATTGGCCAGTACACCAGCTTGTTTCGAGGGCTTTAAGAGTCGTTGCGGCCTCCGTAGCCACAGGGCGTGAGGAGGCGGCCAGTCCAGCCTCGTAACCTCGGCGGCTGCGCCTGCGATTTTCGAATGCAAATCAGACCAAGCTCGTGAACGACCGTCTTCTACAAACTGCCAATTGGATCGTCGTTGCCTGTGGAGTTGTTCTTGGAGTGCTGGTGATTGCGGTTCTTCTCCGAGTGTTGAGGAGAACTTCCAGTCGCCGCACTGCACCGGACGATCCGCCGCGTGCAGCCAACTCTGCGAATGACCAGCAATTCATGCTGGCGACGTTCCAAGGCGTCATCCAGCGCCAAAAGGAGCAGGAAAGAGAGTTGGAACGCCTGCGTCAGCTGGAGAAAGAGCGCGCGGACCTCAGTCAGAGTATCAACGAAAATATTACGCGCAACATGCCCACCGGCTTGATCACGATCGACCGCCGCGGCATGATTGGCAGCTCCAATCCGGCAGCGAAGGAAATTCTGCAGCGAAAGCTGCTCGAAAAGATGCGATTTAGCGAAGTACTGCCAGCGGCGGGAGCCTTTGCGCCCATGGTCGAGAGTTGCTTGCAGACCGGACAGCGTTTTCATCGCGTTGAGGTGGAGGTGCTGCTGAGCGGCACTGAACACAAGACGCTTGGAATTAGCATGTCACCCATCAAGTCTGCTAAAGACGAGATTTCTGGAGTGGTCTGCCTGATCAGCGATCTTACGGAACTAGCGGCGTTGCAAAAACAGGTGAGGCTGAAGGAGGGTCTCGCGTTTTTGGGAGAGATGTCGGCTGGAATTGCGCACGAGTTCAAGAACTCGCTTGCAACCATCAGCGGCTATGTCCAATTGGCCGGAAACGATGCGCTGCCGCCCGCCGTTGAGAACGGGCTGAAGATGATTCGCCGAGAAACGGCGCAGCTCACGAGCACCATCAACAAGTTTCTCAATTTTGCCAAGCCCCAGCAGTTGAATCGACAACCGCTGAATATCGGTCAATTGCTGAGAGACAGCCTCGACGAAATTCGCCGGGATGCCCGCTTCCAACACGTTGCGTATTCGTTTGAGGGCAACGCCCGTGTTTACGCGGGCGACGAATCCTTGTTGAAGAGCGTCTTCAACAACCTGCTGCTCAACGCTTCGGAATCGATTGAACCGGATGCAAACGGCGGACAGGTTTCATGCAAGTTGCTGGACCTGGTCGGCGACCGGTCGCACAAGACGCTGGTGAAGATCAGCGACAACGGATGCGGCGTGTCCTCCGAAGACTTGCAGCGCATCTTCATTCCATTCTTTACCAGCAAAAGTAGTGGCTCGGGTTTGGGCTTGGCGATCGTGCAGAAGATCGTCCTGATGCACGATGGAAAGATTGAGTTCGAGTCAAGACCCGGAGAGGGAACCTGCGTGAATATCTATTTGTAGGAATCGTCCCCGTCCTCGAAGAAAAGCCGAGGACGACGAGAACCAGGACGAAGAAGGATTTTCATTTCATTGGTCGTGTTGCCGTCGAGGCGACATGACCAATGTCCTCTAAAAAGTCGAAACCAGTTTGGCAGGAAGCGATCACATCTCGCGAAACGCCAGGCGGGCATACTGCAGGCGGTTGAACTGCGCCTGGATCATGGCCGAGTCGTTCGTAATTTGCACAACCCCTTCAAGAAGTGACTGGGCATTGCCCATGTCGGAGCTTGCAATCACAGCTCCATGGATTTTAATGCCTTCCATCCCTCCGCCATCCAGGTGAATCTTGCCTTTGACGATGATCAGTCCGAAGTAGGTAAAGTTTCCCGTTACCGAAAGATCTCCATTGATCACAAGAATTCCCTGCCCGCTGGAGTCTGAGATACTCAACGGCCCGTTCACATACGTCGACTGAGAAACGTCACCGCTGGCGGGAATCTGGCCAAGGCTGAGTCCATTTCCGACATAGGTTCCATCGGACAGGATCGTGATTCCGGGAACCACCTGTTCAATCTCTTTGGTGAAGGGGGGCTTCAGTGCCTTGATGAGGCTGTTCATGTTGTAGGAGTAGCCGGAGAGTGGTTTGTCTGCGAGCGGTGAGCCGTTCACACCCGTCAAATTCCCGGTAATTGTATCTTGCGACTCGAGACCATTCAAGTTCACCGGGATTCCGGCGCTCTGATCATTTCCCTCCACAGCCACCGCAGATCCCAATACATGAATGGCGTCTCTCGAAAAGAGCACGGCGTTCAGGGGCGGGGAGGGAAGAGCCGCAATATCGGTGGCCACTTGCTGCCTGTAGCCACTGCTGTTTCTGGCCAGGGCGGCTACCAAGTAAACAGGCGAACCGGTGTGGTTGGCAACACTAGAACCGGCGTTGACATACTGAGTGAGCTGCGCGTTGGGTTGAATCCGGTCGTAACCATAGAAAACGGGGTCGGTTGTGTTGCCCGACGCATTCGTCAAGGAATAGGCTGCGCGAGCTTCGGTTTTCTGCCATATCTTGACCCAAGCGGATCCGATGGAACTCAGGTCAGAGTTGACGATTGAAACCGAGAGCGACGAAGAATAGTCCGGATCGAAGTAAGGATTCGAATCTGCATTGCCTGTGGTTGGATTGATCGAGGAATCCGCAACGATATAGACCACTTTCGTCGAGTCCGAAAGTGAAAGCAGGTTCGACGTAATCAAATTCCTGATCCGATCGCGCGCTTCCTCGGTGGCGGATTCAGCCAGATACAGGTTCACGAGACGCATGCGATTGTTCTGATTGATCAGCACTTCGGTGGAACTGACGAAGGTCATGGAGAGTCCGATCAGTGTCAGCATCGACAAGGCCAGCAGCGACGCAGCTAAAGCGATGCCGTTTTCGGACGATCGCGAACGGCAGGGATTCATTCGAAACATTTTCTTGCCCTCACAAATTCTGGGGATGGATGCGGGTAGACTCGCTCAGGGTGCGGTGAATCTTCGTTAAGGGATCGATTCGCTTGGTGCGCATCGTGACCCTTAACTCAATGGTGGAAATGTCTGGCAGGTTGGCCGTCTCGTTGCCCGAACGATCAAAATATCGAAACTGCAAGCTCTCCAGTTGCTCCGAGAGTTTCTGTGCGGAGCCACCCGGCAACGAGCCATCCGGGTTCATGCTGCCAGAGAATCGGTGAAGTGAATACGGCGCAGCACCGCCACTTACGTAGTAGTGAACGTAGTCCACCGTCTTGTCGCCGTTAATATCGCCTTGGAACTTCAACACGCTGCTGCTTGCTTCGACCAGACCCTGCGCTACCAGATTCTTCGGAGAGCTCGGATTTTGCAGGAAGCTCTGGTCGTAGTAACTGGCCGGCGGAAATCCGAGAGAGCGCATTTCGGATGTCATCAAACTGAAAACATCTTGCAGATTCTGATTCATCTCACTTTCATCGCGGGCGATCGCAGAAGCGTTCTGGCTTTCAGCCAATGAAGAGAAGATCATTCCCATCAGCGACCCAAAGATGGCGAGTACGATCAGAAGTTCCACCAGGGTGAAACCCGATGAGCTTGGGCGGTTTCGAGTCAATCTCATGCCTTCTCCTCGCGCGTGGGAGGCGCGGTGCTACGGCTAGGCTAGGGAGCGAGGACAACCTTGAGGTTCACCGGTTCGGTGCCAGGGGGAGCGCCTCCGGTTTTGCGCGTTGCAACAGTAATGATCTTGCGCAATCCAGAATTGGTGATGTTCCATCGCGTCTCGAAACTCAGGTTGGTATTGCGTGCGGTGTTCAACAGGAGCTGGCTCGTGACGCTGGCCTGAGGATCGGCTGCGGCAGCGAAGTCAATCTTCCCGCCGGCATCCAGGATGTTGCCCGCAATGGACAGCGCCGGGTGTTCCAGAGGGTGCGCTTTGAGTTCCTCCAACTTCTGTTGCGAGAGTTTCAGCGCCGCCGAATCGATGCGCGACGAATAGCGCGCGGCCAGCGCAAACAATACCATCGACATCAGAGACACGATGGCGACGGTAAAGACCAGCGAGGCGATGAGCATTTCGACCAGCGTAAAACCGTGCTCCTGGCAGCAGAGATCGGCTCGTCGGCCTGATTTCCAACGGCTGGTCAGCTTAGTGAGCTTGGGCTCAGAGCGGTGTTTCATGGAACGCCCCCGGAAGCAAAGTCGGGACGACAAATGCAGAAGGCTCACGATTAACGAGACTTATGAAAAGACTTGGCCTAATGTGAGGAGAATCGATAGGATTGTCAAATCAAATCACGACGGAAATGCCATGAATTACAAAGTGATGAACCGGAATTCGGGATTGGGGCTGCTCGAAGTTGTGGCAGGAATCGCCATCATTCTGACTCTCAGCGCGATGGCGTTTCCGCGCATTGGCCGCTATTGGCAGCTCTATGAGCTGGACTCCGCGACCCAGATGTTGTCGTCCAATCTGGAGGTTGCCCGCTATTCCGCAATCTCCAGAAAGTACAATGCGGTCGCTCAGTTTTACGCGGGCGCATCGTCATATGAGATTTTTGAGGACAAGAACGGCAATGGCGCAAGGGATTCCGGCGAACGATCCCTCGGCAGCTATTCGTTACCACGCCGGGTGCTGTTTAGCGGCGCCAGCTTGCTTGGGCCGCCGGCGAATCCCAGTGGCACCGTTGCAGACCCGATCACTTTTGGTAGCGACCGGCTGACTTTCAATCCGGCGGGAAAGGTCAACAGCGGGTTGGGAACGATTTATTTGCAGAACAGCGCCGGCGACGCGGCCGCGTTGAGTTTCAACATGGCCAGCCGGCTGAAGATCTATCGCTGGAATAAAGCCTCGCATACCTGGAATTGAGTCTCCCTCAGGTTTTCCGGTTCGCGGTTCGCTCCTAGGCTAGCAAGGTCATCCGTGGCCACCAGGATCGGCTAAAGGTGAACTCTTTGCCTGCCAAAAAACAAAGGGGGGACGCCTCTGCTGTGCGTCCCCCCTTGTTTGCCACTATAGTCCTTTTTTATTTGCCTGCAGCCCTAACGCGGCGCTTCTTCACGCAGGTCGGATGGTTTGAACCCTTTCTCGGAGGCTTCCGCCAGCAATTTTGCCTTCGCTTCCTCTCCTTGCTTGATTTGATCCTGGGCGCGAGAGAGATTTTTGAGAGAATCGGCCACCTGTTCCTGGCTCGTCTTGGTGTGGAAATCGCCCTTGGCATCACGCAGCTTCTGTTCATACTTCTCCACGAGGCCTTGAAACTTCAGCTCCTGCTCTTTGGCTTTCGCCAGTGCAGAATCCGTTTCCTTCAGTTTAGCCACCCAGTAGCCCTTGCTGTCCGAAGTTGCGGCCTTTCCAGGCGCCCCCGTTTCCACGGGTTGTTTCGCGGTGTCGGCCGTTTGGCCTGGCCGCGTGGCAGGCTCCGAATCGGCCTCGGAGCCGTATTTTTCGCGAATCTTGCCTAAATCTTCGTTGGTGAAAACCCGCTTTGCCTTGGCGGGTTTTTCACTGGACGACTGGCCGATGGCGAGGAAACTGGCTAGAAACAGGATCAGCAGGCTCAGTCCGTAGTTGCTGCTTCTCATAAGGATTGGCTCCATCGCATGTGAATAGGTCTTAGTACAGTGCCCGGTCCTTGAAGGTCAGAACCGTCATTGGCATTTGAGTGAAAACATTGGAGAGCGAGCAGGAATTGTACTGAATTTCGATGCTACCTCCGACATCGCTTGTCGTATCGCTGATACTGTCGCCAGCGATGACGGCGCCACGAATATTGATGCTGTTGCCGCCACCACCAGTGAAATTGAAAGTTCCCCTGACGATGATGATGCCCTCGAAATAAACGCCGCCATTGAAGGTGAGGTCGCCGTCGACAATCAGGATGCCGTAACCTTCCGTGTTGTTCGCAGTCAGATGTAAGTCGCCGGGCGAGTAGTAGTACTTGGGCACGGGACTGTTTGTCGCAGGCAAAGGGGCCGGGAGGTTCGGCGGCGTCCCGAGGTTCGCATTCGACCCGGAGCAAGTAACCGGACTCCCGGAGCAACTGACTCCGGTCGAAGGGTCCGTGATGGACTGGAAGAGTGAATGGTTCTTGTAGAATTCGATCAGCGACGGCACATCGTGGGTGAATGGGCAACCCGGACAAAGTGAAGGGCTTCCCGGAAGCGCCGGTGCCGGCGGATCCTGGCCTGTCACTATCTGCGGTCCATTCGGATTATCTATGGTGCCGGCCGAACTGACACCGTAGACCGAGTAATTGGTGTCGCCCAGATGGCATTCATCATGACCATTGACGTTCAGGTTGCCCTGGAAATCTACATTCTGGTAAGAGTCAATGGCGGCGTTCGCCTCAATAGGCGGCGGTACGACGACCTCGGTTTGAATCTTTCGCTGGGCACCAGTCCCATCCAGCGACATGGCCGTGAGCAAGTACACCGGATTGGACTGAGTCTGGTCGCGCGTCAACGCGCTGGCTGCATCCTTCACATACTGCGAGACCACACCCGTGGCGATGGTTGGGCCGTAGTAGACGGAGGTATTCTGGTTGGCGCCATCGGCGTCCACGTTTTGTCCAGCCAGTGTTTCGGTCTTGCGAGTGACCTTCACCCAGGCGAACGGCACTGTGCCTGTCATCACGCTCGTATAGTAAGTCGGCGTTTGGCCATAGGTTGTTGAAGTGACGCTGCTCTGAGTGCCGCTTGCATTGCGCGTTGCGATGTTCGCATACTCAGTATCGCGAAATCGGTTCGAAGCGCTCTGATTGGTCGGGTCAATTGAGACATTGCCGCGAATATAAACAACTCTGGTTGAAGCTGTGAGGTCGGAAAAGGCGGTATCGATGCGATTGCCAGCGGCGTTGGGAGTCAGACGGAAACGTGCTTCCTCGGTTCCCGCTTCCGCCGTAAAGTAACTGGTCTTGGAACGCTTGAAGTTGTCGTTGATGAGAACTTCAGTGGTCGCCCGTGTCAACATGGCCAGCCCAATCAAAGTCAGAACCAGCAGGGCAAACATCGCGACCATCAAAGCGATACCTTGTTCGCCCTTCGGACGGACTGGCTGTTGATTTGATTCAGATTTGCGTTGGTGACTATTCATAAGGGTACCCTCAGTGGCGCTAGTTTCGAACAGATGCCAAGGATTGAATGGTGATCGTTCTCCTCTGCCTATTCTGTGGATCGACATTGGTTGTATTCAGACTCAGCAGGATTTGCACAAACCGGACTTGTGCCGCCGTGGCGGTGGCGGTTCCATTGCTGTCCAGATAAGTGAAGGTGAGCGCCGTGACATTGTTGGCAAGCACCTGGTAAACAGCCGCTGGCGCCCCACCGCCGGCGGGCTTGTCCTGCGCACTGCGGCTCAGGGTTCCATTGGAGAGGTTGTAATCCACGCGTTCGACGATGCCGTCCTCTTCAACGTCAGCCTCAAACACCAAGTTGGTTGCGTTGATCGTGATGAAGCCCGCAGCGACCCTATTGCTATTCGCAATGGTCCAGTTTTGAGTACTGTCGTAATAGCTCGCCTTTGGGAAGCCAGCCAGTTTGATCTCGCGTTCCATGATATCGATGGCGTTTCGAGCTGATTGCTGCACCTCAGCAACTTCCTGCTCAAATTGGTAGCGGATCTGGCTTTGGCTGAGGTTGCTGAAAATGCCGCCCACAATAAAGGTGAAAATGGCCAGCACAATCAATATTTCCAGCAGTGAGAAGCCCTTTTTTGCCTGAAGACTTTGTTTGGCTGACATCGATTTCCTCGCTTGTTTAGCTATTGCCCTTTCACAAACACCAGTTGCACCGGTGGCAGGCGCAAGTTGCTGGGCACGCGCCGGGCGCCAATAGTAATTCTCAGCAGTCGGTTCGAAGTGCCGTCGTTGAAAGCAGCTGCGATATTCCAACGCACCTGGTAGGTGACCGTTTGGCCGGCCTCATCTGAGTTAGCCAGGGATATGTTTCGAAAGTACCCGTTCACAGTGGCGTAGGCCGCGCCCGTTGAGGGATTTGTGAACAACAGGCGGCCGTCAGCCTGCAGCGTGCTTCCACCCACGGCCAGGGCTGCGTCTGTGAAGTTCTTGGCCTTCAGTTCCTCCATGATCTGTTCCGCGACGGCCATTGCAATCGTGTCGTTCTTGGAGGACAGGTTTCTCGAAATCGAGGTCCCGATCATTGTGGTGACCGACAGGACGCCGATGCCCAGAACAAAGCATGCAATCATCAGTTCGATCAAAGAGAAGCCCTTGTCGGCTCTGATTGCTTTTTGATTCGGAGAGATGCTCTTCTTGGTTGTCTTCCCAGAAATCTGGAACGGGTACTGTTTGTTCGCGGTGTTCATTTCCATGTCGCTCCGTTGGCTGACGCTGATGTCCACGTGCGAACTCGTCCCAGCGGACTGACGGTGACCGCAGCGTAATGAGTCTGTGTGTTGGACAGGTAGATGGCATAGCCGCTGGCTGCCAGGTTGGCCGGATTGAAGTCAGGAAGTCCGCTGGACGCGACCGCGGTCAAAGTTCCGCGCGGAGTAAACCCAATTCCTGTCTTGGTGCCAGTGCTGAGAGTGGCCGCGTTGCTGATGGGCGGTGTGCTCAGATTGGAAAAACTGACATTTGCATTCAAGGTCATGACTACGTCAGCGCTACTCGATATAATTCCGTCGCCATCCATGTCGATACCAAACTGCCTGCCGGAAGCGCTCATCAGGAAAGTGCATACCGCGTTGCCGCGTACGGCTCGCAGCCGCGCCGACTGCATCTGACTGGCAATCTCCTGTGCTGAGGCATACAGCCGATAGTTTTGAATTGAAGAGTTGATATTCGGGATGACCGCCGCGGTCATGGCTATGATGAGGCCCATCACGATGACCACTTCCAGCAGCGAGAATCCTGCTTGTTTATTGTCTTGAGTCCGCATCGGCATTCAGCTCCAATGTCAGTTTCTATGTCGCCATTTCCTATCAGCTTTTGAGTAAGCAAAGTTAAGTCCAGGCTGAGCCGGGAGAAACAACGAATTAGTAAGTTCCATGCAAAGAATTGTTTGGCAGAGCGCGGCGCGGCACCGACGGCCGGATATCTCACGGCCTGATTGGCAGAGCATGTTACGATTCGTTACCAAATAGGTTTTCGACACCCCAATGCACATCCTGATTGTTGAAGACAAAGAAAACCTGCGGCAGATGTTGACCGCCGCAGTGGAGAAAATGGGCTTCACTGTGGACACCGCCGAGGACGGGCGGCAGGCCCAGGTGAAGATCAAACAGAGAAGATATGCCTTGATCCTGACCGACCTGCGGCTGCCGAAGGGTTCAGGGCTGGAGGTCTTGAGTTCTAGCCGGGAACTGGATGATGCTATGCCGGTAATCGTCATGACGGCTTACGGCACCATCGAAGAGGCTGTGTCGGCCATGAAGAGTGGCGCGTTCGACTTCATTCAGAAGCCGATAGATCTGGATCACCTCCGCTTGCTCATCGAAAGAGCTCTGGAGCAGGGGAGAATTGTTCGCGAGAACATTCTGCTGCGGGAGGCGTTTCAACAGGCTTATGGGTTTCCTGAGATTATTAGTGAAGATGAGAGCATCAAGAGCATCGAGCGGGAGATCCAAAAAGTTGCGCCTACCGAGGCTACGGTGCTGATTCAGGGGGAGTCGGGAACCGGCAAGGAGCTGTTTGCCCGCGCCATCCACCAGCTCAGCGTGCGAGCGCAACATCCCTTCGTCGCCGTGAACTGCGCAGCCATTCCGGAGACACTCATTGAGAACGAGCTTTTCGGCCATGAGAAGGGCGCCTACACGGGCGCCGATTCGCGGCGCATGGGCAAGTTTGAGCTGGCGCACAGAGGGACCCTGTTCTTGGACGAGATCGGTGAGTTGCCCCTTCAAGTTCAGGCGAAAATTTTGCGAGTGCTGGAAACCAAAGTCTTTGAGCGAATCGGGAGCGTGCAAACTCAGGAGGCCGACACGCGCATTGTGGCCGCGACGAATCGGGACCTGCAGGAGGCTGTCCGGCAGAAACGCTTCAGGGAGGACCTGTTTTTTCGCTTGTCGGTGGTACCCGTGACGATTCCGCCTTTGCGCGAGCGTCAGGGAGACTTAAGGCTGCTGGCTCGTCATTTCTTGAAGCGCTTCGGGCGCGAGTTCAAAAAGGAAAACCTCGTCCTGTCAGAATCAGCTCTCAAGCTCGTCGAAAGCTATCGATGGCCGGGCAACGTCCGCGAGTTACAAAACTGCATGGAGCGAGCGGTCATCATGTGTGAAGGGACCGAGATCTTTCCAAAGGACCTCCATCTAGCGTTCCATGAGACCGAGCCGCCTACCGAGGTTCCCGAAGGTTTCGATCTTTCTGGAACTCTATCCGAAGCGAGCTTGCGGGCGATGATGCGGGTGGAAAAAGCCAAAATCTCCCAGGCATTGCGTCAAGCAAAATGGAACAAGACCAAGGCGGCCGAAGCGCTCAGCGTTGGATACAAAACGCTTCTCAGCAAGATCAAGGAATATGGGTTGGAGGAGGAGTGACGAATGCCGAATGTTGATTTCCGAAAGGCATTTCATTCCAAAGCCGAATCGTGAGTCGAATCCCTTCCCTCAATTTTCCATTCGAACTTCAACATTCGACAGTTGCCTATCCTGGCGGCACCTTGCCGTCGTAGGGGTGGTTTAAGAACTGCCGGGCCTTGTCGTGACTTGGTGTGGCGGGCCTGAGGGCCAGGGTCGCTTGGTAGGCCGCCACTGCGCCCGCCCGATTCTTGAGAAGGTCGCGAGCCTGGCCGAGCGTGAGGTGGGCTGCAGCCCGGACCAACGGAATTGCCTGGGCATCCTGCGTGGCCTGCTCGGCTTCAGCCACAGCCTCGTTTGGCTGCCCGCCACCGAGCAGCGCGAGGGCCAGACGCAACCGAATTTCGCCCGGAGACATCGCGTTGTAGCCAGGGTGTTTCTCCTGAATGCGCTTTGCAATCAGCCTGAAGGTTACTGCAGCTTCCTGATATTCGCCCAAAGCGCTTTGGATGCGCCCAATCACCAGCGCCAGCAAGGAATCTTGCGGAAACTTCTGGAGTATCTGTCCAGCGGTTGATAGGGCTTGTTTCCAATTCTGTTCCCGAATGTGACAGAGAACCAAACCCAGACGAGCATCGTCGCTCACAAAGCGTCCTTCGCGCATCGCCAGCTCCACGTATTGCCGGCCCTCCTCTTTGGAAACCCGGTATCCCATCATTTTTAGCAGCATGCGCGTGAAGAAGCCGCGTGTGCCCAGCAGATGCATGTGCATTCCCATCGAGAAATACGGGTCCTTAAAATTGGGGTCGAGCTTGACGGCTTTCTCCATTCCGTCGAAAGACCGATCCGCCGGGCCCTTGGCGGCCAGATACTTCTTGTCAACCGAAGCGATGAACACACTCTCGCTGCCCTCTGCCATCCCCATCCAAAAGTGTCCTTCAGCCTTGTTGGGTTGCTCGGCAACCATGGCGCCAGCTTTCTCCTTCATGCGGCGTATGGCTGCGTCAAACTGAACGCGAAGTTCAGGAGGGAAGGCTGTCGTAGGCGACGGAGAGTAAGGGTCTGGAGGCAGGCCAAACGCAGTTGTCAGCAGGCTATTCTGGGTGTAGAGAGTCTTCATCCAGTAGTTGGTCGCAAGATACAAGTAAGCCCTGGGATTGTTCGGCTCAAGACGAATGACTTCTTCAAATTGCTGTGCTGCGCGGTCGTAATCGATCTGGTACATGGTCGCCACGGCGCGTTCCAATGCTTTCTCGTAGGCGCCCTTCGTCTGGGCCATTCCGCGAGACACGGGCCACAATGAAAAGGCGACTCCAACTAAGAGCCATTTGAACAGCATGCAATGTCCTCTCTTACCGAGTTTTGATTTCCAGGGTTCAATGTAGCATCCACCCCCAGAAAACTCCACGCTCGTTGGAATTGTTTGCAATTTTAGAAATGGATGCCGGAAGTCGGATGATCATGGCTTGGACACCGCGTGCCGGCCGTTTCTTGGATTTCGATGTGTAGAAAATGAAATGTGTTGCAGGGCTTGTTGGCAGGACTATAATGAAAGCAATCACTTTCACCATGCTCAACATTCGGGCGTGTCAACCAGTGTGAAATCAAAAGGGGCCTTTTCACCATTAAGGAGGTATCTGTATGCGCCACCACCTATTGGTTCGCTGGCAGAGGCTAGCCTTTGCCGGGGTTTTGGCTGCGACCATGATAATCAGCTTGCAGAGGGCTCAACTTCTTGCCAACCAGGCCAAGGGGCAAGCACCGCAGGCGCCGCCACATGAGGAAAAGAAGGACGCAGAAGTTCCTAAAGCTCCCAAGGATGACTTCATGGTGCAGGTTTATCAAGCTCTCGATGCTAAAAAAACGGAGAAGCTGACTCACAAAGAGAAGTACAAACAGGATAAGACTGAAGAGGATGTCGAAGTGGTGCTCTCCTATTTCAATTGGGCGGTTTCCGACGACGACTATTGGAATCGGCAAATCAGCCTCGACACCAAGACGACCGACGGATTTATCGTCGAGAAGATCGTCAAGAGCGGCTTCGGGGACCTCGGTTATGTCAAGCAAGGCGACAGCAAGACTCAGGATGTGTATCGCAAGGAAAAGGTCACCGTCACCGGCGGCCAGGCAACCGCGACCATGGCCGACGCCGAGATCGGTCCGGCTGAGAAGGAACGTTTTCACAAGCTTCTGGATCGGATGGTGATGAAGAAATGACAAACCGCTCGATGGGAGAAATAGCCAAACATCGATGGGTCTCCCGCCTGGTTTGCAGTGGATTTTTAATTGCTGCAGCGGCGATGTTCCGTTGGCGAAGTCAAGCGGCAGTGCCGCCGGCCAGCGAGGATATCAGCCACTACGCGGTGATGCGAACCCTGGGAGCCATCAAGGTGGACGGCGTGTTCGATGAGCCCTCCTGGCGAGCCGCTAAGAGTACCGGAGCGTTTCGAGCCAATGACGGTTCCGACACTGCAACGAGCAGAGTCGAAGCGAAAATGCTCTGGGACGATTCGAACCTGTATTTTGCTTTTGAATGCGACGACACGGACCTCTCCGCCACGATGACGAAGCGTGATGCGCATCTTTGGCAAGAGGAAGTGGTTGAGATTTTCATCGATCCCGATGGAGACGAGAAAAACTACATTGAACTCGAGGTTAACCCGCTGGGAGCGTTCATCGATCTGTTCGTGTTGACCCCTGTCGTTCCCATTCCGTGCGAAAGCTATAACATCCCGGCCAAGTGGGCCGTGAAGCTGGAGGGGACAGTAGAGAATTCCTCGGATCGTGATCGGGGATGGCGTGTCGAGCTTGCGGTCCCTCTTAAGGAGGCAGTGACGGCCCCGAATCTCCCACCCAAGAATGGAGATAAGTGGCGGCTGAATCTTTACCGCATCGAACGTAAGCCGAAAGAGCAGTACATAGCCTGGTCGCCAACCCTAAAGCCCTCATTCCACACCCCTTCAAGATTTGGAGAGGTCACGTTCTCAACGCGCAAGGCCGGCGAATAGAGGTCAAGTCGATAGGAAGACGAGCTGCCGTTGTATTCGCGAAGTCGGGGTCACGGTTTAGGTTCTTGGTTCCCGTTGTCTCTGCCCGTGAGCTATCCCTAAACCGGCAAACTCACCGTAATGGCTTTGCCTTGCAAGATGGAATGTTTTATAGTTTGCGAAAGATTTTGGACAGTTCAGACAAGTTTCAGTAAATACACCATCACAAGAGACAGGAGGGCAAATAAATGGCAGTTTCTTTTCAGACGAAGAACACGGGTGACGTTTGCGTGCTGAGTCCCGAGGGCAAGATAGTCATCGGGGACGAAGTCGGTGCGCTGCGTGAGAAGATCAAAGGGTTGCTCGATTCCGGGAACAAGAACATCCTTATCAATCTTTCCAATGTCTCCTACATTGACAGCACCGGAGTAGGCGCCTTGGTAGGATCGTTCACCACCATCCGGAATCAAGGGGGCCAAATGAAGCTCTCCAACTTGAGCCAGCGGGTGAGAGACATTCTGCTTGTTACGAAGTTGCTCACGGTTTTCGATGTCTACGAGAACGAGACTGAGGGAGCCAAGAGCTTCGCGGCAACCAAATAGACCTCTCTTGAATCATGGATTCATGGTGAAATAAAGCCTGGTCACAAGCCAGGCTTTTTTGTTGTGCGGTGCGGCTGAAGAATGAGAGTTGGCAAGGCATTGGCGGGACTCGAATGGTGAATCGCGGTTTGCAGGCCTATCACCGGGCAATAGGGGTACTCTTGATCCTTTTCATTTGTGCGCCTCCAGTCATCGCACAGAAGAAAGAGAATGCCCGGGTCATGGGCTTGGTCGAACTCTACGGGATCTCAGCCTCCATCATCTACGGCGAGGAGGATGAATTCGCAGCCAACCTGTTGTTGGAGTTCTTGAAACCGCATCTGACCAGCATCAAGACCGTCCCGGCTAAAGGAACCAAGGCCCGCAGCGATGATCTGGTCATCTACGTTGGGAGTCTTGACAAGAACTCTCCCAGCGCGAAAACTTTCAAGTCGTTGGGTTATAGCCTGAACTGGGACGCACTGACCGAAGGGAGCTTTCTTCTCAAGACCTTTCGCAAGGAGGGAAAGACCACGGTCTTTGTCACCGGCAAGGATTGGCTGGGAACCCTCTATGCCGCTCACGATTTGAAGAACTACTACCTCCGAATTGAGATGGGGCGCGTGCTGCTTAACGAGTTGAACCTCGCGGAGCGCGCGCAACTGAAGTATCGATGGTTTCGCATTTTGGATCGGCGCACGAACTGGCAGAGAGCGGAACCCGGCGGCAGTTCGGGGGCTGAGGTTGCCGTTTCTCCTAAACCAGACACTTACCTGGGCCAACTCAAAGCGCTTGTGGACTCCATGAGTGCGCACAGGCTGAACGGCTTGATGCTTTGGGGTTTTCCGGGCGGGCAGGAAGGCGGCGTCGCTGCGGCGCAGGAGCTTTGCCGGTATGCCCTCGAGCGCGGTGTGCGGGTTCTTCCCAGGATCGGGTTGACAGGGTCGGAAAGCGTTTTTTCCGAAGGAGGCCATGCGTTCAATCTCGATGCTTGGGCCAAGTCCCATCCGGAACTTCGCGCCGTGGACAAAGCCGGGGCCTTTCGCGACGGAACGCTTTGCCCGGAGAAGTTGGAGAATCGGCAGCGGTACCTCGAAGGGCTGCAGTGGCTTTTTCAGAATTTTCGAGTGGGCGGTGTCAGCCTGGAACTGGAACCGTTTTTCGTCTGCTATTCCGAGGATTGCAAGAAGGCTCGGCACACGATGGGTGGAAGCGATCCAGAATACTCCAAGGACCTGGCTCGCTTTGCAGCCTTCGTCGCCGAAGAAGTGAGCAAACTGGATCCGAAGGCTTGGGTGGCCTACGTTTCTGGCACCGGCTTCGATGTCGAGTCGATCCAGACTTCCGCCGCCGGTGCGATGCCACCCGGCCAACGCGCTGCTTTTCCTCCCGAGTTCACTCAGAAGATCCCCGAATTTGCCCTGGCACAATGGGAACTTGCGCCGATGCTTAAAGCTGGAATCTGGCCGTCTCCCTTCAAAGCTCCGGGCAAGCACGGACTTGGGTTGCTGCGTTGGGGCGCGGGGCCAGCGTCGACGCCGCAGGAAATCTACTGGAAGCGAATGGAAGGTGTCACCCATCACATCATTTCGAGCAATCTGGAGGGGTTGGTGACGTATGGAGAACTCTCGCCGGGCAATCCAGCGGCTGAATTGTACTACTTGATTTTTTCCGAACTTGTTTTCAATCCTGCCGCTAATCTTGATGAGTTCTTTCGCTTTAAAATGGCCCGCCTCTACGGGGGAGAGGAGCCGGCTCGCCGGCTTTCCAAGATTCTCCAACTCTTGGAGGACGAGGCAGGCATGCAGCCTGCAAACTATGACGATGCGCTCCGCCTCTCCAAGCAAGCGGCTGAACTTTCAGACCGCACCGGCAAAGAAAGGTGGACTCGCTTGATTCAGTATGTCGAAGCGCTGAAGAAGTGATCCTGGGAGAGTGGCAGCGGCATCTTGCCGCTGCTAACCTGCGGATGGAAGCCGCTTCCACTTGGGTCGCCCGGATGGCCTCTAGGTAAATTACACCAGCGGAGATTTTTCGTGAAGAAACACTTCATTCCAGTCGCTCTCATTTCGTTGCTAGTCGTGCTGGTGTCGAATCGGGCTGCGTTCCCGTTCAAGATTTTTGACAAGGCTGCCAAGAAGCAGCTCACCGCGTATCTGGAGGATATCTGTCAATGGATTTTGGCTCGGGAACAGGCCGCACGAGACGGCCAGATTCAGCCCGTCGCAAACACACCCATCTCGCTGCAAGGCAATCTGACGAGGGTATTGCTGGCAGGTGGCGAACTTACGAAGAGCGGCGCAAAGTGTCTGGAGGAAGCTCTACGGTGGTGTGATGCCTTCGCGGGAAAGCAGCAGCGCTTGGTGACATCGCTGGGGAACGAAGGAGGCTATTGGCCCACGGGTCCGGGCGGAGAGGTTGAACTGAGCGAAGACAGCCTGGCCGCAGTTGCGTTGGCGCGTGGGCTTGCTTATGCCGATGGCAATCGAAGGAAGATCTACCAGGAGGCATTGGATCGGTATGCCCGATTTCTACTCGAAGGGGCGAGAGCTGGGACTGGACTGGGACAGACGATTGCTGGCTGGCAGCTCCAGGGAGAAAATGGCGGTGCTCTGGGCGGCGGCATTGAGAAAGGCGTTGCTTCGCTGAAGCCGTCGTCAGCTTCCACCGCCGCAGGAACGGCATTCCTGGCTCAGATGTCATTTATATCGCGTGACCAGAACCTTCGTGGTGCGGCACTTCGGGCCGTGGAGTGGATCCTTAAGAATCGGCGGCCTAATGGAGAGATGCCCAACTTTGTGGCTGGCGAAGAGTCAGACCAGATGCCTTTCACCACGATGACGCTGGCCGGTGAAGCCATTCAGTCGGCTTATTACCTTCTCAATGATACCGCCCTCAATCAGCGCCTGAGTAAGGAGCTCGACAATACCGTTCGCCGAATGATGCGCATTCAAGGAGAAAGCGGGGTCTGGGGCGAGGGTGCGGACCGGCGTGGTTCTTCGGGTGTGGCGACGCTGCTGGCGTGGCATTATGTAAGTTTCAAAGGCGATGAAACCATTCCACAGGCGCTCGATAAGTTCTGGCAGAACCTGTCGAATCCGGTTCATGCCCAGTCCTTCGGAGTCCTTGCCCATCCTGTTTCGACTGTGTGGATGGGCCTCACCACCGCAGAAATGCTCAAGCCGGGAGTTACGTTCAAGAAAATCTGAAAAGGAATGCTGGCTGAGGGCGAGTCTTCGGTTCGTACTCGTCGTCGTGCTCGTCCTCGAACAGATTGGATAAGCTTACTTGCGCTTCAGATTCTGCTCAAACAGCCGGAATATCCGCTTGTACTCATCGGCCCAGCTGCTGGCTTCCTTGAAGGCGTGATCTTCCACGGGGTACACCATCACTTCGAAGTTCGTCTTCCGCAATTCAATTAGACGCTGTGCCAGCCGGATTGTGTCCTGAACGTGAACGTTCACATCGACGAGGCCGTGGCAGATCAGCAGCGGGTCTTCCAGTCCTTCGGCAAAATAAATGGGCGAACTGCGGCGAAACGCTTCGGCGTCCTCCTGCGGCTGGTTCAAAATGTTGGCCGTGTACGGATGATTGTAGTGAGCCCAGTCGGTCACCGGACGGAGGGCAGCGCCGGCGCCAAAACTCTTCGGCGCCGTGAATAGGGCCATCAGTGTAATGAAGCCTCCATAGCTTCCTCCATAAATCCCGATGCGCTCCGGCCTGGCTCCGTGCTGCTTAACGAGATATTCCGCAGCGTCGATCTGATCACTTAGATCCTTTCCTCCCATGTGGCGATAGATCGCGGTACGCCAATCGCGCCCGTAGCCGGCACTGCCGCGGTAGTCCACGTCGAGAATCATGTAACCCTGCTCCATCAGGAAGTGGTGGAACATATACTCACGGAAGTACTGCGACCACCAGCGATGCACATTCTGCAAATAGCCTGCCCCGTGGACGAAGATCACGGCGGGCTTTGCAGGGTGGGGCTTCGGTGGAACATAGAGCCTGGCTGGCACCGCGACGCCATCGCGCGCCGGGATCTTGATCAGCTTGGGTTCGGTCCAGGGATAGGACTTGAACGCCGTTGTTGGACTATCCGTCAAAGCCACACGTTCACGCGGCGACCGGCGCGGCTGGACATACAGTTCCCAGGGTTTGTTGCTGAAGGAGTAGACGTCTGCCAGAAAAGTTTCGTCCGGCGACAGCGTCACTTGATGATTTCCAACCTCGGAAGTCATTTTCTGCGGCGTGCCACCGCCAGCCCGGAGAGCGTAGAAGTGCATGACCTCAGGTCCATCCTGGTTGGAGCGAAAATAAAGAGTCTGCTCGTCCTGAGACAGCTTCGCGTTCCAGATTTCATACCGCCCCTCCGTGAGCGCCTGAGCAGGGCCGCCCTCGACGGGCATCGCGTAGAGGTGGCGGAAGCCGGTGTGTTCTGAAACAAACCACACCTTGCGACCCTTGTCGAAGAAGCCGTATTCCAACAGGCTGAGAGACGGGGCATCGTCGTCGTTGAGCACCCACGCGTCGTCGTGTTCGTGACTCATGACTCGCTTGTCACCCGTTTCCGCGTCGAACGATAGCAACCACTGGTCCTTGTTGCTGGTCGAACGGACGGTGGCCAGGAGATGGTGGCCCGCTTTCGACCACACGGGACTAAACACATCCGGCGACGATGTCTTGGATTTCGAGTCTTTACCTTGTTCCGGTTCGGACGCTGGAGACGTTGTTGCTTGATCTTCGAGCCTGACTTGAAGAGCGCGGCTGATTTCCAAGTTCAGGACACCCAGTGAATAACCCTTGGGCACATCGCCTACTTTCACGCGAGCCTTCGCTTCGTCGGTGAAACCTGAAAGTGTGACGTAGTCGGGGACTTGAGCGGTCCGCTGCTCCTTGGGTTCTTCAACCAGTTCCATTGCGACAAAGCGCTCGTCTGCTGAAAGCGAAAGCCTCTCGACCTTCTTGTCTTCAATATAGAAAGGCTGAGGGCGGCGTGCCTTCCTGCGATCATCGACTTCCTTCTGCTTCTTCGCCTTGGCCTGAAGAACCGCGAACAATTCTTCCTGCTGGTCTTTGAGATACTTACGTTGGCCCTCTTTCTCTTTCTTTTCCTTCTCGACATCGGGATCTTTACCAGAGCGGATGTCGGTGAGTTGCTGGATTAAGGGTTCCCCTTCTCGCGGGATGAGAAAGAGATTATCGCCGCGTCGGAAAGCGATCTTCCTTTCATCGCGGGTGAAGCTCGGCTCGGTCTCAGCCTCCGCAGTCTGGGTAATCCTTCTGAATTTTCCAGAATGAGTGTCGAGCAGGTAAATGTCGCCTTCAAAGCTGTAAACGGCCCACCGTCCAGACTGGTCGCGCGCTGCCGTATAGGGTGGCGCCCCGGCCTCTTCGTCTTTAGTTAGTCGGCGGGGAGTGCCTGTCGTTCGGGTAACTTCAAAGACCCCAGACTCTCTTTCTCCGGGGCGCTTCCAGCGGAACCAGAGTTTTGAGTTGTCGCCAGCCCAGCTCACCTCGCCCGGCGCGGTCGCGGCGAAGTCTGCCCCCAGCATGATGAGATCAATGTCCAGGTTGTTGATAGGCGATTGCGATCGCTCCTGCAGCGCCTGCTGGATCTGTTCGGCGCGTGCGGAAGCGCGGGCTGGCAGGGGAGCCTGTGCCAGTGGCGCACTGGCGAGTTGAAGGATCAGAAGGAGCGCAAGAAATATCTTCATGTTCGTAGGAGCGCACCCGTGTGTGCGCCCACTGGACTTTCTCCATTCGTGGAGCCAGTCGAGGCTCCTTTGTCCCCCTTGACAAGGGAGACGCCTCGCTTTTTTGCGGCAGGGGGGCCGAATTCACCCGCTGAAGACCCCCTATGGTCCCCCTTCTCAAGGGGGACAAAGGTGACCAGCCAGACCAGAAGGTCTGGCCAAAGGCACCCCGTATGTGCACCTTGAGGAGGTGAGCTACCGATTTTCAGCGCAGATACGCGGGTCTGCCCCTACAGCTTGGCGACTGCTCGGTCTACCGTTTCGGCAGCTCTACGATACTCAGATTCTTGAAGTCCAGATTCGTGGTTGGATCATGCGCTTGCAGACTGAGCGTGCCCGTGGTCAATCGCGCTTCCTTGCGGGCGTCGGCGCCTTCGGGGCGGCTGTCGGTATGATCGCTTGCTTGAATGCCATTCACCCAAATTGAAATGTGACGGCCGCGAGCCACAATCGTCTTGCTGAAGAACTCGCCGTCATTGGGAATCACGCGCCGCGCCGGCTGGTAATGGTAAACGCCACCGGTCCCAAAATCGACGGGCTGGGTTCGATCCTGTCCCTTGAATTCATTCCGGATCTGAGACTCATAGCCGGTCCAATAACCGTTCTTGTCGCCACGAAAGAAGACACCACTGTTCGGATGATGATTGCCATCGCGCGGATGGGTGCGAACGTTGAGTTGAAGAACGAAGTCCTGGTAGGTGTTCGTGGTTTCCAACTGGCCGGGTCCGCGCTCCACGTGGATCATCTGTTGGCGCACGGTCCACTCGGGTGTGCCCCGGCTCAGGTCCGGACTGTTCACCTTCTGCCAGCCACTCAAGTCCTTGCCGTTAAAGATGGGCCGCAGGCCGAGCGGCTTCAGCTTCAAATTGCGGAACTCGATTTTCTTGTCTTTGTTGTACTGCAATCCAAAGTGACCACCGGCGTGAGTCGTATCTTTACCTTTGAGCAGAGTTTTCCCGTCGAGCTTGACGAGAAACAGTCCGCCTTCGGCGCGAACTTCGTAGCTGTGCCACTGGTTTGGGGTTGTTTTGAACTTCTTGGCCTTGAGGTGATTCACCAGGCTGCCGGTGGTGTATTCCTTATGGGCGTCGAAGATTTGCAGCTCATAGCCAGTCTGGTGAGGCTGGCCTTCCTTGCTGGATCGGAGAAAAATTCCACTGTTGCCGTCGGCGCCGGTGCGAAAGTCTGCCTTCAGCACGAAATCGGCAAACTCGGTGTTGCTGGCCAGCCAGCCGCTATCGCCTGAAGAGGCTGACAGGACGCCATCCGCCATCTTCCACTCCGCTTTTCCAAAGGATTCCCATCCAAACGTCGTTTCGCCGTCCCACAACAATATCCAGCCTTCGCCCAGCTCCTTGGCTGTCAAAGCGTTCGGTTTCGACTGGGCCAACAGGGAAGGGCAGGCAGCGGCAACGCACAACAAAACCACAAACCGCGAGAACCATTTCATCATCGAATTTCTCCTCATCATCAGCAGACTGCTTTCAAGCCGGGAATTGTAACAGAACAGAATGAGTGTGGCATTGCTTGAAAGTCTCGCTTAACAACGGGGAGCGGTGAAAAAAGTCGGGTGGGCGTATAGAACTAATGTGCTAGTGACGCGGTGCTCCGCGTCCGCTTGGCGTTTCCGGTTGCGGACGCGAGGCAGAGCGTCCCGGGCACTGAATTGTTTCACAGCTTCAAGGGACCGCTGTTTCAGAAAGACCGCGCTCGGGTTGTCGTACCGCTCGTGCTCGAACTTGCGGCAACAACCGGCGAAGGCTTCGGCCTTTCCCCCGTGCGCCTGAAAGCGCATTTGGTCAGAGAGGTGGAAGTCCTCCTCAGGCACGCCCTCTCCGGCTTGTAACCGACTGCCACTGCGTCGCCGTGAGGCGGGGTGGGGAGCAGCAGGAGGTGAACGGTCAGTCCATAGGAATACGAACGCGATTCGGCCTGAAAGCTGGCGAGCCTGGAGAGCAACGGTGAAGCCCGGAGGGGTGGAGGTGAGGTGGCCGCCACGCTGTGATCGGCTGCTTGCCTTTTCGCATCCAGCAAGCATCTTCGGCGTTCACGGCGGAAGGGCCAATCACTGTGTGCAACACCCCCTCACTTCTGACCCCGCGCTTGGCGAGGGGAGCCGAACCCTTGATGTTTTCACAGCTCCGGGCACTCAATCAGATTCCAGCAGGGTGTAAAAATGGAGTGCTCTGCAATCTTGAAACTGATTGAGTTTGGCGGCGCTTCGTGTAGGATGAGCGCTTCGATGAACCCGTTTTAAGCAAGTCGGGAGTTGGGTCGGAATGGCTACCCGGCGACTCTCATTTCATTCTGGAGGACGAACAAGAGGAATGTGTATGACGAAAAGACTTCTTCCTTCGCGGTTCCTGGTTCTATTGCTGGGCTTGGCTTCGATCACGTTCGCATTTCAGGGGAAGCCTCCGCAGCTTCCAGCGCCTTATCACACCCCTTCAGCAAGCAACTCTCCGAAGGTCATCCCCCGCCCCGATGGAGCACAATTAAGTTTGCCCAAAGGTTTTACCGCTGAAGTGTATGCCGAGGGGTTTGAAAAACCTCGCTTCATGGTCTTGGGACCTGGCGGAGAGGTGTTGATCAGTGACAGCACAGAGAAGGGCACTGTTTATGTCTTGAGGGACCGAGACAAGGACGGTAGAGCTGAATCCAGGGAGAAACTCATCGACGGCCTGTATCGTCCATACGGCCTTGCTTTTTGGAAGGACTATCTCTACGTCGCGGAAACGACGTCGTTGAAGCGGTACAAATACAACTCCAGTGCAACGAAGGTTGAGGGGCCGGGCGAAGAAGTGGTCCCGATGAAGGATTTTACCAAAGCGCACTGGACCCGGACGGTTCTGTTTGACCGCAAAGGCGAGAAAATGTACCTCGCTATCGGCTCCGGATCTAATGTGGATGCTGGCGACGACCCGATGCGAGCGGCCATCAACCGCTACAACCCGGATGGGACCGGCCACGAAATCGTCGCTTCAGGGTTACGCAATCCCGTAGCCCTGCGTTGGTATCCAGGCACAGACACGCTGTGGTCGACTGTTCAGGAGCGCGATGGACTGGGAGACGATCTGGTCCCCGATTTCTTCACCACGGTACGGCCTGGGGCCTTCTACGGCTGGCCCTATGCTTATATCGGGCCCAACGAAGAACCGCGTCGCAAAGGAGAAAACCCCGAGCTGGTCAAAAAAACGGTTGTGCCGGATGTCGTGCTGGGCGCCCATAAGTCGGTACTCGATGCGCTGTTTTACACCGGCAAGCAGTTCCCTAAGGACTACCAGGGCGGCGCCTTCCTGGCTTATCGCGGTTCGTCAAATCGCGCCAAGCGCATTGGCTACTCCGTCGTTTTCATTCCGTTCAAGAAGGCCAAACCGGCCGGGGAACCGCACGATTTTCTGACTGGTTTCATGCTGGGTCCCGATCAGCGCGAGGTGTGGGGCAGACCGGTTGGCTTGCTCCAGATGCCCGACGGTTCGTTGCTCGTTTCAGAGGATGGGGGTAACAAAGTCTGGAGGATTTCCTACAAGGGGTAGCCAGGACAATGACGAATGACGAAACGCGAATGAGGAAACAGTGGACTTAAGGGATTCGGGCTTCGTCATTCGTCATTAGAGCTTAGGCCTTCGTCATTCGGAAGCCAAGAACGAGCTCTCTGCCCAACTCGCTTATGGTTCTTCGTGGCAAAGCTTGAAGCCTACCGCACTGCTTTCTTGCCCAACACTTTCAACTGGATGTCTTTGTACTGAACCTTCATCGGCTCGCCCGGAATAATAGGCATTGCCAGCACGCCGGCTGCGGCAGCCTTGCCGGTTTCGCGATCCTCCAGTTCGGCTGTCACCTCACCGTTGATTCTCAACACGATGTGCGGGCCGTGAGCGGTGATGTGATACTCATTCCAATCCTGCAGGTTGATTCCTTTCACCAGTGCCTCAGCCGCCGCAAATCGTGTGGCTGTCTTCTGTCCGGCTTCACTGATCACCGACTTTTCGCCGCGCGCCGCCAGTGATCGCCTCTCCCCATACTCATCCCAGAGTGCGCCAAGATAGGGGCCGGACGTTGCCATGTCTGCCTGATAGCCGTGCACCAAGCCGCGCTCCTTCACCTGGCTGCGGAATTGCATTCCTGAATTCGCCTTCGGGCCGAAGAGGCGGAACTTGAACGTCAACTCGAAGTCGTCAACTCTCCCGCTTTGCCAGACAATAAACTGGTTTTCAGGAGGATTGTGCTCGCGGGTTGTCTGTCCGGTAATGGCGCCGTCTTCCACCGAGAAATAGCTCATATCTGGCGCCTTCCAGCCGTCAAGGTTTTTGCCGTTGAAGATTTTCTTCCAGGCTGCACCGTCCGCGCGAGGTGCACCGAAACTCAATACTGGCAGGATGGCGATTAGCAGCCAAAGCGTGCTGTGTTTGTATCGCATTGCGTCAGATCTCCAAGGAGGAAGTCATCGTGTGAGCTGCCGTGCGAAATCAAAGTTCGCCGGCATCCCAAAGCTCGTGCTGCTGGCTTCGCTTTTTGTCAGTTTGGCTTTGGAGGGATATAGCCGGGTGGGAGGGTTGAGCCGGACCCGAAGAAGTATTCTTCAACTTGCTTTTCAAAAATCTGGTTGGCCTCGTCGGTACCAAGCGCCAGTCGATACTCATTCATCACCATCTTGAAATGATCTTTGAACATTCTCCAGCCTTCCTTGGAAACATTTTCGTAGATCTTCTGGCCAAGCGCGTCATTAAAAGGCGGCTTGTCCAACCCGGGCAGCTCCCGCTGCAGTTTGACACATTTGACCAGGCGTTCTGCCATGTGGGCCTCCTAACGGCACTCCAAATTCACGATCCGCGCGAGTATAGCACCGATAGCCGGGCAGCCCAATCCTGGTTCGGCGAAGCCATGGGGCGAACTCTTCGCTCGGTTGTGAGGGCGGGGACAAGCAGCGCCAATTCTGTGTGCTCGAGAGAGCTTGTATCCAGGAGTAGGGTGCCCTGTTTCTCAAGTGCACCGTTTGTTCACAGGGCGGCATGCGCCCGAATGCGGGAAACCCCTTCGAGCCCTTGTCCAAATAGGCTCATAGATCCACGATTGAAAGCCTTGGAGTCTTGCGAAGGCGAGGATCGACATTGAGCCAGTGCTATTTCCGTTTTGGTTTGGTAGTGGTTTTGTTGGCGGATTCTTCCGGTTCTTCTTTGATGGCTTTGGCGGTCGGTTTGGCTGAACCCTTGGCTTTTGTATCGCCCGAGACTTTCGTTTCTTTCACGAGCACCTTGGCCCTGGTTGCAGACTCGGCCGGAGGTGCAAGTGGCCCCGCCGCCGGCTTGCTGGCGGGTTTTGGAGCCGTCTTTTTCGGAGCTTCCGCCTGAGTGGGAATGGCTGGAGCAGGAGGAACGCGCGGTGCTGCCACAACGGGAGACGGCGGCTTAACCGGTGCAGGACTTGCTGTTCTAGCTGGCGGCGGCGGCGCGGGCTGAGCGGGCTGGGGAGCTGGGATCACCAGTTCAGCGTTGCGGTTCTCGTACACCCTGCAGGGTCCGCACACCTTCTCGTTCCAGTTCAACTTCATCTCGGGGTGATCGCACACCAGTTTGTTCGTGTGCGGCTCGCGTTGCCCAAAGGCGGCTGCTGAAGAGGCGAGATCTTTGGAATAGGTGCAAGTCTTCAGTTTCTTGATCGCAGGCTTCATTTTTGGTTGTCCGTTGTCAGTGGTTCGTTGTTGGTCGTCCGTTGTCAGTGGCTGTGATGCTCAATGATCACCTGAAAACGAACAACCGAAAACAAGCCTATGCCGTGTTCGAGCCGGTGGCGGCTTCGACGACGGAGCCAAGATCGCGAAAGCGCTTGTACCGGTTGTCGAGCAGTTTGCGAATCGGGAGAGATTTGAGCGGCGCCAACGCTTGCTTCAAGTGCTCGTCCAGCTGCGCAGCGGCGGCCTTCGGGTCGGCATGTGCGCCGCCGTTGGGCTCAGGCACGATGTCGTCGATAATTCGAAAGCCCTTCAGATCCTGCGCAGTCAGCTTCAGCGCGGTCGCAGCTTCTTCCACCTTGGATTGATCCTTCCACAGTATAGCCGCGCACCCCTCGGGGGAAATTACAGAGTAGTAGGCGTGCTCCAGCATCAGCACCCGGTCCCCAACCCCAATGCCGAGTGCGCCTCCGCTGCCACCCTCCCCCGTAATGGTCACAATGATGGGCACCTGCAGCCGCGCCATCTCGCGCAAGTTGCAAGCGATGGCCTCTGCCTGCCCCCGCTCTTCGGCGCCGATTCCCGGATAAGCGCCCGATGTGTCGATGAAGGTGAAAACCGGCCGCGAAAATTTTTCGGCCAGCTTCATTAAGCGCAGGGCCTTGCGGTAACCCTCCGGCTTGGGCATGCCAAAATTCCGTTGCAGTTTCTGCTTGGTGTCTTTTCCTTTGTGGGTCCCAATCACCATGCACGGCTCGCCATGAAAGCGGGCCATGCCACCCATCATTGCGGGATCGTCTTCGAAACGCCGGTCGCCATGAAGTTCCACGAAGTCTTCAAAGATTAAGTCGATGAATTCAGGGACGACGGGCCGCTGCGAGTGACGGGCCAGCTGCACGCGCTGCCAGGGCGTCAACTTGGCATAGATCTCCTTGCGCAGCTTCTCCAGCCGGCGCCGCATGCGGTCCAATTCGTTTGCGGTATTGTCACTGGGAACGAGCTTGGCAAGCTCTTCAATCTGCCGTTCCAGTTGGTCGACTTCCACGCGCTCGTTTTCAGGGTTGTCGGTCATCGTTTTTGCGGTTAGGTTTGATCCTCAGAACTTGACCGTTCCTGCGCCGCACAGGCTCTCAACGTCCTGAACTAACTGCGCGCTGGGCTTGACTCTCACAAACTGATTCGGGCGCAAGGTTACCAAATAGGCTTTCGGATGTTCAAGTTCAAAGATGACACTCGCCTCCCCCGGATGCCCGTCCAACACGCGCTGCAATCTTTCCGCTGTGTCCAGGGTGGCGGTCACCAGGTTCACGTGCACAGTCACCGATTTCGCCATCCGCTCCCGCAGGCCCTCGATGCTTTGGATCTCGCTGACTCGGATCTTGCGAATGCCTGAGTCCTCCACATCCAGCACACCTTTGATGAGCAGCGGCGAATCCGGCTTCAGAAACTTTTCAAAGCGCTGAAATGGATCCGGGAAAATTACGGCTTCGACGGATCCGGTCAAGTCCTCGAGCTGGATCACCGCCATTCGATCGCCCTTCTTGGTCTTGAGAGGCTTCAGCAGTGTGAGGATGCCACCCAGCGAAATCTCGGCGCCCGATTCCAACTCGGCGAGAGATTCTGTGGTCGAGGCTGAAAAGCGGCTGAGGTCGGCGGCATACTTGGCCAAAGGATGGCCGGTGATGTAAAAGCCAAGGGTTTCCTTTTCATACGAAAGCAACAAGGCCTCGTCCCATTCAGGCGTGTTGGGCAGTTCGTGGCTGGAGTATCCAGGCTGGGCATCGCAGAGCACAGTCGTCGCAGCCATGCCGAACAATCCTTGCTGGCCTGAGTCGCGGTCGCGTTGCGCCTTCTGCGCGCCTTCGATGGCCTTGTCCGCCACCGCAAAAAGCTGCGAGCGGCGATTCCCGAGTGAATCGAGCGCTCCGGCTTTGATCAGGCTTTCGATCACCCGCTTGTTGACGACACGCAAATCCACTTGCTCGCAGAATTCAAAAACCGACTTGAAATTGCCGTTCTTTTGGCGTGCGTCCAGAATCGAGCGAATGGCGTTTTCGCCCACATTCTTGATGGCGAGAAGTCCGAAGCGAATGTCGGCCCCGGCGGGCGTGAAGTAGAGTTGGCTGATGTTGACATCGGGCGGAAGAATCTTAATGCCCATGTCGCGGCATTCATTGATGTATTTCACCATCTTGTCGGTGCTCGAAATTTCGCTCGTGAGCAGGGCCGACATGAAACAGACCGGGAAGTGAGCCTTGAGATAGCCCGTTTGATAGGCCAGCAGCGCGTAGGCAGCCGAGTGCGACTTGTTAAACCCGTAGCCGGCGAACTGCTCCATGAGGTCGAAAATTTTGACGACCTTCTTTTCGTCGAATCCCTTGCCTTTGGCGCCGCTGATGAACTTCTCGCGCTGCGACGCCATCTCTTCGGGTTTCTTCTTTCCCATGGCGCGGCGCAGGATGTCGCCTTCGCCCAGAGTGTAGCCGGCGAGTTTGTTGGCGATCTGTTGCACCTGTTCCTGGTAAACAATGACGCCGAGTGTTTCCTGCAGGATTTCCTTCAGCTCCGGCAGGTCGAACGTGACGCGCTTTTCGCCATGCTTGCGCTTGATAAAGTCGTCAATCATGCCGCCGCCGATGGGGCCCGGGCGGTACAGCGCGTTGAGTGCCGTGAGGTCTTCCAGTTTCTCCGGCTTGAAGCGCCGCAAAATGTCTTTCATGCCGCTGCTTTCAAACTGGAAGATGCCGTTGGCGAGTCCTTTCGCGAAGATTTCGTAGGTCTTGGCATCGTCCATCGGCAACTGGTCCAACGCGAGGTCGGTATTTTTCGTCTCCTTGATAAGGCGGATGGCATCGTCCAGCACCGTGAGCGTCGTCAGGGCAAGAAAGTCCATCTTCAGCAGCCCGATCTTTTCCAGATCGTTCATCGGAAACTGCGTCGTGATTTCGTCCTTGTTGCTCTTGTAGAGCGGAACAATGTCGGTGAGCGCCACTGGAGAGATGACCACTCCGGCGGCGTGCGTCGAAGCATGCCGGGCCATGCCTTCCAGGCGTTGGGCAACGTCGAACAAATCTTTCACCCGCGGGTCTTTGGCAACCAGATCCCGCAGCGCTTCCGATTCTTTCAGCGCAGTCTTCAACTCGATGTTCAAGGTGCTGGGAATGAGCTTGGCAATGCGATCGACTTCGGAGTAGGGCATGTCCATCGCCCGGCCCGCGTCCTTAACAGCCGCCTTGGCGGCCATTGTTCCAAACGTGATGATTTGCGAAACGTTTTCACGGCCGTACTTTTGGGTGACGTAGTTGATCACCTGGCCGCGGCGATTTGTGCAGAAATCGATGTCAATATCCGGCATCGAGATGCGCTCCGGGTTCAGGAAGCGCTCAAACAGGAGGCCATACTGAATGGGATCGATGTCCGTGATTTTCAGGCAGTAAGACACCAGGCTGCCGGCTGCTGAGCCGCGCCCTGGCCCAACCGGTATTTGGTTTTGGCGGGCATAGCGGATAAAGTCCCAAACGATCATGAAATACCCGGGAAACTGCATCTGCTTGATGATTGCAATCTCCCGCGCCAGTCGCTCCTGGTAAACCTCCAGCGGATGCCGCAGCTGCCCCTGTTGTTGCATGCGCGTCAAGTAAGGAAGCCGTTCCTCGTATCCTTTCCATACCACTTCTTCAAAGTACGCATCCAGCGACTTATCGCTGGGGACGTCAAAGTGAGGAAACGGCTGGGTGGCTTTCTCAAGCGTGAAGTTGCAGCGCTCGGCAATCTCCAGAGTCCGGCTCAGGGTGTCGGGCAGATCCCGGAACACCTCCACCATCTCCTCTTGCGTCTTCACGTAGAACTGATCGTTGGAAAAACGCATGCGGCTGTTATCGCTCATCGTCTTGCCGGTCTGGATGCACAGCAGCACTTCATGCGCCCGCGAGTCCTCCTTCGTGACGTAGTGGCAATCGTTGGTCGCTACCATCGGCACAGCCAGTTCTTTCGACAGCCGAATGAGCTCTGGATTGATGCGATGTTCCACGTCGAGCCCCTGGTCCTGGATCTCGATGTAGAACCGGTCACGGCCAAAGATGTCGAGATAGTCGCCGGCTGCGCGGCGTGCCGCTTCGTACTGCTCATGAACGAGGTTGGAACACACCTCGCCGCTCAAGCAGGCCGACAGGCAGATGATGCCTTCGCTGTGCTTGGCCAGCAGTTCCTTGTCTACGCGAGGTTTGTAATAGAAGCCCTGCAGATAGCCATGCGACACCAGCTTCACCAGGTTCTTGTAGCCGGTGTTGTTCTCGCACAGCAACACCAGGTGGTGGTTGGCCTTCTCGCCTTCAACCGAGGTGCGCTCGGTGTGGCTGCCGCGCGCCACATATACCTCGCAACCGATGATCGGTTTGATGCCCTTCTTTTTTGCGGTTTCGTAAAAGCTTACGGCTCCGAAGAGGTTGCCATGATCCGTGATCGCGGCCGCAGGCATCTTCAGCTCGACCATCCGGTTCATGACGGTTTCAACTTCACAAGCCCCGTCCAGCAGCGAGTAATCCGTGTGCAAATGCAGGTGAACGAACTTGGTGTTTTCCATAAGGGAGATGAAAGCAGATAAACGCGGATTGTTAAGCGAGAAGTGTCACCCGAAAGTAGGAAATAACCTTGAAGAGAAGGATCGGCTATTGGTCATTTGCTTTCCAACCACACAATAGCAAATAGCCAATGATCAATAACAAATATGTTTTCCTCTTGGTGTTCTTCGTGCCCTTCGTGGATCAGTGTCATTCCCATTCAATGGTGGCTGGCGGCTTCGAGCTGATGTCGTACACGACTCGGTTGATGCCTTTCACTTCGTTGACGATGCGATTGGAGATCTTTTCCAGGACTTCGTACGGCAGTCTCACCCAGTCGGCCGTCATCCCGTCTTGCGAATGCACTGCGCGGATCGCTACCGTGTAGTCGTAGGAGCGCTCGTCGCCCATCACGCCAACGCTCTTTACGGGCAGCAATACAGCGAACGATTGCCAGATCTGCGAGTACAACCCGGCATTCTTGATTCCGTTGACCACGATGTCATCCGCCTCCTGCAGCATGCGAACGCGGGTCGGGCTGACCTCGCCCACAATGCGGACCGCCAGGCCCGGGCCTGGAAAGGGTTGCCGCTGGACGATTTCGTCACCCAGTCCGAGCGCACGTCCGATGGCACGAACTTCGTCTTTGAAAAGTTCGCGCAGCGGCTCCACCAGCTTTAGCTTCATCTTGTCAGGAAGCCCGCCCACATTGTGATGCGATTTGATTGTAGCCGAAGGCCCCTTCACAGAAACCGATTCGATCACGTCGGGATAGAGTGTGCCCTGGACGAGAAAGTCCACCTGACCCAGCTTCTGGGCTTCGACGTCGAAGACTTCGATGAACGTTGTTCCAATAATCTTGCGTTTGCGCTCTGGGTCCACAACGCCTTCGAGCTTGCTCAGAAACAAAAAGCCGGCGTCCACCCCGATCACCTTCAACTTGAGCCGTTCTCGCAGATTCGCCAAGACCTTGGAGAACTCGTTCTTGCGCAGCACTCCGTTGTCGACAAAGATGCAGGTGAGGTTGTCTCCGATCGCCTTTTCAACCAGAACCGCCGCCACGGTGGAATCCACGCCGCCGCTCAAAGCGCAGATGGCTCTTCCGGAGCCAATTTGCTGGCGGATGCGAGCGACGGATTCCTCGACAAACGAGGTGGGGGTCCAGTCTCCCTGGCAGCCGCAAACCTTGAAGAGGAAGTTTTCTATGATCTGGCGGCCCCCCTCGGTGTGCGCCACTTCAGGATGAAACTGCAAGCCAAACAATTTGCGCTCCGTGTTCTCCGCCGCTGCCAGGGAGTTCGCGGAAGTGCCGACGCGCTCAAAGCCGGCCGGCAATTGGGCAATATGGTCGCCATGACTCATCCAAACATTCGATTTCTCCCGCACCCCCTCGAACAAAGCGCTCGGGCGGGATACCTCCAGCGCTGCCAGGCCGTACTCCCGCTTCTCGGCTCGCTGCACCTGTCCGCCCAACTGATAAGCCATCAGTTGAAACCCGTAGCAAATACCCAGCACCGGTACCGCCGCGTTTAACAAGCCACTGTCGCTGTGCGGCGCGCCTTCGCCGTAAACAGAGGACGGTCCCCCGGAGAGAATAATGCCATTGGGCCGGCGCTTCAGAATCTCTGTCAGCGGCGTGTTGAACGGCAAAATCTCACAATAGACGTGGGCCTCGCGCACGCGCCGAGCGATGAGCTGGGTGTACTGAGCCCCAAAATCGAGGAGAACAATGGTTTCATGGGAGACCGGCATGGGAGAGTCCTTCCTCAAAGTGGCCGGAATTCTATCGCCAAGGGTTATGGGTGTAAACCCTAAACAGGGCAGGGCGGGGAAAGCGGGAGGATACTCTGTGGGCAAGGGATTTGAGCCGCGTTGCCAGAGGAGCCATTCATGACGCGGTCCGGAGCCACGACCGACTAGGACAATCGTGCCCCTTGGACAAGGGAGGACTTCCGGGGCGTGAGGCGATTCGGTGCCTCAGCAAAGACCAGGCGACACGTCGGCGGGGCAGGGTTCCCAAACCAAAGCCAGAGCGTGGCGCCTGGCAAATCCCGACAGCTACTGCTCAACGCCTTTTCCCTTCATGGCCGCGAGCTTGTTGAGATCGACGGCGCCGAGAGCGGCCATAATCGCTTCCATTGGCAAATTATTACCGCGAACCTCGACAACGAAACGTTCAGCCACCAGGACCGTAACCTCTCCGTCCTTCCTGTTCCGGTCATATTCTTCGTGAGACTTGTAGCCCTGGTAGGTCGAAGTCTTTTCATAACTCGTCTCGGTTTCCTTGTCGATCTCGGCCATCGCCCAACCCACGGTGGCCATGGCCGCCATGCCACTCAGTGTTCCCATATCCATAAGGCTAACGTGGATGCTGCTGCCTTCTTTTTCATACTCGCCTTCAGCTTTCGAAATGTTGAGTCCCATGGCTGCAGCTCTTTCACCCTCGGCTCGGGTACGCTTCATCCCGGGCAATGCCTCTGGCAGCAACGCTTTGAGCTCGCGAAAATCCACCGGGGTAACCTTCTTCCCCGTAGCGGCGCCGAACGCCTCACCCATCTTCTTCATGGCCTCGCCCATGCCGGCGCCACCCTGTTTGGCGGCCTCCTCCATCTTCTTGCCGGCTTCTTCCATCTTCTTTGAAGCTTCTTCCAACTGCTTCTCGGTGGTGTTTTGGCCGCAACCAAACATGGAGAGTGCGGCCAAACAGAATCCTCCAATTGCAAGACGCGTGTGCATCGGTTTCTGCCTCCTTGATTGAACTGTGTGTTACTGAGTCCTCTTGATTGATGGGAAATAAAGTGCGGCCGCTGCCCTCTGAAGCGAGCCGGAACTGGCCATGACACGGCCTGGGTCGGGTAATCTTCACCTTCTTGCCCCTACGCCTTCTCGACCCTTTCCTTTGCAGCGTTCCATCTCAGGTAGGCTCTCTCGCGGAACGATTGGACACCCATGCAGGCGGCAACGACGCCGTAGTAACCCAGCGAGGCATCGCAGTTGAGGTTCTCACCCTTGCGGATGGCGTTGTGAAAGTTGCGATGATGCAGCTTGACGTCCTCGGCTCCTGACTTGCGATAAGAGAGCAGGTTCACTTCGCGGGGCTTCATTTCCTTCGGGTCGGGAATATCCTGCCGGACCGACTCCTGCGGCGTGATGACGAAGCCTTCGCGATTGAACTGGAGCGTGGCCTTGTGGCCACGGATGACGTGGTCAACCGGCGTGTCATTCGCCATCGACGAAACCAGCGACACGGTTGGGCCGCCTGGGTAATCCAGGAGCATGTTAAAGGTGTCGGGAATTTCGGCAATGCTGTCGCTGAAGTTCCACTTGCCTCCGGTCCCCACGACGTACTCGGGAAAGCTAAGCCCGACGGCTTTGAGGATGCGGGTGACGCGGTGGATGAAGAGGTCCGTGGCAATTCCACCGGAGTAGTCCCAATAGCGGCGCCATTGAAAATAGCGATGTGGGTCCCACGGACGCTTGGGTGCCGGCCCCAGCCAGGCGTCCCAGTCGAGGTTGACGCCGGGCTTAGCATCTGGATCCAAGTCGTATGCCCAGAAATCGCCCACATAATTCCGAGAGTAGTCGATCTGAGCCACGACCACTTTTCCCAAAGCGCCTTCCTGAATACAGCGGTTAGCCACTTCATAGGACTCGTCCGACATTCCCTGCACACCCACCTGGAGTTTTAGCTTGGAGGCACCCACTTTTTTCACCACTTCTTGCGCCTCCTTAATGCTGTGCGTCATCGGCTTTTCCACGTAGACATGCTTCCCGGCATCCAGTGCGTCCAGCGTCATTTGATGATGCCAGTGTTCGGGCGTGGCAATCAGCACATAGTCCAGCTCCTTTTGCGACAGCAGCTCTTTGTAACGCACGAAGGGCCTGGCCCCCGTCTTCTGAGCAAACGCGTCCAGGCGTTTTTGATAGATATCGCAGACGGCGGCAATCTCGACGTTGTCGCTTTCCTTCATCGTCAGCAACCCAGCCATGTGGCTGCCGGCCATGCCGCCGCAGCCGATGATGCCGAGGCGCACTCTTTCGTTGGCGCCTTCAATGGCGGCGTAGCTGCGAGCGGTCCAGGCATGGGCCAGCGATGCCGTGAGTGCAGTTTGCGAAAGGAAGTCTCTCCGAGTGATTGCCGAGTTCATGATTTTGTCTTTCTCCTTGCGGGGGCGAGGGTATAATGCGGCGTTCTGAAGGGACTCGGCATCAGCAGTTTGCCATTCACCAACAGTCACCGCCATCAATCCACTCTGTAAGCCGATGATATCGGCAATGATCGAGCGGTTCCAAGACTTTTTCCTGAGTCTGAGGGAGTCTCATGAATTGCCTGCCTGCCACGGCCTTGCTGATTGATGCCGACGACACGCTCTGGGAGACCAATATCTACTTCGAGGGGATTTTCGTAAGAAGCTGTTCATGCCGCATTGCGGCGCCACGACCTTTGAGAATCCTGTAGCGCAGACCGAGCTTTCTGCGGTCTGCGGCTTTTCGTCTCCGAATTGGCCGAAAGCCGCAGACCTCCCTGAGAAGCGGGAGGTTTGCGCTACACGACTACACGACGATCCTATTATCAACGGAGCACGATGGCTTTCGATCGGGTGATATTGATCGTTCTGGACAGTGTTGGCATCGGCGAGATGCCGGATGCGGCTGCATTTGGCGACGCCGGCAGCGACACGCTAGGGCATGTGTGCGCCTACCGGTCGCTTCGGATTCCAAACCTGGAGAGCCTCGGACTGGGCTGCATCCGGCCACTGGCGCACATTCAGGCTGTGGCCGATCCGCTGGCGGCATTCGGGAAAATGGCGCTGGCTTCCAACGGCAAAGACACGACGACTGGACATTGGGAATTGGCGGGAATCGTTTTGGAACAGGCCTTTCCCACCTATCCGGATGGATTTCCAAAAGAATTGATCGAAGCTTTCGAGGCGGCGATTGGCCGCCGTACGTTGGGGAATTGTGCTGCCTCGGGAACCGAGATCATCCAGCGCCTGGGTGCGGAGCACCTTCGCACCGGGTTTCCGATTGTCTATACCTCTGTGGACAGTGTCTTCCAGATTGCGGCGCATGAGGAAGTGGTCCCAGTTGCCGAACTCTACGATTTGTGCCGAACAGCGCGGAGCCTGCTGAGCGGGCCGCACGAAATGGGACGGGTGATCGCCCGGCCGTTCATCGGCCAGGCGGGTAACTTTCAGCGAACGCCGCGCCGGCAGGATTTTGCGATCCAGCCGCCGCGAGACATGCTGCTGGACCAAATCAAGAATGCGGGGCTGGAGTGCTTGAGCGTCGGCAAGATTGCCTCGATTTATTGCGATCGGGGCGTCACCCAGAGTTTCAAAACATCGGGTAACGCTGAAGGCATCGCGAGGACGCTGGATCTTCTGCAGAAGGACTTTCGCGGTCTGCTGTTTACCAATCTCGTCGATTTCGACATGCTATATGGGCACCGCAATGATGTGGAAGGCTATGCGCAGGCGTTGGAGTTTTTCGATGCCAGCATCCCGCAACTGAGATCGCGCTTGAGGCCGGGCGATCTTTGCATTCTGACAGCGGATCACGGTTGCGATCCGGTAACGCCGTCGACCGACCATTCGCGGGAGTATGTTCCGGTGCTGGCCTTCGGCCCAGCCGTTGCCAAAGGTGTCGACCTGGGTACTCGCGCCAGCCTGGCAGATGCGGGCCAGACCATTGCCGAGAATTTCGGTTTGCGCCTGCAACGCGGAAACAGTTTCTTGAGAGAGCTGCAGCAGTGAAGAGATGAGAGTTTTCATGCCTCTCGGCGGCGCCACGTTTTCTGAAAATGTGGGAGGCGCGCGCGTGTCCACTGACACCCGCGCGGCGATTTTCCATCGGGCGAGAGGATCTTCGGGGTCGCCGCTGGGACAGCGCCTCCCACATTCAGCCAGAGGTCTCAGAGGAGCCTATGGTCGCGGAGGGAAGCGATTTGTCATTGGGCATTGGTCAATGGTCATTTGCCATTGGGTGATTCATTGAAAGATGACAAATGACCAATGACAAATGACCAATGACCACGGACAACTGTTTTTGCACATGCAGAGGAGCCATCGGACTGTTTGCTTGTCTTTGAAAAAGAGGCCACCCTCCATGGCAAACCAGGCAGTGTGTACGCTGCTCCAATGAACGATACCGGCAGAGAATGTTTTGAGTATCGATTAGAACACGTGAGGTCGACTTGAGCATCTTCGGAGATCTGCAGGACCTGTCACTGGCGGATATCATTCAGATCATTGCTGGCAGTCAGAAGACCGGGGTCCTGTACGTCAACGCCGACGAAGGACGCAGCACCATCGTTTTTAAGAACGGTTTCGTGGTCTCGGCGTCAAAACCGGATTTGGCGATTCGGCTGGGGCAACTGTTGCGCCGGGAAAACCAGATCTCAGAAATTGAGTTGGAGATGTGCCTGAAGGAACAGCAGCAAACCGGCAAGCCGCTGGGTGAAATTCTGCTGGAGCGGTTGCTCGTAACCCGCGACCAGCTGCAGGGCTTGATGAAGCGTCAAGTCATGGAAACGGTGAATGAGATCGTGAATCTGACGGAAGGCAGCTTCAGTTTTCAAGCCAACGCACAGTTGCCGCCCGATCACATTGCGTTTGATGCGCAGCATTTGCTGCTGGACGTGGCCTTCCTTCAGGACACCGCGGGCCATAAGCGGGAAGCTGACGACGCGGGATCATTTTCTCCTCAGAACTTGATTGCAGGGATGGACGACGAAGCGCCATTCGAGGAGCGAGGGCAGAAAGACAGCCAGAGCGCATTGATCCCTTTGGTCCGCGAACTGGCTGAAGAGTTGGCTCGTCCGAAGGATTCGACCGAGGTGTCGCTTCTAGTCTTGCGGCTGGCCGCCGAATGTTTTGACCGCTGTCTGTTCTTTGTGGCCAAGGCGGACTGCCTCGTTGGTTGTGGTGGTTTTGGATTCACCTGGCAGCCGGAGACCCAGCAGTTTTCCACAGAACGTATTGTAATTCCCCTGCGTGAAGCCTCCATCTTTAGAATGGTGTACGAAAGCAAGAAGGTCTATCGAGGAACACTACTGGAGGGAGCGTGGGGGCGCGATTTGATTGCGAGACACTCGCCTCGGCTGCCTAATGAAGTAGTCGTTCTGCCCATCGTCTGCCAGGACGACGTGATCGCTGTTCTCTACGGCGACAATGGGGTTGGCCAGGGGGACATTCCATCGTCTGACCTCCTGCAGATTTTCCTGCTGCAGGCGGGCATGGCTCTCGAAAATGGCCGGCTGCGAGACAAATTGTTCCAACTGACAACCGCCACCAACTTGCCTCATCGCCCCTAACGATGGGTGATTGGGCAGCCTTGAAACCGGCGCAGTTTCACTGGAGCACCCAACACCGCTGTGGTGCGCGGTGTGATGTGAGAAAGAAAATGTAGGATGCGTCGTGCTTTCCGACGCATCATCCGCATGTTCAAAATGCGCACGCACCCTGCGACGTTCCCTTTATGAAACTGAAAAACTTGCGGTGTCATTTTCTTAGAAGCTGCCACACCGCACAGAACGCGGTGTGATGTGGGGAAGAAAATGTAGGGTGCGTCGCGCTTTCCGACGCACCATCCGCTTTAGCATTGGGAATACTTGCGGTTGTGG
>Ga0163150_10001227_pt1 | contig 44483 bp, 30 predicted proteins | sample OliLakLV19P2IB_FD_148628 | JGI IMG/M metagenome (GOLD analysis project Ga0163150, IMG submission 148628) | Freshwater microbial mat bacterial communities from Lake Vanda, McMurdo Dry Valleys, Antarctica - Oligotrophic Lake LV.19.P2.IB | ecosystem: Environmental > Aquatic > Freshwater > Lake >... | reverse complement strand
ACCTGGGTTTTTGCAATCACTCAGTTTCGTGTTTTTCATGGATTTTACTGCTAAAATCGATTGCGGATCACGAAAACCACCCACAGTTTCTGCGGAAGAGCCTTACGAATAGTGTAAACAGTGACGACGCGATTAGTCCGAAAATCAAAGCCCAGCCCAAACCTGAAAAGATTGGGTCGTCCGGTAAATCTGTGGGTTAAATGTTTAAGAACTAGCTATGTTTGGCGGCGCCACGACGGTTAGGTTTACCGCATATGGGCCAAAATCGGAAAGGAAGTGAGTGCTCATCGCTGAGCACCCAAGCTTCCGACTTCGGCACTTGAGTCGGCGCTCGGGTTGCACCTCTGCATTGCCCTATCCTCCGCTCAAGTTCGTTCAACGTACGGTAGTCAATCGATGGAAGCAAGTATCTGGCTAAGAATAAAGTGCATCATGGAGCCGCGTTTCGTAAACTGTTGTTTCTCAAGACATCAATTCCCGAAACAACGAACTCCAGATGCAACTCAAAACTATCCTCAACTCGATCGAAAAATACAAGAGCTTTGTTTACCCGGACGCAAAATGGAGCCCAGGTAAATCCGGGAAGGAAATCGAAATTCCGATTCAATATCGAGCGAACTCGAAGCCGATCTGTTCGGGCTACGGCAAGAAATGCTCCGGTTATGATCGTCTCAAAGCTCGTCGGTTTGAGTTTGTTCCGTTGTTGGCAATCCCGGTCTTTTTCGTCTACGCTTTGCGACGGGTAAACTGTCAGGAATGTGGAGTGGTAGTCGAGCGCGTCCCCTGGGCTGACGGTAAGAACCAGCAGACCAACAGTTATCGATTGTTCTTAGCAACTTGGGCAAAGCGATTGAGTTGGCAGGAAGTAGCCCGGGTCTTTGGAACGAGTTGGGATAGCGTTTATCGAGCAATTTGCTGGGTTGTTTCCTATGGGGTCGTCAAGCGAGATTTGCATTCCATCACGTCGATCGGCGTCGATGAAATTCAATACCGACGTGGCCACAAGTATCTCACCTTGGTTTTCGTCCACTTCACGCCACGCGAATAGATCTTATCAAGAGTCCACACGTTCACCGCGTCGGTTGAGCACGCCGACGCAGGTATCGCATTTTCGCAACCGTCAGTCTGATACTTTGAGTCGATACAGGAAGCTCGATTTCAACGCGTCGGACGTCCAGACCAATGTGCCCATCGCACTTTGCCACGTTGTGTCGTTGTGTCGATGAAATTGACCAACGCGTCCAATATTGCGATTGAATTCAGAAGCACGAGGAAGCGAACGCCCTTCGAAGACTCAGGGCGTGCCACCCAAATTTGAGGAGGTTGTTTTTGACCATTGCCTTACTGCGTGTCGCTTATCAATTTCCGCTGATCACTTTGATAGCATTCCGGTCGCAAACGATTCTTGAACCGGCTGCACAATCGCATTCGACGATGTGTATGGCATCGAAGGGTCAAACGATTGTTCCGCTGGTGAATTCGGAGCAATGCTGATGTCGTTAACAGTCGACGGAACAGGGGGAGCCGAACCAAGTGGTTCTAGGTCATAAGGCGTAGGACTGCGTTGCGTATCGTCTTGAAGCAACATCGGTTGTCCTTCGACAAGATATCGCTCAGCGGTGATCGAGCCGGGATCGCACCAGATTCCTTCGGCGTCAACTTGCATGGTTCCTAAATCCTGATCCAAGTTACGTCGCTGTCCTTCATAGAAAACCCAGACGTTGAGGAAGGTATTCTGAGCGGTCAATAAGTCGTTCAGTGCGCTCACCGAGTCGCGGGCGGCGGTAGGACCGGAGGCTTGGGAAAGTGTTTCGCGGATCTGACGAAGGTCTTCATTGACGAGAATCTGATCTGCGGCGACTCGCACGGCATATCGCTGCAATTCAAAATTGTATTGGCTGAATCGGATATTTCGAAGTTGACTGCGGAGTGTCTGCCAAACCGTGTCTTCGTAGAGATAGAAGGCTCGCTTGGCTTGCTGGTACTCGATCAATACTTGCCGATATCGATTGCGTTCCTGTAAACGCGTCAGCGGCGAGTCCCATTGCAGTCCAACTCGAAGCCGTCCCGTTCGGCCTTGCAACGAAAACGGATTATCGTTTCGGTTTTGCATGTCGCCGCTAAAGACGACATCGAGAAAGCTTTCCAGGTCGTCGGCGACGACTTCGATCGCTCGCCATGAATCGACCATCGTCGTTCGAGCGTTCATCCAATCGAGTCGATTGCGACGCGCGATATTGATCGCATCGTGTTGAGAAAGATCGATTTCCGGCAATACGACACTTTCCGTTCTTGCTCGAGCTTGAATGACTTGAAGGGCCAATACATCTTCGGCTAATGATGCCAATAGATCTTGGCTTTGCAAGATAGCCGCATCGCGAATTCCCTCGAACCGACCGCGAGCTCGGTCGTCAGACGGTGAATCGCTTCCAGCGGCTTGGATAGGTTGATCGCTTGCCAACTTCTTCAAATCCGATTGCAATTTGCGAATTCGATCGCTGTAGGCTTCAATGCGTTCTTTAAGTTGCCTGAGTTCTTCCTGCAGTTGGTCTGGTAAAGATTCGACGCCAAGGGTTGCGAAAAGCGCATCATCTAAACCATTGGAAGGCAAGAGCGTGCAGACCATTTCCTTTTCGGTCTCGTAAATCTCGCGAAGTCTCGCGAGTTGCTTTTGGCGAATCGGAAGCACCTCGCGTAGTTTCGCGATATCGCGTTCGACTTCAGGGATATCCATTTCGACGATAGCTCGTCGTGTTTCACTGATAGATTCCGACGCTTTCGATATTGCCTCAAGACGGACTTTAACTTCGTTGGACATATCGATGGTTCGATACGACTGCCCCGTCGCCGCCTCTTGCTGGCTCGTGCTAAGGTTGAGCAGCACGGTATTCTCTTGCCCAACTTGATCTCGCGATTTGGCAACTTCCGCTCGACGGCCAATTAAATTCTCGCCGATGAGATTGAATTGATCGAGCAAGGGATCTCGAATCTCTACGCAAAGATAGGGCGGAAGTCCCAGTGTAATTTTAAACGCATCTAAAGTGGTTTCGTAGTTGGCTCGAGCAGATAACAATTGCGCCTGGGCCGAAACGAGAGCTTGGCGTGCCTGAGCGACTTGGAGCTGTTGGCTGGGGATCGTATCTTGAGTCGGAGCGATCTTCATCAGTTGCTCGCGGAGCGCATCTTCGAAGCGAAGCAAGTTGTCTTGCAATCGCGAAATGTTCTCTTGCGAGTTTTTGATTTGCAATTGGTTCTGGATGAGTCCCAGGATTCCACCGACGTTTGGAACGGCACCACCGCCGCCAAAGCCAGTCGTAGCGTTGCGTTGTTGTACGTTACCGACGGTACCAAATCCGCCGCCTAGCCCCGAGAAGCCTTCGAGACCGGCACCTCCGAACAGACCACCTCGACGAGACGGCCCTGTTTCTGCTTGTCGACCGGCGGTAACCGTCACATAGAATCCCGTCTTGTACCGTTCAAAGGCCCGAACGTTTTGAAGCAATATGCGTTCCGCGAGCGTCAGTCGTTCGAGAATAACATCGCGTCCACCGCCTCGCAGTAACGGCTGAATTAACGAAAAATCAAGCAGAGTTGTTGCCGATTGCGTATCGGGACCGCTGAGCTGCCATGTCATCGAGTTCGCAAAGCCGACGACGAGATCGGTACCCGATGCGAAGCGACGCTGCCAGGAAAAGGGGCGTCGAGCGCGACTGAATGGCCCCGTGGATAGATTCGAACGACTCTGACCGCCGGCGTTACGACGCGATGGTCCGTCGGCTACGTAATCTGCTTGCCAACCGGCATAGAATTGGTTATCCAAAAGAAATCGTTCGGAGCTAACGTCCAAAGCGGATAGATAAAGCGTCTCGACTTCGGTTTGGTAAAGCGACGAATGAAGCGATGCCAAACGCATGGCAGTGTTCGAGTCGAGCACGAGCACGCCGCGCTCATCCAGCGGTAGCATTTGCCACCAATCTGGACTTTCGGTCGTGTTGGTTCGACCATTAACATCCCAAAGCGGATAATGTTTTTTTCCGTCGATCCGTTGCATATAGCGATGTGCCACCGGATCGTCCTCGGGCATCGGAGGCCGATCTGGATTAAACGGGTCGAACATTCGAGAAGCGCGATCGACTTGAACTGGTCGAATTTGAGGAACAGACGCGGCCGATATTTTTTGTTCGATTAAGCAATTCGTTTCTGCATCGGCCGTGTTGCGATAGTGGCTGCGCGTGCAACCAAGCGGCGATGTTGCGACGAACGTCGATATTCCGAAACTCAATAGCCAGCATTTTAGTTTGCTCCGACCCTTAGTCCGCGCGGATTTGGCGGAGAAACGACGACGATTGAGTTTTAAACGCGAAAGTTCTAGCATGCGGGCATCCTTGCTTTGCATTGTGCCATCAACGACGATAAAGCCGCCTGTGATCTTTTTTCGGCATGTTAGTCCGATTCGGTTTGCGAAAGACTTTCCGGCGTACCTAGTTTTCCAAAACCACCTATTGTTAATTCTGAAAAAAGCGAGAATAGGAGGTGCGTATCGCCAACTTGGGTGGCACGTCCCTGAGTCTTCGAGAGCGTGGTCGAATAAAACGCGCGCTTCGCCCCATTGTCGCCTTTCGCTCCGCGAAAGTGGCGTTAACGGTGGGCACTTTCGCGGAGCGAAAGGCGACAATCCACTGCTCCGCAGTTCCGATCAGCCGAATTATGCGCAAATTAGGAGTGCCCAGCACGATCAAGCCCGTTCCTTAGATGCGCTAAAACCCTACCGTTGCAATTGCTTAGACCTTCGTTCGGATTACTTGCGTTTGCGTCGCTTCTTGTTGGCGGCGTCGGTCAAGGGTTTGGTTGGCTCAGGGGCTTTGCGGGCCTTGCCCCAAAACTCTTTGACTTGATGAACAAGTTCACCAATTGTTTCGGGTGATTTGGTGGCAGTCTTAGGACGCACGGGTTTGGGCGGCGGCGGTAGCGGTTTGATTAGCGTGCCGTCGGCGGCGTTGACGGTCGCTACGCCAGGCAGTGGCGGCATGAATTTCTTTACCAACTTGCGTTCAACCAACGACCAGATACTCGACGTAATAAAGTAGATGCAAAGACCGGCTGGAACCTTGAAGAACAGAACGCCCATAAAGACGGTCATGAACATCATCATTTGTTGCGTCATACGTGTTTGTTCATCGGTCGCTTTGGGCATTAGTACTTTTTGCTGCACGATAAACAAAGCGATGGTAAGAATCGGGAGCAGGTTGATGTACGGGCCAAACCAGCCTGTTCCTCGTCCAGCGATAAACTCGGGCATCCAGGCTGGCCAAGTTAAAAGCATGTCAGGGCCAGCGAGGTTGGCACACCATTGAAGACCCGGAATGAGCGGCTGTTGTCGCAATCCGATATCGACCGAAACGCATCGATAGAGACCGATGAAGATCGGAAGTTGGATAAAGACGGGTAAGCAACTGGCCATCGGATTGACATTGTATTTTTTGTAAAGCAACTGCATCTCTTGGCCGCGCTTGGTCATATCCTCTTTGTAGAGTTCGTTGATGCGCTTCATTTCTGGTCCCATCTCTTGCATGCGTTGGCCCATAATGGCGGCTCGACGCGACAAGGGGAACATGCAGCTACGGACTAAAACCGTGAGCATAATGATGGCGATGCCATAGTTGCGAACAATGCTATAAAACGTGTGCAGGATAAACGAGAGCGGCTTGGCGACGAATTCAAAGATCGGCCAACCGAAATACCGTGATTTGCTCAGTCCATAGAGATCCAAAATCTCATCGTCTTTAGGACCGGCAAATACGCGATAGCGCTGGACAAGCTCGCCATGGGCTGGTATTGGTTTGGCTTTTGTCTCGAACCAGAAACTGACATTGGTCGCGATATCTTTGTAAGGAATTGTCTTTGAAATGTCGGCTACCGCCCGCGCAGCTCCTTGGGCTAAATCGTCTAGGGCGGCTGGGCAATCGGGATGTGGAAGAATCGCCGTTGTAAAGTATTGCTGGTCGACTCCCAAATAACGGAAGGATCGTTTGTCGATCGGATAGTCCATACCGAAGAAAGTGCTATCCGGTTGATCGACGTGGGCACGTGCATACTCTTGAATCGTGCGTCTGGTAATCAATTCATGCGGCCCCGTTTTTCGAGCCAGCATCACATCTCGAGCTCCAGCAGCTCCAAAAAAGTCGGGGCTCAATTTGATGGCGTACCACCAACCTTCCAGCGATATGCCATTCATGCCTTCCTGTCGAATCGATACGTTGTGCGGAACATCGTCGATATTTCGGACTAAGGTTTCGACATCGATATGATAGGCAGCAGCCTCAATATCCAGCGGCTTGCTAGGGTCATGCTTCGATTTAAACACGCGGTATCGCTTGACCATTTCAAGGTTGGCTTTGACGCCTGCACCTGCAAGATAACTTTGAAGTGGCATGGTAAACTCAACGCCCATTCCATCGGGAACGTCTAGTTTTTGAGCGTGCCAGTGGTCGTGCAAGCTTGGTTCTAAACCTTGAATCGTTTCGTGGCCTGGTACTGCTTCGGCATCGTCGACTTTGGCGAGGGTCGTTAGCATCGAAGGACGCAGGAGATTGCCTGGAACTTTTTCGCGATAGAAATCGTTCTCCATGCGGACAACGTCGACGGGCGGTTCGGTGAGAATTGTATTGAAGTACATTTCACGTGTTTCGTTTTGATCGTTCGTTCGTTGGATGGATAGTCGAACGCTTGAACCCGGTTTGTGTTTTGCAAGAAGGGATTCGAGTTCGAATTCGCTTCGATCATCTGCTGCATCGACTTTTTTGTTTTCGGATTCAGGCATATCCAAATCGACATCGTCGACCTTGATGAGTAGATCATCAGGAGTAAGTCCGCCGACGATTTTTGTGTCTTCGCAGATAGCGTTGGCAGCCGCCGATCCGATGGGAACGGTGTGAATTCGAAAACCTTTGTCCTCAGACGAGGTTGCCATGTAACCAAGATAGCCACCTCGCGAAGCCAATGTTCGATATCGAAATTCCCCGGGCTTGGTTTGTTCGACTAACTCGACCCGAAGGATCCCTGCTCCCTTGCTGGTCAGTGTTACGGCGAGTGGATATCCGTCGTTTGCATCCATCGAGCCGAGGGTGTGCCACGATACCGGTGCAGCGTCCGGGGCTGGGACATCGGCGTTTTCAATGGCCTTGGCGGCATTCTCTTTAACCAATTCTTCATTGCGAAGTTTCTTGCCGTCGCGTTCCTTCTGTTCAAGCTCCAATCGCTGTTTTTGCAGATCCTGCCGTTGACGCATGCTGCTCCAAAGCATGAACAAGGAAAGTGTTAGGAGCATCCAAGCGAAAAATCGTCGATCCACAGCAGGTGTCTCAAAGCGGTTGAGGAATGCTTGCTAGGTTCAGCACATCGCGAATTTCACGCTCGGAAACTGCACCTAAGGTCAAGGCAGGAAAGACGTTATTGTGGTCGGGACGCCATAAATTGGCTAGACCAAAGAAGCTCGACTCAAACGTCGAATCGATACGTAAATGCCTAGGTTTCGGTGGATTTGGCTACTTACCAATAAAAATCGCCAACGGCGATTGCGTTGGCGACTCTATTTCGAGGCTCGATGAAGCCAGGGATCTGCTTCCTAGAATTGGTAGGTCAATCCAAGATCGACACCATGTAAGTAGTAGGTGTCATGTCCAAACCGAGGTTGCGGAGCCGTTGGCGCAAATGCGTTCGAGAAGTCGATATTCGGGTCGATAAGATTTCCCGCCATCACAACATCTGGGAAGAACAAGAACGTATATCCAACACCGAATTTCATTCGCGGCCCTAGGCAGCAACTTAGCTTTGCTCCCGCTTCAGGAATGAAGGTAAACACATTGCGGTTACCGTTGCCGGTATTGGAGTCCTGGACGAGCAATCCACGATTGCCACTTGCTGTGCCGCCTGGAGGTGGAACCGTATCTACAAAGCTACCTGAGTTGCTTGCTCGTTGATTCATGTTACCCAAAGCAACTTTGCCAAGTGTCGAGAACGTCCATCGCCCTCGCGAAATATCGGTCATGAAACCAATATGACCGCCATGAAAAGTATTCTTACTTGAAAAGCGATCAAAAGTCTCTGAGACAGTGCCATTGACGGTCGCGTTCCCATTGATGCCATCGACAGATCGTGTTCGAAGACCAAGAGTGTCGTCGAGTCGAGCGAAGGTATAGCCACCGATCAAATCAGCTCGACTGGCTCCAGACCGAGCTAACAGAAAACGTCCGTAACCTTCGGCAGCTAAGAAGCGTGTGCCGTTGTCGATGGTGATCGATCCCGAGTCAGCACCGCTTGTGAGCGTATCTAGGGCAACCGGATAGAAATTCGGCCCTCCGAGCAAGACGTCAAAATATGGAACGCCGAGAGTAACGTCGCCAGCACCGTTGCTCGAATAGGTTTGCGTAGTGCGATCGTCGAACATACCGAATGCGCGACCGCCTATGCCGACCGTCTGACAGTCATCTAACCAAGTACCAATATTTACGCGGAGGCCTGTCTGCATGCTTCCGCCGAGTGGCGTATCGCTACCGCCGGCGATGATTGAGTTGGGTTGCTGACCGTTTGGACCTTCAACAACCAGTGGTGGGCTTTGGACGTTCGGCCCCCACCACAGCAATGCTTCGACAGATCCCCAACCGGAGCGTGGAGAACAACTGTTGCCGAACAAAGGTGAACAACCGTTGCCAAGCAAAGACGGGCGGCCGTTGCCCGATCGGCGAAAGCCGCCAATCCCATCGCAACTTCCACTATCACATGCCGAACTAGAACAACTGCTCGAACTTCCGCCATCCATTTCATGGCCAGAGTTGTCTAACGCGTTCGACCCATCGTAGCCCGAGTCGTGCTCTGCATAGCTAGCACTATGCATGTTAGGTCGAGCAGAGTTTGCGTAATACTCACCTGAACTTTGTGCTTGATTGGTCGAAACGACATTTTGACGAAATGCTTCAGGGCGGTGATCGATAATCGAAACCGGCCGTTGGGAAACGATCGTCGAATTTCCTACCGCCGGGTAGGAATCGCCAATTCGCCCTACGCTCGAAAGCGGTTTTGGAGGCGGCACGGAGTCAGATGCGGCGGCGAGTCCCAACGGAAGCGCTGCCCCACCGAGGGCCATCGAAAGAAGCGTACGATTGATTTTCATGTTTGGGTCTCGCAAATTCGGAATAACAGACATAACCTGAAACAAAGGATCGACCGATCTACGTCCTACCTGCTGAAAAAGCGTTACGCGAAGAACAATCCCCCTAAACCTCCTGGGTTAACTGATCGTCAAAGTTTTATAGGCTTGGTCGTAAAATCGTGCAGTGCAGGACTTATGGGATCACGAGTCTTCTAGGTAAACTAGGAGTTTGCGACTTCGCTGTTGGCTTTCCTTGTGTCTCATCGTTTAATTTTCATGACGACCGAATCAACTCCTCCCATTGACCATCTCGCACCTAACTCGGCTCAGGCTCCCGTCGTGAGTTCGAGCAAAGTCCCCTATCGCCCAAAGGTTTCAGCGGGTTGGTGGATTCCGGGCGTCGCAAGTTACAAAGTCAATCAATGGATTCAGCAGCTTTCCGCAGTCAACGCATTGGAAGCATCCCGCAAGCAGCTTACGGAGCCCCAGATTCGCAAGGAAGCATTATCGCTGAAGTACCGCGCCAAAAGTGGCGAAGCCGCCGCGTCGCTGTTGCCCGAAACGTATTCGTTAGTACGCGAAGCGGCGAGCCGAACGCTCAATATGCGTCACTATGACGTTCAGATTCTTGGTGGGACGGCACTGTTTCACGGATGTATTACCGAGATGCAGACCGGGGAAGGGAAAACTCTGACGGCAACGCTCCCTCTGGTTCTCCATTGTTTAATCGGCAAGGGAGCTCATCTTGCGACCGTCAACGACTACTTGGCGCAGCGCGATGCTGACTGGATGCGTCCAATCTATGACTTGCTTGGAATTGGTGTCGGTGTTGTGCTGACCGATAGTCAACCGGATGGTCGACGAGCAGCTTACGGTGCAGATATCACCTACGGGACAGCCAAAGAATTTGGGTTCGACTTTTTACGAGATCGACTTTTGCTCCGGGCTGCTGGTCGCCTCGCTACCGACTTCCTTGGCGAAGGCAGCAACGAACGTTGGTCGACGCCCGGCGACCAGCCGGTACAACGCGGGATGCATTTTGCATTGGTTGATGAAGCCGACAGCATTCTCATCGACGAAGGGCGAACGCCACTCATCATCGGTTCGCTCGGCGATCAAGCCCGTGAGATTGTCATCGCCACCTATCGTTGGGCAGCCGAACATGCCGACAAATTCGAGCTCAAGGAGCACTACACGGTTGAAGAGGACAATCGCAAAGTAGAACTAACCGCGCGGGGTCGTGCACTGGTGCGATCGTTGCCTCGCGACAACGACGTTCGCATGGCATCCATGCTGGATCTTTACGAATATGCCGAACGAGCTATTCGTACCTATCATGATTATCATCTCGATCGTCAGTACGTTGTGCGAGATGGTGAAATTGTGATCGTTGACGAATTCACCGGTCGATTAGCCGAGGGGAGAAAATGGCGAGACGGCATCCATCAAGCCGTTGAAGCGAAAGAGAAGATCGAAGTCACCGTGCCGACGGGACAAGCGGCGAGAATTACCGTGCAAGATCTCTTTTTGCGATACAAATATCTAGGCGGTATGACGGGGACGGCTGCCACGAGCGCCAGCGAACTACGACGCATCTATAAAACCCCCGTTGTGCAAGTTCCAACCAACCGCCCGCCACAACGCAGTCGAATGCCGGACCGCGTCTATGGTTCGATGCTCGACAAATTTGAAGCGATCGTCGAAGAGGTCAAGGAGGTTCATCGGCAAGGTCGACCGATCCTGATCGGGACTCGATCGATCGATAAATCTTCGATTCTTGCCGGCCTTTTGCGGCGTGAAGGGATGCAACCGCGAGTCTTAAACGCGCACGAAATTGCCCTCGAAGCGGAAATCGTTGCCGAAGCTGGCAGGCGAGGCCAGATCACCGTCGCCACAAATATGGCTGGACGCGGAACCGACATAAAACTTGAACCGGGGGTTCGCGAGTTAGGCGGGATGTTTGTTATCTGCACCGAACTGCACGACGCGGCGCGCATCGATCGACAGTTGATCGGTCGCTGCGGTCGGCAAGGTGACCCTGGAAGTTTCCGTCAGTATCTTTCGCTCGATGACGAAATCTTGCGCAACGGTCTAGGCACTAAAACATCGGACCGACTCAAGGCACTCGGGAAGAGCAGCAGCGGGCCATTTCATAGTTACGCAAGTCGATTTAAATCGGCACAACGTCGCGTCGAGCGAAAGTATTTTCGTCAACGTATGGCTTTGCTGTACCATGAAAAAGAGCGGACTAAAATACAACGCGAAATGGGACAAGATCCCTACCTCGATACGGCTGACTAGTTCGACTATTTCTTCTGCCAGATCTTTACATCATCGACAACCGCGTTGCGATTAACGGCTAAGCGGAGCATGCGTTTGGTCGGATGAGCAAAACCGTCAGATTTAAAATTGCCGACCGACTCGCCGTCGATCGAGACCGAAAGCTCATCGCCCGAAACCGCGACAATAAGGTCGTGCCATTTACCGACAGCCGTCGGACGAGGAAACGCTTTGTCTTTCCCTTTGAGTGCCTGCTTCTGCTCGTCGCTAAGTTCCTTTTTAGCTTGTCGAGCTTCGCTGATATCCAGCCGCATGTTACCGTTCTTCAAATCTTGCAATTGCACTTGCTTCGGATTGATCCGTACCGCGAAGAGATGGCCAGCATGAACTTCTTTGAATTGCGCGTCTGCGAAATCAAGGCTCAAGCTATCGCTAGCATCTTCGAGCATGAATCGCATCGCCACGGTACCGTCAGTAAATTCGGCAGGCTGCGTTACCGAGACCCCATGATTAGCCTCGGCATGAATGTAGATGTACATCGCACCGTCGCGCAGATCGACTTGCTTATTCCCCTTGGCGCGGCTCTTGCTGTTGGTGCCCCAGCCATTGCCCGGATCGTCGGTTTTTTCCTGAGGCTCATTTCGCTGAAAATTGTCTTCGAAGATCAACTTGCCGTAGTCATCAGCGGCAATAGCAAAGGTCGAAGCGAAAGCGGAAAGGATGAAAACAAATATGCGTTGCATGGAACTACCTTTATTGAGTGATAAAATCGGATTACGCAATGATATCTTTAGCGACTTCGCCGTAGACATCGGTTAGCCGGAAATCGCGGCCGGCGTAGCGGTATGTGAGCTTGGTGTGATCAAAACCAAGCATATGCAGCATCGTCGCATGGAGATCGTGTGTTCCGAGCTTGCCTGCTACCGACGTTCCACCCATCTCATCGGTCGAACCATATCGCATCCCGCCTTTGACACCGCCGCCAGCCATCCACATCGAATAGCCTTGATTGTTGTGCCGTCGCCCGTCGCCGCTATTGCCTTGATCCTGGGGGCTGCGACCGAATTCGCCGCCCCAAAGGACAAGCGTGTCTTTGAGCATGTCGCGGTCTTTGAGATCCTGCAGGAGCGCTGCAATCGGAAGATCGATCCCGCCGCAGTTCTTTTTTAAGGCAGACTTCAAGCTGTTGTGTTGGTCCCATCCGCCTTTGCTGATCTGAATGAAACGAACCCCCGACTCGGCAAGTCGACGTGCCATCAAGCATTGTGTCCCGAATTCTTTTGTGGCCGCTTCGTTGATCCCGTACCGATCGAGGGTACTGGCGTTTTCTGCCGTGAGATTGAGTACCGAGGGAACCGATGTTTGCATTCGATAAGCTAATTCGTACGATTGAATGACGCCGTCCAGTTCCGCATTCCCAGGATGCTTGTCGAGTAGATCGCGATTCATTTCTTGAATCAAGTCGATTTGCGATCGCTGGCGTTCATGTCCCAAATGACGGTTTCGAACGTCAGCAATTCCACCGGCGTCGAGATCGACTCGCGTTCCCTGGTACGACGCGGGGAGGAACGACGAGCCGTAATTCTGGGCACCGCCAAGTCCAACGGGATTGATCGTTACAAATCCAGGTAAATCCTGGCTTTCCGAACCCAAGCCATAGGTAACCCATGAGCCGATCGATGGTCGGACAAAATTGACACTGCCGGTATGCAGCGCAATCGTTGCTTGTGGATGAGCAGCATTTGAAGTGTGCATGCCGTTGAGCAAACAAAGATCGTCGGCGTGACGGCTCAATTCGGGGAACAACTCGCTGATCGGCAATCCGCTATCGCCTTGTGGCTTGAATTTAAACTGAGGTGCAAGAAGCTTTCCGTTCTTCCCTTTATCGTTGGCCGAGCTGCTCGATGTTTTGCCATCGTTGGCTTTCAATTCAGGCTTCCAATCAAACGTATCGAGATGGCTCGGTCCGCCTTGCATAAACAAAAAGATAACGCGTTTGGCAGTACCCGGAAAATGCGGTTGTTTCGGAGCCAACGGCGACGTGAAGCTTCCTGTCGAAGCAGCTCGAGCAACGTCGGCATTCATCGCCGCAAAGGCCAGCCAACCAAATCCGGCAGCCGTATGCTGCAACATGCCTCGGCGAGTTATCGGAGTAAACGTATTTCGGCAGGTGTTCATAGCTGGTATCGATCATTATTAAGGTAAGTAACGGAATTCGGCGGCAGAGTAGAGAGCTTGAGTCAACGAAGCCCAACTGCTCTCACGATCAGAACCTGAATTGAGGAAAGCTAATGCCCGACGTGTTTCATCTTCGGTCGGGTAGCGGCACAGAGCATAGGCATAAGCGTAGCGAACGCGAGCGGTGTCGTCGGTTAGCTTCTGCTCGAGAATCCGATCGGCGGCTCGTTTAGAAACATCGACGACGAATGGATTATTCAGCATGAACAAGGCTTGAGGGGCTACGGTTGTAACGTCGCGAAGGCCGTTGACCTGATCCGGTTCGGCGAAGTCGAAGACGGTGAACATGCCAGGCAACTTCGATCGCAACACCGGCAAATAGACGCTACGTACCGGTCGAACAATTGGATCTTTCGAGTCGCTTCGGTTTTTCTTATCGGCTTTCGAAATATCGCCGCCGACCGAACTATCAAACGGTGCCCCAGTCGGTCGTTCGCTTTGAAGCATGCCACCGGCAGCCAAGAGCGAATCGCGAATCGCTTCGGCTTCGAGTCGGCGTAGATTCGATCGCCAGTAAAGTTGATTGTCTTCGTCGGCCGATGCATTGGCTTGGATATGCTGACCGCTAAGTCGATAGGTGCGGCTAAGTACGACTGTGCGAACAAGCGACTTGACCGACCAACCGTTGTCCATAAATCGGGTCGCGAGATGATCGAGCAACTCGGGATGTGTGGGCATCGCGCCGGATGCACCAAAGTTGTCAACGGTTTCGACTAAGCCGCGACCGAGCAAATGCGACCAAACTCGATTGACCATAACTCGGGCTGTAAGCGGATGCTCGCGTGAAGTAAGCCACTGAGCCATTTCGAGTCGGCCACTGCTCGTGTCAGATAGCGTTGGCATCGACGATTGCTTGAGAATGACGGGGAAGGCTCGATGAATGACTTCGCCCTTGATGTCCGGTTCGCCGCGTACTCGAAGCGCGAGATCTTGAATCTTTCCCTCGGTCGCCGCCATCGCCAACGATGCGTTCGGATCAACATTTTCGTCGCCGTACCCTTTTTTGTTTTTATTGGTCGGGCTGGCAGGCGGCTCGTTGAGTTTGGCAAGCTGTTGACGGACCTGAGCGTATTCCTGCCTCAGTTCGTTCCGCTCTTTCTTGCTCGCCGTCTTACTCTTGGACAGGACCTCAATTTGCTTGAGCCGCTTTTCAAGGCGAGCGATCTGGGCCGAGTTATCGTTTTTAACGACAGCCGTTTTGGCGGATGACTGAGAACCGATTCGCACCAGCAAGCTTGGCTGCTGATACTCTTTACTTCCGCCCTGTCGGTGCTGTTGGCCACTGAGCGTCTTGGTGCTCGCGAAAATTCCGGCCATCGCGTAGTAATCGGTCTGCGCAATCGGATCGAATTTGTGATCGTGGCAACGGGCGCATCCCAAGGTAAGCCCCATCATAGCCCGACCGAGCGTGTCCATCTGGTCGTCGATACGGTCGAGCTGGAATTGGTCTTCGTCGCGCTCGTTCAGATCCATTGATCCCAAGGCCAGCAGACCGGTAGCGATGAGCTTTTGTTCGCGATCTTTTGGGTCTTTGGCTTTCATCAAGTCGCCGGCGACCTGTTCAGCAATGAACTCGTTGTACGGTTTATCGGCGTTCAAAGAATCAATTACATAGTTGCGATAGCGCCATGCATAAGGAAACGGAACGTTCCGAGTCTTGCCGACCGAATCGGCATAGCGAGCAACATCAAGCCAATGTCGCCCCCATCGTTCGCCGAAGGCAGACGATTTCAACAGATGATCGACCACTCTTGCTAAGGCTTCGTCGTCTGTTCCCGGATCACGAACGAAAGCTCCGACTTCGCTAACCGATGGCGGCAGACCCGTTAAGTCGAGCGTTACGCGGCGTATCAATGCAAATCGATCGACATCGACAGCAGGTTTCAGATCGGCCTCTTCAATCTTAGCGAGAATAAACTTGTCGAGATCATCCTTGACCCAAGCGGTGTTCTTGACGACCGGAGGAGCAGGTTTAGCGACAGGTTGGAATGCCCAATGGTTTTTTCCCTTTTCCCAATCGACACCAGCCGCTTTTTTTACCATCGTTCCTGTTCGAGGGTCCGGCGCGCCCATTTCAATCCACGCTTCTAAGATCCCAATCTCTGGCTCGGAAAGCTGGTACTTCGGCGGCATTTGCAGCGACGGGTCGGTATAGCGCACTGATTCGATCAACAGGCTTGTTCCCGGTTTGCCAATTTCGATGGCTTCACCCGAATCGCCGCCCATCAACCAACCTTCCTTCGAATCGAGCAGCAATCCTCCCTTTACTTTCTCGGAATCAGCCGAATGGCATTCGTAGCAATGCTTTGCCAGAAGCGGTCGAACCTTGGCTTCGAAAAAAGCGAGCTGGCTCGGCGAAGGCTCGACTGCGATTGCAGAAGTCCCAATCGCGCCTAAAGCGAACAGTGCTAAAAATGAAACACAATTGCGGCGAGCGGTTCTCGAAACAAACGTAATTCGGTCGGAGTTTTTCATACTTGAACAGGCAGTTAAGTTTTCGAAATTCGTCAAATGGTAAAATGCGAACCCTTAGGTACCATTCTCTAGGGGCTCCAATGGAACCTTTTATTCACTGATTGCAAGAAGAATCCGCTCTTTTAACTCATTATAATAGGCAAATATCCGCCATTAAATATTCATAGTTCGGCATTAAGGCGACGATCCCACCGGTATTCTTAATCAAACGCATTGCTTGTCGGAACAATTACGTTGTGCGATCAATCCACGCTTTGCGGTCGATGACTTCGCTGATGAAGTGTTGCTGTGCGCAGAGGATCGATCGATGCAGCTCCTCGGCGGTTACTTTTCCAGCTTGATTGTCGAGGGCGAGGGTTCCGGTCGCATCGCTGAGAAATTCAACTTTGTAGCCGCGATGCATCGCTTGCCTGGCGGTTGTATCACAACAAATATGCGTCATATATCCAGCGATCGTCAGCGTATCTATCTTTCTCGTGTTAAGCCATTCTTGAAGCGGCGTATTGGTGAAGCAGCCGGGCAGTCCTTTATCGAGCAGCAGATCGCGAGGCCGGCCGTCGATCTCGGGATGCAGTTTCCATCCATCGGTATCGCGCTGAAAGATCGGCAAAGTTTTTTCATGGTGCCGAACGAAAACCGTCGGTATTTTCTTCATTGCTGCGTGATCGACGACTTCGAGCAATTGCGGGAAATGGTCGCGAGGATGGGTAATCGGTAAGGCGCCGGTAAAATACTCGTTTTGGGCGTCGATGACTAAAAGGGCGCGGTTCATAATCGATAAAATCCTTGGTTTGCGAACGAATCAAGATTGTCTTGCGGTCAATTCGACTGGCCAATTCCGCGGGGCAACCTTAGACTCTAGTTTTTGGATAGCTGGTGATACGATACTTCGGGCTCCGAAGAGGCACCTGTTAGCTGATTCCTTGGTTTTTCGGAGTTTTAGGACGTGCCTGCTACGTGCGTAATCGGTTTGCAATGGGGTGATGAAGCCAAAGGCAAACTCGTCGATCTTCTTGCTCCACAACATGACATTGTAGTTCGATATCAGGGCGGCGCGAACGCTGGCCATACGGTTGTCTGCGGTGACAAAGTTTATAAGCTGCATCATATACCGAGCGGAATTCTACATCCGCAAGTGACCAATGTCATCGCACCGGGCGTCGTCATGGAACCGACGATGTTGCTAAAAGAATTGGATGGCCTGCAAGCTCGAGGAATCAATCCACTCGATAACTTGATGATTAGCGAACGGACTCATCTGGTAATGCCCTGGCATATTGCCGAAGATCGGATTTCGAACCGACAAATAGTCAACGGAGAAAGCATCGGTTCAACGCTGCGTGGAATCGGGCCTTGCTATAAGGACAAAGTTGGCCGAACTCATGCATTGAGACTTGCCGACATCATGTCGCCGAATCTTCGTGAGCGGATCGTTGAGATTTGCGAATTCAAGCGAAAATGGTTGTCGGCACTCGCCGAGTCTGACGATTTGGACTTATTGGTTCCAAATACCATTTACGAAACGGCTTGCGGTTGGGCGGAGCGTCTCCGGCCATTGACCAAAAATACTACCGATTTTTTGCTGGACCAACTCGACGTCGGCAAGCAGTTGTTGATGGAAGGTGCGCAGGGGTCGCTGCTCGATATCGATCATGGAACCTTTCCGTTCGTGACCAGTAGCAATGCATCAGGCGTCGGCGTATCGAGTGGATCGGGCGTTCCTGGCAAATGGATCACGAAAATGATCGGCGTTTGCAAAGCCTACTCGACTCGAGTCGGCGGTGGTCCTTTCCCAACGGAATTGAAGGATGCGACCGGGCAGAAGATTCGCGATATCGGAAGAGAATACGGAACAACCACGGGACGTCCACGCCGCTGTGGCTGGTTTGATGCCGTCGCTGTTCGCTATACGGCTCGCTTGAGCGGTGTCGATCGACTATCGTTGATGATGATGGATGTGCTGAGTCATTTTGACGAAATCCAAGTTTGTGTTGCGTACGATATCGATGGCGAGCGCGTTGAACGCTTCCCTTGTCTGGCGGACGATCTTCGGCGCGCCAAACCGATCTACGAAAAACTGCCGGGTTGGAATCAGGACGTGACGGGAGTTCGCCGTCGAGAAGATATGCCCGCCAACGCCTTGCGGTATATGGATCGCGTTTCCGAAATCGTCGGCGTGAAAATTGGTGTGATTTCGGTTGGCCCAGACCGCGAACAAACGATGTTCTTGCCATAGGACTTTGATTGTGGCCTTCTTCCGTAGGAAAATAAAATCGAAGGCACCGTCGGTCGCAACTGCGACTAGCGATCGTCCTGAATCCGCCGCACTTCCCGTTCACATTGCCATTATCATGGACGGGAATGGTCGTTGGGCGCAAGCTCAAGGTCTTCCTCGAGTCGAAGGGCATCGTCGAGGTGCCGATACGGTTCAGCGTGTTCTCGAAGCGTGCGAACGACATCGAATCAAATACTTGACGCTCTATTGTTTTTCGAATGAAAATTGGAAACGTCCCAAAGATGAACTCGATTTCTTGATGGGTTTGCTCAAGCAATACCTTGTCCAGGAACGCCCGACGCTGATGAAAAGCGCCATTCGGCTTCGCATTATCGGCCGACGCGATGGCTTGCCAGAGGATGTTCTTGCTGAAATGGATCGGTCGATCGAAGCCAGCGCCAACAACGCTTCCTTGACGTTGTGCTTGGCGATTAACTACGGCGCCCGGCAAGAAATCGTCGATGCGGTTCGGGAAATCGCTGCCGATATCCAAGCCGGGCGACTCAACGCCGATAGCATTGACGAAGATGAAATAGCGAGCCGGCTGTATACGTCGGATATACCGGACCCTGATTTGTTGATTCGGACAAGTGGCGAAATGCGGATCAGTAATTTTTTGCTCTGGCAAATAAGCTATAGTGAAATTTGGGTTACCAACAAAGCTTGGCCTGAATTTTCGGACGAAGACTTTGAAGAGGCGCTTGCAGAGTATGCGAATCGACAGCGACGTTTTGGCGGACTGAGTTCATCATGAAAGCCGATGACGAGCTTTGCTTTTGTTTTCACGTGACATGGCGCAAGGTGATCAATTATCTTCGCCAACATCCTGTAAAACATGCAAGCCAAGTTTCGGAATGCTATGGTGCAGGAACCGGATGCGGGTGGTGCCGTCGGCAGATTACGCAATTGATGAACGATGTCCAATCCAATCCGCCGGCAACCAATGATTTAGATGAGTGGCTCGTTATGCGGACTCCGACAGCCAAGTCTCATGCCGAAGGACGTGCAGTCTATCTTGCGGAAAAAGAGAGTCCACCAACATGAACAAGCCGCTTCGACTGGTTTGCTGTAGCTCGTCGATGGAAAGCGGCGGGAGCGAACGTCAAACGCTCAATCTATTGCGAGGGATCGATCGATCGGCGTTTGCTCCTGAACTCTACTTGCTGTACCGTGAAGGCATCTTGCTTGGAGATCTTCCGCCCGATGTTGCGGTTACCGACTATTGGAGTCGACATGCGCAACCTCAATGGAATTGGCCCGGTCGAATCACCAGCAAGCAGATCCATGATCTTGAACAAACGCTCGTTTCCAACAAAGTTGACGTTGTCTATGATCGACTCTTTCACATGGCGCTCGTCGCCGGTCCGGCAGCCAAGCGTGCCGGTGTCGGTCGCGTTGCAACGATTGTCAGTCCACCTCGACGCGACTTGATGGCCACCGAACGACGCTTTGTTTGGCTCAAACGAATGGCCCTTGCGCGTTCCTATCGATCGGCGGATCGGTTGTTGGCAGTCAGCCAAGGAACGGCCGATGATGCTGCCGATTTTTATCGACTCGATCGCTCGAAGATAGAAATTGTTTCAAGCCCAATCGATATCGAACGCATCGACCGATTGAAGCGAGATACATGGGATGGAACTGCACCTCGCGTCAATCGTTTTTTGATCGTCAGCATCGGTCGCTTGAGTGAAGAAAAAGGACATCGATGCTTGCTCGAAGCCTTTGCAAAGTTGCTTCAAAACAGTCCGCATCCAATCGATTTGCATCTGATCGGTGATGGTCCCTTGCGATTGGAGTTAAAGCAACAAGCTAGCGTATTAGGCATTCGAGAGAACGTCGTCTTTCATGGACAGGTTGCCAATCCATTCCCGCTGCTTCGTCAGGCCGATTTGTTTGTATTGCCGTCACAATACGAAGGACTTCCCAATGCACTTTTGGAGGCGATGGCGTGTGAAGTTCCGACATTGGTTAGCGATTGTCCGGGCGGCATTCAAGATGCAACGCAACGAGGGGATTTGAGTAGGCTCGTTCCGATCGGCGAGCCGATTGCGTTATGCAAAGCCATCCGCGATCGTTTCGATTCCCCCGAGTCGTGGCTTTCGAAAACAGGGCCTGCTCGCAAGTACATCGAACAATCGCATAGCCTCGGGCAATGGCTAAAGAGAATGGAGTCGATTTTTATGCAGGTCGGAGCAAAAAGCCGGACGCTTAGAGACCAGTTGCTTTAATCGCCATCAGCAAGTATTGCGTTTAACCGTCAGTCGAAGGCGTACGTCAAAGGCCACGCGTACGCCTTCGGCTGACGGTTAAACGACTAATTCATCAAGCTGCTAGCGCCCATCTAAGCCAAAATGGGGCAGACGTCGAACCATTGGCGACCTTGCGATTCCATCCATTCCGATGACGCGATGGGTCCCCATAGTCCTGGCTCATAGGAATTGAGCGTTGGTGTTGCAGGGCTCCGCCATGCGGAAATGATTGGATCGATGATTTGCCATGCTTGCTCGACTTCGTCACTTCGAGCAAAAAGGCTTGCATCCCCATTCAAGGCATCTTGGAGAAGGCGTTGATACGAATCAGGAAGTTCATCGCCTACAGCGCTGAATCGGAAATCCAATTCGCTTTGACGCATGCTCATTTCCTGATCCGGCACCTTCGATTGAAAGTAAAGCTGAAGTCCTTCGGCAGGTTGGATTTGAATCACCAGCCGATTGGCTTCGGGGCTGACGTGCCGGTTTCCGCCAAACATCAAGTGGGGTGGTTCTTTGAATTGGATTACGATCTGAGTCGTTCGGCAGCTCATCGCTTTGCCGCTTCGCAAATAGAAGGGAACGCCTTTCCATCGCCAGTTGTCGATCAACAATTTCAGTGCGGCAAAGGTTTCGGTCTGACTATTTTCCGGCACACCTTCTTCGTTGAGATAGCCATCGTACTGACCACGAATACCCGCTTCGGAGAAATCGCTTCCTTGGAAGCGCCGGACGGCTCGCAAAACTTTGACTTTCTCATCGCGAACAATGTCGGCGTTGAATCGGACAGGGGTTTCCATCGCCGTTATCATCATCAACTGGAAGAGATGATTTTGAAACATATCGCGGAGAATGCCCGACTTGTCATAGTACCCGCCGCGCCGACCGACTTGAACTTCTTCAGCGCAAGTGATTTGAATATGATCGATATAATTGCGATTCCAAATCGGTTCAAAGATCGTATTCCCAAATCGCAAGACCATCATATTTTGGACTGTCTCTTTGCCCAGGTAGTGATCGATACGATAAATCTGATCTTCGCGAAAGACTTTATGGATCGAATCGTTGAGTAGTCTCGACGTTGCGAGATCGGTTCCGAAAGGCTTTTCGATAACGACTCGTCGTTGGCCATTGGAATCGTTGGCCAGTCCGGCTTTACCGAGCTGAGCGATAGCGGATTCGTAGAGTTGCGGCATCGTCGAAAGATAGTAGACGCGATTGGTTTTGACGCCGTCTTCGTGTTTGTCGAGAAAGCCGCTCAGCGCCGTGAAGTCACTATCTTGGGCGATATCGCCGGGCTGATAGTAAACGTGTTCTGCAAAAGCTTTCCAAGATTCGGGCGTGAAGTTCTGTTTGGCGAACTGAGCCGTTGTACCTGCCAACTCTTCTCGCCATTCTTCACTCGAAAAGGGACTTCGCGCTACACCGACAATTCGCGTCAGCTTAGGAAGTCGTCCACGCTGAAACAAACGATACAACGCAGGAATGAGCTTGCGACTGGTAAGGTCGCCCGATGCTCCGAAGATCACCATCGTGTGGGACATTGTTTGTTCTCCGAAATGAGTCGCCGCGATCCATCAATACACAATTTTTTCAAAATCAGCTCAACGCTTTGAGCCTACGTAGGTTTCTTGCGTAGGTCGAGCCATTCGCTATGAAACGTGCCCGGCTTATCGGTGCGCTGATAGGTATGCGCTCCGAAATAATCTCGCTGGGCTTGTAGCAAATTAGCGGGTAGTCGAGCCAAGCGATAGCTATCGAAGTAGGCCAACGCGGTTGTGAAGGCTGGTGCAGGAATTCCAAGTTGCGTTGCTGCCATGACGGCCGCTCGCCAACCGGGCTGCGCCTTTTCGATCGCTTGCTTGAAATAAGGAACCAGCAATAGATTTTCGAGATTCGGTTGCTCGTTGAACGCTTCTTTGATGCGATCAAGGAACTGGGCGCGAATGATACAGCCGCCTCGCCATAGCAATGCACAATCGCCGTAGTTAAGTCCCCAATCGTATTCCTTGCTCGCTTCTTGAAGCTGCACGAAGCCTTGTGCATACGAACAAATCTTGGAAGCATAAAGGGCTTGTTTGACCGCTTCGATGAAAGCTATTTTATCGGAGACAAGTTGCTTGACCGGTCCATCAAAGGTTGGGTTCTGGCCAACACTTGGTCCTTTGAGAATCTTGCTTGCACGCACGCGAGCCTCTTTCATCGAGGAGATCGACCGAGCATAAACGGCGGTGGTCACAAGTGTGCTTGGCACGCCGAGATCCAACGCAAGCTGGCTCATCCATTTTCCAGTTCCCTTAGCACCAGCCATGTCGACGATCTTGTCCAACAAATATCCATCGCCACCTTGGTCGTCTTTGGCACTGAAGATATCGCGAGTAATTTCGATCAAGTAGCTTTGAAGTTCGCTTTTGTTCCAATCCGCGAAGACATCATACAACTCTTCGTTGCTCAGTCCGCCAACTTCTTTGAGCAGATAGTAGGCTTCGCAGATCAACTGCATATCGCCGTACTCGATCCCGTTGTGGACCATTTTGACGTAATGGCCCGAACCGCGCGGCCCGACCCATTCGCAACAAGGGATATCTTCTCTAGGTCCAACTTTTGCGGCGATCGATTGAAAGATTGGCTTGATGGTTTCCCAAGCTGCTTTCGATCCTCCCGGCATAAGGCTTGGACCTTTGAGGGCTCCTTCTTCGCCGCCGGAAACACCGCTACCGACAAATAGCAAGCCTTTGCTTTCGACGTACTTGGTGCGTCGTTCGGTGTCTTCAAAGTGAGTATTGCCACCATCGATCAAGATGTCGCCTGGCTCGCAATGGGGAAGCAGTTGTTCGATTAGGTCGTCGACGGCTGGCCCTGCTTTGACGAGCATCATGACAAAGCGAGGTCGCTTGAGATTCTTCATCATTTCAGCGATCGAATGGCAGCCGACGAAATTCTTTCCTTTGGCTCGACCAGCCATCAATGCATCGACTTTGTCTGTCGAGCGATTAAAAACCGCCACGCGGTAGCCTCGGCTTTCAACATTCAATGCCAGGTTTTCGCCCATGACCGCTAAACCGATCAAACCAAAATCGCAAAGATCGCTCATGTTATCTACTTACTTAAAAGTTTTCAAAAAAAGTCTTCCCTCTTTCGGATCTAACGCCGACTCGAAGCGAACCTCGATGCCGAAAAATCGCTCTCCGAAAGAATGGTCGAATTCTATCGCAAACTGCATTGACATAACACCTGCATATGGAAAATTGCGAAACCTGGGAGAGTCGAATTAAGGCAATGTAGCTCTTGACCCAGGCTAGGTCGTCGGTTAGATAATGGTGCTTAACGTCAGTAGGCTCCGTCGCCAAGTGGCTAAGGCAGCGGATTGCAAATCCGCCACCGTCGGTTCAAATCCGACCGGAGCCTCTCCCTAAAAGCCCTAGATTTCTAACGGAAATCTAGGGTTTTTTCGTACAATTCTCGCGGAACGCTTCCATCCATGTCGGGTTGATTTCATCGCCAGCAGCAAGGATTTCGTTTAACAGTCAGCCGAAGGCGTACTTCAAAGGCAAAGAGTACGCCTTCGGCTGACTGTTAAACGCAATACATCAACGAGACGTCTCTTTTTTTGTACCCTGTTTCGTATAATGACGCCCTTTGCTGCCGTACGAATTGACTTTCGTATCCGAATTTCCGAGGAGTCCCGATGCGTTCCGTTGCAATTTTGCTTGGTTGGGCAAGCTGTTGGGCGTTCCCGGTCACTTGTATCGCGGCGCAAAGCGAGACTCAACGCCAAAGCGATGCTTTGCCGAATATTGTTGTCATCTTGGCCGACGATCTTGGATATGGAGATCCAGGGTGCTACAGGGGTGTCTTGGACGGCTTTAGCCCGCCGCTGATCCCCAGAGATCGGCTAACGATTGCGTCGCTCCTAAAACAAAATGGGTATTCGACGGCTTGTTTAGGCAAGTGGCATCTCGGAATGCAATGGGTCCGCCAAGATGGAACGCTCGAAACTTCCGACCGTGGTGAATCGGGTTTTCGAGGCGGAGAGACGATCGATTTTCAAGCGAAACTTGCCGGAGGCCCGATCGACGTTGGCTTCGATTCATACTTCGGGATTTCAGCGTCCTCGATATGCCGCCCTACTGCTGGATCGAAAACGACCGCTGCCAGCCGGTGCCCAATTCGACAACGCCGGATAACAAAACCGACCTGTTCCGAACGCAAACCGAAGGCGCCTCGCATTCCGACTTTCGAATCGAAGACGTTTTACCAACTTTGAAACGCCGGACGATCGGCAAGGTAGACGAGCACTTCAGCCAAAACCGAGGCCAACCACTTTTTCTCTATCTTCCGTTGAATAGCCCTCACCTGCCGGTTGCTCCGAGTCGAGAGTTTGCTGGAAAAAGCCAAGCAGGACACTATGGCGACTTTGTCGTCGAGACCGATGATTTCGTCGGTGGTGTTATGGATGCGTTTGCTAAGCACAATGCTTTGCAAAATACGCTGATCGTTTTCACTTCCGACAACGGCGGGTTATGGCATACTTGGACTCCCCAAGAAGCCGATGACGTCGCAAGTTATAAGCCGACACCAAGAGGCATGTACACATCAGGCTTCGACCATCACAGCAACGCATCTCTCCGAGGCACTAAAGCGGATATCTATGAAGGTGGCCATCGCGTACCTTTTTTAGTTCACTGGCCCGCGGTCATCTCGACATGTCGCGTCGTGAATGAACCGGTCGAATTGACCGATGTCTTCGCAACGATCGCTGACGTAACGTCGCAGAAGTTACCAGACTAAATCGATTGTGTCCAAACCAGGAACAGCCCAAGGTCAGCTTTACAATATTGCCATCGATCCATTCGAGACGCACAACGTCTATCTCGAACGACCTGAGCAAGTTGCACGGATGTCGAAGGTGCTAGACAAGATTCGAAGCACACGCCAGTATGCTGATGTAGTGATAGATTAGACGTGCGTTTCGCAAAGCCTTCGTTTTCGTTGGCTTCATGCCGAATACCGCAAGGTTAAGCGGAAAATCGATGATGTCAACGTGGCGAACAGCGAGAACGGCAAGCTGGAAGCTTACCCCACTTCTTGCTTTGTGGAACTATTGCCAAAATAGCGCGTCTGATATTTTTTGAAACTTTGAGTATCATTTCGTATTATTGATTTTTGGAACATGGAAGGAATAGGACAGCATTGTCGCAAGTCGATTTGATACCAGGAAAAGTTCGGAGCAGTCTTGATGAAGCCGGACTCAATCATCGCCCGATTCATTTGTCGATCGACACCGATGTGCAACTCGATGGTCTATCTCAGTCCGAATGGCTGATTGTTACGCGCGACCATATTTCGGTTGTCGCAGGTAATTCCGAAGCCGGCGTTCTACGCAGCCTCGCTTGGAACGATGTCACGAAGTTCCGTGTAGCCGCCGGCGTTGGCTCGGGGTTGTTGCAAGCCAAGGTGAACGATGGTTGGGTCGACGTCATCCGCTTTTCTAACGCACATGCCAATCGCTTCCACAAAATCTATCGACGACTCGATTGGATGCTCGAAGCAAGCCCCGAGGCGATCCTTGCCAAGGGCGAACTCGATTTACAATCGCTCGATCCGACTCGCTGCGCAACGTGCCAGTTGCGACTTGGCTCGCCGCACGAATCTTGTCCTCGATGCCTTCAGCGCGGACAGATTGTTCGCCGCGTCACCGAGTTGCTGAGACCGCATTTACGCAGCGCGTTCATTTTATGCCTGCTTACGCTCGTCGGTGTCGTTGCTGAACTGATCCCGCCAAAGCTTCAACAGTACATGGTCGACAACCTGCTTGGTCCGCAAGCGACGTTGCGTGCTGAATCAAGTATTACAACGGCCTTGCTGGTTGTAGTCCTTTCACTGGCCGCTTCGCGAATTATCCTTTCGATCGTTGCGGTCTTCAAAGGTCGATTAGCGACCGTCATCGGGACCGGACTGACGGCTAGGCTTCGCGAGGAGATGGTGCAAAAGCTCCAGCAGCTTGCTGTCGTTTACTACGATCGACATCAAGTCGGCTCGACGCTCAGCCGAGTCGCTCACGATAGTGAAGTACTTCACGGGCTCGTGCATCAACTAACCGGCGGATTCCTTCTTCAAATCGTCCAGTTGTTCGGTGTAGGCGCTATGCTTGTGTGGCTCAATCCGAAACTGGCGGTTTTCACGCTCATTCCCGTCCCGTTGGTATTCATCGGTTCGTGGGTTTTCTGGAAAAAAGTTTATCCGCGATATTATCGTTTGTGGGACGCATCGTCCAAACAGATGTCGGTACTCAACGGGATGCTCACCGGTATTCGTGTCGTCAAAGCATTTGCTCAAGAGGATCGCGAGTACAAGCGATTCAAGACGGCCAGCGAACAGTTGCAGAGCTGGCGGCTGTGGGTCGACAATACCAACGCTTGGTATTCAGCCGCGATGCAAATCGTATTCAGTCTCGGTGGTTTGATCGTTTGGTATGTCGGCGGACGCGATGTGATTGGGCACGAGATGACTCTCGGTCAGTTGATCGCGTTCCTGGCGTATTTAGCGATGTTTTACGCTCCGCTCAGCGCGCTATCGAATTTTACTTCTTGGCTAACAAGCTTCCTGTCGGGAAGCAAGCGTGTTCTTGAACTGCTCGATATGCCATTGACGATCCCTGAGTCTTCGGACCCGACGGTATGGTCTGACCCGAAAGGCGAGATTCAGTTTGATCGCGTGACGTTTGGATACGATCCGAATCAGCCAGTACTCAAGGACATTTCGTTCACCGTGCAGCCGGGTGAAATGATCGGCATCGTCGGACGAAGCGGCTCTGGCAAGACAACGATGGTGAACTTGCTAAGCCGATTCTATGACGTGCAAGAAGGCCGCATCTTGATCGACGGCATCGATATTCGCCAGTTGGCCACGCAGGAACTTCGGGAGAATATCGGAATCGTATTTCAAGAGTCGTTTTTATTCCGTGGAACGATCTGGAAAAATCTTTCTTACGGTTGCCCGAATTCAACAATTGAAAAAGGACTCGACGCAGCTCGTGCGGCGGGTGCTCATGAATTCATTTGCCGCAGTCAGCTTGCTTATGAAACATTGTTAGGCGAACGCGGAGCCGGTCTTTCGGGCGGTGAAAAGCAGCGGCTTTCGATCGCTCGAACGCTGCTTTACAATCCGCGAATCTTAGTGCTCGATGAAGCGACGAGCAACATTGACGCGGAGTCCGAACGATGCATTCAGGAAGCCCTTGAAACGCTCATTCGTGGGCGAACTACGATCGCGATCGCTCATCGACTTTCAACACTCCGAAACGCCGACCGAATACTCGTATTCGATCGTGGCCAGCTCGTCGAACAAGGCTCGCATGCTGAACTCCTTTCAAGCGATGGGATTTACGCCAAGCTCGTTCGGATTCAAACGCAGGTTTCCAAAGACCCGAATGTCGATCGACTTGTGCATCGTATCCATGCACCACAAGACAATCGACCGAAAGATTTCGATGAAGGTTTGGATCAAGCGGGTAAACCGACGCCTCCGCCCGCGCAACGAATCTGCTGGCTGGCGCCCGATGGCACTCGTTTTGCCTATGACGAACAAGCTCGATTAGAGCTATGGGTGAACCGCGAACGCGTGGCGCAAAGCGTCTTTGTGATCCGAGCGTTCCCGGCTTCGTATCAAAATGAATACCTCAGCATTCAAGGCGTTGACGATGACGGAGAAGAAGTCGAGTTCGGAATGATTCGAGACTTGCAGGCTTGGTCGAACGAAGATCGAGAAAAAATCAATCTCTCGCTGAACCGGCGGTATTTGCTGCGAGAGATAGTGCACTTAAACAGTATCGATCTGAAGTATGGTTTTCTCGACTTCGACGTCGAAACAACCAACGGTCGACTTCAATTTACGATGCGTTGGACGCAAAGCCAAGTCATCGATTTTGGCGACGCAGGGAAATTATTGATCGATACCGAGGAGAATCGTTACTTGGTTCGCGATGTCACTCAAATGCCATCTGCCCAGCAAGAGTTGTTCTTGCAATATATCTATTGGTGACGCTGGATTACCGGTAAAAGCTGGTTAAGCGAACCCGATTGGCGTCCCGCGATATCGAGCGTGACAAACTTAAATCCGAGGCTCCGGAAATAGTCGGCAAGTTCGATGTGACGATTGGAATCTAACATTCGCGGTAGATCTTCGAGAGCAACTTCGATTCTCGCAAGCGAACCTGGGTGCAACCTGACTCGGACGTCGTGAAAATCGAGCAATCGCAAACGCGATTCGGCAAGTTCAATCATGCGAAGTTTATCTGCCGTCACCGCTTCGCCATACGCGATCCTGCTTGCTAGGCATGGACTGGCAGGTCGATCGGCGACTGGCAATGACCAAAACTCGGCGAGCCGACGGACACTTTGCTTATCGATGCCCAGATCCGCAAGCGGCGCAACGACTTGATAGTCTCGGGCGGCATCGAGACCGGGGCGATAGTCTCCCAAATCATCGGCATTGGTGCCGGAAAGGATCGTTGCGAAATCATTTTCCTCGGCCCATCGACCGAGCCGTTCATAGAGATTCGATTTGCAATGGAAACATCGTCTCGCGTTATTATCCAAATAGTTGGGATCGCGCATCTCGTCGGTATCTAACAAGAGATGCCGAATGCCGATCGCCTCGGAAGCAAGCTTGGCGAAACGAATATCTTCTTGGCTAACCGATGGTCCAACTCCAGTGATCGCCACAGCCCGGTTGCCTAACGCTTCGAAAGCGGCTTGCGCAACCACACTGCTGTCGACGCCTCCAGAAAATGCGACGACGCACGATTCACGAGCGCGAATAGCGTCGATAAGACGAGCGATGACGGCAGAGGTTTCCGGCGATTCGAGCTGACTTTGCATGACATCGTTATAAGTTCAAACTTCGAAACGAGCAAGAATCAAGGCTATGCTTTAGAGGCACCTATTCGTCTGCTTCGGCAGACGAGAGAGGTTCCATGATCTTGGTGTTGCGTTCGATTGCCAAGACGATTGTCTGTTCGTCGAGTCCATCGCGACTTTTTGACGTTGCCGCAAAAACTTGTCGATTGTTGGGCATGGGAACCCTTGCGGTAAAAGTCCCATCGCTTCGAACCTGCACGGGTTCGCCAGCTACGGTCAGCAACGCGGCAGGATGGGTTGTTCCATAGACCACCATTTCCGCATCGAGCTCCAAATGGAAATTCTTCATGCGGCGAAGGCTACCTTCTGCGCCACTGCCGAACTGCGTTAAAGATGGGTTGCCAATCGGTCGCTTAAGTTTCTCTTGCATTATTTGCTGGAGTTCATCCACGGCCGTATCGTCCTCGTGTCCACCGCTTTGAGCGTAGACGCGTTCTGCGTCCTTGGCTAAGTCGGCCCAATGGTCGTCGGTTGCTTCTGGACTCCCGGGAACTGGCGTCGTTACCGGATTGCTTCTCGCTAATTCATGGAATCGGTTGCTCCCAAAGGCATAGCCGAGCAGCAAACGAAAGGTCGAATTGGGCGTATCCGTCTCGATGTACCAGTGTCGAACTCCGCCATGAATTTCGATATCTCGATAGACGTTTTCGGTGTTGCTAGTCGTTCCAGTGTCGTCAGCCTTGAGCAAACGTAAAATCGGCTTCGCAGTATGCCAATGGCCAGCCAAGGCGGCTTTGGCTCGTTCGACGCTTTTGCGAGTAATGTCCCAAACGGCATGCAACCAAAACGGGTCACGAACCATCAAGATCAGTCGATCTTTGTTCGGATCTCTCGGTTGATCTGCTTCACGAGAATTTGGAATCAGGACCGATCGCGACGTCGCTGGCTGAGCATAATCCTTGCGCTGCTCACGATTTTCTTGCAAACTCCGGATCTTTGCGACAATTTTTGGACTCGTTGGCGGTCCATTGAAAATAGGACGTGGCGGTATCACCTGCTTTGCGGCGGCCGCCAATTTTAGTTTGGCTTCGAGATTCTCCGCCTTAAGCGTTTCGGCAGCGAACTTTTTAGCGGCAATCTTCTCTGCCTTTAGCGTCTCCGCCGCAAGTTTCTTGGCGGCAGCTTCATCGGCTTTAATTTTCTGAGCTGCCATCTTCTCCGCAACACGATTTTGCGTTTCAAGTTCTTTGACTGCTTGCTTTTGCGCAGCAAGTTTTTTGGCTTCAAGCTTTTTCGTCGCAAGCGCCTTCGCTGCGATCTTTTTGGCTAAAAGCTTTTGGGCAGCGAGTTCCTTGGCGGCAAGTTTCTGAGCGGCTGCCAATTTTTTAGTGGCAGCTGCATTCTTAGCTGCGATCTTCTTCGCTGCCATCTTAGCGGCGGCGAGTTTTTTAGCCGCCATCTTCTTGGCGGCTAGCATTTTGCCAGCGGCAGAAATAGCAATCTGTTTTTTCGCGACCGGTTTTTTCGCGACCGGTTTTTTAGAAGAGGGTTTCTTGGCGACCGATTTCTTTGCGGTTTTCGCTTTTGATTTGACGGCACGAGTAAGCCGGAGAGGCTTTTTGATCGCCGCAGGTTTTGCTTTCCGCTTGTCGACCTTTTTTGGCTTTGCTACGGTTTTTGACGTTTTGCTCGGCGCAATGGGTTTCTTTTTGCCTAAAGCCGGTTTCTTCACAATTTTGCCGCTGCTTTGGCGTGTAACGGCAACAACCCTCCCCTTGTTGGCGGGTTTTTTGGTCGTTTTGGCGGTTTTTGTTTTTGAACGTGCGATCATGGATGCTTCGGTTTTCCCAGTCGAGCCCCCTCGCTAGTGGATTACTCATCGACTCGCGAATCAGCAAGGAGTTCATCCATGAACGGAAAGGAATTTGGCGGGATAGGACTTTAGTATGCTTCAGCCAGGTTCCTTTTTCTAGCCATATTTGGAATCTTGGGGCAAATGATCGGAAACTGCCATTTTCCCACGGCTTGCCGACTGATAGATTCCCCCAAAGCAGGCTTTGTATCGCATTGCCGCCATGAATTTCCCCCAACCAAGGATGGTTGAATGTACAAACTTTTGTTGTGCTGGCGTTATCTGAAAACGCGATGGATTGCGCTTGCTTCCATTGTTTCTGTAACCTTGGGGGTTGCGACGATGATCGTCGTAAACAGCGTCATGGACGGTTTCACACAAGAAATGCAGCAGCGAATTCATGGAATTCTCAGCGATATCGTCGTTGAAAGCCACTCTTCAGAGGGGATTAATGATGTCAATTGGTATCAGGAACGAATTCAAGCGACGCTCGGCGATCGGCTAGAAGGGATGACGACCGTGGTCGCAGTTCCGGCCATGGTCAGCTTTCAATACAACGGTGCTCCGCATACCCAGCAGATCAACTTGATCGGAATCGACACGGCGACCTATGCTTCGGTGAGTGATTTTAGCCAATACTTGCTTCATCCCGATCATCATCAGCAATTGGCTTTCAATCTCAAAGACGGCGGCTATGCGCCCGATCGCAAATCGCTTCCGGAATCTGGCTGGGCCTATCGACGCGACATGGCGAGGTTGCGAAAAGAGCTGGAGCAAGAGTCCAAGCGCAATCACTTGCTTCGACGACAAGTTGAAGAAGCCAAGGCTGGTGCCGTTGCTTTGCCAGCCGCGATGGCCAAGAACGAAGCCGACACCGAAATCGACTCAAACCCATCCTCCGAGGATGCTTCGGACGCTGACAATCAAGGTCTACTCCCTGGCCCTACCACGTCGATTGCCGAAAGTAGCGAAGGCCCACACTATTTTGACGCCGAGAAAGAAACACACCCAGGGATCGTCCTCGGAATCAGTATTGGCAGTATGCGATATCGCGATCCGCTTGGAGAAGTCAAAGATCTGTTCTTTATTCGACCTGGCGATGACGTCACCGTCACGATGCCGGGAGCCGGTTCCCCACCGCGAGCGATCGATCAGTCTTTCACCGTCGTCGATTTATATGAAAGCAAGATGAGCGAATACGACTCGACGTTCGCTTTCATTCCGCTGGAAAAACTCCAGCAGGCTCGCGGTATGATCGATCCGATCTCGGGAAAAAAGAGCGTGACAAGCATTCAACTGAAGCTCAAGCCGAAGGTTGATCTGGCGAAAGCTCGGGACGATCTTCGAGCGGCCTTCCCTCCGGATCAGACGATGGTGCACGTCGAGTCATGGCGTGATTCCCAAGGTCCGCTTTTGGCCGCTGTTCAGCTTGAGACTACGATCCTCAATATCTTGTTGTTCATGATTATTGCAGTGGCAGGTTTTGGAATCTTGGCAACGTTCTTTATGATTGTCGTCGAAAAGACTCGCGATATTGGCATTCTCAAATCGCTAGGGGCACCGGGATCTGGCATCGCGTCGATATTCTTGGCCTACGGCGTTTTGCTAGGCATGGTCGGCTCGGGCGCCGGCGCCGTCCTTGGTTTGCTCTTTGTGCACAATATTAACAGGATTGCTGCTCTAATCGAAAAGATAACCGGTCGCGAAGTCTTTGATCCGACTGTCTATTACTTTACGGAAATCCCAACGATCATTCATCCCTTTATGATTGTGTGGGTTGTCTTCGGTGCGATTCTGATTGCCGTCATGGCTAGTGTTTTACCGTCTATCCGAGCAGCTCGGATGCATCCCGTGGAGGCTCTTCGCTATGAATAATACTGTTCGAAACGCGATTCCAATGCCAAATCAAGCTTCCGTCGCAAGCCGCCCGACTCTCCGAGCTTATCGAGACGATGCGGGCAAATCCAGTCGCAACGCTATCGCTGCGGAAAATCTTTTCAAAACATACAGGAAGAATCGAATCGCCGTCCCCGTCCTCAAGGGCGTCGACTTCGCGGCAGAACAAGGAAAGATGACGGCGATCATCGGTCAAAGCGGATCGGGCAAAAGCACCTTGCTCCATCTATTAGCAACGCTCGATCGACCAGATACCGGCGAAGTCCACTTCGACGGGAAGCGCATCGATAACTTGCCGAGATCGGAACGCGATCTGTTCCGCAACCAGCAGTTGGGGATGATTTTCCAGTTTTATCATCTGCTCCCCGAACTGACGGCGTTGGAAAATGTGCTTGCTCCGCAAATGATTGGAGCTGGAATCTGGCGATACCTACGTCAGCGTTCTGCTTTGCGAGCTCAAGCTACCGAAATACTTGAAACAGTCGGATTGGCTCATCGACTGCACCATAAACCAAACGAACTTTCGGGTGGTGAGATGCAGCGGACGGCGATTGCCAGAGCTCTCGTCACTAAACCGCGATTGCTGCTAGCCGACGAGCCAACTGGCAACCTCGACCAAGAAACGGGGGCTGGCGTTCTGGATATCATCGAGCGCGTCAATCGCGAAGAAGGACTGACAGTTGTCATGGTTACCCACGATGAAAGTATCGCTGAACGATGCGATCGAGTCGTCCGCCTCGTCTGCGGGCGAGTCGAATCGGTCGATTAAGTCGATGGCTCACAAAAAAACTGGGTGCATAACCCGAAATCGATTCGAGGAATGCACCCAGTTCTAAATCCTCATCACAAGCTAGCGCTGCGAAAAAGTTGATATGACTTTACCGACTGCGGTTCGCGGAGCTGATTCCGCTGACGCACGATCAAGCAACTCTTGGACACGACGTTCGCTTTGAAGTCCGCTCAACGAAAACTTCTTCCATCCTTCGTCGCATTTGGCAAAGACAACGAGCTGAGGAAGCGAATTTCCTTGCATCAATTGTTGAGCTAGCTCTGGACGCAAATCCTTGTCAACAATCGTGACGATCACATCCTGCAGCTTACCGCTGGACTGCATCGGATCGATCGTCTGAGCCTTGAGCGTTTTACACGCTGCACACCAATCGGCGCCTACCACAATCAAAAGAGGTTTGTTCTCTTCTTGTGCTTTCTTGTAGGCGGCTTCGTAAACTGGACGTTCCGGCTGACCGGCCGTTAGCACTGCTAAGAGCAGTAATGATGTTAACTGAAACACCGTTGGACCCCTTCTCCTTTTCAGGGAATAGTAAAAATCACTCGATGCTGCGAGCTCCTTTCGCCAACCGCTGGGCTTCCTGCGCGATCGAGCTTCCGAGTGCTTAATTCATCCGACCGTCACCAAAATTACAAAGGGGAAGATCACGTACCGCCAAGTTTTGTTAAGCTTTAGCGATTAGGAAAACAAATCGGATGAAACGAAAAGTCAGGCGACAGTATCCAAACCTTCGAAAAGGTATGCAACCGCCGCCAGCTCGCCAAAAGCTAGCTATCGGCCTTTTGCTAGCTTTTCCTAGGGACCAAATAGAGCATATCGATTTGCTTCCCCGAAGCCGGGGCGAACAACCGTTAAACTAGGCGGTCTCCACCGCTAACCAACCTATTTGGAGGGAGTTTACCACCTTGGCTTCGCTAGCAAACCTTTCCTCAATGTCGCCGTGACACTTACGACTCAACCCAGTTTCCCCCTATGATGGGTGCTAAAATAGTTCCAAAAAACTTTTCCCGCAAACCTCCTAAAACCACCCGAATGGGTCGTATTTTGTTGTTTTGCCGAACTGGAGCTCGATAGGATTTTGGTGAAGCAACCGCGAAAACGAGTCGTTCGAAAGAAAACGAGCGAAGCGCCGGCAGAGCTCATTGCGTGGACTGCATGGATTCGCCTTGGAAAGACGCTCGAATCGGAGGCGTTCAGCGCAGGCGAAACACCGGCGATTGACGAATTGGATTGGGTTCGTGGTGAAATTTCGAAAGTCGTCGAGGTTGTTGACGTCAGGAAACCGCTACAAACACGAACGACTTTACCTTCGATCGTCTACATGGCGTCGGCGAATCGAATCGACGTGATCGAGCAGCAGTTGGATGAAATTCGGAAGCAATTTCCTGGCGTGCCGATTCGTTTTGTGCTTGGCCAATGGTGGACGGGTCATCGAAGAAGCTGGCCGATTTCTGCCGAGATTTCGTACGCTTATTGGTATCAAGTTCACGACACGCTGTTTCCCGAACTGCTGACCGTGAAAAGCATCTCGAGTGAATCCGAGCCTAAACCGTGTTCGGCATTAGTCGTCGCTGATCTGAGTTCGACACGTCAAATGTGGCTCGATGTGTTGCCGACTATCGGATTCAATGGCCTGGCGACTGCGGATACTGCGCATCTTCCCGAAGGTAATGTTGACGTCGTCTTCCTCGATCAAAAAGGGCTCGAAACCGAGCTGAACAGAGAACAGAACGCCGAGTCGTCGACTGAATTCGATTACGACGTCGAGGTAGATTCGAATCGAGTTGCAGTCGTTAGACGTGCGTATCCCAACGCCACGATTCTAGTCAGCATTGGATTTCCACGCTGGCAGGTCGTCGCGAGATGTCTAGAAAATGGAGCCGACTACATCGTCGGAAAACCATTTCAACTCGAAGGAATTCGAAGCCTTTTACAGCAGAGATGCAAGCTCGTTCATTGAGCTATTCCTGACGTAGTGGATCTTGATGTAGTGGATCTTGTTAAAGATCCGCTCAATCCGCAGAGACATAACGATCTCCGCTTCCTTCGTTAAAATCGCTCGTTCCCAGGCTCTCGCCTGGGAACGCACTGCTTCGGAGGCTCCGCCTCGTGTACCGTTTGTTGCTACTCTCGAACATTTGTCATGTCTGCAGGCAGAGCCTGGACTGCAGTGGGTTCCGAGGCAGAGCCTCGGAACCAGTTGGTGGCGTTCAGCGAGAAGTGTCCTAAATTTTAAATCGTGCGTTTTTCCTCGGCCGCGCTGGCTCGAAGGTAGACCGGCATCAATTGAAATGCATCCATGGTCTGACCTAAATTGAGTCGACGGCGTCCAACGACTTCCACCATGGACGCATGAGGGGCGATTTCCGGATGCACGGAAAATCGATTAAGGAGATTCCTCGACAGCAGATCTTTGCAGCGTACGAGGCCAGGGCCGGCGAGGATAAACGATTGACGCTGGTTTGGTTCTGTTGAATGCGTCTCCGAACTCGGCCGAGCTTCTTGTTTCTCCATTGAATGAACCCAGGCATCCAAGTCGACCAAATGGGATGGGAGCACAACTTGGCACGAATGTGGCCCCGCGATTTCTGTCTCGATTCTCCATAGCGCGGCGAACAACTGACCGCGATAGGCATCCAAAACCGTCCATATAAACATCGCGTTTGACGCACCGTCTTGCGAAGTTGGAAAGGAGCGGAAGCTAGTCGCTCGCAATGCGATGGTTTCCAATGTATCCACAGCGACCAATGGAATCTTCAAGCCATAGGCCATCGACTTTGCGACCGAGACACCGACCCGAAGTCCGGTAAACGAGCCGGGGCCAACGGTCACCGCGATGGCCGCGAGGTCATTTGCGGTCACAAGGTTGGACTTCAAAAGCGTCGCGATCGCAGGAGCGAGAGTGCGGGCGGAACCGATTTGCGGATCCGTTTCAGCACTTTCGAGACGTCCATCCGGCCAGCCAAGAGCGACCGACGCTGATTTTCCGCTGGTCTCGAGCGCCAAAAGCAACCCACTGTTATCCATCTTTTTGTCGTTAATTTCTATAGTCTGGGATTGAGGGCCGGAGCTTGAAATCATTGGAACGGTCGTTCCAATCGAAACTAAACTACAAGGTAATCGAATATTTAGTTGGATGCCGTACGCCGGGTTGCCCGTTATCTAAGGGTATCTCTACAATAGCGATGCGGTTGAAAAATTAGAATCGGCGCGTACGCAACCAAGCCTCTGGCACTTTTTAGTGAAATGCATTTTACGTGAGACAAGCACTCATCAGCGACATTCATGGAAATCTCGAAGCGCTGAATGCGGTGCTGACCGATATCGCAAGTCAATCGGTCGACGAAATCCTGTGCCTTGGCGATATCGTAGGATATGGCCCCAACCCCTGCGAGTGTCTCGATTTAGTCATGAAAAAGTGCAAGGTCACGATTCTTGGAAATCATGACCAAGCGGCACTTTTTGACCCCGATGGCTTTAATCCCGTAGCCCTTCGAGCAATCTATTGGACGCGAGATCGATTGGATGACACGAGCAGTGGTCGGCCCGCGGCTATCAATAAACGCTGGGATTTCCTAAGCGATTTGCCGAAACAGTATAAGGATGGAGATTTTCTCTTTGTACACGGTTCTCCGCGAGACCCAACGAACGAGTATGTTTTCCCTGAGACGGTTTACGACCGAACCAAAATGAGCGTCTTATTCGATCGAGTTCCGCTGTATTGCTTCCAGGGGCATACCCATATGCCCGGTGTATTTACAACGGATCTCGAATTTATCGAACCAAGGGACTGTGACCACCAGTTTCCGTTGGGACGCGAGAAGCTGATGGTCAACGTCGGAAGTGTTGGACAGCCTCGAGATGAAGATTCAAGATCGTGCTATGTCATCGTCGATCAAGACGAACGCAGATTGACGTTTCGAAGAATCGAGTATGATCTAGAAACGACGATCAAAAAAATCTACGCCGAAGAGAATCTTGATAATATGCTCGGAGATCGATTGCGAGCCGGACGATGAGTGAGTTCATTCCTTGCGAATAGCCATAGTAAGCGATATTCACGGTAACCTCGAAGCGCTCGAACGAGTGCTGGTCGATATTGCGAGCCAAGCATGCGATCGGGTTGTTTGCCTTGGCGATATGGTTGGCTATGGTCCCAATCCTCGAGAGTGCGTTGATCTTGTTTCCCGTATGGATGCCTGTGTTCTGGGCAATCACGACTATGGAGCGTTGATCGACCCAGAGGGCTTTAGCGCCACGGCGGAACAAGCCATCTTTTGGACCCGACGCGAACTCGAAACAGGCCCCGATCAAGAGCAAACGCGAGCCCGATTGTCGTTTCTAGCCGGTTTGCCACGTGTGCTTCGCGACGAAAACTTGCTTTTTGTACACGGTTCAGTTCGCAATCCGTTGAATGAATACGTCTTTCCGGAAGACATTCAAAACCGGCGGAAAATGGAAAAGCTCTTTTCGATGCTGCAGGGATATTGTTTCCAGGGTCACACGCACGTCCCCGGCGTCTTTACCGCGGACATGACTTTTCTTCGGCCAGAAGAGACAATGGGGAAGATCCAGTTGAGCAGCGATAAAGCGATGATCAACGTCGGCAGCGTCGGGCAGCCGCGCGACGGCGATTGGCGAGCTTGTTACGTTGTCTACGAAGCAGGAACGGTCGAATACCGCCGAGTCGAGTACGACGTAGCGATCACGTCCAACAAGATCTTTGCGATACCCGACCTCGATAATTTTTTAGGCGAACGGCTTCGCGAAGGACGTTAATTCAACTGCTCCAAGTTGCGCTATTTACCGCCATAGTGAGCCGACGGCGCTTGCGGCTTGTTGATTTAATCGCCAGCAGCAAGGATTTCGTTTAACAGTCAGCCGAAGGCGTACTTCAAAGGCAACGAGTACGCCTTCGGCTGACTGTTAAACGATTAAATCAACAAGCCGGTAAGCGAGGGAAGACCATGAAATCGCTCGCGCACGCTTCGTGTTAGGAAAAACGTGCTCGCCACTGAGGCTGATCGATCGCTTGGTCGTTCGGATGCGGGAACCCGAGTCGCTTATCGACGAAATTCAAGAGCGGTTGATTGCCGAAGTACCTCGAAAGGTTCTCACAAGCCAGCTGCGTCGAATCGTCGACTCGGCACGCTGCTTGCGCTCCGACATGCGGGGTGATGATGACGTTTGGAAGCGACCAAAGCGGACTCTCTTTTGGAAGCGGTTCCACATCGGTTACATCGACGCCTGCACCGGCAAGTTGCCCGTTTTGAAGAGCCTCAATCAAAGCAGGTTCATCGACGCATGCGCCGCGGGCGACGTTGATAAAGTAGCTGCCGCGCGGCATTGCTTCAAAAACCGATCGGTCGATAAAATGATGCGTTAACTTGTTGAGAGGCACGGTCAAGATGAGTAGGTCTGACTGGGCAGCCAATCGCAGCAACTGATCGGCTGGCCACAAATGCTCGACTTCAGTCGGTTTTTTTACCGGATAATAGTCGACGGCGGCGATCGTTGTTCGAAACGGCTTTAAGAGCTGAGCCAGTCGTCGACCGTTACCACCCAGTCCGACAATACCGATCCGCTTGCCATGAAGGTCGCCAGTCGGCTGGCGTATGAACTCGCGATCAAGCGATTGCCGAAAGAAAACGGGCAATCCGCGAAGAAGTCCAAGCAAAAGAGCCAACGTTTGCTCGGCGACTTGGTCGGCAAACAGACCTGAAGCGCTGCAGACAGTGATATCCGAGTCGATTACCGATGGGACCAAGCAATGGTCGAGGCCGGCAGCCGATGACTGAATGAATTTCAAGCGATTTTGGCGAACCACGCCCTCCCAGTCAACTCTTACTTTGGCGTGCCCCACAAAAATGTCAGCTTCAAAGATGGCTTCTGCTATTCGCTCCTGACCAGCATTGATGATGGTTGCATCAGGCGCGGCTTGTTCGAGCCATGCGACATGTTTTTCGAGCACAGGATAGCACAGAACAATATTCGTCACTTTGAGACCAGTCCGATCGAAATCTAAGTCAGTTTGTATGAATCGCAAGACAACTTCTGCCCCCTTCTACAGTTTGCCATCCAAAGTATCTAATCTTAGTCGGACTCGATTTCCTACACTAGCAGCAAACCTTTACTTCATGGATGCACGATTACATCGAGGAAACATCTCTCAATGGTGGAACGCCGTTGGCGGACCTCGCGAAGTATTGCACGTCGCGTGGCCGATGATGATGTCTACCGGGCTCTTCTCGTTGACGCTATTTGTCGATCGAACTTTGCTTTACTATTATTCTGACGAAGCAGCCGCGGGAGCGATGGGGGCTGGAACCATTTTTTGGGCCTTTACTTGTGTCCCGGTCACACTGTTTGGATACACCAGTACCTTTGTCGCGCAGTACGTTGGCGTTGGTCGAGCCGATCGAGCGATGCGCGTCGTCATCCAGGGATTTTTACTTGCTTTGTTATCGGGCCCCTTGGTTGTAAGCTGTGCATGGTGTTCCCACTGGTTCTTTGCGGCATTTCATGGCTCGCAACTTGCCGATACCGAAACGCAGTATTTCCAATCGATCGCCCTGGGCGCATGGGCAACGATCTTGAGCGCACCGCTAGCTGGACTTTTCAATGGAACAGGAAGAACGAGAGTACTGTTGGGGATCGACATCGTCGTTACGGCTCTCAACATCGCTTTAGACTTTTTGCTTATCTTTGGTTTATTCGGTTTTCCGAGAATGGGCATCGTCGGAGCTGGACTGGCGACGAGTATTTCGTTGGTGACCAAACTTGTGCTTATGCTCGTGGCGGCGGGAACGCTTCGGTGGGATCGAGCTTCGGGAGCGGCAGTCGATCGACGCGCTACCTCCAACGGCGGGCTGAATAAAACCTCCAAATGTGGGCCGATGGCGCTAGCCACGGGTTCTGAAAACACTGGGAATCTCTCGCCTTGCTCAAGAGAAGAACCGGCGGCTAGCGCCATGCCGCTCACAGCTTCATCAGGCGCGGCCAATGGTGTCACTCTCTTTTCCGAACCCTTGAGATTGGAGTTTCGGTTAGCTACCAGACTACTCTATTTCGGTTGGCCAGCCGCCATTTCTTCGTTAGCGGAATCGGTTAGCTTTTCGATCATTATGATGCTTGTCGGGCAGCTTGGTGCTCGGGCAATGGCAGCGACGACGCTGGGATTGAACGTGAATCTAATAGCCTTCATTCCGATGTTCGGACTCGGCATGGCCGTCGGCGTCTTGGTAGGACAACGCTTGACGGCTAAAGAGCCCGAAATCGCCCGACGCAGCGTCCGATCGGGGCTTTGCATCGGAGGGTTCTACTCCGGGTGCTTTGCCGTCGCCTACGGCATCTTTCCCGATTGGGTTCTCGCGATCTATAGTTTTGGAGGTGACCCCGATCGATTTGCGGATTTGAGGCCTGATGTCTTGCCTATCTTATGGTTTATCGCCGCCTATTGCGTCTTTGACGCGTTTCAAATTGTTTTCGTCGGTGCCTTAAAGGGAGCCGGAGATACGAATTACGTGCTCATTGTAAATGTATTAAGTGGTGTCATAACCGTTTCCCTCGGCAAAATTCTTGGCGACATATTTAATGGCGGGCTCCTCTGGTGGTGGGGAGTGATCACTATCTGGGTGCTTTCGATGGCCGTGCTTTTTGCGATAAGATATCTGCATGGCGGGTGGATGAAAAAGCGTGTTATTGAACCTGAGCTGCTCTAGAGAATGCTTTGGACGATTTGTCTAAACGATCCGCATTCGCTATAACTAGCACCCCGTCTTAAATAAGCACTTTCGTCTGGATCATTAAAAGGAAGCTCATGACCCAACTCGAATGGACAGTCGAATCGGAATCGAATTCGCCAACAGCCACAACGGAACTCGGCGCGGAAAAGTTATACGAAAAGTGTATGGCACTCGCCAAAAATCTCTGGTGGAGCTGGCATCCCGAAGTAACAAGTCTCTTTCGTGATATCGATCCGATTCGCTGGCGTCAATTGGATCACAATCCGATTGCGCTGCTTCGAGAATTCACCCCCGAACGCTTAGCAGTTCGGGCAAGCGAGATGGTTTTGCACAGCCGTGTCAATTACGCCTTCCGACGTTTGCAAGAATACCTCGATTCGACCACGACTTGGGCGGCGACCAATGCGGGAGTGCTGGGTGCAAGGCCGGTCGCTTATTTTTCAGCAGAATTCGGTATCCACGAATCGCTCCCGATTTATTCCGGAGGCTTAGGTGTCCTCTCCGGCGATCACGTAAAGAGCGCCAGCGGATTAGGCGTCCCACTCGTCGGAATCGGGCTCTACTATTCTCACGGTTACTTCAAACAGCATTTGAACGAAGAAGGTTACCAACACGAAGAGTACATCGAAACACGTGTGGAAAACTTACCGATGGAGCCGGCGGTAGCCAAAGATGGCACACCGATTATGGTTTCCATCGATACTCGCAATGGCCGTCTGCTGGCCAAGCTATGGACGATGCATGTTGGCCGAGTGCGCTTGCTATTGCTCGATTGCAACGTCGAAGGCAATAAGCCGGAAGACCGTGAACTAACCAGCCGATTGTATGGTGGCGACGAGCGGACTCGTATCCGGCAGGAATTGGTACTCGGAGTCGGTGGCGTCAAAGCCCTTCGCGCCATGGGGATTCATCCAGGCGTCTATCACTTGAACGAAGGACACAGCGCGTTTGCTCCATTAGAAGTGATTCGCGAGCGAATGGCCGATGACGGTATGGCCTTAGAGGATGCTATCCGAGAGACCGCCCAAGCGACTGTCTTTACAACCCACACGCCGGTACCTGCCGGTCACGACCGCTTCGACCCAGTTTTACTCGAAGAGCACCTTGGGCCACTCCGAGATTCGCTTGGAATAAGCCATGATCGACTCATGGGATTTGGTCGCGTACGTCCGGATGACGGAAGCGAATTGTTTTGCATGACCGTGATCGGACTGAAAATGTCTCGCCGAGCCAATGCGGTAAGCCAGTTGCATGGCCACATTTCGCGCCGCATGTGGCGCAGTCTTTGGCCAGAACGCACCGAAGAACAAACTCCAATCGGACACATCACCAACGGAGTCCATGTTCAAAGCTGGTTGGCTTGGCAAATGCAACAGCTTTATGACCGCCATTTTCCTGCCCATTGGCAATCGCGTTTAGGTGAACATGAAATTTGGCAAAACATTCACGAGGTCGAGCCCGGTGAATTGTGGGAAGCTCACAATGCGCTTAAAAACCTTTTGCTCACTTTCGTGCGACGACGCATTTCGCGTCAATGTCGTCGCCGGGGCGAAAGCGATGAGATACTCGAAGAAGCCCGTGGAATCCTGAAACCGAATGTCTTGACGATTGGCTTTGGAAGACGCTTCGCGACCTACAAGCGAGCGAATCTTATATTCAGCGACATCGATCGAATCACTGAATTGTTAACCAGCGTCGAACGCCCGGTGCAGTTGATCTATGCTGGAAAAGCCCATCCAAAAGATGAACCCGGCAAGCGATACATCCAAGAAATCGCCAACCTTCGACTCGATCCTCGCTTCCGTGGCCGAGTCGCATTCATCGAGGACTACGATATCAATGTTTGTCGCCATTTGATTCAAGGCGTCGACGTCTGGCTGAATAACCCACGTCGACCGCTCGAAGCCTCTGGGACAAGCGGTCAAAAAGTGGTCCTTAATGGCGGTTTGAATTGCAGTATTCTCGATGGCTGGTGGGCAGAAGCCTACGATGGTTCCAACGGCTTTGCCATCGGCAAAGGTACCAGTCACGTCGATGATCGGATCACCGATCGACGCGATGCGGATAATCTTTACGACACCCTCGAGAACGAAGTCATCCCAGCCTTCTATGATCGAGATCGCGATGGTTTACCGCGAAAGTGGATTCGCATGATGATGAACAGCATCAGCACCTGTGCTTGGCGGTTCAGCAGCCATCGCATGATGATGGACTACACGCGACATGCCTACGTACCAGCGGCCGGCGGATTAAGCTGCGATATGAAATATCGCTAATGTTTTTGGTGCGCGGGCGTCCCGCCCGCTTTTCTTAGCAAGTAACGGTTCAAAAAAAAATTTAGAATTCTGTTTTCGTCAATCCAATTAATTATGGCTCTTCCGCAGAATCTGTGGGGCAAAATTGACTATTTATCGTTACGAATAGAAAACCGAAGTTTCACCGGACACCCGTTTCGCATTGGATTTTTGAGGCATCACTCCGATGTCCAAAGTTGAAGAAAAACAACCCACCAGACGATCAGTCCGGCGGGTTGCCGAGCGCCTTTGGCGCATCGGAGACCGAGATATTCCTCAGCGAGTTGCTTCCCAGCAGAGCCCGCTTCCGCTTCTCCCGGCACAACCATCATGTCCGATCAAAGACTTTGTGGCAATACTTTGGACATCGGAGCCATCCC
>Ga0163150_10001226_pt1 | contig 44520 bp, 39 predicted proteins | sample OliLakLV19P2IB_FD_148628 | JGI IMG/M metagenome (GOLD analysis project Ga0163150, IMG submission 148628) | Freshwater microbial mat bacterial communities from Lake Vanda, McMurdo Dry Valleys, Antarctica - Oligotrophic Lake LV.19.P2.IB | ecosystem: Environmental > Aquatic > Freshwater > Lake >... | reverse complement strand
GGCTCAATGCCGAGCGATCGAACGGCTCGGCGGGAGCCTCGCCCTCCCAAAGTGCGCCCGCCCTGCCGCCATGTCATGCTCACCGCCGCGCCACTGCCAATGCCGCCGTCTCAACAATCCCCTCGATGCACATCCTGCACCGCCGCGGCCGGCTCAACTGGCCCCCGCCTTGCGTCTAGCCGATACATCAGGTTGACACCGCGCGCCAATAAAAGGAGGCTATCGGAACGTTGATGGATCAACGTCGCGCCACGCAAATGGACTACGCCGCCCCGCCACCTACAATCGCTCGCGTCACCGGCCCACGTTTCGCTTGATCGCGCTAGAATAGTCCGATCGCAAGAAGCTCATGTAACAGTTCGATTGTTCCCCAATCAGCGAGGCAAGACGCCTCACTACCGTCTGCGGAGGGACGCCATGTTTGAACGATTCACCGACCGTGCCCGCAAAGTCATGGCCCTGGCCAATCAGGAGGCCCAGCGCTTCAACCACGAATACATCGGCACCGAGCACATCCTTCTCGGACTCGTGAAGGAAGGCTCAGGCGTCGGCGCCAACGTGCTCAAAAACCTCGACGTCGACCTGCGCAAGGTCCGCCTCGAAGTCGAGAAGCTCGTCAAGAGCGGGCCCGACATGGTGACCATGGGCAAGCTCCCGCAGACCCCGCGGGCCAAGAAGGTCATCGAGTACGCCATCGAAGAAGCCCGCAACCTGAACCACAACTACGTGGGGACGGAACACCTGCTCCTGGGACTCCTGCGCGAGCATGAAGGCGTGGCGGCGCAGGTGCTGATGAACCTGGGCCTGAAGCTCGAAGAGGTTCGCGAAGAGGTCCTCAACCTTTTGGGTGCCGGCGTGGAACCTGAAGAAACCAAAGAAGGCTCCGGCGGCGGTGGCAGCGGCAAAGAGACCGGCGAAGGCGGCGGCAAGCAGAGCCGCAGCAAGACGCCCGCCCTCGACTCCTTCGGCCGCGACCTGACCGAGCTCGCCCGTGACGGCTCGCTCGACCCCGTGATCGGCCGGGCCAAGGAAATCGAACGCCTCGTGCAGATCCTCTGCCGGCGAACCAAGAACAACCCCGTGCTGCTCGGCGAGGCCGGCGTCGGCAAGACCGCCATCGTCGAAGGCATGGCCCAGCGCATCATCAGCAACGACGTGCCCGAGATCCTCGCGGACCGCCGCATCGTCGTCCTCGACCTCGCCATGATGGTCGCCGGCACCAAATACCGCGGCCAGTTCGAGGAGCGCATCAAGGCGGTGATGAACGAGGTCCGCCGGGCCAAGAACGTCATCCTCTTCATCGACGAGCTGCACACGCTGGTCGGCGCCGGTGGCGCGGAGGGCGCCATCGACGCGTCCAACGTGCTCAAGCCCGCCCTCTCCCGCGGCGAGATTCAGTGCATCGGCGCCACCACGCTCGACGAGTACCGCAAGTACATCGAGAAGGACGGCGCCCTCGAGCGCCGCTTCCAGACGATCATCGTCGAGCCGCCCAACAAGGAAGAGACCTACGAAATCTTGAAGGGCTTGCGCGACCGCTACGAAGCCCATCATCGCGTACAGATCACCGACGAGGCTTTGCGCCAGGCGGTCGAGCTATCGAGCCGCTACATCACCGGCCGCGTGCAGCCCGACAAGTCGATCGACGTGATCGACGAGTCCGGCGCCCGCGTCCGGCTCAAGAGCATGACCAAGCCGCCGAACCTGGCGGACATCGAAGAGCAGATCGAGCGGGCCTCCATCGAGAAGGACGAGGCCGTCAAGGCCGCCGACTACGAGAAGGCCGCCGAGCTGCGCGACAAGGTCGAGGGCCTGCGCCGCGAGAAGGAACGGATGCAGAAAGAGTGGCGCAACAAGGCCAAGGAAGTGGACGGCGTCGTCGATGAGGAAATCATCGCCGAGGTGGTTTCCACCATGACCGGCGTCCCGCTCACCCGCCTCGAAAAGGCCGAGACCGAACGGCTGCTGCGCCTCGAAGAGGAGCTGCACAAGTCGGTCGTTTCCCAGGACGAAGCAATTAAGCGCGTCAGCGAGGCGCTCCGCCGCGCCCGCGCCGGCCTCAAGGACCCCAAGCGCCCGATGGGCAGCTTCATCTTCATCGGGCCGTCCGGCGTCGGCAAGACGCTGCTCGCCAAGAGCCTCGCCGAGTTCATGTTCGGCAACGCCGATGCGCTGATCCGCATCGACATGTCCGAGTACATGGAGAAGCACAACGTCTCCCGCCTGATCGGCGCCCCGCCCGGCTACGTGGGCTACGAAGAGGGAGGCCAGCTCACCGAGCAGATCCGCCGCCGGCCGTACAGCGTCGTGCTGCTCGACGAGATCGAGAAGGCTCACCCCGACGTGTTCAACATGCTGCTTCAGATCATGGAAGAGGGCCAGCTCACCGACTCCTTCGGCCGGCACGTGGACTTCCGCAACGTCGTTCTCATCATGACCAGCAACGTCGGCGCCGAGCTCATCCAGAACCAGGGCCAAGGCTTCGGCTTCGCGAAGAAGACGGGCGATGCGTCCTACGAGAAGATGAAGCAGACCCTCGAAGCCGAGATGCAGCGCTTCTTCCGCCCCGAGTTCGTCAACCGCCTCGACGCCACCATCGTGTTCCGCCCGCTGACCCGGGAGAACCTGGTGCAGATCGTCGAGTACGAGCTCAACAAAATGCTCAAGCGGCTGAAGGAACGGCAGATGACGCTGTCGCTCGACCAGTCGGCGAAGGACTTCCTGATCGACAAGGGTTACAACCCCGACTTCGGCGCCCGCCCCCTCCGCCGGGCCATCGAGCACTACGTCGAGAACCCCATCAGCGAATCGATCCTCCGCGGTGAGTTCAAGAACGGCGCTTCGATTAAGGCGACGCGCGCGGCGGGCAAGGACGACATCACCTTCCACGTCGAGGGCGAAACCCCCGCGAAGCCCGAGCAGGAACCCGCAAAGGCGGGTGCCGAGAGCACGTGAGTTTTGATTCTATTCTGATCGCAAACCAAGAAACCCACGGACAGGAGTCCGTGGGCTTTTTTGCTTTCTATCTGTTCCTACCCTGCCTCCTCCCCCCTCCCTCCTCACGTCAACCCCGTCGCGTAGAACACGGCCGTGAAGATCAGGTCGGTGTAGATGATCGCCTCGATGCAGTGGACGACGGTGTTGGTCGTCGCCTTGCCGACGCCGGCCGCCCCGCCGGTGACGTGCAGGCCGTTGTAGCAGGCGATCGCTCCGATGATGGCGCCGAAGACGCCCGCCTTGAACAGGCCGGTGAAGAGGTCGGTGAGGTCGAGGATGTCGAGCGTGTTGGCCTTGTAGACGCCGGAGGGGATGTCGAGCAGGTTGACGCCCAGGATGTACCCCCCGCCGATGGCGATGATGTTGGCGATGAGGCAGAGGAACAGCAGCGACACCGTCGTCGCCAGCACCCGCGGCATCACGAGAAAGCGCACCGGGTTCAGGGCGTGCGCCTCCAGCGCCTCGATCTCCTCGCCCACCACCATCGTGCCCAGTTCCGCGGCGATCGACGCCCCGGCGAAGCCGGTCAAAACAATCGCGCTGATCAGCGGCCCAAGTTCGCGCACCACGGCAATCGAGATGATCGTCGCCACCTGATCGATCTGCCCGAACTCCTCCAGCGGCGGCGCCATTTGCAGCGCGAGGATCAGGCCGATGCAGAAGCTCACGAGGCTGATGACGCCGACGGAGCGGGCCCCGACACGGACGATCTGCGAATAGAGCGCGTAGCGGCCGAAGCGGACGCGCCGCAGCACGAGGCCGCGCCAGACCCAGACGCCGGTCTGCCCGAGCAGCCGGGTGATGCCGCCGATGTAATCGAGGAGCTTGACGGGATGGCTGCCGAGCCGGTCGAGGAACGCGGTGAAGGCGGAATGCTGCGCGATGGTCTTCGCGGGCTGCGGATCAGCCGGCGCGGGCGGCGCGGGATTGGAAGGGGCGGCGCTCATGCAGCGGAGAAGTTAACCACAGATGAACACAGATGCACACAGATGGGCAAGGCATTCCATGAGGGCGTTACTTAACCCAAGCCCGATGGTGAGGTCCGCCGAACCGTCGGGGTATTGCATCACCCACCTGATCCCCCGACGATTCGCAGACTCATCATCGGGCTTGGCCCCGCTCTCATTTCTTATCTGTGTCCATCTGTGTTCATCTGTGGTTGATCACACCGTCTCCGCCGCCGCCCTGTCGCCGACGATCGTGAACACCGTGTGCAGCCGTGCGATCTCGAAAATCCCCCGCACCTTCGGCTGCATGTTGCAGAGCACGAGCTTGTTGCCGCGTTTGCGCTGGATCTGAAGCGCCTCCACCAGCACGGCCACGCCCGACGAATCCATGTACCCCACCCCGCCCAGGTCCAAGACCAGCCGCTGCACCGGCCCCTTGAGCAAGCCCAGCAGCCCCGCCCGCAGCTCCGACGACCGGCTGTAGTCCACGTCGCCGCCAACCGTCACCACGTAACCATCGGGCAGCGGCGTCGTCGTCACGGTCATCTCGGGTGTCTTGGCCATGGGTCCTTTCGTTCTTACGAGCCGCGACCGTGAGGAAGCGGTTCCGGCGATGCACTTAACCCAGTCGCTCCCTTACGGTCGCGGCTCGTTGCCAGACGGCTGACCGTTCGCCACTGCCCCGGCGCCCGCCGCAAACTTCCGCAGCGTCAGCCGCAGCCCCGCGGCGTCCTTGCGCGGCTGGTAATCGTATTCGTCGACCGTTTGCTGGATGATACTGACGCCGAGGCCGCCGGGGCGAAGCTGCTCGCTGACGCGCGGCTTGATTTGCGAGGGGTCGGTGATGCCGCTCTCGTCGTCGATGATCACCTCGACGCCGGACCGGCCGTCGCGCTTGACCGCCGAGAGTGTGACCCAGATCGACTTGTCGGTGCGTCCGCCGTAGCCGTGGCGGATGACGTTGGTCATCGCCTCATCGACCGCGAGCACCAGCTTGTCGCAGTCGGCACTGGGCAGCCCGAACCGCGACGCCGCCGTCTCGACGGCCGAGCGAACCACGCAGAGGTGGACCGGGTCGCTGTCGATGCGCATCTGGATGGGGGTGCGATGAGGCATGGGGGTTCAAATTCCAAATCACAAAATCCAAATTCCAAACAAGCTCCAAATGCCAAGTTCCAAATTGAGTCAGGCGACGTTGGCGATCATCGGCAATAAGTGGAACGCACGACATCGGCTTGGCGTGCCTCCGATCGCGGCGGTGATCTGCGGCTGCATTGCGTGTTTCGCTCCGTTTGGATTTTGGAGCTTGTTTGGAACTTGGAACTTGTGATTGGAGCTTACACACTGTGCTACTTCATCCCCGCAAACTTCTTCGTCTTCACCGCCTCCACCCACGCCTCCACCGCCGGCCGCCGGCGCACCTCGTCCTGGTACGGATTGTAATCCAGCCGCTCGCCCGTGATCCGTTCGAGGGCGTTGATGGCGAAGACGCGCACCGCGGGGTCGTCGCTGTCGAGCTGCTCGACGAGCGGCTCGATGTGGCGGCGGTCGCGCGACTCGCCGGCCGCGCGGATCGCGTACAGCTTCGCCGCCGGGTCGGGCGATGTGAAGTCGCCGAGGCTCGCCGGCGGAGCGCAGCCCGCGGCAGTCAGTGCCATCAGAATGACGAGCAACAGATTGCACAACCGGCGTGTCATGAGCGGCATCGTAGCTTGAGAGGCGGGCAAGGATGGAATCGTAACCGCGAAAGTCGGGCGGCCACGATTCATCGACCATTCCCGGTCACGTTGTTGATACCGCCGACGACCTTCGAGCCGCGACGCAACGCGTCGCGGACGTCAGCGGCCTCCTTGCGTCCCCCACCGCGCGGATCTCCTCGATTTAGGCATCATTGATGCGAGCGCGATTCCTTGCGCAGCCGGACCCGTCCGCGACGCGTTGCGATCGCGGCTCCACCCGTTCGTAACCCCCCCGCCGGCCTCGGCAATTCCTCCGGTCACCGGTCGTTCCCACAATCTTTCGCAGAGGTCCACCCATGTCCCACCGACTACTCTTTTCGTCGCTTCTCCTGCTTGCGTTTGCCCTCTCACCCGTCCTCGCCGCCGACAAGGAGCCGGCCAAGCCGGATGCCCCGAAAGCGCCGCCGAAGGAAGTGAAGAAAGACACGAAGAAGGACGCGATTACCGATGCGGCGCAGGCCGGGCCGGACTTTGCGCTTCAGGGCGAGTACGAAGGCAAGATCGGCGACGCGACGTACGGTGTCCACATCATCGCGCTCGGCGATGACAAGTTCGATGTCGTCCTCTACACCGGCGGCCTGCCCGGCGCCCCTGGCGGCTGGAAAAGAGGCGACAAGAAGGAAAAGTACCCCGGCGCGCTTAAGGACGGCGCGGTCGCCTTCACCACCGGCGAGATCGTCGGCAGCGCCAAGAACGGCGCGATGACGCTCGGCCCCGGTCAATTCAAAAAGGTCGAGCGCAAGAGCCCGACGCTCGGCGCCAAGCCGCCGGCGGGCGCGAAGGTGCTCTTCGACGGCAACGCCAACGAGTTCTCGCCCGGCAAAACAACGACGGACGGCCTGCTCGCTCACGGCCAGACCAGCAAGCACAAGTTCACCAAATCCTTCACGCTCCACCTCGAGTTCCGCCTCTGCTATCAGCCCTACGCCCGCGGCCAGGGCCGTTCAAACAGCGGCGTCCATCTCTCCGGCGGCAGCGAGGTGCAGGTACTGGATTCGTTCGGCCTCGAAGGCAAAAACAACGAGTGCGGCGGCTTCTACAGCAAGCGCGAGCCGGACGTGAACATGTGCCTGCCCCCGCTGTCGTGGCAGACGTACGACATCGAAGTGACTGTGCCCGCCGCCGACGCGAAGGACGCGAAGACCGTCGCGACGGTCACCCACAACGGCGTCGTGATTCACAAGGATGTGCCGATCGACTTCAAGAACGGCGGCACGCTGAACCTCCAGGACCACGGCAACCCGGTGGCGTACCGCAACATCTGGGTCGTGGAGAAATAGGCGCAAGGTGACAGCGGGGTGCCACGGACAGCGCAGCGAGTCCGCGAGCCCAGTCGTCCGTGCATTAGGCCGCCGGCGTCTCGAACACGACTTCACCCCGAATGGTTCATGGGACATTTAACCATTGTGTTTTTGTATAAATTTTGGTAAACTGGCGCGCTCTGTGACCGTTGTCGGGGGCAACCGAGTGACTGGAAATAGTCGTGTCCCATCGAGCACCCACACCCCTGGTACGCAAAACCTCCTAGACACGGAACCTTCAAAACAGGACAGACCCAAAGCCGTTCCAGCATCCGCGGCCCCCACAAGGCTCCCATGTGTAACGCCATCAATTAAAAAGGTTTCCGTTCAAACGAATGGCAATTGACGACAGACTGATCGGCAGCGTAACGAGGAGTTAGACGTCTACCTGACAAACGGTTGACATTTTATAACTATTGGATTGGCATGGCTTTGTTGTAAAACAGCATCAAAGAGGGAGGGGGAGGGGTAGACATGTCTACCCTGCCCACGGAACCATCATCATGAGCGACACCAAAAACAAACCCACCCGTCGGCAGGTGCTCAAAACCGCCGCCGCCACCGCGGCAGCGCCCGCGATCTTCCACATCGTCCCGCGGCACTGCATGGCTGGCGGCGACAAGCCAACGCCGAGCGAGACGCTGGGCGCCGCGCTCATCGGTTGCGGCGGGCGTTCGCGAGGCACGCTGGGCGAGGCGAGCAAGGGCCACGCCGTCGAGCTCCGCGCCGAGTGCGACGTCAAATGGGTTGGCCAGGCGGATGATAAGAAGCGCTACACCGATTTTCGCAAGGTGCTCGAGCGCAAGGACATCGACATCATCGCCATCGCCACGCCGCCGCACTGGCACGCGCTGATCACGATCGCGGCGATGCAGGCGGGCAAGGACGTGCTCTGCGAGAAGCCGATGACGCGGACCATCACCGAGGGCCGGGCCGTCGTCGAGGCGGAGAAGCGGTACGGGCGGATCTTCCAGATCGGCACGTTCGGCCGGTTCTCGTCGAGCAAGGACAAGAACAAAATCCTCGTGCACAAGATCATGAGGAGCGGACTGCTGAAGAACAACCCGGGCGTTCATGTGAAGCGCGGTGGGCTGAAGGTGAAGGAGTGGTCAGGCAAGCCGCTGCTCAAGCCGGGCAACCCGCCGCCGAACCTCGACTGGGACATGTACTGCGGGCCGTCGCCGCTGAAACCGTTCGTCGGCGAGCGGCACGGCGGCAGCCACCGCAAGTACTGGGACTACGAGGGCGGCGGCCTCAGCGACATGGGCCAGCACCATTTTGATCCCACGCAGTGGGAGTTCGGCAAGGACGACACCAGCCCGGTGTCGATCCAGGCCTACGCCCCGCCGCCGCACCCGGAGTGCACCGGGATGTGGGGCTGGGTGGAGATGGTGTTCGCCGACGGGTTCACATACGTGCTGGAGTCAGGCGAGTGGGGCGAGCCGTACAGCGGGAAGAAGTCGCGCGGCGTGAGTCTCGACGACCTGTCGCCGGAGGACCAGGCGAAGATCAACGCGATGCCCGACCCGGCGCCGCTGCTTTCATTCGCCGAGGCGGTGAAGACGCGCAAGCCGGCCGGCGGCAACGCGGAGGCGGCGCACCGCGCGGCGTGCATCGTGAACCTCGCGAACATCGGCATCCGCCTCGGCCGCAAGCTGAACTACGACCCGGTGAAGGAGCGCTTCATCGGCGACGAGGAAGCGAACAGGCTGGTAAACCAACCGATGCGCGCGCCGTGGGTGTTGTGAGAGATTCGCCGCAAAACATCGCAGAAGACGCAAAGTCCGTAGGCTAGACAATGACGTGGCCGGCAAGCCATTCGGATTTATTTAGGAAAGCATGAAAAGAGGAAATGAGGAACTGAGCAAGAAGGTAGTGCATTCATTCGCTTCATGTCCGTTCCTGCTTTCCTTCTTTTCCTGCTTTTTTCATAAAAATCCGGCCGAGGGAACGTCGCAGCAATCTACCAACTCTCTCTTTTTTTTGCGCGTTTTGCGACTTTTCGCGGCCATTGATCAATTTCGGAACAAACCATGAAACCCACCGAAGAAATGCTCGCCGCCATTGACAAGTTTCCCGCGCCTGACTCGAAGGGCGGCGTGCTGAGCACCGTCGACAAAAAGGCAACGGATGAGGCGATCGCCACGCTGCACAAGGGCGGGCCGGCGGCGGTGGCCGGCGTGATCGACACGCTCGTCGCCAATGACCCTGCCGTCGACTCGAAGAGCCGCCACGCGCTGCACGCTCTGGTGCATCACGTCTGCGGCCTGAAGGATGAAGCGGCGCGGGCGACGCTGGCGAAAGCGCTCGCCGCGCCGATCGGCGGCGACAAGCCGAAAGAGGTGCAGGCCTTCCTCATTCATCAGGTCCGTCTCTGCGGCGGCAAGGAAGTGGTGCCCGCGCTGGCGAAGGTGGTGCTCGATGAAGAGCTAAGCGACCCCGCGATCGCCGCCCTGCTCTCGATCAAGGACGACGCCGCGACGCCGCTGCGCGAGGCGATGCCGAAGGCGAAGGGGCGCATGAAGCTGGCGATCGCGCAGGCCCTGGGCGTGCTGAAGGACGCGGAATCGGTGTCGATGCTGCGGGCGGCGACGAAGGACGAGGACCGCGACACCCGCATCGCCGCCTGCCGGTCGCTTGCCGAGATCGGCGACGGAGGCGCGGCGGACCTGCTCATCAAGGCAACCGCGGCCGAGGGCTGGGAACGCACGCAAGCGGTGAACAGTTGCTTCGTGCTCGCCGAGATCCTCGTCGTTGCCGGAAAGAAAGTCGAGGCGGCGAAGCTCTACCGCCACCTGCACGACTCGCGCACCGACCCGAAGGAGGCGTATGTGAAGGATGCGGCGATCCGCGGGCTGGCGGCGGCGGGGATGAAGCTGAGCGACACGATCAATTGAGGAGGATGGCCGCGAAAAGTCGCAAAATGCACAAAAAGGAAAGAACGAATCAATATGGATGAATCATTGTTGTCACGCACGATCAAGGCGGTCACTTACGGATCGAGCAGACAGGCAGCGACATGGACGATCCAACTCACCACAACAATGACCGCCCTTCGTCTTTTCCCTTTTGTGCTTTTTGTGACTTTTTGTGGCCAACTTTCTTTTGAATGTCCGGTGGCCCCCTTCACCTCTTTTATTTAACATGCAGCCATGACGCCCACCCAGATCGCCCAGCGCATCGCCGACAAGTTCGCTTCCGTGATCCTCGAATCGCACCCGCAGGACAAGCACCCGCGCATTCATGTGAACGCGAAGGACTGGCGGGCGGTCGCCGAGTATCTGCACAACGACTCGTCGCTGGACTTCGATTTTCTTTTGTGTCTGACCGCGGTCGATTACGTGGCCGACAACCTTCTTGGCGTGGTGTACGACCTGCGCTCGATGCGGATGCGGCACGAGTTCGCGGTGAAGGTGCTGATCGACCGCGACAACCCGGTGGTGAGTTCGGTGATGGACCTCTGGCCCGCCGCAGACTGGCACGAGCGCGAGGCGTTCGACATGATGGGCATCATCTTCGACGGCCACACAGACCTCCGCCGCATCCTGCTGCCGGAGGATTGGGAAGGTTTCCCGCTGCGGAAGGATTACGTCTTCCCGCGCGAGTACCACGGCATCCCGGGGACGTATGAGTTGGACTGGGCGCAGAAGCCGGATTATCCGGTGTGAGTTGATGTGAAAGCGGGGTCGCCTAATGGCGCTCTATTGGACATTTGGCTCGCTGCCCGAACTCAACCACTTGAGCGAGCGCGAGCGGCACCACGTCTTACGAACCTGTGCGGGCCCTACCGTCTATTTCCGTTTGATCCGCACGGCCATCTTTTACGGTTTGGCAACTGCCGCAATCTGTCTGACGATTGTTTCTCGTTACGTGCCGCGCGACACGACGCTGATCGTCAGCGGCATCGCGGCCGTGCTGACGGTCATCGTGTCCTACCAATTCTGCATGCGGATCATCCGCGCCCACCTGCGACTCACTTTGATCAATGGCTTCCGCGGGGAACGCCTGCCGATCTGTCTGGGCTGCGGCTACGACCTCAAGGGCATCGAAGGCGATGAGTGTCCCGAGTGCGGCAAGGGGGTCGTGGTCCGCGAAGAGGAGCATCACACATTAAACAGGAAGTGAACCACATCACTGTCCTGCATCACATACCCCTTCCCCTCGACGCGCATCTTGCCCGCTGCCTTGATCCCCGCTTCCGTCTTGAATTTCTCCAGGTCGGCGACGCTGTACACCTCGGCGCGAATGAAACCGCGCTCGAAGTCAGTGTGAATCACGCCCGCCGCCTGCGGCGCGGTCGCGCCGACCGGGATCGTCCACGCCCGGATCTCCTTCGGCCCCGCCGTGAAGTAGCTCTGCAAGCCGAGCAGCTTGTAGGCCGCCCGCGACAGCGACGCCAGCGCCGGTTCCGGCAAGCCCACACTCTCGAGCAGTTCGTTGCGGTCCTTCTCTTCCAACTCCGCCAGCTCCGATTCCAGACGGGCGCACACCGGCACGACGTGCCCGCCTTCGGCCGCCGCCTTCTTGCGCACCACCTGCACCAATGGGCCTTCGCCCTTGAGGTCGTTGTCGTCGACGTTCGCGACATAGAGCACGGGCTTCGCCGACAGGAAGCCGAAGCTGCGCAGCGCCTTCTCATCTTCCGGCGAAAGCTTCATGCTCCGCAACGGCTCGCCCCTGGCCAGCACCGGGGCGCACTGCTGCATCAGCTCCGCCCGCGCCTTCGCCTCCTTGTCGCCGCTGCGGGCGGTGCGCAGCGCCTTGTCGAGCGAGCCTTCGACCGTCTGGAGGTCGGCGAGCATCAGTTCGGTTTCGATCACCTCAATATCGCGCAGCGGATCAACCGTGCCGTCGACGTGCATGATGTTGGGGTCTTCGAAGCAGCGCACGACCTGGATGATGGCGTCGACGCCGCGGATGTGGGAGAGAAACTTGTTGCCCAGGCCTTCACCCTTGCTGGCGCCCTTGACGAGGCCGGCGATGTCGACCAGGCGCCAGGAGGCGGGGATGATCTTCTGCGTCTCCTGGTGCTTGTTGATGATCGCGAGTCGGTCATCGGGCACCGCGACGACGCCGACGTTGGGCTCGATCGTTGCAAACGGATAATTCGCCGCCAGCGCACCGGCGGCGGTGAGGGCGTTGAAGAGCGTCGATTTTCCGACGTTGGGCAGACCAACGATGCCAGCTTCCATGTCTGTTGCGTCCTTTTTGTGGAACGGGGCATTGTGGCAGAAGAAATGAAATGGAACAAACCGGAGGGAAGCAGTCGCGGGGCAATCGCATGTCCCAAGGGTGGCACTGACAAGGACTGCTCGGAGGCCTTGTCAGTGTGGCTCCATTGCATCACCGACACTGACAAGTTCCGCGGACTCCGCTTGTCAGTGCCACCCGCCTTCTCGGCAAGGAAAAGCAGGCGCTTGTCTCGCATTTTTTCGCGTCTCCGGCGTTCGCTTTCAACGCCGATTTCACCTAAAATATGGGTCTGCGCACGGAAGCGATTTCCGCTGAAAAAGGACCCGATTTCGCGATGGCCGAGACCCCAGACAATCCGACGAACGACGCCGCAAACCCAGCCGGCCCCGGCGCGCCCGGCGGCCCCGGCAACCCCGCCGACGCGGCGCCCGAAGGCGGCGGCGGGCGCTTCGTGGATCACTCCATCGAGCGCGAGCTCGCCGACAGCTACCTCACCTACGCGATGTCCACCATCGTGGACCGCGCCCTGCCCGATGCACGTGACGGCCTCAAGCCCTCGCAGCGGCGAATCCTCGTCGCGATGAATGACCTGAACCTCTCGCCCGGGCGCAAGCACTCCAAGTGTGCCGGCATCGTCGGCGAGACGATGAAAAAGTATCACCCGCACGGCGACGGCGCGATCTACCCCACCCTCGTCAACATGGCGCAGGAGTGGAAGTTTCGCTACATGCTGATCGACAAGCAGGGCAACTTCGGCTCGCTCGACCCCGACCCGCCGGCGGCCATGCGTTACACCGAGGCCCGCCTGCATCACCACGCGATGGAGATGCTCGAGGACCTCAAGCTCGAGACCGTTCAGTGGCAGCCGACGTTCGATGAGTCGACGGACGAGCCGAAGGTCCTGCCCGCGAAGTTCCCGAACCTGCTCGTCAACGGCTCGACCGGCATCGCCGTCGGCATGGCCAGCGCGATGCCGCCGCACAACCTGGGCGAGATCTGCGACGCCATCATCGCCACCGTCGAGAAGCCCGCCATCGAGCTGCGCGAGCTGCTCGCCATCGTGCCCGGCCCCGACTTCCCCACCGGCGGCATCATCTGCGGCCGGCAGGGCATCATGCAGGCGTACGCCACCGGTCGCGGCAAGCTCACCCTCCGCGCCACGCTCGAGCACGAAACCACGAAGACCGGCCGCAATCTCCTCGTCGTCAAGGAGATTCCCTTCCAGGTTTCCAAGAACGACAGCATCATCGAGAAGATCAAGGAGCTGCGCAAGAACGACCGGCTCACCGACATCACCGACATCACCGATGAGTCCTCCAACCGCAGCGGGATGCGGCTGGTGATCGAGCTGAAGAAGGGCGCGGACCCGGTCGTCGTCGAGAACCAGCTCTATCAGATGACGCCGCTGCAATCGACGTTCAGCATCATGAACATCGCGCTGGTGCGGGGCCAGCCGCGCACGCTGTCGCTGAAGGAACTGATCGAGATCTACGTCGAGCACCGCATCGAGATCGTGCGCAACCGCACGCTGTACCGCCTTAAGAAGGCCCAGCAGGAAGCGCACAAGATCGAGGGATTGATCTACGCGGTGGTCGATATCGATGAAGTGATCAAGCTCATCCGCTCGTCGCGCACCCGTGACGAGGCGATCCAGCGGCTCATGGCCCGCGGCTTCCGCATCCCCGCCGGTCATCCCTACGCCCCGCAGATTCCCGAGCGGCTCAAGGCGCTGTCGGCTACGAACGACGTTCGACTTTCCCTCGTGCAAGCGGAATCGATCGGCCGGCTCCAGCTCATTCAGCTCGTCGGACTCGAAATCGAGAAGCTCGTCGAGAACTACAAGACGTTGCTCACCGAGATCGAAGAATACGAATCGATCCTCGGCAGCCAGGAGCGGGTGCTGACCATCATCAAGGACGAGGTGCGCGAGCTGAAGAACAAGTACGCCGACGATCGCCGCACGCGCTTCATCGAAGGCGAGGTCGAGGAGTTCGACCTCGGCGCGCTGACGCCGGAGCAGCAGGTGGTCGTGACGATCACGCACGCGGGCTACGTGAAGCGGGCGGCGGCGACCGATTACCGCACGCAGGGCCGCGGCGGCAAGGGCGTCATCGGCGCCGACGCCAAGGAGGATGATTTCACCGAGCAGGTGTTCGTCGCTTCGACGCATGATGATCTGCTGTGCTTCACCAACACCGGACGGGTGTACAAGATCAAGGTCTACGAGATCCCCGAGGGTTCGCGCACCAGCCGGGGCCGAGCTGTTGTGAATCTGCTGGAGCTGAAGGAAGGCGAGCGGGTCTGTACGTTCATGCCGATCGAGGATTTCGAGCGCGAGGAGGCGTTCCTCGTGTTCGCCACCGCCGACGGCATCGTGAAGCGCACCGCGCTGAAGGATTACCGCAACGTCAACAAGTCCGGCCTGATCGCCGTCGGCCTGCGCGAAGGCGACGCCCTCATCGATGTCTGCTGGACGCGCGGCAGCGATCACATTTTGCTCGGCACCCGCAAAGGCCAGGCGATCCGCTTCCATGAGGATGATGCCCGCGCCATGGGTCGCGGAGCCAGCGGCGTCAAGGGCATCGAGCTCGGCGAAGGCGACGCGGTCGTCGGCATGGTCCGCTGCCTGCCGGATGACAAGCACGACCTGCTGAGCGTGACCACCAAGGGCTACGGCAAGCGCACGCCGCTCGATGATTATCTGGTGCATACCGAAGACGGCGCCACCCGCGTGCAAGGCCGCGGCGGCAAGGGCCGCATCGGCATGGACATCACCGACAAAAACGGCGAGGTCGTCCGCATCCTCGCGGTCGAGCCGACGGACGACTTGATGCTGATCTCGACCGGTGGCATGATCGTCCGCATCAACGCTGGCGCGGTGCGGCAGACCGGCCGATCGGCGCAGGGCGTGAAGGTGATCAACCTCGACGAAGGCGACACGCTGGCGAGCGTGGCCCGTATCGCGGATGAGGGGACGGCGGCCGCGGCGGAGCCCGCGGCGCCATGACCTTCCTACTCCCCTCCCACTTAGGGAGGGGCAGGGGGAGGGTCGAGCGCCGAATGATGCTGCGTGGTCCGATGCTGGAATCAACCTGTAGCAAAACGTGCTTAAAACAAGCCGTCGCGCGATCGAGACTCAAGGTACATTGTGATCCGACCCTCCCCTAACCCCTCCCTAAGAGGGAGGGGAATCGGAATGTTCCACCGCGAGGTTCCCATGCCCATCGAACAATGGTCCGACAAGATCTGGCTGGTGCAGCTCGACGACGAGCCCGCCCTCAGTGAAGACCTCAATCACGTCAAGGAAAAGGTGCAGACCGCGAAGGTCATGCCCGACGTCGTGCTCGATTTCAGCGACGTCTCGCACATGAACAGCTCGAATCTCTCGCAGCTCCTGCGCCTCCGCAAGGAGGCCATCGACCGCAATTCGAAGCTGAAGATCACGGGCCTGTCCGACCCGATCTGGGCGATCTTCCTCACCACCGGCCTCGACAAGGTCTTCGAGTTCGCCGCCAACGTCCCGCTGGCGCTGGCGGGGTTGCAGATCGAAGGCGAAGACGAAGACGGTGAGGAACAGTGACCTATAAAGCCCATGGACTCCTGTCCATGGGTTCTCCCATGCTCCACCTCTCCTGCCCCGCCAAAGTCAACCTCGCCCTTTCCGTCGGCTCGCCCGTTCTGGCTTCCGGGGGCGGGATGCACTCCATCGCGAGCTGGATGGTCGCGGTCAACTTCTCCGATTCGCTGATGCTCGAAAAGCTCAAGGGCGATCACAGTGAGTTCGACATCGCGTTCGACGAAGACGAGGAGACGCATCAACCCATCGCCACCGTCGACTGGCCGCTTGAAAAGGACCTCTGCTTCCGCGCCCACGCGCTGCTCGAACAACACCTCGGCAAGCGCCTCCCCACACGCTTGCGTCTTCGCAAACGCATCCCCCCCGGCGCCGGCCTCGGCGGCGGCTCCTCCAACGCCGCCCAAACCCTCGTCGGCCTCGACCGACTCTACGACCTGCACGTTCACCCGAAATATCTACTCGACATCAGCAGGCAGCTCGGCAGCGACGTCGCCTTCGGCCTGGGCGTCGCCCGCGGCATCAAGTCCGCTATCGTCACCGGCCTCGGCGACGAGATCACACCCGCCCCCCGCAAGGACACGATCGATTTCGTCCTCATCTTCCCGCCCTTCGGCTGCCCGACCGGCCCGGTCTACAAGGCGTTCGATCAGCTTCACAGCTACGCCCCCAGCGAGACCGAACTGAAGCCGGCCGACGTTGACCGCGTCCAGGCGCTGGCGTCGTCGCCGACCGTCGCGCAGCACGCCTCGTTCAACGACCTCGCCGAGCCGGCGTGCATCGTCCGCCCGCAGCTCCGCGATCTCAAAGCGCAGCTCGAATCAACGATGAGCCTCCCGATCCACATCACCGGCTCCGGCTCCACGATGTTTCTTATCGCCCCCAGCGCGCTCACCGCGAAGGTGCTTGCACGCAAGGTCACCGCAACGACCGGCTTGCGGGCCGTTGCAACGCGGACGCTGTGAGTCCGGTCTCGTTCAGACCGGCCGAGGCCCAATTAAGTCCGTACGATCAAAACCTGAAACAAGACCTTTGAGCCAACATAAGCCACCAAGCCAACCGCGAAGATGACGGATCCAATTTTCCATTTCGGGGTTCGATCGGAACAAAACCCCTTACGCAATGCCCACGCGATGAAGGCGGCGGCGAGCCCAACGAAGATGAAAATCGGCTCAATGACAACGAAGAGCCCGGACATGTCAGACGCGAGTGTGTTGGACATGCGACCATCCGATTTGAGACCATTGCCATCGCCGAAATTATAAGCGTGATTCAATCCGCTTCCGCTCGATCGCCGCCATCATGCGCGTGGGCTCGAGGTACATCACGTCGCTAAGGTCGAGGGCGGCGCGGTAGCTGGCCCGAGCCTCGTTTTGGCGCTCAAGCTTCCACAGAAGATCAGCAAGCTCAACACGGTCCTGCCAGGCGTATGGCCGGCGGGCGACGACGACGCGCCATGTCGCCAGCGACTTTTCCAGGTATGTCGGGTCCGCAAGCACATCCGCGGCATGGGCGAGAAACTGTGCCTGTTGCCGGCGCAAAGCCGTGGTGTCGAGTCCCGCGGCGAAAGCCCTCTCGAATGTCTCCAAGGCGCCGTTCACGTAGCTGGCGATGATCGACCGCGCCCGCGGCGCGACCTGCTCGGCCGGCACCGCGCGCAGGCTGTCCTTGATGCCGGTGGCGACCTCCATCGAGAGGCGGGCATGCCATTCGTAGGCTTTGGGATTCGCCGGCGCATGCATCGCGTCGTTGAGTTGGCGCATCGCGTCGAGAATCGCCGGGCCGGTGTTCACCCGCAGCGTGCGGGCCGCCTCGCGCAACGTCGCTTCCTGCCGGGCCACGGGCGCTGCGATCAGACTGATGTACGCAATGGCCATGATCAAGAGCAGCCCAGCGGGCATCATGGGCCAGACCCTTGAAGCGAGCCGCCGCTCGTTCACGGCAGCGCGCGAAGGCGCGCCGTCATCGCGAGCCCTTTCCGCCGCCGCGGCGCCGAGGATCATCCACGCCAGCGGCGCCGACGATGCCTGGAAGAACGTCATCTCGATCTGCGCATGTACCAGCAGCACGGCGGCGGCGGCGAACAGGCCGAGCCGGTCGAAACCGCGCGGCAGCCAGCGCGGCGAGACGAGAACCGACAAGAGGAAGAACGCGCCCATCATGCCGATGGACCACGTCATGAACCGCATCGGCGTTGCGTACGACGAACCGCGCACGGCCATCTCGCAGCCGAAGAGCAGGACGAGAAACGCAACGGTCCACGCGATGTCGCGCGAGGCGACTTCAAAAGCGCCGCCGCTCTTCTTCGGCGGTTTTGCATCACGTGAAGGTGAATCCAACGTCGCGGCCTGTTTCGCAATGGGGGCTGTGATTGCTTCGGCCTCATCAACATCGGCCGCGCAAAGATCGGTTGCGGCATTCCGCGCCGCGACGATGAGCCAGGCGAGGAGGAGCGCACTGAGGGCGATGCCGCCGATGCCGAGCATGGCGATCAGGTCGATGAAGACGTTGTGGGCGCTGCGGATCTCCTCGGGATTCAATGGGTTTTTGGCCCAGTTGTAATCGTCCGCGAATTCGGCGGGGCCGGCGCCCATGATGGCCGCCCGCGGTGACCCGGTGATGATGCGGGCGGCTGCCTGCCAGTAGTGCCAGCGGAAGAGGATGCTGCGTTCACCGTGCTCATTGGGCGGCGGGCCCGCCATGCCGCGTACGATGACCAGCGCAATGGCGGTGATGACCAGTCCGATACCGAGCGCCGGCAGTGCGCGAGGCAGCCACGGCCGGGTTCGCCACAGCGCCCCGGCAACGACGACACCTGCTGCCATGATCGCGGCGATCGGCGCTCCCTTTGACCGGGTGAGCAGTGTCGTCCACACCGCGACGAGCGCGACGATGGCCGGCAGCACCCAGCGGCGCCCGAGCCGCGTGCGTTGCCTCCACAATCCGATGGCTAGCGTCCCCGCGAGCACGGCGATCGCGGCGACGACTGATCCGAGGATGTTCGAGAACGTGAACGCCCCGGTCGGCTCGCCGAACTCCATGCGGCGGACGTACATCAAGTGCTGCGGGGAGCCGGCTTCCCAGCCACGGGCCTCGAGCCATTGCTTCTCGTTCTCTTTGAAAAACGCGACGGACTCGGCGTGGTCGACGGACACGTAGCGCGCCGCATCGACGGCCAGCGGCACGGCCAGGGCGACGAGCGCGGCGATGACCCAACGGCGCTGGCGCGGCCGGGACGCCAGATGCACGGCGGCAAGCGCGAGGGCGATGCCGCCGAGCCATGCGCCGCAGTGGAAGGCGTTTTCGCTGTGGGATCTCGCGTGGATGAAGCAGAACACCATGCCGACGAGCGCGATGATGATGGAAGGCCAGCGCAGCGCGCCGCCGAAGGCCGCGTGCGCCAAAAGGGCGAGGGCGGCGACGGTGATGCTGACCGCATCGAGCGCCGCGACCTCGGCGATGCCGAAAAACTGTGGCGAGATTTCCTCGGAGGTATTAGAGCCGCGATCCGTTTTGCCGTCGCCGGCATCAGCGAGCACGCGCCGCGGGTCATCCTCCCAGTAGAGGTTCGGCGTGACCGGCACGACGCAGCGGATGAACGCGAGAAGGATGACGCCGAGCATCAGGCCGGTGAGGATGGGGTCGCGCCAAGGGTGAGTTTCAATAGCGGCCGATGGCGTGGCGGCGAGCGTCGGTGTTGCGGTCACGGATCGGCGGCGCGACATGGCGGTAGTGTAGCGGGGGTGAGGAACCTGCCCACGGGAGTGGGTGGGCTTTGCGGGAGGGACGGGGTTTGGTTTGGAAATGAAAACCCCGCGAGTGGTGGGGTCTCGCGGGGCGGAGGAGGGAGAAGGAAGCGATTCGTTGAGGGCCGCGCTTCCGGTCGGCCTTGGGTGCATCCTTGCCGCGGGCCGTTTCCCTTCGGCGGCCCGCATTGGAAGCTAAGAGCTGTTAGCGGTTAGCTATTAGCCTTTAGCTCCAAGATTGAAACTCAAGTATTCAAAGGTCATGCTCGATCTACATTCCCGGGGTTTTTCGAGTCTGAGCTAATAGCTAAAGGCTAATAGCTACCAGCTTCTCTTCAGCTGCATCCCATCGAGTTGCCACAGTTGGTGCACTTGTAGCACGTGCCGCTGCGGATGGTGATCGTGCCGCACACGTCGCAGGCCGGGGCATCGGCCTGCATCTCTTTCATGGCGGCGGAGAGGACGGAGATCTTCTTGGTGACGACCGTCATCTCGCCGGATGAATCGGTGCGCTGCTCGACTGATTCGGCAGTGATTTCCGTCGTGACACGACGCGGCGCGTCGACATTCATTCGGCCATGACCGTTGCCATTGCCATTGGGCTTTGCCGCGGGCAATTCTTCCTCGGCGAGCTTGCGGGCGGCGGGCTCGACGATGGAGTTGATCTTCTCGCGCACCGCCGCGCTCTCGCCGCGCTCCGCATCGGGCGCCGGCTCCGCCTTCTTGCTGCGCTGCGGGGCGTTGGCGGCGCGGTAACCGGGGATGAACTCCATGCCCATCCAGCGGAAAATGTAGTCGACGAGCGACTTCGCAAACGGGATGTCCGGGTTGTGCGTCATGCCCGCGGGCTCGAAGCGCTGGTGCGTGAACTTGTTGACCAGCGACTCGATCGGCACGCCGTATTGCAGCGCGACGCTGATCGCGGTGCCGAGTGAATCCATGACGCCGCCGATGGTCGAGCCTTCCTTGGCCATGGTGATGAAGAGTTCGCCCGGCGTGCCATCGTCGTACTCGCCGACGGTGAGGTAGCCCTCGTGACCGGCGACGTTGAACTTGTGCGTGATGCTCCGGCGGGTGTCGGGAAGCCGGCGACGCAGCGGCCGCTCCACGATGCGGTCCACCACGCGCTCGACGACGCGCTCGACCGTCTGCACCTCGATCGCCGCCGCCGGGGTTTCAGTCGCCACAGTCGCAGCGTGGCTTGCCAGTCTCGCCAATTCCTGGGCCACTTCTTTTTTTCCCGCTTCGATCGACTCCTCGTCGTCGGCCTCGTCGTCAATCTGCGCGTCCGCCGCCGAGTTGAGCACCTGGCTCAGCTTGCAGCCATCGCGGTAGAGCGCGTTCGCCTTGAGCGCCAGCTCCCAGCTCAACCGGTACGCCGCCTTGATGTCCTCGATCGTCGCTTCGTTCGGCAGGTTGATCGTCTTGCTGATCGCCCCGCTGATGAAGGGCTGCGCCGCGGCCATCATCCTGATGTGCCCGTTGGCCTCGATGAAGCGCTTGCCCTTCTTGCCGCACTTGTTGGCGCAGTCGAACACCGCCAGGTGTTCCGTCTTCAGGTGCGGCGCGCCCTCGACCGTACCCGTTCCACAAATCACCTCGTTCAACACTTCCACCTGCTTCGGTGAAAAGCCCAGGCCCTTGAGCAAATCCGTCCGCCCACTGAGGCCCAGGCGCTCGATGGCATCCTGCCCGAGAGTGTACGAGTTGAAAACAAAGCTCAATTCCATGGCGCTGCCCAGCGACTCGCCGAGCTTGACCAGTTCCGATTCCGTGAGGCCGCGCTCGAGCAGGGCCTCGCCAAATGTCTTGCTACCCGCGACCGCTTTGCCGTCCTTGTTCGGCAGCGGCACATCAAACGTCTGCGCCCCGAGCAGGTAGCGAAGGATGTCGCGGACCTGCGCTTCGTTGTAGCCGAGCGATTCCATCGCCGGGCGCACCGACTGGTTCGCGATCTTGAAGTACCCGCCGCCGGCGAGCTTCTTGAACTTCACCAGCGCGAAGTCGGGCTCGACGCCGGTCGTGTCGCAGTCCATCAGCAGGCCGATCGTGCCGGTCGGCGCGATGACCGTCGTCTGTGCGTTGCGGTAGCCGTTCTGCGTGCCGAGGCGGAGGGCATCGTCCCACGCGCCCTTGGCGCGGCGGAGCAGGTCGTTCGAGTTGCTCAGTTGGCCAATGCCGTCCTGTTTCGTTTCCATGTATTCCGCGGCGATGGGCACCGGTGCGATCTGCAAACCCTCGTAGTTGCCCAGGTCGTGCTTGATCGCAACGTCGGCGTCGCGCGCCACACCATAAGCAGCCCGGCGGTGATTGCGCACCACCCGCACCATGTGCTCGCGGTTCTTGAAGTAACCGGGGAACGGCCCGAGCTCGCCGGCCATCTCCGCGCTCGCCGCGTAGCTGCGCCCGGTCAGGATCGCGGTCAGCGAGCCGCAGATCGCCCGCGCCGTCTCGCTGTCATAAGGAATGCCGGCCTGCATCAGCATCGCGCCGATGTTGGCGTAGCCCAGGCCCAGCGTGCGGAACTCGTAGCTCAACCGGGCGATCTCCCGCGAGGGGAACGCCGCCATCAGCACGCTGATCTCCAGCACGATCGTCCACAGGCGCGTCGCGTGCTCGTAGCCTTCAATATCAAACGTCTTGGTGTGCCGGTCGTAGAACTTGAGCAGGTTGAACGATGCGAGGTTGCACGCCGTGTTGTCGAGGAACATGTACTCGCTGCACGGGTTGCTCGCGTTGATCCGGCCGCTGCCGGGGCAGGTGTGCCACTCGTTGATCGTCGTGTCATATTGCACGCCCGGGTCGGCACAGCGCCACGCGGCGTAACCGATCTGCTCCCAGAGATCCTTCGCCTTGAGCGATTTGAACGCCTTGCCGCTGATGCGGTTGGTCAGGTCCCAACCCTCATCGCTGTCGAGCCGGCGGAAGAACTCGTTGGGGATGCGCACCGAGTTGTTGCTGTTCTGGCCGCTGACGGTGAGATAAGACTCGCCGTTGAAGTCGTAATCGAGCTTGAGGTTGAGCTTCTCGGCGGTTTCGCGCTGGGCCTTGGGCAGCTTCTTGATGCCCTCGACCATCGCGGCGACCTTGAGTTCCTCGCGCACCTTCCAGTTGACGAAATGCTCGATGTCGGGATGGTCCAGGTCCAGGCACACCATTTTGGCGGCCCGGCGGGTCGTGCCGCCGGATTTGATCGCTCCGGCGGCACGGTCCCCGATCTTCAGCCAGCTCATGAGACCGGAACTTTTTCCACCGCCCGAAAGCGGCTCGTTCTCTCCACGGAGCTTGGAGAAATTCGTCCCAGTGCCCGAGCCATACTTAAAGAGGCGCGCCTCACGTACCCACAGGTCCATGATCCCGCCGGGGTTGACCAGGTCGTCGTCAACCGATTGGATGAAGCAAGCGTGCGGCTGCGGATGCGAGTAGGCGTCATCCGCGAGTTTCGTTTCGCCCGTGCCGGCATCGGTCACCCAGTGGCCCTGCGCCGGGCCGGTGATGCCGTAGGCCCAGTTCAGGCCGGTGTTGAACCACTGCGGGCTGTTTGGAGCGCACACCTGGTGCAGCAGGGTATACGCGATTTCGTCATAAAAAGCCTGGGCGTCGTCGGCGGTGTCGAAGTAATTATTCGTCTCGCCCCAGTGCCGCCAGCAGCCGGCGAGGCGATGCACCACTTGGCGCACCGACTTCTCGGGACCGGTGATGGCGCGGCCGTTCTCATCCTTGAGGAGGTTGCCGTGCTCATCCTTGCGCGGGATGCCCGCTTTGCGGAAATATTTGGAGACGACGATATCCGTCGCGAGTTGCGACCAGCTCGCGGGGATTTCGGCGTCGTTCATCTCGAAAACCACGGAGCCATCGGGGTTCGAGATGCGGCTCGACCGCTTCGTCCACTGAACCGTGTCGAAGACGTCCGTGCCGGCTTTGGTGAATCGGCGAGTGATCTTCATGACGGGAACCTTCGTTCGGGAGCACCATGCCGGAAGGCTGGTGCTGCCTCGTTACTTCAGTGATGTCCACCAACACGCTGTCTGCTCGATGCCGTGATCGATGTCGCTTGCCCTGCTCGACCAGCACCACCCTGCCGGGATGGTGCTCACGCACCCTTGAAAACCTTGCGGCCTTTCGTCACCGCGATCTGCTTCATCGCCTGCTCTTTGCTCGCCAGCAGCCGCTGGCATTCGACGAATACGTTTCGCAAGCAGAGCGTCACGGAGCGGAACACGATCTGGCCTCTGGACTGTAAGCCGCTGACGAGCTCGTTTGCATCGACCTCGCCGCCGCGGACACCTTCGAGCATGCCCGATGCGGGCCGGAGCACTTCGTCGAGGTACTGCCGGGCGGCCTTGACGAACCGGCGTGTCGCGTCTTTGAACTCACGGATGTCGACGCGGTGCTGCTCGGCGAACTCGGTCACCCGCCGGACGCAACTGTCGACGCCCTCGATCATCACGCCGATGCCCTGCGTTACGACCGACACGATGTCGGTCAGCGTCTGCGTCTCGCTCAGCGGCGCGGCGGGCGTCGTGTCGACCATCGTCGCGGCGTCGTCGTTGGCGACCCACGCCGGCCTGCCGAACCTGCCCGCGCCCATCGAGGCGGGCAGGTACCGCCGCACCTCGTGCGGCTCGAAGAAGATCTGGCAGTCTTCATCGAGCAACAGGCACACCTGTGCCGTCACCGCGTCCGCCTGCGTGATCGCCGCTTTCGGCCAGGCGTGGCACGCATCGCTCACCGTCGCGTCGATCGCGATCGCCCACACCAGGTGCAGCCCGCACGCCGTCCGCTCGCTGCACAATTCGTATCCCAGATCACGGGCCACGGCCCGCCCCGCATCGATCATCGTCAGGTCTCCCGCGATCCGAATCGGCGCCAGTTCCACATCCGCCATCCTGCGGTGGTAGTCGAGCCGGCGTGGGTCAACGAGTCGTGTGGGAAACATCAGGTTTCTCTCCAGCAAGTCATGGGGAATGGTCAGCGGCCGACGCTCGGCGATCCGCACCGACTTCATATCTACGAGTAACGATTAGGTTGCGTCATCGCCCTGCTGTTCTTGCAACCGTTAATCGACTCGCCGTCGAGCCCCGATCGCGCTCCGCTTCCATGCGCCAGGATCCAGGGTCGGTGTCGCGCCGCCGCAATGTTTCGCGGCAGGCTTCGACGCCAGACTCCTGAGCCTGACTCCTGTTCGCGCCGGCGTTGCGCCGAGGTATTCACCTCTGACTTCGTCGCCTGACACCCGACTCACGACACCCGACACCCGACTCACGACTCACGAATCATTCGCCGAATCACGATTCACGATTCCGTTCACGGGCGTCCTCGTCGAGGCCAAGGCTTTGTGGGCGATGGCCATCCTTGGCCCATGACCCCGACGAGGGCGTCCGAATCAGTCGGCAGTAAGCAGTCGGCAGTAGGCAGTCACGGACGGTCACAATCCTTTTGCTTCACTGCCGACTGCCTCCTGCCGACTGCCGACTTTCACTTTCACACCTCCACCATCTGCATCCTCGGCACGCGGATCATGTCGCCCAGCAGCCGGTCATCGCGTCGCTTTACTTCGATCACCTGCACCATCGCCCGCAATTCGTCCAGCGCGTCGAATCCGCGTTCGAGGAGGGCCGTCGCCAGCAGCGTCGCCCACTTGTCGTCGCAGTCCGGGTCGCTGGAGTCGCCGCCCCGGCTGGGCGGGATCACATCCCTGACGCCGCTCGCCATCACCGCCGTATCCTCGCCGCCGATGAGCCCCAGCTCGACCGCCCGGTCCACGGTGCCCGCGGCCTCGACCACGATGGCGACCGTCTTCAAATATTCCCGCGCCCCCTTGAGCGCATCGCTTGCATTCACTGCCGCTGACAACATTTGCCCCTGCCTTCCTTGACTCTGGCCAGGCGTCCTTGCCTGCGTAGGGTGGGGCACTGCCCACCTAATTAAACCTGTGTTATCCGTCTGTGATCCGTGCTTAGCCCGTCAGGGCGTCTGTCGGTAGCCACGGGCGCGAGCCCGTGGGTGCGGGCCGATTCTCATGAGCCCCATCGGGGGCGATTGAACTGCTGCCTCGCACGATTCACTCGCCCCTGCCGGGGCTCCGGCCACTGACCTTTCCATTCCACGGGCTTGCGCCCGTGGCTACCTTCAATCGCCCTGCGGGCTGTTCAAGTCAATGTCACTTGCAACATCAATTCTCCGCCAGATCCACCGGCTCGAAGTAATACCGAAGGTCATCAAAACTCTTCGTCTCTGCCAAACCCTCGACCGGGCCTATCGAGAAGAACTGTGTGCCCTTGCGAACCACCTGCATCTTCTCGACCGCCTCGCCGCGGACGATATAAATCCGTCCATCGGCCGGCACGCCGTACACGAACCCGGGCCCCTGCCCGATCAACTTCGCCGTCGCGGGCAGCCCCGTCGACTCCTCCGGCCGCGGCGCTGTCTGGCAACCCATCAGGCCCGCGAGCAACACGACCATCAACATTCCGGATGTGCATCGTGTCATGTTTGCCGCTCCGCTGAAGCTCGTGATCAACCGCGACTCATCGGCCCGATACGGCCCGGCTCGCGACACCTCGCCGCATCAACGCTTGCCGCGTTTGTTCGACGACGCCTTCTTCGCCCCCTGCATGCTCGCCGCCGTCGGCTTCATGCTCTTGGGCCCGCCCTTGGGCGGCTCGAACTTGGGGGCTGGTTTGCCAGATCGACGTTCGTTGCGGGTGGCCATATGGGTAATCCTTCGAGCTCGCGTTTCCCGAGGTCTTCGTTCAAGCTACGAAACGGTACCGAGGTGAATCCTTGACTCCTGGAATGCCGTCAGTCCAGCGATAAAGTTGAGCCAATACCTCTTTAGAGGAGGCGATGATCCGGCGTTCTGCCCAGTTCAATTGTTCAAAGTTCAAAAACTCTGTTGCTTCATCATTGTCTAGAATCGGTCCACTTGAGTCACGATCATCACCAGCCACTATTTCCGAAAAATTCGTCTCTCTAGAAAAGGGCCTATACATGTGTAGAAGCAAGTTCGGACTTAAGGGGAGGGCAACCTCAGTCGCATCGCACGCCAAAGAGTGTTGGCCGAAGCGCACAACAGGGGAGTCTCCAAGCACATATTCTTTCGCGGTTTCACGCAGAACCCATTTTCGACTCAACAATACTTGCTCAGTGAACCTTGGGGCCATTGCAACCTGTAAAGCAAATACCGTCATTGCGCTCTCGTAACTTTCATTGACTCCGAAGTTGTCTTGGCCTGAACTCCGGCGTCTTTTCACTATTTCCGGATGTAGTTGTAAATACGCATACTTTTCTGATTGCGAAGCTGCCAAAAGTGCGCCAACCCACCGCGAAAGTTCCCGCCGTTGCTTATTGCGAAGCACGCAGAGACTTCTGGTCGCCACAATCTTTTCGATGACTGCATTCCCGGCTCGCTCATACTCGGTGAAAACCGAATCACTCGTCAACTTTTCACCTCCGGCAACTGAGGGAGGAACGTCGAAATTTCCGGTCTCACAAAAAGTCGTTTTAATCGCCCTGCGTGCAAGTTCGCCCGTCTTCTTGTCGAGCCTCCAAACATGCGACTTTTGATCTAAGCATGCAAATCGACGTTGGTACGTTTGCGAGATACTGTGCTCGCTGGTACCAAACTTGTCGGAACTACATGGAAGGTAATCTTTCATATGCACATTCATTCGTCAGTTCAATCCACCATCGGCAGCGTCAGCCCGACCTGGTCCTGATACTTGCCGCCCTTGTCGGCGTAGCTCACGGCGCACACGCGGTCGGCCTTGAGGAACACCATCTGGGCGATGCCTTCGTTGGCGTAGATCTTGGCGGGCAGCGGCGTCGAGTTGCTGATCTCGATGGTCACCTTGCCGCGCCACTCGGGCTCCAGCGGGGTGACGTTCACGATGATGCCGCAGCGGGCGTAGGTGCTCTTGCCGACGCAGATGGCCAGCACGTCGCGCGGGATCTTGAACTCCTCAACCGTCTCGGCGAGGGCGAAGGAGTTGGGCGGGATCACCACATGGTCGCGCTTCGTCTTCTCGGTGTCGATCGTGATGAACGATGCATCGGAAAACTTCTTGGGGTCGACGATCGCCTGGCCGCCGTCGGCGGCGACGTTGGTGAAGATCTTGAAGACGGTGCCGACGCGGACGTCGTAGCCGTAGGACGAGACGCCGTAGGAGACCTTGCCGGCCCGCTTGATGTTCTCGGCGAAGGGCTCGATCGGCACGAGCTCGCGGATCTGACTGTCGCACAGGACGCCCATGTGAACTCCCACGCCAAAAAACCGGGTGCCGGCCTTTGCTCGCCGGGTGCCCTTGCCTGTTGTTAGAAAAGCCGAAACGACGGTCCCGCGTCCTTGAGAAATCCGAAACCTGACTGCTCTCGAAGTCCGGCGATCCATCCTTGGCCGCGGCACTCGAAATCCCCCGAGCAAAGTTATCGGTCCAATCCAGCGGGCGGGTTGATTGAGAAGCCCGTGCCCAGTGGGAGCCTTAAACTCCCATTCCCTGCGTTCACTGCCTGAACCCCACGAGCGGCATCCTAACCCAATATCTTGTGGTTGCAAGCCCCTCCTGCACAATTTGTGGGAGTTTTTTTCATCCGTTCGCGTGCAAGCCGTATAAGCTTTTGACGCAGAGTAAGTTAATCGCGGACCTGACTCCATCAGATTTTTACAGGCATCGCCTGCCCAATGCGAGTAGGGACAGGTTTTCCACCGGCGAGTACCCGCTTGTGAACAGAGAAAGCCCTACAGATAGGGTTTGTGGGCTGGAGAACCCACCCACGGGAGTGGGTGGGCTTTGGAGGCGAAATGACGAGAAAAGGTCAGGACTTGGCGAGGTCGATGAGGATCTCGATGCCGCGGGCCAGCATCTGGTCATCGCAGGCGTAGCTGAGGCGGAAATGGGTGTCTCGGTCGCTGAACACGTTGCCGGGGATGGCGAGCAGGTTGCGGGAGATGGCTCGCTCGATGAACTGCTGGCCGGTGAGTTTCAGGTGGTCGGGCACCTTGGGGAAGGCGTAGAAGGCGCCGCCGGGCGTGGTGATTTGGTAGTGCGGGCGCAGCGCGTTCACCAGCGTGTCGCGCTTGCGGCGGTAGGCCTCGACGTAAGTCGACATGTCGAGGTCGAGGGCCACGGCTCCCGCGACCTGCACCATCGAAGGCGCACAGACGAACGTGTACTGCTGGAGCTTGGTCATCTGCTCGATGATGGCGGCGGGGCCGGCCGCGTAGCCGAGGCGCCAGCCGGTCATGCCGTAGGTCTTGGAGAAGCCGCGGAGCAGGAGGATGCGGTCGCTGTAGGTTGCGGGGGACGGGCACTTCATCGAGCCGTCGGCCCGCGGCGTTTTCTCGTAGCAGAACTCGTCGTATATCTCATCGGACAGCAGCAGGATGTTGTGCTCGTCGGCGAGCTTCACCACCTCCCGGCAGACGGCGTCGGTGGCGACGATGCCCGTCGGGTTGCCGGGCGAGTTGAAGAGGATCATCTTCGTGCGCGGCGTGACGTGCTTCGCCAAGCGCGCGGCGGTGAGCTGGAAGTCCGGGTAGGTATCGACGAGCACCGGCGTCGCGCCGACAAGGCGGACGAGGTGCTTGTACATGACGAAGCCGGGGTCGGGGATGAGCACCTCGTCACCCGGGCCGACGCAGGTCATGAGGGCGAGCACGAGGCCGCCGGAGACGCCGGAGGTGACGAGGGAGGCGAAGGAAGTTGCGAGTTCGGAGTTCGGAGTTCGGAGTTTCGAAGACGCGGGCTGCCAGTTGGGAAACTCGGCGGTGATCAGACCCGTGATACGAGTCTGAAGCTCCTTGATGCCCTGCGTCTGCGTGTAGCGGTTCATCCCCTTTTGGATCGCGGCGATGGCGGCGTCCTTGACGGCCTGCGGCACATCGAAATCGGGCTGGCCGATGGAGAAATTGACGGGGTCCTTGAGGTTGGCGGCGAGGTCGAAGACGCGACGGATGCCGGAGGCATCGACGGCTTTGGCGCGGGCGTGGATGAAGCGGTCGGGGTCGAACATGGAGGTCAGGGGTCAGAGGTCAGGGGTCAGGGGTCAGGGGTCAGATCGGACGATGTCAGGAAGCAGTAGTGGGATGGCTGATCGTATTCTGACTTCTGCATTCTGTATTCAGTCTTCTGACTTCGCCTTCATCCGCAACCACACGGCATCTTCACAGACAAACATGGGCAAGCGCGGTGCTTGCCCATGTGTGAATCTAAGTTGTAGGCGAAGCGAATTACTTCTTGCCCTTGCCCGCCGGCGCCGCCTTGGCCGCGGGGGCCGCGCCCTTCGCCGCCGGAGCGCCCTTGCCGCCAGCCGCCGGAGCCGCCGCCGCCGCCGCCGGCGCGCCGGGGGTCGCTGCCGCGTCTTTCTTGTCCGCGCTCTTGGTCGCCTTGATCTTGCGGTTGCCGACCTTCACGAGGCCGAGCGGGCTGCCCTTGCCCATGTCGAACTTGCCGCGTTCGCCGAGCTTGCCGATGCGCTCGGCGCGGGTGAGGACATTGCGGTGCTTGGCGAGGCCGCCGGACGTTTTAAGGCTGCGATCAAGGCTCATGGGTCAATTCGCTTTCGTGATGCTGAGTTTGGCCTGGGCACCCGCGTATTCCTGCAGGTACAGGCCTTGGAGGTTGTCATCCCCACCGCCTTCGGCTTTCCACTTCCGGCCGATGCGTCGCAGCGCGTCCTCGTACTGCTTGTGGGCTTTCTGATTGATCTCATCCCGGGTGAAGCCCTGGAGGGCGACCACCTGGAAGAACCCACTATTATGACTGTTTATCGCCGCGGCTTCAACTCCCTGGCTCCAGAGGTATTCCAGGAGGGGCATCAGGTAGGCCTCCTTGTTCACGGAATAGGTCGCCAGCGTGTAATACCGCTTGCCTTTTTCGCGGGGATCAATGGCGACGCGCGACAGCTTCGGCTTGGGCTGGGCATCCGGGGCGCCATCGCGTAGGTCGGCCTTTCCAGGCTGACTGCCCACCCGATCTCCCTTGCCGTGGTGATTTCGCGACCCCTCCGCGTTGCCGGCATCTTTGGATCTGTCAGGCTGGAAAGCCTGACCTACGCCTTTCAGGGCGTCGATATTGGTGTCGCCCACCGAGTAGTTCGGCTGGGTCAACGCCGGCGTCTGGATCGTGCCGTCGCGGTTGATCCAGAAGATGAACATCAGCAGAAATGTGAGGCCGGTGAAGCCGACGACGACGGTTTGCCTTGGCAATTGCCCCTCCCGTCCGCGGGTGATCCACGGCTTGATGCGCTTGAGTGCGGGCCTGCTGCGCTCTTGCACGAACGCGGCGGCCTGGAGCGTGACGCCGCCGAGCCAACTGACGCCGGCGGAGATCGCTTGCGTCACTTTGGCGAGATCAATGGAGCGCTTGGGCGCGGGACGTGTCGAATTGCTATCGCGCTTGCGGCGGGCCTCCGGGACCGGACTCTCGGGTTGCCGCGCCTTCGCAGCCGCTTGCGGTTTAGCGGAGACAACCGGCTTGTTGTCCTTCGGTGACGACGCCGCATCTTCGTCCATCGGGCGCGGCGACGGCTTGGCGAGCTCGCTCTTAGGCCCGCGCCACGAATTGCTCATCACTTGAAAAGGGGGAGGACCGTTGCGACGGGATCGAAACATGAGGTGCCTCATCCATGAGAAAGAAACCGACCGGCGCGTCCATGCACCGACATTGAACAGTATCGGCCGGATGCGCCCGATGTCAACATTTCTTTCGCCCGGCCGCTGATCTTTGCGGCATGGCCGGCTTATGTTGATGCCACTGGCAGTCCTCTGCCAGTGCGTCCATGACGAGATAGCCGGGCGAGGTTAGGCACTGGCAGCGGACTGCCAGTGGCATCATGCATTGCATCCTTCGTAAGCCCCGCGACAATCCGCCGCTTTTCCGGGGATTCACCTGCCTCTATGATCCCCCGCATGGACCCGCTGCTCGCACCGATTGCCGCCAAGGTTTACGCCGGCCAGCGCCTCGACGCTGCCGATGGCCTTGTGCTGCTGCGCACGTATGACATTTGGACGCTGGGCGAGCTTGCCGATCACGTCCGCCGGCGCATTCATGGCGATGTGACCTATCACAACGTTAACCGCCACATCAACTACACCAACCTTTGTGCCCTGTCGTGCAAGTTCTGCTCGTTCTACCGGAAGAAGGGCGACGAGGGGGTTTACGAGTATTCGGTTGACCACATCGCGCGCATGGCCGCTGAAGCGGCCAGCGCCGGGGCGACGGAGATCCATATCGTCGGCGGCCTGCACCCGTATCTCCCGTTCAGTTACTACACCGACATGCTTCGCGCGATCCGATCGGCCGCGCCGCACGCCCACATCAAGGCGTTCACCGCCGTCGAGATCGTCCATCTCGCCCGCATCGACCGCCGGCCGAAGGACCTCCGCGGGGTGCTCGCCGACCTGCGCGACGCCGGCCTCGGCTCCCTGCCCGGCGGCGGCGCCGAGGTTTTTGACGACCGCGTGCATGACGAGGCGTTCAAAGGAAAGATTCGCTCTGACAAGTGGCTCGAAGTACACAAGACCGCGCACGAGCTCGGCCTGATGTCCAACGCGACGATCCTCTACGGCCACATCGAATCGCTCGAAGACCGCGTGCAGCACTTCATCATGCTGCGCGATGCACAGGATGAAGCGATCCGCAGCGGCCACGCGGGACGGTTTCAGACCGTCATCCCCCTGCCGTTCATCCCTGACGATTCGGAATTGGAACATCTCTACGGCCCGACCGCGCTCGACGACCTGCGCATGCTCGCGGTGAGCCGCCTGATGCTCGACAACTTCGCTCATGTGAAAGCATTCTGGATCATGCAGACGCTGCCGTTCAGCCAGATGGCGCTGAACTACGGCGTCGACGACATCGACGGCACCGTGGTCTGGTACGACATCACGAAAGTGGGCGGCACCGACACGCACCAGGAAGTGACCGCGACCGACCTTCGCCGGGCGGTGATGCAAGCGGGCTTCACGCCCGTGGAGCGCGACACGCTGTATCGGCGGGTGACGCGCGAGGGCGCGAAATGGGAAGCGGTGCTGACCTAAACCGGGATCGGCCTCGCCATGACCTGAACGACACGTCCGTAGCGATCACCCTCGATCGCGTTCAGGTCGTGGCGGATGTCGACATAGCTACCGAGCTTACTTGTCCACTGACCCGTCACGAGTTGCCGAGCGGCGTGAGACGGGATCAACTCTTTCATGTAAATCGCGATTTTCTCCACGCCCCGTTCAAGGTCCCGGTTGGTCGTGTAGCCGAATCCCAAGGCTTGAAAAGCCTGCGTGAAGCTCTCCAAGGTATCGCGCCGCGCTCCCACCGGCCAGTGCGCCGATGGCCACCACCAGTGCATCGTGTCATGCGCCGCCCACCCAATGCAGTTGTACGCAGGATCGGCTGGACTGGTCTGCTCCCAATCCGTCCCCCTCAAGCCTGGGAACATCGACTCGATTGACCCCCGCTCAACCAAATCCATGTTGGCGCCCCCACTCCAACCACCGCGTCACACGCTCAGCAAATGGCAGATCATCCGATGCGACGTCTTCACCAGTAATTGCTTCGAGGGCCCAGAACCATTGAGCCGGTTCGCGTTTCAGTTCTGCGAACAGAAAGGGCAAAGCGCGGTCCCCCATTCCAATGATCCGCTGGTAAGCCGGGTGAAGCACGATCGCGGTCATCGATGACTCGACGAGCGTGTCGCGCTTCCACTGGTCACGCAGCGCGGAAAACAAGTCGCGAGGTGCAATGTCTCTCGCTGCTGGAATCGTCGTGTGCATGGCGTGCTCGCCAACGAAGAATGCTGATGCCGTGCCTGAGCAAACTCAATGAACCAGTATAGGCACAGCATTGGGGAGGAGATATGCAGTTGATGACCGACGACGGATCAAGCGATCCCAGAAGGAGTAAACAACCTTCAATCCACCCGCGAGAATTATCACGACGACGCCGAAAAGCAGCAAAGGCACCCGAAAGCAAATACCCCCAAGCGCCCAACCACCCACCCCGTATTCCAAGGATGGCAAGGCAGATGGGCATCAAGCCGATGATGATTCCCTCAAGCTAGGGTTAGCCGATGACACACCTCGACTAACAATGTGCACTAATCCTACTTCTGCCATCCATACCAGTGCCACACGCTCCCGTAGTCGACCTTCTGCATCTCGCTCAGCGCATGCCAGCGCACGGAGCCGCCGACGGTCAGCACGTTGCCGCCGGCCATGTCCGCTTCGTTGGCGACGGAGTGCCAGCGGGCGGAGGGGTTGTCGGCTTTCTGAACGAGGTTGGTGGCGGCGCGGAACTCGGCGTGGTTGACGTGGAACGGGCCGCCGGACCAGCCGCGGTTGTGGAGGATGTCGCTGTAGATCGTCCAGTTGCCCCGGCCGCTGATGCGGGTGACCTTCGAGGTGTAGACGCCGCCGGCGTGGCGGTAGTTTCCGAGGTACCAGAATCCCCAGACGTTCCAGTTGCTGGTATTGCCGGTGTGGTCAGGGGCCGTCGCTTCGGGAACGGACGGGCAGCGGAAGTAATCGAACGTGCCGCAGTAGGGCCGCAGTTGCACGACCATGCTGGTCAGCGGGTTCAGGTCGCGCGAGAAGAGCGCCGGGCCGTAGCCGGTCTGGTCGGCGGCGTTGGCGGGGAACCAGCCGCGCGAGCTGTTAGCGTAACTGATGAACGCGCCGCCGACCTGGGCGTGGTTCGAGGCACAGGTGACTCGCCGCACCATCTCGCGCGAGCGCCCCAGCGCCGGCAGCAGGATCGAGATCAGCAGCGACAGGATCGCCACGACCAGCAGCATTTCGACAAGCGTGAACCCGCGTCGCGTCACCGGGAGACTCCCAGGAAGAAAGATAAATGCATTGTACCGGGGAAATGCAAATCCGTTAGCCGAACGCGGTGCCGGCGACAGGGAAATCGCATGTACCGAGGGTGGCACTGACAAGGACTGTTCGGAGGCCTTGTCAGTGTGGTTAACCCTTGCACCACCGACACTGACAAACTCCGCGGACTCCGCTTGTCAGTGCCACCCAGGGGTACATGCGATTGCCCTGGTGCTGGCGAGATCAATTAACCGTCGATGCCGAAGAAGCCGCGGATTTTCTGGAGCAGATCATCCGTAAAGCTGCGCTGCTGCTGCGCCCGCTGCACCGGGTCCACGTGCTGCGTCGCCCGGCTGTTGCGGAGCTGACGGATCGCGACGAACCTGCCGATTTCCTCGGCGACCTCCGGGCGGTTTTTCAGGATCGGCGAAATCACCTCGTGCGACAACTCGAACAGCGTCGAGTCCGTCATCGCTACCACCGTCGCTCCGCGCGGCGACCCCGTGAGCAGCGAGATCTCGCCGAAGAACTCGCCGGGCCCGATGCGGCCGACGACCTTGACCTGCCCGTTGTGCTCGACCTTCGCCTCCATCAAGCCGTCGACGACGACAAAGAGCGATGCGCCCGCGTCGTTCTGGCGGACCACGTCCTGCCCGGCCGGCACCTTGAGCTCCTTCAGCGCGGCCGCCAGTTGCCGCAGCTCGTCCCCCTGAAGCGACTCGAACAGCTCGACACGTGAGAGCAGCGCATCGCGCTCGGTCTTGCGGTTGATGTCGCGGTGCGGCATCGGGGCGTGGAAAACGTCCTGCTTGCCGTAGGCGATGTTGAAGCCGGCCTGCCAGAGGTGGTGGGCGATGCTGGAATTGACCCGGTCGCGCACAAAGTTCAGGTCGGCGAAATCGTGCACATAGAACCGGGCCTGATACACGTGGCCATTGGGCCCAAGTTCGCGCAGCAACACGTCCGGCTCCGGCGATGTCAGCACGCCCTCGCTTGCCCTCACCGCCGCGATCAGCACCCGCTTGGCATCCACCGGCGGCACGCTGTACTCCAGCGTCACCCGCGTCTCCGACCGGAAGAACGCGTCCGGGAGGTTGTAGTTCTGGAAGCGGCGCTCCGCGATGAAGCTGTTGGGCAGCACCACTGTGACTTGTTCGAGCGTCACAATGTGCGTCGCCCGCCAGTTGGTATCAACGACGCGACCGGTGATGCCGTCAACGTCGATCCAGTCGCCGGTGTGGAACGGCCGCTCCATGCTGAGCGCGATGCCGTTGAAGAAGTCGGAGATCATGCGCTGCAGCGCGAAGCCGAGCACGATGCCGATGACGCCGGAACTGACGACGAGTCCCGTCAGCGCCTGCTGAAACACGACGGTGATGATCACCCCGATGACGGCGAAGAGGATGACGACGCGGACGACGGCGACGAGCAACTGCGGCGCCGGCCTGCCGGTGCGCAGGGCCACCGTCTGCCAGACGAACACATCGACGAGCCGGCTGAAGAACCAGGCGAAGGTGAGCCAGAAGAGCGTTTCGACGATGGAGTGGACAGCCGCGTGCGTGTTGGCGGGGAGATGCTCGCTCAACCAGGCGATGAGCCGGTCTGCCGTGAGCAGCGCCGCGACGATGGCGGCGAGGGCCAAAGCGGGAATCAGGATGGGAGCCAGTCGCCGGGAGAACAAGCAGGTGGTCCTTGGATTGGGCGGGCATTATATCGGCGGCGATGGCGGTGCCCTCTTGCGAATTGGATCGGGCATAATGCGGGCATGTCTGACAAGCTCGCGCAGTTTCTCGCTCGCCGGGCCAAGTCGCCCGCGGCGCTTTTCGCCGACGGCGTGCGCGATGCGGCGGCGGCGGCGAGGCGCGGCGACGAGGCTGCGGCCCGCGCCGCCTTGGCGGCGCTGCCGGTTGAAGAGGTGATGAACTTCACGCTGCCGCAGGTGGATGGCGCAGCCCGCGCGGCGGCGGGCGCGATCGGGCGCGGCCAAGCCGCTTCGCCCGGCGCGGCGAGCGGCATCCTTGCGTTCTCGGCGCCCGAGGCGCTGGCGCAAGCGGCGGCGGGCAAGCGCGTCATCTTGGCGCGGCTGGAAACCGATGCCGGCGACATGGAGGCGATCCGCCGCTGCGCCGGCGTGCTGACGACGACAGGCGGCATGACCAGCCACGCCGCCGTCGTCGCCCGCGGCTGGGGCAGGCCCTGCGTCAGCGGCGCCGCCGGCCTGCGCATCGATGCCCGGCGGCGCGTGCTGTTCGCCGGCTCGCTGCGGCTCACCGCGACCGACTCGATCACCATCGATGGTGGGTCAGGCGATGTGTTCGCCGGCGCGTTGCCGATTCAATCCGCCGCGATGAGCGACGACCTGCGCGAGGTACTCGCGCTGGCCGACCGCGTCGCCCGCATGAAGGTGTTGGCGAATGCCGATTCCCCCGCTGACGCGGCGCTGGCGCGGCAGATGGGGGCGCAGGGCGTCGGGCTGTGCCGCACCGAGCACATGTTCTTCGAGCCGCGCCGCCTGCTCGCGATCCGGCGCATGATCCTCGCCGAGACGCCCAAGGCCCGGGCCGCGGCCCTGAAGAAAATGCTGCCCTGGCAGCGGCGCGACTTCGTCGGCGTGCTGCGAGCGATGGACGGTTTGCCCGTCACGATCCGCCTGATCGATCCGCCGCTGCACGAGTTCCTGACCGAGGACCGACGCGCCCAGGCCGAGCTCGCGCAGGTGCTGAAGATTCCGCTAAAGCAGGTGCAGTCGCGGGTGGCGTCGCTGCGCGAGACGAATCCCATGCTCGGCCACCGCGGCTGCCGGCTGTGCGTGACCTACCCTGAAATCCTTCAGATGCAGGTCCGCGCCATTGTCGAGGCGGCGCTTGAGTGCCATCGGGCCGGCGGCGACCCGCGCCCGCGCATCCTGCACCCCCTCGTCGGCGCCGCGGAAGAGTTAAAGCTGCTGCGCCGTCTCACCGAAGAGGCGATCGCCGAGGCCAAAGCCGATATCGGCGATGAGGTGCCCGAGATTCCGATCGGCACGATGATCGAAGTGCCGCGGGCGGCGCTTGTCGCCGGCGCGCTCGCCGCTCACGCCGACTTCTTCAGCTTCGGCACCAACGACCTGACGCAATTGACGTACGGCTATTGCCGCGACGACTACGCGTCGTTCCTGCCGCGCTACATGGAGTTGGGCGTGCTGTCGCGCGACCCGTTCGAGTCGCTCGACACCACCGGCGTCGGCGAACTCATCACGCTGGCGATGCAGAGAGGCCGGGCGGTGAAACCGCAACTTCCGGGCACCCTGTGCGGCGAGCACGGCGGCGACGCCGATTCGATCCGCTTCGGGCAGACGGCCGGCCTCGATGCCGTAAGCTGCTCGCCGTTCCGCGTCCCGCTCGCCCGCCTTGCCGCGGGACAGGCGGCGCTCCAAGCGAGCTAGCGCGGGCTGCCCGCGATTCAACGGTGCCACGGGTCGGCTCGGCGACCCGTGAGGTCAATCATTGCATCACGGGTCGCCGAGCCGACCCGTCGCACCAACAGCCGTGCGCCGCGGCACCTGCCGCATCACTCGCCCTCCACCGCCTCGACCAAGCGCTCCTTGCGGTCATCTTCGAGCCACCCTTCGCAGTACAGACTGGCCATCGCGAGCCAGCCCGCGTTCTCGGCGGACTGCGTGGCGGGCTGGTCCCACACATCAATCGCCACGCGGGCGGCTAGCTCGGCGAGCATCTGCCCGCGCACCGAGTCGACGATCGCATCGGCAAACGTCTGGTGACGCGTCAGCTCGCTGACGAGCACGAGCCGGTTCACGCGCGTGAAGTTCACCGCGTTGGAGATGCCCATCGCCACCAGCTCGATCGCACGGGAGAGCGCTTCATCACTATGATTGAAATCGGCGGCCCGTTCGCGCAGCGATCCTTTGCGCTTGCTTTGCCTGCCGAGAAACTCCGTCGAGCAGATGCGCTCGAGGCAGCCGATCTTTCCGCAGTAGCAGCGCTCGGCCTCGACCGGCAAGCGGGTGTGCCCAAGCTCGTTGGCGGCGGTGACGCAGCCGCGGTTGGGCCGGCCCGCCACCAGCAGCGCGGAGCCGAGTTGGCCGTCATCGAAGTAAACCAGCAGCACATCCTCGCTCTGCTCGGCGCGGTGCGTCAGCATCCAGCGGGCGGCCAGCGCGTGCATGTCGTTCTCGAGGAGGTACGGCACGCTGCCGGCCGTCTCGAAGATCGGTTGGAGACTGACCTCGCCCTGCCCGGGCCAGGCGGAACTCAACAGAATCGAATGGCTTTCGGGATCGACAAAGCCCGGCGTCGCGAGCCCGACGCAGAGCGTGTTCTCGTTGAGGTGATCACGCAGCAGGTCGCGGGCGGTGCGGATGATGCGGCCGGCGTCGCTGATGGCGCGGTCGACGGCCGGCTCCACGAGCTCGCCGAGCAAGTTGAGCTTGGCGACCTCGACGCGCCCGGGACGCACGGCCAGGCCGAGCACATGCCGACGAGCGGGGTCGATCTCCAGCGGCACGCGCGGCCTGCCCCGCACGCGTTCGCCCTTGCCGCCGGTCGCATGCCCGCCGTTGCCGGCGCCGTTTCCGTTGCCGTTGACCGGCTCCGCCGCCCCCGGCTTGCCGCGCGGCGTGCTGGTCGGGGCGCACTCGCGGACGATGCCCGAGTCGAGCAGTTCGCCGGTGTCGGCGCCGACCGTGTTGGGCCGGATGCCGGTGCGCTCGTGCAGCTCCCACCGGCTCAAGGGGCCTTCGTTCCACAGGGTTTGCAGCAACGCACGCTGGCGGGGAGGGATCATGCCTTTACTATCGCGAATTTTAGAATCGATTTCAAGAGGCGATAAGAAAGATTTGGCGTCTTCTCCCATGTCGCCGAAGCAGGCCCGGTCACCGGCGGCGATAATGCCCGGCAGGACCGCCCCGCTTCCTCCATCAATCAGGTGTCTCCCATGCCTTTTCGTCTGGCAACCATCGTCATTTGCATCGCCCTGCCCTTGCCCGTCGGCGCGGCCGACGACAAGCTGCCCGACGGACCCGGCCTCGCGAAGACGTACCCCAACGACCGCGGCATCGCCGATGACCCGGCGGTGATCTTCGCCGATGACTTCGAAACCGGCGAGGTCGGCGACTTGGCTAAACGATGGACGGAGGTGAACAACAAGAACGAAAGAGTCGCGAGCCTCATCGCCGACTCACCGGCCGGCGCCGGCAAGCGGGCCGTGCAACTCACCGCGACCGTCACCGAGAACGAGGGCGGCCATCTCTACAAGAAGCTGCCGCGCAGCGTCGACACCGCCTTCGCCCGCTTCTACGTGAAGTTCCCGAAGGACGCCGGCTACATCCACCACTTCGTGACCCTCGGCGGCTACAACCCCGCCACCAACTGGCCGCAGGGCGGTGCCGGGGTCAAGCCGCGCGGCGACGACCGCATGACCGTCGGCATCGAGCCCTACGGCACCGGCGGCAAACACCCCGCGCCCGGCCTCTGGAACTTCTACCCCTACTGGCACGAGATGAAGCCCTCCGTCGGCAACCGGTACTGGGGCAACTCCATCACGCCGCCCAGGCCGCTCATCGTCCCGCGCGACTCCTGGCAGTGCGTCGAGGTCATGATGAAGTGCAACACCGTCGGCCAGCGGGACGGCGAGCTCGCCCTGTGGCTGGACGGCAAGCCCGCCATGCATATCAAAAAGGGCACGCCCCGCGACAAATGGACCGGCATGGGCTTCGCCACGCTCGACGAAGGCGGCGAGCCGTTCGAGGGGTTCAGTTGGCGCACCAGCGACAAGCTGAAGATCAACTTCTTCTGGCTGATGCACTACGTCACCGAGACGAACCAGAAACGGAACAAGGCGGAGGACGCGTCGAAGCCGGTGACGGTGTGGTTCGACAATATCGTGATCAGTGAGAAATATGTCGGACCTGTTTCGATGAAGTGACCGGACTCACCGTTTAGCCGCGGAGCAAAGGTCCGCCGACGCTCCGCGCGAACCTGCGCGAGTTGTCGCTCCGCGCGGGGCGGCGCAAAGCCTCTGCCCCGCGGCTAAACGAAAACACGTCGGCGCGCAATCAGTTGTAAGATGAGCGTCGACGCAAGAGAACACGAATGATCCTTCTGATCGACAATTACGACAGCTTCACCTACAACCTCGTGCAGCGCATCGGCGAGCTCGCGGTGATGACCGGCACCTGCGATCCCAATGCCGATGCGCTGGCCGCGCTCGACCTGCGGGTGGTCCGCAACGACAAGCTCACCGTCGCCGACGCGGTGAAGATGAAGCCGGACCACATCATCATTTCGCCCGGCCCGTGCACCCCGCGCGAGGGCGGCGTGTCCAACGAAATTATCAAGGCGTTCGCCGGCCGCGTCCCGCTCTTCGGCGTCTGCCTCGGGCACCAGTGCATCGGCCACGTCTTCGGCATGACCGTCGACCGCAACTACCGCCTGATGCACGGCAAGACCTCGCTGATTCACCACGATGGCAAGACCCTCTTCCGCGGGACCAGCAATCCCTTCGTCGCCACCCGCTATCACAGCCTCGTCATCCTCAAGCACACCTTCGACGACCAGCGCTTCGAGATCAGCGCGTGGACCGATGAGGACGAGATCATGGGCGTCCGCGCCCGCCCCGGTATCTTCGGCGCGGGCAACGATGCCCCGCTGGAGGGCGTACAGTTCCATCCGGAAAGCTTCCTCACCCTCGAAGGCCCGATCCTGCTGGCCAACTTCCTCGGCCTGCCGATGCCGAAGCTGGAGTTGGCGTAGACCCGTCGGAGCCGCAAGGCGTAAGCCTGCGGGCGCCCAATTGCTCACCGTTGCCGAGCGCCCGCACGCTGACGCGTTGCGGCTCGGATGATCCCGCACAGCGGACCCTTCAGCTTTGCTATCATCCGCCCCATGTCCGACCGCCTCACTGACGATCAGGTGCGCCACGTCGCGAAGCTAAGCCGCCTCCGGCTTAGCGATGCCGAAGTCCATCACTTCGCCGGCCAGCTCTCGCGCGTGCTCAACTACATGTCGAAGCTCGGCGAACTCAACGTCGAGGGTGTCGAGCCAATGGCCCACCCATTCGACGTGACCAACGTGCTGCGCGACGACATCGAGCAGCCGGGCCTGCCCGTCGAGGCGGCGCTGGCGAACGCCCCGTCGAAGATGGAGCCGTTCTTCCAGGTGCCCAAGGTGCTCGGTGACGGCAGCGGTGCGTGATTAGGAGCACCATGCCGGCAGGCTGGTGCTGATCCAATTCACCCGCGACGCTAGATTTTCCTCGATTCGCGGCCGCCCCATCAGCACCGCCCTGCCGGGTCGGTGCTCCGCAAACCGCTGCCGAACTCTGCTCAAAACATGACGCCATCCGACCTCTCTATCCTCGACCTCCGCGACGCCATCGCGTCGAAGCGCCTCCGCGCCGCCGATGCCGTGCGCACCTGCCTCGACCACATCGCCGCTCACGACGGTCCCGTCCACGCCTTCCTCGAAACCTTCGCCGACCGCGCCCTCGCCCGCGCCGCCGAGGTCGATGCCGGCCGCATCACCGGCCCGCTCGCCGGCGTGCCCATCGCCATCAAGGACAACATCTGCACCGACTTCGGCCACACCACCTGCTCGTCGAAGATGCTCGCCAACTTCAAGTCGCCCTACAGCGCGACGGTCATCAAACGGCTCGAAGCGGCCGGCGCGATCATCCTCGGCAAGACGAACCTCGATGAGTTCGCGATGGGTTCGTCGACGGAAAACTCCGCCGTCGGCCCGACGCGCAATCCGCACGATCCCTCGCGCGTCCCCGGCGGCTCCTCCGGCGGCAGCGCCGCCGCCGTCGCCGCGCGCATGTGCGCCGCCGCGCTCGGCTCCGACACCGGCGGCTCCATCCGCCAGCCCGCCGCTTACTGCGGCGTCGTCGGACTCAAGCCCACCTACGGCCGCGTCTCCCGCTACGGCCTCGTCGCCTACGGCTCCAGCCTCGACGTCATCGGCCCCATCACCCATACCGTCGCCGATGCCGCCCTGCTGCTTCAGGTGATCGCCGGCCACGACCCGCTCGACTCCACCTGCGCCACGCTGCCGGTGCCGGATTATTCGGGCACGGTGAATCAACCGGTCGCCGGCCTGCGCATCGGCATCGCGAAGCAATACATGTCGGATGCGAACGACCCCGCGATGACCGCCGCGATCAATCGCGCCATTGAGGTCTACCGCGCCGCCAACGCGACGATCGTCGAGGTCGACCTACCGCACACCGAGTACGGCGTGCCGACCTATTACATCGTCGCCCCCGCCGAGGCCTCGAGTAACCTCGCGCGGTACGACGGCGTTCACTACGGCCACCGCGCCGCCCAGGCCGATGACCTCTTCGACCTCTACGCCCGCAGCCGCGCCGAGGGCTTCGGCGACGAGATCAAACGCCGCATCATGCTCGGCACCTACGTGCTCTCCAGCGGCTACTACGACGCCTATTACACGAAGGCGCTCAAGGTCCGCCGGCTCATCAAGCAGGACTTCGACCGCGCCTTCACGCAGTGCGACGCGATCCTCTGCCCGCCGACGACCGGCCCCGCGTTCCCCTTCGGCGACTCGGGCGATGACCCCTTGAAGATGTACCTCGCCGACATCTACACCGTCACCGCCAACCTCGCGGGCATCCCCGGCATCGTGGTGCCGGCCGGCGTGACCGAGGTCAACGGCAAGCGTTTGCCGCTGGGCATCCAACTGCTCGGGCCGGTGTACCAGGAAGAGAAGCTGCTGCGGATTGCGCGGATGTACGAGCGGTCGGCGCCGTTCAACGACCAGCCGTCGCTGTGATCGGGTGATGCCACTGGCAGTCCGCTGCCAGTGCCTGTGTATCAAGGTGAATCGAGGGGTTTGAGCACTGGCAGCGGACTGCCAGTGGCATCAAGTCAATCGCATCACATCCGTGGCATCAAATCAATGGAAACTCATCCCCTCGTTATACTGCCGCTCATCAGGAGGCCTCTGGCATGGGCAAAGCGGACGACAAACTTTTCGTCGGCGTCGATCTCGGCGGGACCAACATCTCGGCCGGCGCCTGCGATGTGAAGAACAAGCTCATCGCGCGGGAGAAGAAGAAGACCAAGGCGGAGGAAGGCGGCCCGGCCGTCATCGACCGCATCGTCAAGACCATCCAGGAAGCGCTCGCCATCGGCGGCCTCAAGCTCGGCGACATCGGCGGCGTCGGCATCGGCGCGCCCGGCGCCGTCGACATCAACAAGGGCACCGTGATCAACGCGGTCAACCTCCGCTGGAAAGACTTCCCCCTTGCGGCGGCGCTGAAGGAGAAGTTGAAGGTGCCCGTCACGCTCGACAACGATGTCAACGTCGGCACTTGGGGCGAGCACGTCGCCGGCGCCGCCAAGGACTTCGACGACCTGCTCGGCATCTTCGTCGGCACCGGCATCGGCGGCGGGCTCATCCTCGGCGGGAAGCTTTTCCATGGCCACTATTTCACCGCCGGCGAGATCGGCCACACCATCCTCTTCAGCGACGCCCCGCGCGGCCTGCGTACCCTGGAGAACCGCGCCAGCCGGACCGCCGTCGTCAACCAGCTCAAGCAGCTCATCCTCTCCAACCACGCCAGCGAGGTCCCGAAACTCGTCGATGGCAACCTCGACGAGATCCGCTCCAGCGTGCTCGCCAAGGCCATCAAAGACGGGGACGAGCTCACGATCGAGGTCGTCAAGCAGTCCGCCCGCTACGTCGGCATCGCCATCGCCAACACGATCACGATGCTCAGCCTGCCCTGCGCAGTTGTCGGCGGCGGAGCGATGGAAGCATTGGGGGACCCGTACCTTAAGTGGATCCGCCAGTCCTTTGAAGAGCACGTGTTCCCCGAAAAGCTGCGGTCCGCCAAAATCCTGCAAAGCAGCCTTGGCGACGATGCCGGCGTCGTGGGGGCCGCTCATCTCGCCCGCCTGCGGCTGTCTTGAACCTTTTTTCCCAGGGCCATCGCATCTAAATTTTTGAGCGGCCTTAGTTCGCTAAAAACGAGGGAGGCCCGTGATCATGTAGCCGGAATGCATAAATGTGAACGATGTTCATAGGCCTTCGCGCTTCAGAAACGCGGATCGAAATTTAGATGCGATTGCCCTGCCTTTTTTCCACACTCGGTAGTTTTCCACTTGACGAGATGTACGGCGTTCGGTTAGAACGTCGCTGGAGGAGGTGTAAGCGTTTCGTCCTACACCGAATCGGGGTTTTTCCTATAAGACGTGC
>Ga0163150_10001224_pt1 | contig 44541 bp, 72 predicted proteins | sample OliLakLV19P2IB_FD_148628 | JGI IMG/M metagenome (GOLD analysis project Ga0163150, IMG submission 148628) | Freshwater microbial mat bacterial communities from Lake Vanda, McMurdo Dry Valleys, Antarctica - Oligotrophic Lake LV.19.P2.IB | ecosystem: Environmental > Aquatic > Freshwater > Lake >... | reverse complement strand
CCGTGGCCAGGCGCCTGGCGACGGTCCAGCATTCATACGCACACACTGACAGGACTGGGCGACCGCAAGAATCGAGGATCGTCATCATGGTTGGACTCCTTACTCAGCTTATCGGCACCTGGCTGCCTGGGCTTTAGCGGATTCGCACGAAATGTGTCCGGTCTGCGCAGACCGCAGCTCGACCATCCTCATCGCTCCCATGCGTTTTTTTTGAGAAAGACTAAAGCCTCGCTCATGTTGTGTCGATATAATACTCACAGCAGGGCAGGATGAACCGCCTGCCACTACCCGGAGCGCACCATGACCGACGAGACCAAGAACGCCTACCATTGCTGGGACGATAGGGGCCTCCACCCCGCGGTGGTCATCGAGGCATCCGACACGGAGTCTGCCGCCGCGCAGTTCGGGGTGAGCATGGGCTACTCATCCCGGACCCGGGTGTGGGTCCAGGAATCCAGCGGCGAGCTGCACGTCCACTTCGTGGCGGAGTAGGCGGCGCCTTGGCGGGGCCGGAGCCAGGCCTCGCCACCTCCCATGCGTTTTTTTCTAGAAAAGACTAAAGCCTCGCTCATGTTGTGCCGATATAATACTTACAGGAGCACACCATGCCGACCATCTTCCGCGCCGCCCGCGACAACGACGTGACCCAAGGCACCTGCTTCGCGGCCGAGCTCTCATCGGCGGAAGCGTACCTCGACAACGGCGGCTTCGGTGGCCCGAACCTCTACTCCGTCACGCTGACGGACATGGGCACCGTGCTCCGGATCGGCGCGACGGTGCGCGAGGCGCTGGCAGCCCTGGAGGAGGTGCTCGGCGAGACCCCGAACGACCCCACCGGGATGGTAGCCGCGATCGTCGACCAAAGCCGGGTGCTCGAGGCGCTCGAGTCAGCCGGTGTGGACTGGGTGGTGTACGAGGATGACTACCCCGAGGACTGCGAGACGTGGCGGGTGGTGTCGACCCGTGCCATGTGGTCCGCCACCGACGCGATGGTCGAGCTGTAGGTCCCCGCCGAGCAGCCGACGGTCCTGGAGCAGCGGAGCCGGAGTCGCGGAGCCGGAGCGCCGAGCAGTCGGAGCTGCCGGCGGTCCTGGAGCAGCGGAGCCGGAGCCGGAGTCGCGGAGCCGGAGCTGCGGAGCCGGAGCGCCGAGCAGCCGACGGTCCTGGAGCAGCGGAGCCGGAGCCGGAGTCGCGGAGCCGGAGCGCCGAGCAGTCGGAGCTGCCGACGGTCCTGGAGCAGCGGAGCCGGAGCCGGAGTCGCGGAGCCGGAGCGCCGAGCAGCCGGAGTCGCGGAGCCGGAGCTGCGGAGCCGGAGCGCCGAGCAGCCGGAGTCGGAGCCGACGGTCCTAGTTCCGGCCGAGATGCCATACAGTTAGATTCCCAGATACCGCCTGGGATTCGCCCCGACGAACCCGCCGCTGATTAACATCGGCGCCGCCAGCTTATCGTCAAAATTACTGGCGCCGATCCGCAAACTCGGATACAATTTTCAAAAAAACCCAAAAAAACCCTAAAAACCTAGCTGTGACGAGCCTGCGTGAGCGATTCCTGCGGTTCGCGACATAAAAGCCGCAGCTCGGAGCCACTGCAAGAAGCATGCCAAGGCAGCCGATGTCACCCCCTGGCATCGCCTGCAAGAAGCATGCCAGGGAAAACGATGCCACCTCCTGGCCACCACGATCAGCTGCTGGCGCAGATCGTGAAAAGTGCGACCGTCGCCACGATCTGCGCCAGCAGCTGATCGTAGCAGCTTAGTGCTCCGAGAGTCCAATCCGGCTTGTCCTCGCCAAATTGATGGTCAGACGAATTCCTGAATTAAGACCTGGCTTATCGTCGATTGACCAACCGAACTGACCGCCATCACCCCAAACTTCCCTATGAGGAGTATATCAGCGTCTCTCTACCAGTTACTATATACCTATATATACTCTATATACTCTATATACCCTATAGTAATAGTTAGTATAGTATAGTATCTATATAGTCAGCAGGAGCCAGCAGACTGCATCCTAGCCTGACCAACCTCTCCAAGGAATTCTAGCCAACCACCGCCTGCTAGGTCAGCAGCAGCTGCCAGCGCTGATCGTTGAAAGGTTGAACTTTGTACCGATATTGGTCAGTTCCGGGCAGGAGGCGCCGCTCTAGACTGGCGTAGCCTCGCAGCTCGGCGGGGCGGGGCAACGCCGAGGCTGGGGAGGCCTATAGAGCGCCCTAGCATCGTCCAGGACGATGCAGAACTCGCAGGCGCCCCTACGGGGCAGACTCGGACGCAAACGCTTCCAGCGGCGCTGTAGAGCCCAGGGAAAGACGCTACGTCGTCTGGAGCGTCACCGCCTGGGGGCGTAGCCTCGCAGCTCGGACCGCGGTGCCTGGCGCTTGGCACATTGTTGTGGTATAACTCATACAGGAGATGAACCGCCATGACTACCTCTGCAGCCACGGACGCGGTGCGCGCATTCCATTCGATGGCGCTCGCGGTCCTCACGGATCGAGGCGAGGTCCCGACCGCGCGATCGATCGCCAGGGTGATCGGGATCTCCGAGTCCTACTATTCCTCTGCTCGCAGCGGCCGGGACCGGTTTGGCTCGCTCGAGTCCGTATCGGCATGGCTGGTTCGTTGGCGCAGTTCGGGACTCGGAGAGTACGACTTGGTCGTACACTCGGATCAGACTGCCGAAATAGTAGCGAGGCTGGCCGCGCCAGCAGACGATCGAGCGAGGCTGGCCGAGGCAGCAGACGATCGAGCGGAGCTCAAGCGAGCGCTCGGCCAATTCCGGCGACTGGCGCGCGCTTCGGCGCGCAGCCAAGGCGAGGCCGAAACGAATCAAGCCCTAGCCGATCGGCTAGGGTACAGCGTCGGGTACGTTGACAACCTCTTCGCTCCGCGGAACGCGGCAGGTACTATCAACTCTTTGCAGGAGTTGGTCTCCCGCTGGAACTTCCGGAGTTCAGTCCAATTCCACGTTGGCCTGACCAAATACGGACGGTTGAACGTCGCCAAAGACCCTATCGTCGACCAGAGCACTTGACAGCTGATTTGTACTCCGATAAAGTAACTATATCGGAGGACGAGATGGAAGAAGATGGGCTCCTCGGGCTGCTCCCGCTCCCAGTACGGACGCTGCTCGTCGACAACGACCGAGCGGAGCTGGCCTATCAGCTAGGACTATGCGACTGCTGCCTTCACCCGGTCGCAGAATGCGACTGCGAATGGGAGATTAGCATGGAGCTCACGGCACAATGGCAGGCCGAGAGCCAGGAAGAAGATGGATTCCCCGGCGAGCTGCACGTCCACTTCGTGGCGGCAGATTAGCATGGAGCTCACGGCACAATGGCAGGCCGAGAGCCAGGAAGAAGATGGATTCCCCGGCGAGCTGCACGTCCACTTCGTGGCGGCAGATTAGCATGGAGCTCACGGCACAATGGCAGGCCGAGAGCCAGGAAGAAGATGGGTTCCCCAAGCTCTAATTCCGGAGTAATCATGCGATACATCATCGAAGATGAATACGAGCAGGACGAGATCCCGACCGAGCGCTATTCGGATGACTGCCTGATCGAGATCGAGAACGAATTCTATCAGACGACGGAGTCGGCGCCCGGATCCTACAGCGCCAGGCCTAATCCGATCTCCGATCTGCGCTGGTCTTTACGCTGGGTCGAAGACTCGATGGCCTGGGCCCTAGAGCTGATCCTCGGACTGGCCAGGAGGCTCGGAAGGCGCCCGTGGCCCCTTCCCGAGATCCGCAGAAAGTACAGGCCATGACCAGCGCAGATCGGAGCCGGGCTAGCCGCGACGCAGTCCGAGGCGCAGCCTCGCTTCCATTCGATTTTCGAGAAAAGACTAAAGCGCTCAAGACGTTGTGCCGATACAACTCACATAGGAGTCAACCAAGTGTCCAAGTTCACGACCATCGACGATCTGCTGAACATCTTGACCGCGCAGAGGATCAAGCTCGGGACCGGAAACGTAGCCGTAATGCTCCAGATCGAGAGCGACGAGATCGCTGCTCTTACTGGCTTCGATCTCCGGGATCTCCAGTCTGGCGCCCTGGCGTATGAATCTAAGATCCTGGTTCTCTCCGCCGACGGGGTCATCTAATGATGCGCCAGGCCAACGTCATCGACTATCTCGCAGCACACGGACCCACCGCACCGGCGGCGCTCGGCCGGGCCCTCGCCCCCGACGCGATCAACCCGAACCGGGCCGGTCAGAGCATCCTCGCGCGTCTCTCTCGGGACGGACTAGTCGCAGGCCACGGTAGGATGGCCGAGCGCCGGTACGAACTCACACCGCAGGGTCTCGCGCTCGCGCGACAGACGAGGCAGGACACTCGCCAGGCACAAGACGGCGCAGCCTCCGCAGATCGGGACGCGCACACCGCTCGGATCCTGGCCAAGATCACTCACCTCCAGAGCCACCCAGCGGTGTGTGCCGCTACCCGTACCTGGCTGTCCGGGCGCAAGCCAAACCCGTACGAGATGCTAGAGTTCGTGGTTGAGGCAGGGATCGCAGCACTTACGGGAGTCGTCTAATGTGTGCCGTACGCAGGATCATCGCAGCATTCGCGCTCCTAGTACACCCTACGAACTGGGCCCGAGAGAACGCTACAGAGGAGGACCAGGTTGAGGCTTTCGCGGCATTTACCCTCGGGGTCTTCGCCACCGCGATGGCGTCGGTAACGCTCGTGCATCTCTGGTGACCACACGCGTCGGAGGCGCGGCGACCGGCCCGCAGCGTGGAACTCATGGGTAAGCGCGAGCGCGAGGCAACGCCCGTGGATTTTGCCGCGCTCCTGGTTCAGATGGCGTTGGCCTCGCGACAATCCTGACATGGAGACGCAGATCGAAGGCGCCTAGGGCTTCCCGTGGCGCCCCCCGAGCTACCAGTCGGAATCGGAATCCGAATCCGGTCCCGAATCCGGATCCGGATTCGGGACTACGTCCGAAGCATCCGCGGAAGGATGGCTAGGAGTCCACCAGTAGCCTCGGATCCCTCCTCTGGTCTCCCGGTGGCTAGTCCAGCCGAGCAAGCGCAGAACGGCGGTGACGCGCATCTCGTCATGTCTAGACCAGGTACCTTTGTCCTTGCCTATCGATACCAGCACCATGGCGCTGGTAACGGCGCGGCGACCTTTGACGTACTCCGCAACGTGCGATTCCCACGGGTCGGCAGCTCTGTGTTCGTCGGCGGATTCCTGCTGGATATTGCGGTCAGCCTCCGACAGCCACCATGATTCGCCAGCCAGGTACCTGACTACAGCTTCAGCGAAGAGCTGGTCTCTCGCTTTAATCAGTTCGTCTGGATGCATCGGCTTGACGATCTTGCGGGCCCACCACCGCCGATCGGCGGTCTCCATGAATCTCTCGGTATTGGTCGTACCAATGAACACACACGATCTTGGGAATGATATGCTACACCTTCCGTAAGGAGGCCTGTAAGTGTCTACCGGCGTTGTGATGTAGTTCTTGACTGCTTCGATGTCCCTGGCGCTCCGGATGGCGCTCATCTCACCCATTTCTTGGAACCAGATCCCGGCCAGCTGCAACAAGGCATCCTTGTTGCCGATCGGGGGAGGAGTTTCAGAATGCCACTTGCCACCAAGTATTCTGACAATCCTGGTTTTCCCGGCCCCTCCCCTAGGCTCTGCAAAGACTAGGACAGAGTCAACATGGCTTCCCGGGTTCATTCCCCTGGCTACAGCGCCGATCAGGAACTTAGAGCCTAGCTTTCGGCTGATCTCATCATCTTCGCATCCAGCGTAATCGACCAGCCACCGGTCTAGCCTTGCTTCTCCATCCCAGACTAGTCCTGTCAGGTACTCGGACAACGAAGAGTATTGGTGCCTATCCCCTACGGTCCTGACCGATTCGTACATGACTCCTACGGTAGCTGCGCACCCGTAGGCACGGTTTACCCAGGCTACCAGCTCGGCGACGGTCGAGTCCGTAGCTTGGATTTCGTCGATCTTAAGCTTGCGCTCGAACGTGTCGCTCTTGATGCGTCCGACCCAGCGACGATCTCGGTCTAGGATCTCGAGCATGTTCGGCAGATGGGGTAGAACGAACTCTGATCCGTCATTGCTACGCCGGATCGACAGGAACGGGAGCACGTTCGGGTCTGGCTCGGTCTCCTTCAGTGCTCCAGTATGGGTACTAGCCAGCGCTAGCGCTGTAGTACGGGTCGCCTTGGCTGCGCGCCGAAGCGCTGCTCGGTGCGTGTGTGGAGCCTGGAGTAGCAGGCTCTCAACCCGTCCGCCTAGACGGCCAGGCGCGCCGATCAGCTGGAGCACGGCCAGCGAGGCGAAGGCATCCGCGTAGTCGCCTGTCGTCACTGCCTGTTCCAGGATGGCTACAGGATCCGATGGCTCGCTGGCATCAGCTGGCCGATTTGGAGCTTCTCCCCATAGCGGCCGATCCGGAGGCAGGCCTATTGGCTGCTGCGCGCCATACCGGAATGCGTCGACCGACGCACGATCGGCATCGCTGCTGTCTCCGGCAGCAGCGGCCAATAAGAGCCGGTATGGCTCGGGCTCGAGCCCGTACATCGCGCAGAGACCAGCGGCGTATCGGGACGCAGCCAATAGGGCTTCATGCCTCGATTCTGAATTTGAGATCTCCGTCGCTTTTGCGCGGATCATCCCGTCGACTCTGACGTGAGCAAAAGCGTCGAGAATCGGGCCCGCCGCAAGATCTGGCGCCTCCCAGATCGATGGCTGTTTTAGGTTGTCCGCCGATGGCGCGAGCTTTTCGAGGGTTCGCCAGTCTAGCAGGGCCCCTTCACCAACTAGCGCGAGCCAAGGCTGATCTGCGTCCCTAAGCGCAGGGAGGAAGTAGAGCTCCGAGACCGAATCGACAGCGCTGTCGATCGTCGTACCTTGATCCAGTGCCGTAATTCGCGCGCCGTGCCATACGCGCGCCCAGCGATCAGCTGGGCACGGGTCTGTGAAGGGTACAATCAGCCTGGCACGCGCGATAGCCTTCCCGCGCTTCTCGCGCATGTGCGACCAAGTCGTATGGACTAGACGAGTCGAGCCCGTGAACAGGCGAAAGAGCAGCTCGGGATCAGTGCCATCGTCTACATCCATCGCCAGCATGGAGATCGCTGCCACGCCAGCGTTGGCTCTGGTCGCATTTCGCTTGTACACGGCAGGGGACCATGCCTGCCTGCGTCTGGCATCCTCGATGACCGGAGGATTGATTGGAGCCAGCAGTTCGACCAGCCTTGGCCAGGTTACCAGCTCCTCTTCTGGGATCGTCGCGTACTGCGAGGCGAACAGGCTGATTTTGAACACCGACTCATCGGCTGTTGCCACCCCGAACCCCATGCCTTCGTCGCTGGAAATTGGGCATTCGCAGCCGGGTACACCGCGTCCATGGGCAAAGTTATCGCAGCTCATGCGCGCACGGTCCAGAGATTGAGCGACTTAGATGCTCTAGTCACGGCCGTATAGAGCCAAGCTCGCGCATCCCTGAAACTGGATTCATCCCGCTTACAACGCCAGTTGTCGAACGATGTCCAAACTACCCCGACTTCGTCTGCCTCCGAGCCTTGCGAGGCATGGCACGTGAGAGTGTAGCCGTACTGCGCGTTGACGTAGTCGTCGGTCATCTCCCACTGGTTTGTTACCGTGTGCTTCGATCTGTGGTAGGCGTCTTTGTCGACGTTGTCGAGCAACTCGAGGTTGATGGCAAAGTGCCTAGGGATCCCGTCATATACGGTCTCGACTCTGGCAATCCTAGGGTCGATGGCTGATGTCTCGATTGCCGTCACGACGTGAACCTCCCCGTTGAGGACTTCAGCGTCCCGATTGTTGCTCCTGATCAGGAGGCGGTCTCCGACGCAAAGCCGGGCACCACGATCTAGCGCCAGCCTGATCATCTTGTTGAGCTCGAGGCGATTGCTGTTCGTGTGGACGATCAGCATCCTGGCCGGAGCGGAACTCCGCCATTCCGCAGCGGTACGGAAATTCGAATTGGTGGCCGTCACACCGTCGAACTCGCCAGAGTTGGCCCGGTCGATCGCATCAAAGAGCCGATCCGCAGTGTTCGACATACGGATCGCAGTCGAAAAATCGAGGATTCCAGTTCGCTCTGTACGCCAGACTTTGTCGAGCATGATGTCCGGATTAGCTAGGTCTACCCCTGGCTTGCCGTTGACCGGCGGGAGTTGTGCAGGGTCTCCAACCCACAAGATCCGGAGCTCGGTCATCAGCACTTGTCCGAGCTCGGCGACTCGGTTCCTTACGGCCGAGGCCATGGCCTCGTCGATCATGCTCGCCTCGTCGACAACGAGTGTCATTCCTGGCTCTAGCAAGATCTCCTTGGCGGGCCATAGTAGAGACAGCTTGCAGTCAGTACACTTGGCGCATGGGGTTGGCTGACCCATGGCATCCGGGCAAAGCTCTCCTGTATCAGGGCGCGTCCACCGCTGCGTAGGGATTCCATAGACCGCCGAATGGACCGTGTTCGCAGGACGGCCGGTAACCTGAGACAACCTCCGAGCTGCCTTCCCGGTCGGAGCGATCAGGTAGGAACGCTCCAACTGCCGGACTAGGGTGGTCTTTCCTGACCCTGCTACCCCGGAGAGGACTACCTCTTGCTTGCGCTGGAGCGCAGTACGGAGCGCATCGATCGGCTCAACCTGGTTCAGCGCTACAGTCATGTGCTCTTCTCCGGGTGCGCGCAGCGCCAACCCCAAGCGAATCGTGCGATCAGGAATGCCTCAGCTAGATCGTGGCTCACTTGCGCCGTATGGGTAGGTAGCCACGGGGGTGGGCATTCTTCCTTATCCGCGAATTCCCGCAGATACGGCATGGCTGCATGCACCGCTAGCTTTTTGGCCGGATCTCGCTTGATGCGTCCGGCCCGCAGAACCTTGGCTCGCCAGGTAGAAGCTAGCGGTCTAAGCATGATTACGTCGATCGGCAGCGTCGCGAGCAATCGCCCGATCCATTCGCTCAACTTGAGCGCCGACGCTGGCGACAGCTGCACATACGGCTGTTCGACCGCGACGACATCTCCAGGCCTGACGATCTCCAGAATCGGCGGAGTCGGAGAACGTCGCCATGTCTGTACGTCGATCACCGAACACTCATGGTCCACGACCACAGCAGCGCCGGTCATCCCAGGATCGATACCCACACATCTCATTCCGTCTCCCCGGGGATGACTACATTAGGAATCGAAACAGGGCAATGCCAGTGTCTGTGAGCCTTTCGCTGCGGCGCCGATGCGCTGGCCATAGTCCGGAGGATCTCGATCAAGTCCGATGCCGTGCCTGCCAGCACCTCCGGCTGTGCCGCGACCCAGCGCACCGCGCGCCGGTGGCGCTCATCCGGCAGGTAGCGGGCGACCCAGGCGAGCTTGCCTAGCAGCTCGATCTGTTTCGCGGAGGCTGGCTTGTATCGCCAGCCTCCGCCTTCGAACTGGCCAGGAGGATCGGCCAGTCCTGCGCCACGGAACGCACCGAGAACGTCGGTGATCCACCCGGAGATGACTGAGACAGCCTTAGGCTTAGGCAACTGCGAGACAGCTTCTAGCCCTTCGAGCTCCGGGATCGACCACGCCACCTCCTCGGATTCCTCCGCCTCGCGCTGTAGCGAGTCCTCTAGCACTGCCGCGTGAACCAACCCGAGCTCTCCCAGTAGATCGTGGGGGTCGTACAGGACCGCTTCACGCTTCCCTGGCGCTGCCCGGAGGACTCGACCAACCTCCTGAACCAAACGGAGCGGAGAAGAGACTGGGCGCCGCATGGCGAGCCAGCGAAGCCACGGCAGGTCTACCCCTTCGCAGAGCAGTTGCACGTGCACTAGACACTTGATCTTGCCTGCCTTGAGCAGTCGGATCCGGCGCTCGCGTTCATCGGGAGAGCAGCGTTGATGAATCGCTAGCGCTACAGACGGGCCAAGTCTAGCCGCGAACGTCTCCGCATCTTTGATCGAGATCGCCGAAACGATTCCAGGACCATCTGCGTCTTTGACCCATTGCTCCACGAGGTCGTCGGTCTCTGGATCCCCGGAGCCATCCCAGCGCACCGCGCGCCATGGTACCAGGACCCCGTCCCGAACTGCCTGGCCACTAGAGTAGCTGTAGACGATCTCATCCCAGGTCTGAAGGCCTCGGTTGTCGCCACGGAACGGCGTAGCAGTCAGCCCACAAGCCACTTTGCGAGGGATCTTTGAACTGGCGCTCCGGAGCCCATCGCCTTCGATCCGGTGTGCCTCGTCCGCGACCCAGCATGCCCATTGCTCCCGCTGCTCGGCAAGCAGCTTGTCCAGGCTCGCGTTGCAGGAGACTACGATTCGCTTCCCTGGCTGCCAAGCGTGCTGAAAGCAACGACCAACCTCCCCGGGTAGCCTCTGGCTGATCGTGCTCCCGAGCTGCGTCACGAGCGCTTGTGTTGGGGTAGTGACTAAAACTCTCCCCTTAGCCCTGGCGCAGAGCTCCGCAATCCATATTGATTTTCCGGCTCCGGTGCAGGCATGGACTAGAGGCGACTTCTTTCCGGCACGGAAAGCCAGAATGACCGCGTCCAATGCCTCCGGTTGCCAAGATCTGGGAGTGTTCCCTAGCCATTCTGTGTTTACCATGTGAGCTCGCGGTTTCCGGCGGTTGTGACGTAGCGGACTTCGAACTTCGCTCCCGGCTCCAGGCGAGCCATCCCGGCAGGACCGTAGATTTGCTTTCCACTTCCGTCGATTACGACTCGACCGGCTGAATTAACTACCCTGAACCTGATCTCCGGCCCGGCTACTATCACGTCGCTGTCGCCACGGATCATCCCAGATTCGAACAAGTACCCTCGGTGTAGCGAGCCATCAGAGCGCAGAACGCTGGCTGGTCTCCCGTGGGACGGACTCGAACTGATCGAGATCTCCGGCCCGCGCTGGCCCGAGGGCTTAGGCCGATCCATCTCTGCGCCGGCAAGTGTGTTCGATCAAGTGCTTAGATGCGGACTCGCGCCATGATTCAATCTCTGTTTCTAGCTCTTCGATCCTGGCCCTCAGCTCGGCTACGAGGCGAGCTGCGAGGTCGCTGGGAGAATCCGAATCGAATTCCGTACTCGATTGCGGTTGGGTGCCCGCGGACACGTCGTGAGGCACCGTGGATGCCTTCCTAGCGTTCACGCTGACTCTAATCGTAGCGGCTACGAGCCGAGCTACGAGGTCGCTGGGAGAATCCGAATCGAATTCCGTACTCGATTGCGGTTGGGTGCCCGCGGACACGTCGTGAGGCATTGTAGATGCCGTCCTGGCGTTCACGCTGACTCTAATTGTAGGCAGGGGCCGATCTCCAGAAACGCGATCCCGTAGCCCTCCTTCGTCGGCACTACGTCATCCACGATCCCGAGGATGTGTCCTAGATGGTCGTTCTCGCATCTCCAAAGATCGCCATGATTCGCTACTACGTGTTCTCCTGAAATGGAGCTCCCGACCGTAACGTTGCCTCCACACTTCGGGCAGTCTTCGGGCCATTCGATGAATCGCAAGGTTCCTCCTATGTACGGGCGCACGGGTGGGTTTCCGGTCATCCTGGCTCCAATTGCGACTCTAGAGAATAGACAATCTCGTTTAGGGAGATGTCTAAAAAGTCAGACAGGCACAATAATCTCTCCCAGGTGATCCCTTGCAGCTCTCCCGATTCCCATCTGGCGAGAGTCCTTATTGAAACGCCAATTTCCTTAGCCGCTTTCGTCCGGCTGACTCGCTTACGGGCCCTGGTAGCCCTCAGCTCATCTGCAACGTTCACTGGTTCCTCCAGATCCGCCATGGCGATGTAACCGATGACTCAAAATATGCCATCGGTTATATCATGTAATCATCGGGTGGCCGATTCGTGGGCCCCATGTCACATGTAGGGTGTAGGGAGAACAAAATGGCGATTAGCGAATTCATGAAGAATAAAACCAGAGAATCCGCGGTGACCGTGCTCGGCCGTTCGGAACGTGAGCCAGTCAGGGTCCATGGCTTCGTGGTGGAGCGAGTAGGGGGCATCGTCCACGTAGCCGGTATTCCGTGCATCACTTACCGCGCAGCGCTGGAAGAAATCCAGCGCAGGATGGTGGCATCATGAGCACCGAAACCGACGCCTACCGCTGGGCTGCCGAAGTGTGTGCTGCGCTCCGTTGCGGGAGAATCCTCCCTAGAGCCGGGTTCGAGGCATCGCTCAAACTATTCGAGCTCGGATTCAGACGGCCTGCGCTCGCAATTTGCGATGCGGCAGAGCACCGAGCAGCGGTGCTGCGAGCTCGCGGGTTCGTCCACGCTGCGCGTGCAGCGTGACTTACTTTCTCGTAGCTTACATATCGCTAATACTCATCGCCTCCGGAGTAGGTCTAGTCATGTGGCCAGCACCAGTCAGAACGTATTTCCCGCCGGAGCCGTTCAATTGCCGAAAGGTAGTCGGAGCGCTCGCCGAGAAAGCGGAACAGTCAGGGTATGCTGCCTACGTCGACAACCATCGGCGACTGGTTATCACTCACTGCCCAGACCTCATCGATCCCTGGTGTACAGAGCACCAGGCTCATCGCGCCTACCATCCTACGCTGGTCGAAGCTGCTGACTACCTCGAGCGCAGGTTGTCAGCCGAGCATCCGTCGCCTCGCTCGATTCAGTCTCGCCTTCGCCGCTAAGCCACTATCAAGGCCATTCGGGGTCCGAACCCCCGGATGGCCCCCTCCACTCTCAGAGGCATCTATGGCTCGAGACCCTGCCTTGCTGCTACTGATCTGCGCCACCGTGATGGCTGGCGTCTTTCCGCCCTGGGAGGATACATGAGCCAGCGCAAGGACGAGACCCGGGACGCGTTCCTCGCGCGCGAGGCGGCGTACCGCGCGACCCCCGAGCGCGTCGCGTACATGGCGGCGTACCGCGCGAACCCCGAGAATCGCGAACGCGAGGCGGCGTACCGTCGCGAGCACGACCACGGGTTCCAGCGTACGCCCGAGTTCCGCGCGTATCGGATCGCCGTCAAAACGGGCGACCTAACCGACTCGTTAAGGCAGCTGCAGCACGCTGCAGGGTACGCGCTAGGTACCTGCGCGCTGTGTCCTGCGCCTGACTGCTTTTTTGACCATTGCCCCACCACGGGGATCCTTCGCGGTCTGGTGTGCAATGTGTGCAATACCCGCCTCGGAGTCCTCGAACGCACGGGCATCGGGTACCCCAACGGGTGGACCGATCGCGCAGCGGCCTACCTGGCGAATCCCCCGCTGGCTGGCGTCTTTCCGCCCTGGGAGGATACATGAGCCAGCGCAAGGAGTCTGGTTTCTCTCCGAGCGTACTGCAGGCAGAGCAGTCCTGATCTGCGAATGCTTCGAGGACAGCCCTTGATTCAGAGTAATCAGAAAGCAACTTTACATTCTAACAAACCAAGGGTAAGATCTCTCTACTGGCTCTGGACAGGAAAGAGTCGAGCGCCAGATGGCCCGTATAGGCTCGAAGAACTGATCGAAGTAGCACGTGCCCAACAGGAGTCAGAACGATGAGTCGCGCAGATCCGGACGTGATGTCCTTCTTTATGGGTGGCGGATCGCCAACCGCAAAATTCGAAACCGTAGGAACGATGATCAAAGGCTTGGTGCTCTCCGAAGAACTCGTTCAGTGTACCGATCCGGAGACCCAGAAGCCGGAGGTATGGGACAACGGACAGCCTAAGATGCAGGTGATCCTGACTCTCCAGACGGAACTCTCCGATCCCGAAATCGAGGAAGATGATGGCAAGCGTCGAGTCTTCGCGAAGAGCTACATGAAGACTGCGATTCGGGAGGCTGTGAAGGCCAGCAAGTACAAGGGTCGCTCACTGGTTGGGGGAGAATTGGCTATCAAGTATTCGGCCAACGGGAAAAAGAGCAAGCCCGCGTTCTCTCCTCCGAAGCTGTATGAGGCGAAGTTCGTTCCGCCATCCATCATGGATGAGGTGGCGAAAGATCCGGAGAGCGACTGGTAACCGTGAAGCCTAAGTAAGGAACCAGCATAAATGTCAAAGAAGATCTCCGCTCCGATCCCTGCTGACGATCAACTCGCTCTAGTACATTCGACGTTGGACTCTCTCGGGGTCGAGTGTGGAGATCTCGCGCTGCGACTCGCCTTCCTTCGGGGGGCGGCGCTCGGGTTCCGGGCGCCGCCCCCCGAAGTGGGGATGGCGACCGGGGTTGCGCAGGAGCCAGCGCCCGCCACCCCTGCCACAGATCCGGGATCTGGTTCCAAGAAATGGGTCCCACACCCCGAGCCTGCTTCCGTGAAGATCAAGCTCGAACCTGGAATGACAGCCGAGCAGATTTTGGAATCCAGCGAAGGGACGCTAGATCCAGGCGAAGCCGCCGCGCTGGCGCAGGTCGTAGCAGCTGTCACCGCGCTGCCCAACCACAATCCGAGTTGGAAGATCGAGTCTAACCGCAAGGGGTTTTTCGGCCTACTCTCGGACATGCATATTGCAGATTCATACTATACAATTGCCTCCTTCTGCGAGGCACACAACATGAAGCGACCCTCACAGATGGGCGAAGACGAACGGCTGGGATTCCTGAACCGGCTGCGGAAGCCGGAGAACCGATTCAGGTTTGACGAATGGTGTGCAAAGCATGGTGATGCGGTGCCTCAGTGACCCGGGACGTGCTCGACTCTCTCCGGATCCCCCTGTCGGCACTACCCGGGTTCGATGCGGTGGGTCTGCGGATGTGGCTCCCAGACACCCGAGCATCTGTGATCTGCCTCGAGGACTACGGTGACGATCGCTGGACAGTCACGCTCGCAGATGCATCCACCGCAGACCGCGTCGCGCGCTGGGTCGCAGACAGAGTAGGCATGGAGATCGGTGCCACGGCCCCGTCCTGGCAATCGCCACCGCGAGAATCGGAGGACGTGGTAGTCTGGACGCTGCTAGGCAGCACGGCCGATCCGCATCATCGGCGATTCTGGCTGCAGGGCTTCGGCGTGGCGCGGGTCCCCGCGCTCGCCGGGCTCGACTATACGGACGATCGACGCCTGCCGGATGGCTCCCGGTACGTCGATCGGCTCGCGCTGGCTCGGGTCGCGGTCCACGTTGGAGGGCTGTCGTGACACTGACCCCGCTCACACGGGCCGCAGCTCGAGCATGGATACGCGACGTCCACAGGCGCCTATCGCCCCCGTTAGGGGACGTAATTCGGGTGGGTCTCCAGATAGACGGTGTGCTGGTTGGGGTAGCCATGGCTGGGAGACCTGTAGCGAGGATGCTCGACAACGGGCTGACTCTCGAGGTTACACGAGTGGCGACTACGGGCCAGCGCAACGCTTGCTCGATGCTGTACGGGGCTATCCGTCGCGCAGCGACTGCCCTCGGATACACCAGGCTGGTGACATACACGCTCGAGCATGAGCCCGGGTCGTCGCTCCGGGCCGCTGGTTGGGTCCAAACCGGGACCACCGGGACGGGCGAATGGTCTAGACCATCGCGAGCGAGGCGCCCGGCAGAGCAACCAGCGCCCAAACGGCGGTGGACGATGGACCTGGCATGAGCGATCATCTCGCAGATGCACCCCCACACACACGGAGCACCCATGCGACCCCGTACGGACGATCGACTCGCGCTGGCTCGGGTCGCGGTCCACGTTGGAGGGCTGTCGTGACACGCGATCATCTCGCAGACGATCTCCGGGCGCTCCAGGCAGCCGGTCGGATCCGACATTGGTGGCTGCCGGGAATGCTCGCCGTCCGTACTGGGAGCGGGAGCCGTTGGCGGGCCGTCGACGGGACCCAAGAGCGGCCAGGGACCGGCTACCAGATTGCAATCTCCGATCCCGCCACCGTAGGTTGTCTCATGGCACTCCTGCGGGAGGCGGTGGCCCCATGGAGCGAGCTGCCTGGGGCCCGGACGGATGCAGACGTTCACGGCTGGCTCTGCTGGGTGCAGACCGGCCCGTTCGCGAGTGACGCGTGCCGGGCTGCGACAGAAGGTGAAGCTATCGCCGTAGCGATCCACGCTGTTCGGGAGGGATCGTAATGTGGGCAGGAAACATTCACTCCGACATAGGACTAGATGAAATGGACAGAGATCTATCAGCCGGAGATCCGCCGACCTTGGCCGAATCGAGCCTGGTCCAGGCTTACAGGTTCGGGCACATCACGAAGGATGTATTGATGCAAAAGCTGGGCCCAAGGTGGCCTATCGTAGCGATGCATAAAGGTATCATGGCGTCCAAGCCTGATCTCTCGATGTTTTTTACACGAGATCTCGAAGACGAGCTCAAGCGGAGGAATGGATGAAAAGGGATTTGCACGACGAGATCGCACACTGGATGCTCGCGGTCAACCGCCCGATCTCCGCGCTCGAGATCTCACAGGCTATCAACGCCGAACGGGTGACCGTGATCCGAGCGCTCAACAGGCTCGAAGTCCTTGGCCGAGTCAGGCAAAGCGGAACCTCCGAGCAGGTAAACTCGATCGGAAGAAGGACCAGGCCATGCAGACTTTGGATCGTCGCATGATCAAGCAGCTAATCCTAGACCTGGCCAAGCAGTACTGTGTAGAACCTGCCGCTGCAAGTGCTGTCCTCTCGGTAGAAGCCTCTGGAGGAAGGGGCCTGTCCGACGGACGGCCTGTAATCAGGCTCGAGGTACACAAGTTCTGGGCATCTTGCAGCCACGGGCTGCGAGGGATGGTGGACGAAGTCTTCCGGGTCCGGGGCCCGAGGCCATGGGAAGGACATGAGGTCAAGCTTGCGGGAGGCTGGACATCCATGCATAGGCCTGGGGAGAAAGGCCAATATTCAGAATGGCTGGCCTTCGATCTGGCGCGCGAAATTGACGATTCTTCCGCGATCGAGTCAACGTCGGTCGGATGCGCGCAGATCCTTGGAATTCACTGGGCGCTACTCGGCTACGAGAGCCCGGCCGCGTTCCTGCTCGCGCAGTTCAGCGAGGAAAACCAGCTAATGGACTTCTTCAGATTCATGGAATCGCAAGGTCTGCTCCAGACCCTGAGGGAGCGCGACTGGGAATCGTTCGCTAGGATCTACAACGGTCCGGGTAATGTTGAGATGTATGCCAACAGGCTTAGTGCAGCCCATGCTGGTGAGGAGAAGTCGTGAGCGCCATTGAACGCAGGGTCGCGCCAGATCGATACATGCTCGACGGGGTCGAGACAATCGACAAGATCCGTCGAGAGCTCCGAGAGATGGCAGGCAGAGATCTGGGAGATTGCATGTTCATCGGATTCTGCATCGGCAACGTCCGCAAGTACGGAGACCGTGTAGCTACCGGGGGACCTAACGAGACCCGGGACCGCGAGAAGCGAGCGTTTTACGAGCAGCTGGCGCAGCACGTAATGGGGAACGGCACTGACCCCCGCTCGGATCGGCCAGGGTTCGTCGACCCGTTCGACGCTGATCCCAGTGTCGGTGCTATGTGGTGAACGCTGGATTCGCGTTGTAGTACATTCTTACCGCGTTCTGCGGGTACGGCTCGCCAGGCTTCGGGGCCCCTTCCCGAGATCCGTCAGAATCGACAGGACCCTTAATCCATAGTCTGCCGTCGCATCCAGCTTGCGACGGCTTGAGCGTAGGCCGCTGCCCGTAGCCGGCTCCTGGCGGATTGCACCAACTCACGTCGGAGTCTTCGCCGGGCTGCCTGCGGTACGGAGCGCGCCCGTTTCTACCGCAGTCCACTACGTACCTGGCTTCCGGGTAAGTCTCGATGAGAATCTTGGCATAAGCGTGTTCGTCCGAACCCTTTTCGAACTGCGAGACGTTCAGGGCAAAGCCTCGCGCGCGACGGATCCCAGCGGATTCTAGCCGCTGGATCATGGCTTCAGCCGGAATCCAGCGGCTGTTCCCAGCTACGATGTAGCATAGGCCTCCGGCCGTGGTGCTCTTGTCCACAGCGTACCCGATGCACCGGTATCGCTCTGCCTGCTTGTCTGCCGCCATGCCGGCAATCATGGGCAGTGCATCCGGCTCGACTACGACTAGGCATGTCCGACCCTTGATGCCTGCAGCGAATTGGTCTACCCAGATCTTGTACGCATTCTCGCTGATCGCACCGCCAGCGCTGTAGTTGCCCAGGTCCCTCAATGGGACGTTGTAGAGCGTGAATACGACCAGCTTCCCAGCGGCAGAAGTCAGAACCTTGTCTACCTCGGCCGTCATCTTTGACGACCATGGATACCAGTCACCCACCCACTGCGAGGTAGGCACGTCGCCAAGTGTGTCCATGATTGCGGCCCGAGCCGGGTTCGATGCGCGCCACTTCGTGGCTTCTTTCCTGGCCGAAGTGTCAGGGTTGACCCACAATTCCATGGCTTTCAGGTCGATCACGAAATCCCCCAATATGCCAAGATCCTACTGGTCTCGTAGTACGGGTCACCAAGGCGTACCTTGGCGTAGCGATGCGGCATTCCATAAATTGCAGCATACTCGAGCTCGAACCCGCCACCATCCCATACTCGCTGTTTGGCCGTAGTCTTAGAGCCTTCAATGGTGTCACGGTTTGGCGCCAGTCCGTTCAGCGACTGCAGCCGCAGGTAGTACTCCAGCGTCCCTGTTGCGTCGAGCAGCCCGGCTGATGGGTTGGCGTAGTTCGGGTCTTTGGTCCCGTACGCGATCCTGAGCCTGGCTGGGGCCACCAGCTGGCCTTCGTCCACCATTTCTTCAGATATTCCGTGTCCGGCTACTGCGTATCCGTCGAATAGCGCAGGGGAAAAGGCCATCATGTGGTGAGTCATCTTCGCGCCGCTAGAGAATCCGCATAGGTACGAAGTGTCTCCAGACATCTCAACCGCGCGAAGCTCGGTGATGAACCCCTCGTCCAAGTGCACGTCCACTCCGTAGTCTTCGTCACCGAGGGCTACCCAGTTGGTACCATGTCTCTCGCATTCGGAGGTAGGGCAAACGATCTTGAGTCCCTGATCGGCATGCCGTTTCCAGTGCCTCGTCCACCAATCGACTCCGTTTGAACCTCCGCCGTGGCATGAGATTACCAGCGGAAGTGATTCCCCTCCTTCATCCGGTTCGTGGACTACGTAGGAACGAGCGACATTGTCGACAGTGATCACCCGCGTCTCTGTCACTTATCCCCCAACGCCTCGCTGATCGGCGCAGCGACGTAGTCGACTAATTCATAAGCCAGGATCGAAACTACGAAGAAGATCAGAACTACCAACAATGGTTTTCCAGATTCCGTCAATGGCAGGCCAGCGCCGAGAGACACATGCAGACTGCAATCATTCCTGCTCCTGGACCGGCACGGTGATCGTAGGCTTTTCGTCAGGCTTAGCATCAGACATCTCGGAGCCGAAATAAGCGCCGATCGCCGGACCGCCTACAAGAGATGAGATCGCCAGCGCCGCTAGCGCGAGCTCCTTCGCAGTACCCGGAGCGAGCGCGAATTTCCAGGACTTGATTTGCTCTTCGGATTTAGGAGCTACTGCCGGCAGGTGAACCTCTCGGATCACTTTTTCGAGCTGTATGTTCCGCCTGTCTTCTGACGACTTGATCGCGTCCATAATCGCTTCGTGCCTAGATTCAGACTTCACTTCCAGCGTAGTCAGCCGGATGTCGATCTCATGGATCTTGTCGTTGATAGTCGGATTTGTCGGCATTCCGGGCCTCCTAGCCGCAAATCGTTCGTCAGTAGGCATGCTGGCCTCTGTTAGAGGACCGACGACAAGATCCCATAAAGCTCATCCATCAGTAGCTGGCGCTCTTTATCGTCGAGCTTTCCATCTCTCATGGCCTGAACTGCGGTCTCGACCAGTTCGACGATCTTGGGGAGAATGGCGAACCATTTCGAGAACGAAATATTGCGAGGGGAAAATCTCACGGGCACCTCTCGCAACCAAAGTATCCGCTAAGCGGATACTTTGCCGATCAAATCCCGCTCCGTCAGATGAACCGGAGGACCATACAGGGCAACTGCGCAGTCAAAGACACCGGCGTAGCGGGGTCAGTAAACGTCGGGTAAGTTTGGTTTTCGGTGAATCCCTGGTATCCTGTAGTCGTATCGGTAGATATCCCGAAGTTCCTAACCTGGACTCCATTCAGAACTCGCCATGTCACGTTCCCATCGGTCATACAGGCAGTATAAATAGCCTGTCCTCGAGTCAGGACGAGCCTGTTGGAGCCATCCTTGTACGTCGCGCCTGCTGCGGTCCAGGTGCCTCCTGCGAACGTGAATATATGATTAGTGTTAGCCGTGTTGGTCGAACTAACCGCGCTGCTCCAGAGCAAAGCCGAAGGGTTGCCGTTTGAACCTACGGAGTAAATGGCAGTCTTAGCGTTGTTTCCAACCCCTGACGAAGAGAACATCCCGATAGCATCGTAGGTATGGCCTAGATCGTGCTCCTCGAAGTGCATCCCGAACTTGCACTGATTCCCTGAAATTGCTTGCGTAGTACTCGCAACGGCTGCGTTTCCAGCCATCCAGCAAACGCCTTTCACCGTGTGCGTCGGGGCTGGCGGTGTCAGGTAGCCGAGCAGCGTTAGAATGGAGGATTTGGCGATGTAGCCTGAGACGTCGCTCCCGGAAGCCTGCCAAGTCAGATTGACCGAGCTAGCCGGAGCGGCTGGAGTCGAAGCGTTCAAGTTCGAGGCAGCCCTGACACCTCCCCCGTTGACTGTGACATCGGAGTCCCCTACCCCGTAGGAACTTAGATCTACGTAGCCTGAGACGTTGTTCCCGGAGGCCTGCCAAGTGACTAGCGTTGCGCTCCCTGGCGCAGCAGGAGACGCGCCGAAGTCCGAGGCAGCCCTGACTCCTCCCCCGTTGACTTCGATCGCGCTCAAGTTGAGCAGCGTCACCAGATCTGCCTTCGCTACATAGGCGGAGATCCCTCCGGCTGACTGCCATGTGACATTCAGCGCGCTGGCCGGAGCGGCGGGAGTCGACGCGTTGAAGTTCGCGCTGGCTACAGTTCCTCCGCCGTTGACCGTGACATCGGAATTTCCGGATCCGAAGGTATTCGGGACGCTGGCCGATACCTCGCCAGTGCCGGGATCGTAGTCCCACACTACGTTTACCGATCCGCCAGGGGGCGAAGGGTTGTTGTCACTGAAGTCTCCTGCACTGACGAAGTCACCGTTAACGGTCACTCCGGCAGGCGCCGAGCCTCCGATCGGACGCGGGCGCTGGCGCCTACGTGGCATCAGAATTCCTCGCGTGGTTGAGGCAGCAGGTTCGCTGTAGTCGTTCCAGACTTCGCGCAGATCAACGGGCGGATGCCGATGTTGAGGATCGGGTAGATCGTATTCGCTGGGATCCGGAATCGCGCCGTGGCCGGGACAGCGTCGCCATCGTTTATTGTGTCATCCAGGACAAGATACATGTCATCTGGCGCAGAGATCTCGACGTAATCGATGTCGTCGCCAAATATTAGCCTGGTCATAGCTGTGGTCAGGCTGACCTGGTCTGGCTTGTTTACAATTAGCAGGACTGCGCTCATGGCTCGAGCTCCGACAGGCAAGTGCCGATCAGGATTTGCGGATCGCTGTACGTGACGAGCGCACTGTCTCCGGAGTGGCCAGCTCGCTCCGAGAGCTGGATAGCCACCCGCTCCATACCTGCGGTGTCGACTCGGACGATAGCTCCCCTTCGGCCTACTGCATAAGTCTCGCCGGACCAAGCCCAGCGCTCGACAGGGTCGGAGTCGACGCGTGCCGCGGGCAGCCACCACAGCCGAGCTTCGGCGGTACAGAGATCAGCCACTATGGCTAGCGTGGCAGCAGAGTCTTCGGTGAAAGCTACCGAATAGTCTGCCTCTCCAACTCCCCGGAGCAGGACGGTAGAGCCGGCCGCGCTCGATGCGACTACGATATCGCTGACGTCGACATCCGAATTCAGCGCTGCCACGATCCCGTCGACGATGTCATCCACGTCTGCTGCAGAGCCTGCAGTAGCGTCGTAGTCGACATCAATGCCGTTGATCGTGACCGTATATACACAAGTCAAGTCGGGAACCGGGATCGTGAGTCTCGCAGTTCGGCGATGCGGCTGCTCGCGTAGTGCGACGAACATGAGCGCCCGAACGGCCTTCTCGAGGTACACGCCGCTACCAGCCGCTGATGGCGGAGTCAGCGCTTCGTCTCCGTCCTGAGCCTCCCAGACCGGCGTGCGTCCGGCTTGCAGGATCGCTAATTCCGTGGCTGTAGTGTAGATGTCTGCCATGTTTACAGCCCGTTGAATGGATGAGTTTCAGTGTACACGATCGACGCATTCCAGAACCTGGGAGAATCGTCGAAAGAACTGAATACAAGATGCATTTTGTACATGTAGGTATTCAAGTCTGTAGTCTCGGACAGGCTAGAGTTAGACAGCGAAAAGTCTCCGATTCCGCCACTAATATCGCTAGTCCCGATAATCGTATGAACGTTCGTTGACTTGTTCACCTTGTACATTGATGCGTTGAGCGTCGGTGTGTCTGGCTGCGTCCCGCGAACGGTCCAGCCGGTAATGATTACACCGTGTGGCAGCCTGACGGCGGCTGCCGCCGTGGCCGATCCCGCGTTGCGGTGGATCAGCGCGTAGCCTACGCTGTTCGACGCATCGATCCCGCTCGCATCAACGTCGCTCACGTCAATGGCGCCGAACTGGAAGTCAGGAGGGCCCAGATCGTAAGTTCGATTTATCGGCCCCTTGAACCTGAAGACTTCAGGTTCCACCCGCATGTCGGTATCGTCGGCTACCAGGAACGGATCGTCCGATGGTCCGATCGTTACCTTGTCCTCGTAGAGCCCGCTGTCAGATCCATAGACCTCCAGCATGGAGATCCCAGCGCCCATCGACCCAGCCTTGAGGATCTGCGGACTGCGGACTGCGTCGGCGTCAAGTGCCCCGAACTCTCTGCGGGAGGTTTTCGCCCCCGGAACTCCAGACAATAGCGGAATCAGAATTTCAGCGATAGGAACCGTATCGGCTGGAGCGCTAGGAGCTACCTGGCTTCCTGGGGTATCGGGAGTCCCCTCCACAATTAAGAATTCAGGAATCAGTGCATCGAGTCGAGCGACTACCAGATCAATGCGACTCTGCGCGATAGCGGAGTCAGTAACGGCGAGGTTCGTCGCAGCCGGGACCGTATACATCGCTCCGCCGATCAGTACCCGGCAGCTCGTTACGTCGACGCTCCATCCTACGCCATTGGTGACTACACCCTCTCCAGGATCAGCGCCGCTGACAACCTGCGGTCTAGGCCAGACCAGCTCAGCCCGGTTGTGAAAATAACGCAGACTTACGCCTGCTGCCCAGTGAAGCCAGTTCCACCATTCTCCGACCGGAACGTCGACTCCAGGAACCCACCCGGTGTCTTTCTTCCCGCCGCTTGGTTCCACGACTCCGACGCCTGGGACCTCGCCAGCTGTCTCTCCCCACCTGGGGAGCGGCGTTGTATGATTGCTGTCGGCTTCGTTAGCCACGTGATCTCCCGTCATAGATCAGTCGAGACACAACGGCCGTCCCTGGACTAGATAACCCGGCGATGACCGGGGCATTGGCTTCCCAGTCTAAGGCAAAGTGATCCGGAACGTATTCCATGACTCCAGCATACGTCCCTGTAGGCCTGAAGTCTCTAATCAGCGCTCCAGCATGCGCAGCTTGCGCATCGTCGGTCCAGTCGAGCGATGCTACCTGATAGACGATCCCATCAGCCACGTAATGGCTGGTGACGATCGACGGATCTACAGCTGCATCCAACACTGCCCACATCGCATCTTCGCTAGGTGCCTCGCTGTTTACTCTCACTCGAAGATTAATGAACTTTCGGTATTCTTCCTGATTAGTCAGCCCACCTCTGACCTCTCCTACGACGTCTCCCCATCGTTCGAGATTTACGCCTTCCGATCCAGCAAGGGTAGTAGATCCTACAATCACAGCCCAAGTTGTGTTTTCTGCGAGCTGCGCTCCGGCAGCCAGCGCTCGGACAAAGGCGATCAGTCTAGCCTTGTCCGACTGTTGCCACAGAAGGAGTTCTTGTGCTCTCTTGGCCTGATCTGGCTCATAGATCAGGTTGTGCTCTTCTGGATGCGTGGCCACTAGGTCACCGACCAAGAGCCGGGAACGATCTGCTCAATTGCCGAAACCTGAAGGTTCGGGGATCCGTTCACGTCAGCCACCATCCCGATCACGCCTGGAATCGTAGCGGCCAGCGCCGCGATTCTAAGCTGAAGCAGCGGCTGTCCGATCGTGATTGTCCCGATGTAATCCTCGACCAACGCTCGCAGGACTACGCCAGCATCTGCGATAGAGTAGCCGATGGACATCGTCAAGTTGATTTCAAGGTTCGCTTCGACTTCAACAGCGTAATCCCAGCTGATCGATTTGTTGAACCCGTCCGCTCCGGTCAGCGTTACGACTTCGCTGGTTCCGGCAGATCTCGATGCCACTCCTACGCTGGAGTAGATCAGCTGGGCTAGCTCCGTCTTCTGGCCTGCGGTCAACGTGGCCGGCAGAATGATGATCAGGTAGCTATGCGCTGGTAGCGATATCTCTTCGACGATCTGCGGGTCGTTGTCCGGGTTGTCGATCACCGAGCAGGATTCGATAAAATCCAGATCTAGGATCTTGGCACGCAACGCTCCGATCCCGATACCGCCGGACAGCTGGATCGATTGCTGGCGTCGCACTCGCAGATCGGCATCCGACTCTGCATCGAGCCCAATGCTGGCGTTCCCCGGATTGCCGACCGAATCCCACCCGGTAACAGGCGTCACGATAGCGTCGATCTCTCCAGCCAGGGCTACAGTTCTCCCGGATTCTACAGCGATCCCGATAACCTCTCCTTCGCCAGCTCCGTCTAGCGTCACATCTTCGGAGATCTCCCACCTAGACCTGCCATCCAGGCCTCCGCCTTCGACCAGCTTCCCTTCGGCGATCACAGTGCCGGGATCACCGATCAGCGTGAGGACAGCTTGTGAGCGAGTAGCCTTCTTGCGCGCTACGCCGCTCAATAGAGCGATGTTCGACAGCTGGACGCCCGTAGCCTGGTTGACGCCGAATCCGTCCCATACGGCTTGTAGAGCCTCCGCCTGCTGGTCTAGGAGCTTCGCCATGATCGCGGTGAGTACTCCGAGCACTAGATCGGAATCCCAGTCAACGTCAATCCCAGTGTCTGCGCGATAGCTGTCCCGGATCTCCTCGAGATAATCGGCGAGTCTAGGGACTTGTAATCCTGCATCGGAGAGGCCTAGTTCAAGCGGCATTTAGAACCCCACGAAAACAGGCGACGGTCTGACGATCGGGCCGGATCCGCGTGTGAAGAAGATCTGAAATAGGAACGTGTTCCGAGCCGGATCTGTCGGAGCAGAGATGACGATAGTTGTTACGGAGCCTACGTCAACCAGCACATCCCCCGAAATAGTTAGCCTTCTAGCTGCCGAATCGTGAACTCCATCGAAATTCTTAGTGGCAGATACACCAGGGATCTCGCGGATCTCGGTCTGAACCCTCGACACGATCGCTGCCACGTCTGGCGGTTTCGCCTCGCGCCATTCGATCAGCGGGAGGCCAGTGCCTCCCGGGTCTAAGAACCATTCTCCGACCCCGCGTCGGAGCCGGAGCCGGATCCGTTGCTCGACTAGCTCTATGCCGGTCGTGAAACGAGAAACTTCCGGGAGATCGCCGGTCGCTGGGTCCATGTACACGTCAGACTGAACTGGCACCCTAGCCTCTCCGCATCAGGATATCATCTTGCGATGGCCACAGACTACGTACGTATGGGTAAGTATCGAGACGAAGGCGGCACCTGGCTCCTAGAGCGGTTGGCACAGACCATCCAGCCTAGCGGGCGGATGCCATCGTTCAGGAGACGTAGGCTGGGTGAGACGAAGTGGGAAGAACTCAGGAGCGATGAGTTCTTGAGGCTACTCAATCCGCCAGATGACGAGCCAACGGCTGAAATGAACAAGCCAGAGCCAGGATCAACCTGGGAATCTCCGGCGTTCGGGCCAGGGTCCAGAACGCCATAGTGCTACTCTGCCTTTACTTTGACAGCGGCTACCGTCGACGCTGGAACCATCAGCGGAGCGGGTGGCGACGTGCCAGGCGCGACGTGTGCGTGGACGTTGAACGCTTGGATGATCTTGTTCAGCTCGACCATCACCTTCGCGCTAAGTGCCACGAAATCTGTGGCTGCCACTGATCCGAGCCTGATATCTGCGCCAGCGATCACCATAGCGGTCGCCGAAACGCCAGTAGCCGGGATCGGATCCGCTATCGACCGCAGCCCGGGTATCGCTACAGCGTCCGTAAGATCGAATCGCCTCGTATCGATCGGGATATTCTCGGCTGCGCCCGTGCTTTTCCATTCGTCTAACGACGAGTCTGCAATCACCAGATAGACCGTATCTCCGGGAAGCAACGGCCAAGTAATCGAGAATCCAGAGGAAGACGGGAAAGCGACCGGAACATTCGCGATAGCGGGTAGTGGGAACGGGATCAGCTGATCGCTGTCCGGATGGTGATAACGTCCGGAGACCGTTGGTTTTACAGTGACTAACTGCCTAACCGGATCGTACGCGAGTACCGTAGCCGGGATTGCGGTAGTCATCGAGCCGCGAGTAAACGCGGCTACTTCCGCCAGGAGCGCGCCAAGATCTGGAGTCTCCATCAGGGAACCCCAACAGGCTTAGCCGTGATCTGCATGTAGAACGGAGATTCGAATCCAGAATCACCTAGGAACGTTACCTCCTTACAGATGTACGTGCCGTTGACTCCGGACGATTGTACGACTATCGCCCGTCCGGGTCGCATCGTTGCGTCGATCAGTGCCTTGACTTTGATTCCGGTTTTCGTCGCTTGTGGAGCTCCGATCAGGTTCCCCTGAATCGAAGATAGTAGCGGTGCGACCTCGCTTGTCGCGCTCCCTCGAGGAACGACATAGAGCGCGTTGTCCCGAATGAACCAGTCAGCACCGAACGGAGGAACGGCAGCGGCGAGCCTATCCATGACTTCCGCCGGTCTGCCGATCAGCGCCAGACCGAAGGGTAACGTGGTCGATTCCGGCACCGTGATCTGACCTCTTACCCATTGAGTCTGTGCCAGAATCGTGGCTAGAACCTGGCCGAAGGTTGTGGGGGTCGTGTACGACAGCTGGAAAAAGGTATCGCTGTACGCTCTGCCTCCGTCAGCCGCATCGACTTGAAGGACTCGGTCGGGACCTTCCACGATGATATCGATCCCGTCCTTTACCGGAGGACCCTGGAATATGACTTTCGCTACTGGAGCGTAGCCTACAAGCAGTCGGATCACTGATAGTGGCGCGTTCAGCAGGCCAACCGTAGTCGGAGATACGTTGAAGATTCTGATTGTTGCGGTAGATACTGTCTTAGACGCCTTATGCTCGACTTTGAACCCGACTCTCATGTCAGAACTAAGCCTTGTCCCGGGTCCCCGCTCCGGCCCGATCTCGACAACGACCAGGCGACCGAATAGTCCAGACAGGCTCATTGGAACGAGACCAAAGGCAGGCTCTCGTCCACTAGAGCGGCAGCCTTGGCTTCCAAGAGTTCCGCCTCGTTGAAGTACCAGAGCTCAAGCTCGTTTCTGGCGTAAGGATCCGCTCCGAAGGCAAACAGGACTCCAGGGGGGCCAGTTACGATTAGTCCGGCGTTTGGGCTGGAGTTCGGAGACAGCCTGATGCCTAGCAGCAGCGCTAGACCGTTCTCGTCCATCAGATCGAGATACCAACTCTCGGTTCTTAGCCTGTACACCAGCCGAACTTCGTACTGGACTCCGTCCAGCGCGACGGTGTAGGAATGTGCTGGGATTTCGTGGAAAAATGGAAGCCGTTCTGGCATCAGAACACCGCTCCAGCCAGCCCAATGGCCGAGGAACCGAGATCGAACAGCTTAGATGTTGTAGCTAGTTTAGAGGTCGGCACGCCTGGAGTCGTAGCCTGTTGCCCGAGCGGCTGCTCGGTAGCAGCTCCTACGGCTGCTAGAGGAGCAGGCATTCTCGGCGGGATGGTCACGGAAACTGACATCGCGATCCGCACGTGCTTAAACCTTAGCGCGAAAGTCCTTAACTCTGCGGTGGTCCTGGAGTGGGGAACGGACTCCAGGACCATAGACGAAAACGTTCCCTCGCCGGGAATCACTACCGTGGAGATCTTGCCTAGTGCACGCTCTAGGAACCCCACCGCATCATCGATGGCGAAAGGCTGCGGGATAGCGCTAAGAGGACTAGCTGTTACCGCTACCTCGGCTGTGAACCTGATCGGCAAGATCTGCACGTGGTCCGAGACTTCTGCCCCGAACTCTACCGGGTGGTCCGTCACATGTGCTTCGTTCGAGAAGTCGACACGTAGGAACTTGAACGTTGTCGATTCTCCGGTCTCTAGAATCGTGACGATCATCGGCGCCCACCCTTTACTGCAGGAGCAGCCTTACGGAGTACGGATTCAAGCCCGCGTTCCACGTCGGTAGAAGTGGCCACGCCAGAAAATGCGTTTGTCTGGTTGACGGTAAAGGCGCCAGGCGGAGTCATTCCCTGCTGGGAGCGGGTCATGCTTTCTACCTGACCCTGCATCTGATGAGAGACTACCGACTCAATCTCTCCAGCCTTGACTAGACCATCAAACCCGAGATCGTCTGCCTGACCATTGACCCATTCTGTCCATGGCCGGATCTTGCGTCCGGCGTACTCGTTGAATCCCTTCCAAAGTTCCATCAAAGCCTCGAGCTTACCCAGCAGCGGGTCGAGGACCCTGTCGAGCAGTTCCGTAAGTCCCGGGATCATGCCGTCTACAACCGCGTTCATGAACAGCCGTCCCATAGTGGCAGCGGTCAGGAAGTACTGAGCTACAGCCCATAGGAGATCTCGGAGATCGCCATAGACCGGCAGGATCTCCTCTAGAGAATTCATGAGCGTCCCGACGACGGACTTTCCTCCCTGGAAGTGCACGTAGATGTCTTCGAGGACCAGGTACAGCTGTGCCAACGCTAGCGCAGCAGCGGCAACCGCGATCGTCACGGGCCAGAATGCTGCTGCAGACGTAATTCCAGCTGTTGCCGCTGCTGCGCTTATCAGGCTGAACGCGACCCTGATGCCTCCTAAAATCTCCAGAATGCGACTTATGTTGGCGATCAGCGTCAGAAGTCCAGCGCCCGTAGCCAAGCCCATCAGGACGTTATCAAGTCCGCCAACTGTGTTGATGACTGCCAGGACTCCCTTGATTGACTCGCCTAGTATCTTTACGCCTTTTTCCATCTTCTGCGACAGCCATTCTCGGTTGACCTTTACCCATTCGACCATCAGCTTAAGATACTTGGTCACAACTGGCGCCAGCGCTGCCCCAATCTCGTTACGCAGCGATCTTAGAGTCGTTGTAAATCTGCGCCATTGAACACCGGCAGCTGTTGCGACCGATATTTGCTGGTCGCTCATGACGATCCCAAGCTCTACAGCTTCGTCCTTGAGCTCCCGGAAGGCGTTAGCTCCGCCTAGAAGCGCCGGGCCAAGCTTCCTCGAGGCCTCCTCTCCCAGGACTTGGCTCATCGCAGCAAGAGCAGCTGCCTTATCGGTAGTGTTTGAGATCCGCTCGGCCAACAAATCCATCAGCTCGGACGGATTCTTCCCCTTGAGCTCGTCCACTTGGACGCCGAGCGATGCAAAGACCTTGACCATGTCTCCAGATCCCTGGATAGCTCGCTGACTGGCTCCGTTGATTTGGAGCAGCGTATCCGCGAGGTCGCTATGATTCGCGCCGAGCGCTTCGAACAAGTAAAGTGTCTTCTGGTACTCCTCTCGCGTGAGATTGACTCCGCGAGCAGCGCGCTCGATTGCAAGCGCGTGCTGGCCCGTGGAGACTGCGAGGCCCCCTACCGCAGCGATGCTAGCCGTTATGCCGGCGGCGAGGCTGGCGCCCAGTCGTAGCGCAAAGGAGGATGCATCCTCCATGCCCCGCTTGATCCGGTCGATCTGGTGGTCGAAATCTTTGAGCGTGGACTTGGTCCCTGGCTTGACCGCGACTCCGAGCCCGACAAGCAGGTCTCGGATCAGGACCGCGCCATCACCAGCCATTGCCTGCCTCCCTAGCTCGCTCCCTCTCTGCGTCGAGAATGTCGAGCATCACATGAGCGGCGATGAAATCGCAGAATGCCCAACTACATCGAACGGATGTAGGGCTGCTCCTGTAGGCTTCGCTCATTGCCACGCGGTGAACCATGACGTTAACCTCGTAGCGCTTAGCATCGCGTCTCAGGCGACGGACCCCTGACTCTGGAGGGCTTTCGTCGGAACTCCGAAGGAGGAGCTCTGCGAGATAGACGGCACCGGAAAAAAACGGTTGATCGTACATACCTTCCAAACGGCTTGCAGAAGCTCCCCGTAGTTGGCCTGGTAAGCGATATCGAAGTGCGACACTAGAGGCTTCCCGTCCCGGAACGCCTTGGCCAGGACTCGACGGGTAAGTTCTGGAGCCTTTCCTGTACCCAGCGCGCGGCTAAGCTCTGCCCCGAGCTTTTCCAGGTCGAGATCAGCGACCAGCTTCCCTAGCGCGGACAGGTCGCCGGAGCTCCGCTCCAGATCTGCGCCGCCAACAGCCTTCAGGATACTCCTAAGCATCTCCTCTGATTGCAGGGCAGCGCCAGCAAGGCCAAGCACCGTAGGCGCTCCGAGGCCTAGCAGGGAGTACATGATCTCCATACCCTCTCCGGCAGGATGCTCCGTTACGACGTAGCTGTGGAGCTGTCCGTCTGCCCCGCTGACCTGGAATTGATGGACTCCGGTATGTTCCACTTACCCTCCGACTAAATGATATTCGCCAAAGCAGGCGTAACCTTCGGGTTGGGAAGGTGAAGCTTGAACTGGACTTCGCCGATCAGTTTGTTCTTAGACGGCGCTGGTCGGCTGATGAAGACGCAATCGAAGCTTGTGATCGACTCGCCAGTCGAAGGGTCGATCATGGCGAACCCTAGCGGAATGATCACAGGCGGATGGATGCCCAGGTTGTCGCCATGCTGCGCCTCCAGAAAAAACGCAAGGAACAGGTAAGCGCTGGACTTCTGACTGATAGTCAGCGTGACCATCAAGCCGCGGTCGTTGTTCCTCGAGTAGATATACTGACCGTCCGCGGTCACGGTCGGAGTAACAATATCTGAGTTCCATTCGAACCCGATAGCGTCGGTCTCGCCGAAGCCCTCCACTCTGGAGGGCCCAACGATGAGCACCACGTTCTTCAGATCGTAGGTCTTAGCCATGGCTATTTACTCCGCCTGAAGAGGATCGGGCTGAAGGTAGACGTTGAACACGAACAGGCGCGCGTCTGCTGCGATCTGCGCTTCGGCCTTGAAGCGCAGGCGTCTGTTGGAAATGTCATCGGCGCTGATCGTCTCGGCGGTAGCCCGGGTCTGACCCTTGACGAAGTGTCCGGCTTCTTCACCCTGCTGCAGTCTCCCGGCGAGGATGGTCATGATCTTAGCTTGACCGGTAGCATCGACGATGATCTTCTCGCCGCGGGCGGTGTGCTGCAGCTTGAGGTAGGCCACATCTTCGGCGATTCTGGCTGCGAGCCAATCTCCGCTAAGGATCTCGTAAATCGCCCGTCCATTCATATTTTGGCCAGGGCTGACATAGACCGCAGCGCTCGAGAACGGCAGGCCGATATTCGCGCTGTTCGTATTCATCACGAAGTCACGCTGTGCCGTGGTCGGCAACGTGTCCTGCGCGTCTACCTGACGGATCTGGCCTTCCCATCCGGCAGATCGCTCGTCGGGATTGAACACGAGCCTCGAGACGAGCCAGGCGAGATCGGCGGGGTCCTCATCGTCGTGGACGATCACAGCCGTACGCTCATTTTCCTCCAGGTCGGTAAGTGATGCGTCGAGCGTGCCAGTAAGCCACGAAGCGTGTTGGCTCTGCGCGACGTAGATCTTCTTTCGAGTCTCGATTGCAGCGCTCATCGCCACAATCGAAGCAGCGACACGGCTGTAGAATGCGACTCCGTACCAGTCTGCGTCCACAGCCTCGATCGCTGCCAGCATGGTAGTCACAGACTCGGCCGCTCCGCTGTCATGGTAGGCGACCTTGACCTTACTCGGAGTAGGCTGTTGCGAGAACGCGGTCTGTAGAGCAGCCAGCGTATCGGCGCTGATAGTGCCAGCGATCTCCGCTGCTTCGGCTTCGGCCGAATTCGCGAACGAGACGATCCGATCTCCGCCGAGCGTGTTCCCGTCATCCTGATCGACGATGAACAGCGCCGTCCCAAACCCTGCGCGTGTCGGAGGTAGCGGGGCGAGGAAGATGTTTACTGTGATCGTATTGCTGTGATCCGCGCTCATTTCGACCTCACCGTCAGCTCAGGTCAATTACTTCGGTCACAACTCGATCGACGTAATCGTCTTCGTGCTCTACAAGCTCAAGCTCTGCCAGCTCTTCAACGTCCGTTTCGCTTGAATCGCGCTGATAGTCTACCCCGAAATCACGTTGGAAGCGCACTTGGGTGCTCTCATCCAGAATTCCGCTAAGGTTATTCATCCCGCTGACCGGTCTAACTGCGAGACCAGACTCATTCAGAGATGCCACGACGCTGGGAGATCGGAGCATAAATACAGCTCTCTCCATCCACTCGTCTGCTCCGATCCCGTAGCCGTTGACAGAAACGGTCGAAGTCCTCTGTCCCCTGCCTCGCCATAGCGGAGGATCGCTGTCATCGATCAAGCTCTCGTCTTCGTGCACTTGTACATCGTACACGAAGACCCGTACCGTAAGGTACGGCAGCGCTGGACGCGGCGCGTCCTGGTTAGCATAGATCACCGAGCTGTCGGGACTCGGGATCCCTCCATTGGCGCCGGCCAGGACGAGCCATGCCCGGATGCCATCTTCGATGGACGAACGGACACTCAAAGCTCGTCCTCCGATACAGGTTCGCATGTCTCCGCGACGCGTACCACATAAACGCGCTCGTGCGATATGAGCGGATGCAGCGCGTCGACGTGGATGACGGTAAATATTTTCGACCCGATTTGAACGCGATCAGCTTGATCTCCAGAATGTTGGTCGTCAACGCGGAACGTTCCAAGATCGCAGTACATTTTACGACCGTCCCGATGCCTGGCTCCTTCAGGCAGGAGCTGACGGTCCTTCTCCGGAAGCGGCTGAACCGATGCCATTACCTCGGTCTCTCCAGGGATCGCGTCAAACGAAGCTCGGCCACTAGTATAGGCCGGTGCCTCATACCGCAAGCGAATTACCGTTTGAGCTCCGAGGTACGGCATCAGCCTTTCCTGGCCTTTGGCTGGCGGGTTCTCTTAGCGCGGTCAGGCCAGATCTTCTCTAGCAGAGCAGCGACGTCTATACCTAGTTTCAAGATTTGCAGTCCGTCGACAAGCCTGGGAGGAACGAACCTCTGTGGAGCTCTCCCTACCCACTTCTCACGGGTTCGGACTCTCCCGAGATTCGAAACGGAATGCATTCCGTCGCCTGCATCTCGCCAGTCTTCGCCGATCGTCATGTGACCAATACCTTATAGTCGATCGCAGTGTGTAGACCGCCGGTATCGATCAGCGGGATGTCGGAGCCTTTAGCATCGATGGTTGACTGCGCGTTCGGCGGAGGAATGCGCCGAGAGATCTTGCGCTGGACGTCGAAGACAATCCTATGCCCAAGCCGCTTGAATCCATTGAGCGTCTTCGCGCCGAACAGCGCTTTTTGCGTAGCTGCCTGGAGCAGGGTCGCGTACTTGGAGCGATTCTCGTCGAGTGTAGAGCGCAGGAACGAACGTTCCGGAACTTTGGAAGTCCCGAACTCGTGCCACACTGCGAGCTTCGCAACGTCGGGTCTGCCAGGTTTACCGCCATCCTCATGGACTCCTACCTGGACTTGGATGCCGATCCCCGAACGCATCGTCCGGAAGAAATCGCGGTAGCCGAAGTCGCGATCCCTTACAGCCATGGCCAAGCCAGGATCGAGGTCGGAGCTGCAGCCACTCGGCTGTTGCGCAGATCGAGATAAGCCTGACCGTAAGCTGTAGCTGCTAGAGCAGAGTCGGCAGCGCTGTAGGCTGCCGAACTAGACGAAGACGGAGACGAATACGTGCGCTGCAAATCTCCGTCTCGCTGTGATGTGAGCGCTCCAACGGCTCCGCCACCTCCAGCGCCAGAGCCTGGAGAAGGGCTACGGTCGATCGTGTGCGCTGCCCAGAAGACCATAGCCTCCGGGTATACGGAGCCCCACAGCGCCGCTGTATGCCTGCGAGCCGCGATGGCTAGCCACGCTTCTACCGTGGCGTCATCCACCGCCGAATGGGCTGGGATCAGGACGCGGTATAGGTCGAGGCTGGCGCTCATCAGGCTGCCTGCAACAGCTCGCGACCGCGCAGGACCCGGAGCGTTCCAGAGTCGATCTGGAACATCAGAGCCTGTCGAACGCCAGGCGTCATGTCAGCCAGGTCTTCGAGCGTTAGACGAACGATAGGATCGGGCTGGAGCTTATGGTCTCGCTCGCCAGGGCTGTACGGCACCCGGTCAGCGGAATCGCCGATGACGATCCTGCGGACAACCTTGGGTCGTTTGTCCTTCCCTTCGAGGCGGATGATCGGGAAGATCATGACGTCTCGACCGGTGTTCTCGAGTTCGAGAATGCTCTCTGCCATTTCCCCTCCGGAAGCCAAATCAGACACTCACGAACGCGAGAACGTTAGCACCGACGTCTGGCATGACCATACCGCCGGTAGCAGCGAACATCACGTGGAGCGTGTCAAATGGTCCGTTCTGAACCAGCGGAAGCCAAGTAGGCTCCTGAACCACCACGCGACGAGTAGCGGAGAGATCATCCCGATAGGAGAGGATCCCATGGTATCCGGCAGGAGCGCCGGATCTGGTCATCTCGTCGGAGTCAGCCTCGAGCTCGTGAACGGCTTCGATCACTTTGATCCCGTTCGGCTTGCCTACTTGGCCGCGGATGAAGTACTCCGCGATCGACGTATCGGTACCAGACGCGAACTGCGTCTGGTACAGGTACTGATGGATCGTCTCGGAGACAGCGATCCGATTCGGATAGAAGACCTGCTTAGACAGGATGCGAGGTGTTCCGACCATGTCGGACAGCGAAGCTACAACGGCTGCACCGGTCGCGGTCCCGTCGAACAGGGTCGGGATAACCATCTTGGACATGTGCGGGTAGTTGAGGACTCCCTTGAGTCCAGTGCCGACATCCCCTCCCCAGTAGAGCCGGTTCAACCGCTCCTGAACCAGGCGCCTTGCTGCCATGCTTTCGGCCTGAAACGTCCGGAGTCCAGCGTAGTTGACAGAGAGCGCTTGGAAGAAGTTAGTGCTGACTGCGCAGACGACATAGACAACTGGGAACCGCTCTTCGACCTTTCCCGCGCCCGCGAGCGGGACAGAAGATCCACCGCGGTGGATCTGCGCCTCGCCAGAAGTCACCCACCGCTGCATCACGTGGGAGGTAGCTCCGAGTGGGACCGATGCGTCTGCGCGAAACAACCGCTCTGCGTTGAGGGCAGGGAGAGCCTCGTCCAGGACTTCAGACCGAACATACTCCAGATCTCGGATTACAATCCCAGATCCGGATGGCAGTGCATCCGCGCGCCGAGCATCGTCCAGCATCTCGGGCGGAGGCGACCACCCGCGAGAGCCGAGCGCCTGAAGCGCATCGGCGTCAACGCTGCGTGCATATGCATCGATCGCATCCTCATGACGGATCGGGCCATGCGAATCCATGCGCTGGTTGTGGCGCCAGAGCAGCGCATTGGCCACAGCCGACTCGATGCGAGCGGAGTCAAGCGAGATCGAACCTACGTTGTGGATCACGTTCTACCCCTCACATCGACAAGCGGACAGCGGCGATCGAATCACCGGCCGCGAGTCCATCACGTTCCCAGACCGCCACGCGCCGCGAAAGTGCAACGCGCGTGCTAGAAGCAGCAGCGTAGAGCTTGCCGTTATCGGCAGAGACACCCATCTCGACGAAAACGGTCCCGCCATGAACAACCGTCTCATCGCATTCGACCCAAACCTTCCCCTTGCTGGCCACGAGTACGCCAGCGTTTCCAGCGTACTCGCCTTCGCCAGTCGATGAAGCAGGGTCGGTATGACTGTAGAGCGACACACCGCAAATCGAGCGGCCAATGCTGGTTGCGAACGATGGCCCGGTGGTAGCAGCCACCGAGGTTGCAGGGAGGGTTGCGCCCTCATGTCCAGCGAAGACCTCAACCTCGAACTCAAGTCCGAGGACTTCGGCCGTGAACACGATCCCGGTAGCGGTCGCGTTGTCAGCAGCGGCCAGGACCGAGTTCGTTGGGAGGTCTGCGTTCAGGAGGACGACCAGTGCGTCGACCGTAGTGTCTCGGTTGACGGCGGACGCTTCGGAGACATCGGCGATAATGGTCCGTTCGGATCCGCTGACCTCGTACACCTTGATACGGATCACGGCGTCTTCAACGTAGGCAATCGTCGCTGTAGCGACTTGTGCGGTGAAGACAGTGCTAGCTGCCAAGGCCACCAGCTTCTCGCTCTCTCCGGTGTTGAACCCGGTCATCATGACCGCTCGGCCGAACGGGATCGGGTCCGCAGCGTCCGCGGCAGTCACGGCAGTATCTGCCGAAAGCACGGTATCAGGGTCGGACGCAATCGACAGTGTGAACGCCAATCCTGGCACAACACCGGTCAGCGTCAGAGTGGCGGTGTCGAACGATGCAGCCACCTGCCCTCGCACCAGCGGCTCCGCGTTGATCGCCGCTGCAAGCGCAGCTCCGATCTGCGCCAGGGAGAGTCCGGTGCCGGTGTTGATCGTGACATCGATACCGTTGATCGTGATGATCACGTCATCGTCATCACCCTGATCTGTCAGGGTGACCGTCGAAACCTGAACAGCCTGCGGAGACTGATTCAGGCCGGTGAAATACTCTTCGGTGAATCCGCGCTCGACCCACTGGCCAGGCTTGCCTTGCCGCGAACGGGAGCGCACATCAGATACGCCCTGACTGATGGTCACTTGTCACCCCTTGCGGCATTGAAGGCCGAATCAGCGTTCATTCTAGACATCTGCGTCGGAGACTTCCGACGCTCAAGCTTGTCCGCAGTTGCGGCAGCAGAGCCGGAGGGTCCCGGCGCCGCAACTGCGGTCCAAGCGCTACGACCAGCGGACAAAGCGTCCGCGCGATCCTGCTCTGCAGTCTGGATCTTCGCGCTAGCTGACCCAGCGAGATCTACCAATGCGTCGACGTAAGCGTCGACCGCATCTGCCTTGAGCGCAGATCCCAGGTGTTTCTCTGCGATTTGCCGCTTGATCGCCTTAGCGTCAGCGTTGGCAGCGACCGTGAGTCCAAGCTTTGCTGCGAGTTCGGATAGAGCGGTCTTCGCTGCAGCGTCGGCGCGCGACTGCTCCGCAGCCTTCAGTTCACCGAGCTTAGCTTCGGCAGCGTCGGCGCGTGACTTCTCTGCATCGGCGCGCGCCGACTCCTTCATGAGCTCTTTCGAGGCATCGGTTCGTGCCTGGTCTGCCGAATCCGTTCGCTCGCGGAGCTTACGTTCGATTGCGTCGATCGCAGCATCGTCGCTGTCGATCCGCTGACCGGTATGCCCGATCGCTGCGAGAAGCCCGATGAATCGAGAGTTCACAATGGCTCCCCTTTCTGTTGATGTCTTCCCAGTTCTTACACCGCCTATCACATCCGACGCATATCCGTCAGCACGAAAACGAACCTCTCTGCCTGCTCGCGCAGAGTCAGTTAGAGCAAGATGATTATATCGGCGACTAACCTGAACAGAATCGTACGGACCATGAATGGGATGGACGCCAGGAGTGGAGTCGATCAGCGCATGATACCCTGGGCTTAGCTCCCGTAGCCCAGACTGGATGGCGCGGATCGCATCCCTGCGTCTGACGGCGAGACGAACCCGAACGAACCCGCCATCCTCGACCATCACTTCCCCGTCGGTGTCTCCGACGGAGAGTTCTGCGACCGTGTCAGGAGTCACCCATTCGGGGTATTTCGACAGGTCTGGATGCTCTAGGGTAATTGGGCAACGAGCTAGCCCGTGTGCGGAGTCCTCGAGACATTCGGCCGTCACGAGCTCGCGGATGGCCCCGCGAGCTGTCCTATATTCCAGGATCCCCTCTTTAGCGGCGAAGCCCTCGAGCAGAAGCGTTCCGTCCGCACGTTCGACGGGAGCCATCAGCTCCCCGCGATCGTGACGGGTCTCCCATGTTCTGGACGCGAGGTCTGCCATGTGGGATATTCACACATAATCGCAGCGGAGTCCATAATGTCACTGTTAGATCGCCTTCTCCGTTGGCCAAGGCTCTCTGACGAACTGCAACCTAGGCATTCCTTCGCTTCGCAGATCGGACAACGGGTAGACTCGGTGATCAACGGGTTTACAGGCCTCGGATCTGGCGGAGACAAGGGATCGGTCGCCAGACCCAATACCTACGTGATGCAGCTCACGGATGAAGAGCTCCGATCGCTGCACGCGAACAATGGTCTGGCTAGACGGATCGTCGAGATCCTCCCGTCTCGCGCGTGTAGGAGAGGATGGCTCGTTCCAGAGATGGCCGAGGAGGAGCGCAGGCTCCGGATTTGGGCAAAGGTATCTGAAGCCTTGACCTGGGCTAGGCTTTATGGTGGCTCTGCGCTACTGATGGTGACCGAGGACTTCGTTCCCCGGTCGCTTCGTGCCGATCCGATGCGATACCTGTCTACTCCGCTCGACATGTCTCGGATCGGGTCGCTCAAAGCTGTCCAGGTATTCGATAGCTTTGAGGCCTATCCTACGGAATACAATAAGGACATTACGTCCCCGTATTACCGATCCCCTTCTATGTGGTCTATCTCGGCTGACGGATTGACCGCCTTCGTCCACGGATCTAGGATCATCCACTTCCGCGGGGCGAGGCGACCGCCATCCGAGCAGCGGGGAGGCGGATGGTATCGAGCTGGCCGGATGCCGGATGATTCGTGCCTCCAGTCGGTATGGGACGAGCTCCGCCGGCTGACGGAGACGATGCAAGGCGGGGCGGTCCTGGCGCAGGAGCTCCGAGAGAGTGTGCTAAAGATCGGCGAACTTCCTTCGATCTCGACCGGAGACCAGGCTGCCAAGCTAGACATGCGGATCAGGACTATGCAGCGAACCAAGAGCATGCTGAACATGATCATGATCGGGCCCAACGACTCCTACGAGACGAAGTCGAATCCTGTAGGAGGATTCGACCAGCTGTCGAAGGAGGCCAAGTCCATGCTTTCGGCAGTTACCGGGATCCCCGAAGTGATCCTGTTCGGCGACACACCGTCGGGACTCAATAGCGACGGGAAGTCGAGCTGGGAAGGATTCTATCAGCTGATCTCCGACTACGAGGAATCCAACAGGGAGCCGCTAGAGCAGCTATACCAGGTGATTTACGCTGCCAAGGACGGTCCTACCGGCGGGAGGATCCCGGAAGAGTGGAGCCTTGACTTCCATCCGCTGAACGAGCCTTCTGAAGGTGAGATCGCATCATTGCGCAAGCTAGTCGCCGAAACGGATGCGATCTACCTGGATCGGTCTGTATACTCGCCAGCGGAGGTAGCCGAGTCCCGGTTCGGGCGGGACGGATGGGTCATGAATATGATGGAAGTCGAACCTCTAGACCCTGCGGAAGAAGACCGGATCGCCGAAGAGGTAGCCTCTGGCGTAGCGGCCGAGATTGCGTCGGCATCGATTTCTCTTGATGCCCAAGATCCGATCAGCGAGAGCAACAGAGAACTGGCCTCCAAGTGAGGTACCCGATCAGACTCGAGCGGCAACTTCGATCGTTGCTCAAGGCTCGCCAACGTAGGATCCGTGCGCGCGTTCTGGCCGAGCTGCGGGTGGAATACAAACGGGTGGACTCCGTTCCGTCGGTGCTAGCCGCTGCTTGGAATCGATGGATCGCGCCGATCGCCTTCCGGATTAGAGCTGCGCTTGGAATGGAGCCTGTAGACTTGCGCGCGATCGCTCGCGCGATCGACGCGAACGTTTCGCGACAGGTAGCCAGGGGCCTGGCGGAGGCCCCGATCAAGAGCATGCCAGGGGTAGTCTCCACTAGGACCGTCGACCGCGCACTGGTGCCACTTGAATCGGTGCTGCGAGAATGGGGAAAGGTAACGTCCGCCAAGGTCAGACTGTTCGAAGAACTGGCCATAGACGCTGCCGTGGCATCGGGGTCGATAGAAGGCGCCACGGCATCGCTAGACGCGTCAGCGGCTAGAGTGTCTGCTCTAGCCAGGGATTCTACATCTAAGCTCGTATCGAGCGTTGTACGCGAGCGGTCTGCCAACGCCGGAGTCTCCGGGTACCGTTGGATCTCCATGCGAGATGAGAGGGTGCGCCCCGTCCATCGTAGGCTGGACGGAACCGTGAGACGATGGGATGACCCACATCCCACTGAAGTTCACCCAGGCTACGCATACGGATGCCGTTGCGTAGCCGCTCCTATTAGGCTGACATGACGCTCGCGTACCTCCTGATCGCAAGAGCGTTCGGCTGGAACGCGCTAGTCCTGGGAGACAGCAACGCGCGGTGCCGGTGCCTGCCTTGGGCTGCCTCTAGCCTTCCCGCCAGAAGCGCTCATCCAGACCGCGGTGAGTCCACAGACTCGACACTTTACTTGAATCTGTCCTAGTGACAGTCGACGCTCCGCGTCAGCTCTCGCAGGCGCGGATCCCCTTGGCACCCTCGTATGGAGCCGGAGGTCAGGGCAATACTCTAGAGTCACCTAGATAGCCTTCAGAACTGACTTGATTCGATTCAGTTCGGATTCCAAGGATAGAATCCTCGCATCGACGTCGCCCGATGTTCGAGCCGGACGGGCATCGATCTGATGCTTCAGTTCGGCGTTTTCGAGCGCGAGTTCGTCGCGCTCGAACTTGAACGATCTCATCCCTTGGATCTCATCGGCCAGCAGGTCGACCTGCGCTTCGGCGACCAGGCGCCGACTATGTTCCTCGTTCGCTCGTTGCATTTCAGCCCTCAAGATCTTGAGTGTATTAGATTCAGGCTTAGGCTCTTCATTGCTCATTCTTTCCTCCCGAGAACAGTTCCCAAGTCTTCGGAAACTCTTTCGATAGGATATCAGCGACCGCTTCGGCGTACTGCCGGATCTCCCATTGGGCAGCAGGATCAGCCCTCAACGTCAGGAATGCGAGCCAGTTACGCAGGTTGGACGAGCTGCGCATACGACTGTAGTGCCCAACTGGCATGATCGTTCTAGCGAGTTCCTTTGGAACTCCCGCTGCCATTCCCTGGCGGTATAGCTCTTCACAGCTCTCGTACTGCTCACGCAGCAGGGTCTGGAATGCTTCTGCTTCTTCCGAGGTCAGGGTCCCAGAGCCTTTCAGCTTCCCTGCCTGCTTGTTCGAATCGCTGGCCTTGGTCATGAGCCGTTCGACGGAAGGCAAGTAATACAAGTCAGGAGGCGGACTATATCGGGCGCTCATCTCTGCGTAGCTCTGTGTCCTATGGCGGTGCCATTCGCGGAAAACGAAGATAGGCGCCTGGATCTCGAGCACTGCGCCAGCAAATTCGAACGGGCCAGCGTGTTGCGGTCGGCTGTTGAACAGATGGCGGATCAGCTTCCCGTCTTCGTCCCAGCCGCGGAACGAGCCTTGTGTGCTCTGCCTTGCCGCCTCTACGATGCCAGCTTCTGGCACGTCTGCGTCACCATGGCCCCATGTCTCGATCAGCCGTACATACCCGTGGTCTAGGACACTAATCACAGTTCGCCTCCTATCAGATCATAGATGGACAATCCGGCCTGCTGACATCGAGTCGACACCCGGCGGAGGTTGATGGGCTTGATCTGCTTTAGCAGCCACTTAGGGTCCATTGCCCCGTCCCAACAGTGCTCCTGGTAGTGTGCCGCTGCGCCGGGCCACGTGACCCGGAGCTGAAGAAGGATCCCTAGCGCACTGGCTTCTACCTCTTTGACTCTGCTGGTCATGGGGTGGTATGCAGGTGGTGTTGTACGGTCCGGAGGGGACCCTCCGCCGAAGCCGACCAGGCCTTGGCAATCATCCTCGGCCAGCAGCCAGTGCGCGAGCTCGTGCCATAGATCCCGCGCCTTCTGGCTACGTGATCCGGTAGGAGTCTTACGCCTGCCATGCAGTACAGATCCGTCCCATCCTACGCTGCTGCGGTCCCAGGCTCCTGTCGGCTTCCATTGCATGCCTACTGCGCGCGCAATTCGGCCGATGGCCTGAAACTCTTTGTTTCGTGGCATCCTACCCCTCCGACATTGTAACAGTAACACATAGTACCGGGCCCAGGGTAGCGAAATCGCTGGCTACTCCATACCGAGCGTATCTAGCCATTGATTCGTAGCGGCCGTTACTCCACCGTCGTCTAGGACCGACCGGCGCTGGTGCCACCATAGGAACAGTTGTGACATGGCATCGACTCTGTCCTTCGCCGCTCCGGCGGGAAAGGATACGAGCTCTTCGACGTACTCCAGTACCCAGCTTTCATCCGGCAGATGGCAGGCTCCTGCCATCCATACCGGAGTCGACAGGTTCGCGCGCGAGACTTTGTCACCGTACTTGTCCGGGACGAAGCCGACGACGTTGGGTAGTTCGGTGCGCAGATCTGCGATGAGAGCAGCACCGTTGGCTTTCTCCTCGATCAGGATTGCATTCGGACGGTACATCCTGTTCACGTCCCGCAATGACTGCCTAAGGCTCGGGTAGTCCATCCTGGCATGCACTTCCCCCAATAGGTAATACGAGCTCCAGTCGTACCTTCCCCAGGCTTGGATGGAGTTGTAGGCAGAGCCGGCGGTCCCCTTGAAGGTGGCGTCTACCGTCACGACTACCTCGGTGTACGGTCTAGGCGGTCGCTGCGGATCCCAATGGTACCGCTGGCACATCCAGGAGCGCAGGAACAGACCGCCAGCTGCGGGAGTCGGTCGCTGCTGATACAATGCTGCGAACACCTGTGGGGACAGGACTCGTTGCGTTCGCTGCAGCGATGCCAGGGAGTAGCGCTCCGGGTGGAGGGCTTCACCGAGCAGCCGGTATGGCTCGTCAGCCTCTGCGATTGCAGGGTACCGCAGAACGGTCCACTGCTCCTCACCCCGCGCCAGCTGACGGAGCATACGGCCGGATGGGTCATCCTCGTGCCAGCGCGTGGCCATGGCCAGGATCCCACCGCCTGGCGCCAGGCGAGTGTAGGCGGTCGAATGGTACCAATTCCATCTAGACTCTCGTATGACCGCCGAGGAGGCCTCCTCGTAGTTCTTCAGCAGATCGTCCAGGATCAGGATGTTGCATCCTCGTCCGGTCAGCGGACCGCCAGCGCCTACCGCGAAGTAGGAGCCTCCACCCTTGATCCGCCAGTGCTCTACCCCGTCTCTGTCTCCTGGCGCGAGATGTGGCCATGACTCGATCAGCCGGTCTCTGATGGCTCGCGCGTCGCGCGACATGTCGTTCGCGAGATCCTGGCCATAGCTAGCGACGACGATCTCATGGGTGGGGTTCCGGCCGAGGTGCCATACAGGTAGATTCCTAGATACCGCCTCGCTCTTGCCGTGTCTCGGCGGGGCCGCAATCAGCAGTCGAGGCGATAGCCCGTCCGTGACGGCTCTCGAGAACTTCTCGAGCGAGTTCGAGAGCTCGCGGTGGAACCACCCTACTTGGTAGGATCGATGCGTTAGCCGGATCTGCTCCAGGAGGTGCCGCTTCGCGATGTCCTTGGACGGCGGGCCGAAGCAGAGCGACTCTGCCGCTGCGCGCCAGTCGAGCTCATCTTGAGCTCGTTTCCAGTCGAGCGGGGTCATGGCTTGGGTGGCTGCGCCACCAGGAGCTCCTGGACTCCGGAGGACTGTTCGACCAGCGCCAGCGCTGGCGCCGTCTGGCCGGACTGGATGGCTGCCAGGCTGGCCTCACAGAGGCCAGGGATTGTCTTCACGCGGCTACTCCGGGTCGTCTTCGTCTTCGAGTTCTGCCTCGTCCAGGACGAGCGGGGTCCGAGCGGCGCCGATCGCCGCTCGGATCTGCTCCGAGCTTAGGACCGCGAGCTGCTCGTCCGAGAAGAGAGGTCTAAGCTGGACATCAGCGCTAAGCTGGACCCTTATGGGTTCCTCTTGGGTCCCGGTCTGGGCCCTGCCGAAGTCGGCAGGGTACCCCTTCTCGAGCAGCCAGGCGCTCGCCTGGAGGCGGACGCGATCGTCCGCAGCGTCGCTAGATAGCCTCTGGATCCGATCTAGGACGCGCAGAGCGTAGTCGTTCTCCTCTAGTGCCACGGCTCGCGCCAGCGGGCCGTACTGGCCTGACGGGTCACTCTCACCGGCCGCGAGCCAGGCACGCATGACCAGGGATGAGACCCCGGACTCCGGACCGAGTCGCCTCCTGGGCAGACCCTTGCGGATGGCCAGCCGCGCCCGGTCGACCACCGCGGGATCGTACCCGGCGCCCCGGGTCACTCCGGGTCGACCGGGCGCCGCGAGCCATCAGAGGGATCCCGGATGAACATCCGCTCGCGGCGCGCCGTGGCCAGGCGCCTGGCGACGGTCCAGCATTCATACGCACACACTGACAGGACTGGGCGACCGCAAGAATCGAGGATCGTCATCATGGTTGGACTCCTTACTCAGCTTATCGGCACCTGGCTGCC